>VYLF01000165.1_pt1 | contig 26792 bp, 20 predicted proteins | sample 5114371 | NCBI WGS metagenome assembly VYLF01 (sample SAMN12291773, study PRJNA351875) | freshwater metagenome | isolation source: freshwater lake | place: USA: Michigan, Kent Lake | collected 2013-08-15 | reverse complement strand
GCGGGAACATGCTGCACCACGCCGCGATCTCGGGGATCCTGGGGTCGGGGGCGCACGTGGTGGACATCGGGATCGGGATGACGCCGACGGTGGCGGTGGGGACGGACCGGTACGCGGAGGACAACCCCAACGACTTCGTCGCGGGGATGGTGCTGACGGCGAGCCACAACCCTCAGCAGTGGAACGGCCTGAAGTGTCTGCTGCGGGAGGGGGGGATGCACGGGTCGTCCGCGGCGGCGCCGGCGGCGCGGTACGCGGGGGAGATCATCGAGCGGTTCAACGCCGGCGCGATCGACTACGCGGGGTGGGACACCCTTGGCGTGGTTTCGGACGCGGAGGGCGCGGCGGGGCTGCACGTGGCGAAGCTGCTGGGGGCGTTGGATGAGGCCGGATTCGGTGATCCGGCGGTGCTCGGGAACAACGTGGGTGCGGTCGTGGACTCGGTGAACGCATCGGGGGTGTCGGGGACTCAGGCGTTGATGGAGGCGCTGGGGGTTGGGGAGTTCCTGCACCTGGGCGCGGAGGACACGGGGATCTTCCCGCATCCGCCGGAGCCGACGGCGGAGAATCTGGCGGGGGCGGGGGGGTTGTGCGACGCGGTTCGGGAGCAGGAGGCGCAGGTTGGGTTTGCGCAGGACCCGGACGCGGATCGGCTGGCGATCGTGGACGAGGGGGGGCGGTACATCGGCGAGGAGTACACGCTGGCGCTGAGCGCGCTCGCGATTCTCACGGCCCACAAGAACGCGGGGCGTGAGACCAAGGGCGAGACGTTCGTGACGAATCTGTCGACGAGCCGGATGCTGGACGACGTGTGCGGGATGTTCGGGGCGAGGGTGCTGCGGACGCCGGTGGGGGAGGCGAACGTGGTGGAGGTCATGAAGCGCGAGGGGGCGATGGCGGGCGGGGAGGGGAACGGTGGGATCATCTGGCCGCGGGTGGCGTACGTGCGGGATTCGCTGACGGCGATGTCGCTGGTGCTGTGGCTGATTCGTGGGAAGGGGAAGCGGCTGAGCGAGGTGGTGGCGGGGCTGCCTTCGTACGCGATTCGCAAGCGGAAGGTGGATCTGGCGCGGAAGGAAGATGCGCAGGTGGCGGTGGAGAAGATCGCGCGGGCGTACGCGGGGTACAAGGTGGACCTGTCGGACGGCGCGTGGGTGGACCTGGCCGATCGGCGGAGCTGGCTGCACGTGCGGGCGAGCAACACGGAGCCGATCATGCGGTTGATCGCGGAGGCACCGACCGCGGCGGGGGCGGATGCCCTTCTGGACGAGGCGGCGCGGGCGATTGGGTGAGGCGACTTGCAACGCGACGGCGAAGAAGGGACGATGGGAGCACATGAAGAGTCTGCGAACGATCGTGATGGCGGCGGGAGTGGTGGCGGCGGCGGGCTTGGCCGGGTGCCGCAGTGCGCCGGATCAGGTGCCGTACGCGCGGGCGTTCCCGGAGATCGGGCAGCAGCGTGAGGTGGTGGACATTCAGGTTTTCAAGCGGCCGACGAAGCTGGAGCTGGTCAACACGACCAACCGGGCGTTTGGAGCATCGACGCTCTGGCTCAACCAGCGGTTCAGCCACCCCATCGAGGGGCTGGGGGTCGGGCAGACGCTGGTGATCTCGCTGGATGACTTCCGGGACGAGTACTCGGAGCCCTTCCGGGACGAGAGCTTCTTCGCGACCGAGATGCCGGACCGGCTGGTGCTGGCGCAGCTCGAGACCGCGGACCCAGGCGATCCCTCGAAGACGACGCTCGTCGGTCTGATCGTCATCGGCAAGGACGAGTGATCGAGGAGGGCGGCGCGTGGCCAACATTCTTGTCATCGGCCCGCACCCGGACGATCAGGAGATCGGCATGGGGGGGACGATCGCGCTCCTGGCGGCCCAGGGGCACAACGTGCTCATCCTCGACATGACGGACGGGTGTCCGACTCCGGTGGGGGACCGGCCGACGCGATTGGCGGAGGCGGCTGCCGCGGCGGCGGAGCTCTCGCCGGCGGGGAAGCGGATCGAGCGGGTGTTGCTGGACCTGCCGAACCGGAGGGTGGAGCACACGTTGGGTGCGCGGCACGCGGTGGCGGGGGCGATCCGGGCGCACCAGGCGAGCGTGCTGTTCATGCCGTACCCGGAGGATGCGCACCCGGACCACGTGGCGACGACGCGGATCGCGGAGGACGCGAGATTTGACGCAAAGTTGACAAAGGTGGAGATGCCGGCGCCGCCGGGGGGAGCGGCGGTGGGGCCCCCGATCTACGCGACGTGGGTGTTTTACTACTACTGCTCGCACCTGCGGAGCGTGCCGAACCCGAGCTTTGTGGTGGACACATCGGCGCACGCGGGGGCGAAGCGTCGCGCGATCGAGGCGTACCGGACGCAGTTCGAGTTGAACCCGAGGAACGCGGGGTTCCCGGAGCGGATGAGCGCGATGGACGCGTACTTTGGGTCGCGGATCGGGGCGGCGGCGGGCGAGCCGTTTTTCACGCGTGAGCCCCTGCGCCTATCGTCGTTGGCGTCGGTGATCGGGTGATCCTGGGGCACGAGTTGGGCGCTTGAGATTTGAGATGCCGGATTTCAGATTTCAGATCTGAGATCGCGGACCTCGAATCGCTGAGTACAGGTTCAGAATGACTCCCACGGCGGAACTCCTGCTTCCCGAGGTCGAGGAGCTGATCAACGAAGGTCGGTTCACGGAGCTGCGCGCGTGCCTGCACGAGATGCCGTTCGTGGACACCGCGGAGATTCTGGCGTCGCTGGATCCGGAGAAGGCGGCGCTGGGGTTCCGGTTCCTGCAGCGTGACGACGCGGGCGCGGTGTTCTCCTACCTTGCTCCCGAGAAGCAGGAAGACCTGATCCAGAAGCTGGGCGCGGACGGCGCGGTTCGCGTGGTGGAGGCGATGAGCGCCGACGACCGTGTGTCGCTGCTGGACGAACTGCCGGCGGAGGTGGCGCAGCGGCTGGTGGCGTCGCTGAGCCCTGAGTCTCGGAGGGAGACGCAGGCGATTCTCGGGTATCCCCCCCGGACGGTGGGGCGCCTGATGACGCCCGACTACATCCGCGTGCGGCCGGACTGGACGTGCGAGCAGGCGCTCGGGCACGTTCGCCGGCACGGCAAGGACGCCGAGACGCTGAACGTGCTGTACATCATCGACGAGAACGGGATTCTCATCGATGACGTGCGGCTGCGCGAGGTTCTGCTCGCCGAGCCCGACACGAAGATCTACCAGTTGCAGAACAACACCTTCTATTCGCTGCGGGCGGATCAGCCGCAGGAGGAGGCCGTTCGCCTGATGGCCCGCTACGACCGCACCGCGCTGCCGGTGCTGGATTCGCGCGGGGTGCTGGTGGGGATCGTGACCATCGACGACGTGTCGGACGTGGCGCAGGAAGAGGTCACGGAGGACATGCAGAAGCTGGGCGGTGTGCAGGCCCTCGACGAGCCGTTCTCCACGGCGTCGGCGTGGTGGCTGGTGCGCAAGCGCGCCCCGTGGCTGGCGATGCTCTACTGCAGCGAGTTGCTCACGACCAACGCGCTGGGGTACTTCCAGGGGCAGATGGAGCGCGCGATCGTGCTGGGGACGTTTGTTCCCGCGATCATTTCCGCGGGCGGCAACTCGGGCTCGCAGTCGTCGACGCTGGTCATTCGCGCGCTCGCGCTCGGCGAGGTCACGCTCAATGACTGGTGGAAGGTGCTCCGCCGCGAGCTGATCGTCGCGGGGATTCTCGGCGCGATCGTGGGGCTGCTGGGGTTCATCCGCGTTACCGCGTGGGGCGGCATGGGCTGGTTCGCCACCAAGCGCATCGACCCGGAGACCGGCGCCGTCGTTATCGACACGCACGTCCAGGAGCACTTCGTGATGCTGGCCGTGACGATCGCTTCTTCGCTCGTTGGTGTTGTCCTCTGGGGCAGCGTGATGGGGTCGATGCTCCCGTTCCTGCTGAAGAAGTGCAAGCTCGATCCCGCGGGCAGCTCGACGCCCTTTGTCGCCACACTCGTCGACGTGACGGGCATCCTTATCTACTTCTCGCTCGCCATCCTTATTCTGAAGGGCACGCTGCTCTAGCGTTCGTTCGGGGTGTCTGTACGCCCCCGCACGGACGCCTTCCATGACGGGGTTCTGTGGTTCCTGACAGGATTCGTCGCGGGATATCGGGCGTTCCGTCGCATTGTGATTGACGCCCTCTCGAAAGGGAAGTAGCCTTTCGTTATGGGTGCAGCGCCGCCCGGCGCAGTCCCGGAGAGATCGCAATGCAGCTTCGTCATCTTGGTTTGTCCGTCACGGCCATGAGTCTTGTGCTTTGTGCCGCGGCCACCGCGCAGCCGGTTCTTTTGACCACCGACACCGTCATCGGCCCGACGGATACGGTCGTTGTGGATCCGGTCTCGGGTCTTGCGGTCCCGTTGGCGGGTGCGCAGATCACCGTGCGTGGGTGCGTGCTGACCATCAGCGGTCGCCACCGCGTGGGTTCGCTCGCGCTGGTGCGTGATGCGGAGAACGAGCCCGCGATCCTCACGCACGCCGCGGGTGCGATGTACGACTACTCGGGTGGAGCCGGCGCGGACGTTGTCTACGGCGTGGATCTCACCATCGACGGGGACATGGTCATCGAGGGCGCGAGCGGGACACTCGTGTCGTCTCGGATCGATACGAACGGACGGGGGTACGGGCCCGGCGATGGGCCCGGTGCGGGCGGCGCGTCGACGGGGCTCGTGATCGGCGCGGCGGGCGGGGGCCACGCGGGGCGCGGCGCGAAGGCGGGCGATGCCCCGGGTGGAGCGAGCTACGGGAGTATCTCGGCACCGGCGGAGCTTGGGAGCGGTGGTGGCGCGGCGGGCGTGCAGCTCGGCGGCGCGGGGGGTGGTTCGGTGGTGCTGGTGGTGCGCGGGGTGGCGACCATTCATGGACCGATCTTCTGCGACGGGACGCCGGGCACGGGCACGGCGGGATCCGGCGCGGGCGGCACGGTTTCGATCAACAGCATGTCGATCGCTGGGGCGGGGACGATCTCGGCATCGGGCGCGGACGGTGCGACGGGGTGGGGTGGTGGCGGTGGTGGTCGCGTGGCGATCAGCAGCGCACAGTCTTCGTTCACGGGCGAGGTGCGTGCGACGGGCGGGGCGAGTGTGTACTCGATCGAGCGCGGCGGCGCGGGCACGATCTACCGGGCGACGCTGTCGAACCCACTGCCGGAGGTGACGCTGGTCGGCGGGGGGAACGGTTCGCTTCCCGCGGCACAGACGCTGGTGACGGGTCTTGAAGCGGCGCGGAGTGTCTCGGTGGCGGCGGGCGCGAACGTGCGGTTCGCTGATCTGGAGACGATCTCGCAGCCCCTGGTGGTGGAGGGTGGCGCGGCGGTGTACCTGCCGGAGTTGACGTCGGTGCCGGGAGACATCGTGGTGCGCGGCGTGTCGCGCCTGGTGGTGGGGAACCTGCGCACGATCCCGGGCTCGCTGCGGGTGGAGGGGTCGTCAATCTTTCATGCGGCGCCGGGAGTCACGACCATCGGCGGTGATGTTGTGCTCAGCGGGCCCGCGAATCAGCTGGTGTTGCCCGCGCTTGCGCTGTGCAACCTGCGGGTGGGCGGCTCGCTCACGATTGACTCGCGGTCGACCATCTTTGGCAACGGGCTTGGGTATCCCAACGGCAAGGGTGTTGGGCCCGGCGTTTCCGCGACGCAGAGTGGTTCGGGCGGTGGTCACGGTGGGGTGGGCGGGGCGAGTGCGGCGTTTGCGGGCGGCCAGGCGTACGGCTCGGTCAGCAAGCCCCGGCTGCCGGGGAGTGGCGGTGGCAGCACGGCGCGGGCCCGGGGCGGGAACGGTGGTGCCGCGTTGCGGCTGGATGTGGGTGGAACGACGACGATCAATGGTTCGATCTCGTGCAGCGGGGAATCCGCTCCGACGGTGAACCCTGGTGCCGGCGGGGGCGCGGGTGGCTCGATTGTCATCCGGACGCCTCGGCTTGTGGGCTCGGGTCAGATCCTGGCCGACGGCGGGGGAACGAACAACCCCGGGGGTGGTGGCGCGGGTGGACGGATCGCGATCTTCTCGTGCGATCGGCAGTTGCCTCTGGCGAACATCCGGGCGGCGAGGGGCGGCGGTGGGCTGACCGGCGCGCAGGATGGTTCGCGGTATTTCGGGAGCAGCTCGGTGGTGTTCTCGCAGCAGCCGAACTCGGTGCGGACGCTCTCGGGGCGCGAGGTTCGGTTGGTGGTGGCGGCGAGCAGCCCGAGCGGGGTGAGTTATCGCTGGCGCAAGATGACGGCGAGCGGCGAGTACGTGAACCTGGGCGACGGTGGCCGGATCACGGGGAGCGGCACGGCGGAGCTGATCATTACGGACGCGGACTGCTCGGATTCGGGGGTTTACGACTGTTTGGCGACGGACTCGTGCGGCTCGTACCCGAGCAACGATGCGGTGGTGGTCGTGGATGCGCTCGCGGACTTCGACCTTTCCGGGGGTGTGGACGGGGACGACGTCATCGAGTTCTTCGGTGCGTGGGATGCGGGAGAAGAGTCGTCGGACGTGAACATCGACGGGTCGGTGGACGCGGACGACGTGGTCGCGTTCTTCGCGCGGTGGGACGTGGGCTGCTGAGGGCCGGGATTAGTCGGCGGGCTTGCGGGGGAGTTCGACTTCTTCGATGATGGTGCGGCGCACGATGACCTTGCCGGCGGGGGTTTCGCGGGCCTCGGTTTCGGTGCGTTCGCGTCGGACGGCGGGGGCGTCGGCGGGGGTTTTGACACCCTTCCAGATGTGCCCGAAGAACTCGCCGAGTGAGCGGGCGATTCCTTTGTCGTCGTTGCTGTTGCCGGGGCTGGGCATGGAGGAATGTAAGGCGCATCGGGGCCCGGGGCCAGAGCGGGGGCCTGGTGGCGTGCCAAAGGGCTACACTCTCCACGGTTTCTCCTCGGTTAGGGCCTTGAGTGCCCGATGCCGATCGGAAGATCGGCCACGATCGCCGTTCGAGTCCGTCGCAGCGATCGCACCCGATTTACGAGCACCAGCCCTATGCCCAATCAGGCAACCACGGTCCGGACCCCCGACACGCTTCCAGATGCCCCGCGCCGGGTGCTTGTGGCGGAGGACGAGCATCTGGTCGCGATGGAGCTGATCCGTTGTCTGTCGATGCAGGGGCTGACGACGATCGGGCCGGTGGGCAACGGCGACGCGCTGGTCGCCCTGGCGGAGTCGGGGACACCGGACATCGCGCTGGTCGACGTGAACATGCCGGGTCGCGACGGGCTCTCGGGTGCGAAGGAGATCTACGAGCGGTTCGCGATTCCGGTGATTGTGATCTCGGCCTATTCGGACGAGGAGTTCATCCGGCGCGCGCAGGACGCGGGGGTGTTCGCGTATCTGGTGAAGCCGGCGAGCGACGATCAGATCCGCGCGGCGATCGCGCTGGCGTGGACTCGGTACCGCGATCTGCTGACCTCGCGAACGGAAGCCGACGACCTGCGGCGACGGCTGGCGGAGCGGCGGGTGATCGAGAGCGCGAAGTGGCTTCTGGTTTCGAAGCGCAAGCTGACGGAGCCGGAGGCCATGAAGGCGCTGCAGAAGCACGCGCGGGACTCGCGCCGATCCCTGGCGGACGTGGCGCAGTCGATCGTGGATGCCGAGGCCCTGCTGGAGCCCCGCACCGACGCGGCGTCATGAGTTGATCGCGCGTCCGCTACCGACTGCCTGGCCGATTGCCGCCGTCAGTTGCTGAACAGTGAACGGCTTGGGAAGGAGCACCACGCCCTCGGGCAATGTTGCTTCGGAAGGGGCGTCGAAGACGTTCCCGCTCACAATGACGACGGGGAGGCCCGGGTTGATCCGGCGGGCGCGACGCATGGTTTCGAGGCCGCCGATGCCCGGCATGCGCAGGTCGATGAGGGCGACATCGAACGCGACGGGGGAGGACTCCAGAATCGTCAGGGCCGCTTCCCCGCTCGGGGCGGTCGATACGCTGTGGCCCGTCCGGGTGAGCAGTTCGCGCGTGACGTTGAGCACCAGCGATTCATCGTCGACCACCAGGACGCGGGTGCCTTCGCCGGTGCCGCCCGCGGCCGGCTTGGGCTCGCGGATCACTTCGGGCTTGCGTGCGCCCGCGAGCGCGGGGAACGAGACCCGCACCCGTGTGCCCGCGCCGGGCGCGGTCTCCACTTCAACGGTGCCGCCGTGGCTCTTGACGGTTCCCATCGCCGTGCTCAGCCCGAGCCCTCGTCCGGCCCGCTTCGTCGAGAAGAACGGCTCGAACATCTTGGCCCGCACGTCCTCCGACATGCCGCACCCGTGGTCCTCGACCTCGAGGTACACCCACACGCCGTCCGCTCTTGGCTTGTCCGGCCTCGCCGTCGCGCGGGCGGGTGCGCACATGCCCGTGCGGAGCACAACGGCCTTCGCGGGGTCGCCGGTGGCTTCCGCGGCGTTGGTCATGAGGTTCATCAGGAGCTGCGCGACCTGGGCGCGGTCCGCGAGGATGGGCGGGAGCGCGTCGCCCAGTTCGAGCACCAGCGTGCAGTTCTTCGCCACGACAACGCCCATCACGCGGTGTACCGATTGCGCCAGCGCGGACAGGTCCGTCTGCTCTGGCGAGGAGACCGCTTTGCCCGCGTAGGTGAGGAGCTGGCGTGTGAGTTCCGAGCCCGACTGCGCGGCGAGCGAGATCGTGTCGAGGTACGCAAGGGTTTCCGGGTTCGCTTCGCGGACTCCGCTGCGCGCGAGCGAGGCGTTGCCCATGATCGCCAGAAGGATGTTGTTGAAGTCGTGGGCGACGCCGCCGGCCAGTCGGCCGATCGATTCGAGCTGCTGCGACTCGCGGAGCCTCCGCTCGAGCTCGCGCTCCGTGCGTTCGGCCTGGGTCTTGATCGTCACGTCGTGGCATACAACCAGGACGAGTTGTTCGCCCGACATGCGCACGCACGAGCAGGCGAGATCCAGCCAGTGCTCTTCCCCCGCGCGGGTCGTCACGCGAACCCCGTACTCGTCGCCGCGACCGGTTGTGGCGGCTTTGTTGAACACGTCGCGCCCGAGCGGGAGGTGCGTCCCGACGTCTGAGCCCACGAGCGTCTCGCGGGCGACGCCGAGCAGGGTTGCGGCGTGGGGGTTTGATTCGAGAACGCGGCCGTCGGAGGGGCGAACCAGGAGGATGGCGGCGAGGGAGCCGTCGAAGAGCTGGCGGAATCGGTTCTCGGCTTCGCGGATGAGGCTGGTCCGCCGTTCGAGTTCGCGTCGCAAGGACCACTGCCACGAGATTCCCGCGAGCAGCACCACGGCCGTTGTTCCGAGGAACCACCACAGCAGGCGACCCGTCAGCAGGGGCTCAACCTCGCGGGGCATGATGGATCCGAGCCATTTGTCGTGCGTTCGATCGATGAACCCGGTTCGCTGGAGGTGCGCGTAGGCGTCCTCGAGGTCCCACAGGAGCGAGTAGTTTCCGTCGTTGACACCCAGACCGCAATCGATGGTGTACCCGCGCCCGGGCAGCTCCGCGGGCTTGACCCCCTCCAACAGTCCGGCTTGATCGAGCGTTCGGAGCAGCACCAGCGGCCCGACCGCGCCGTCGACCGTGCCATCCTTCACCAACCGGACAGCGTGATCTACACCGTGCGAAGGCACAATGTTCGCGACCCTCATCGACTGCAGATAGAGCTGCGACGGGCTTCCCGCGGACGCCGCCAGCCGCAGGGACTGCAGCTCCGCGATGGTGCGCGGGGGGGTGGCCGCGTCGGGCAGGAAGAGAGCCCCCTTCAGCGAGAGGTAGGGGCGAGTCGTCTCGGATGGGAAGCTCGATTCGACGCCGGCGAGATCGATCGCGACGAGATCGAGACGGCCCTCCTGCAGCATCGTCCGCAACTCGTACGCGTTCGCCACCACGAACTCGCAGGGAACGCCGTACACCCGCCCGATCTCGCGGATCAGGTCGATCGCAAATCCCTCGGGTTTGCCGTCTGCGCCTTCCCGAACGACCTGCTCCGGCAGGATCCCCATCTCCACCCCGACCCGCAGACGCGAGATCAGCGAGCGACGCGGGATCTCCCCGTTCGTGGACGGGAGGACGTCCGAATGCGTCACGTCGTTCAGCCGCGCGATGTAGTGCTCGTGCAGCGATGAAAGCCGCCCTCGACTCATCACCTTCTTGAACGCCTCGTCCACCTGCCGCGCCAGCACCGGATCCCCCGGCCGATACCCGAAGGTCACCACCCGTGCGAACCCGTCGTTCTGCAGGACCTGACACTTGAGCCGCGACTCCAGGTTGGTGCGCTCGATCCATGCCGCGGCGGGAAGGATCGACGAGATCACCGCGTCCACCTCTCCGGCGTCGACGGCCCGGATCGCGTCGGCGAGCGTCTCGAACTTCGAGAGCTGTTCGAGCGACTGACGCTCGACCCATTGGCTGGTTGGTCCGTCGGCGACGCAGCCGACGCGAAGCGTCCGGAGGTCTTCGAGGTGGGAGATGGCCAGTTGTTCGCGTCGGGTGACAACCACCCCGGGCGAGACGATCGCGGGAGGACCGACGGCGAATGCCGAGGGTCGATCGAACCCAACGTTGAAGCGGGCGTGCGCCCACAGGTCGATCTCCCCGCGTTCCATGGCCTTCCGCGCGACCTCGTCGGAGTTGCCCGGCTGCGCGACGAAGACCACGTCCACCCCGACCTCCCCGGCCATCTCCTTGATCAGGTCGATCATGAAGCCCTGCGGCTTGCCGTAGACATCGAGGGAGACAGTCGGCGGGGTCTGAATCGTTCCGGAGTATCCCACGCGCCACACGCGCTGGCTGCCGGATCCTGTTTGCGCAGCGGCCCCCGTCGCAATCCAAACCAAGACCAGACTGACGAGCACTCGTACGCGCATCCACCACTCCACAGACGGGCGGTTCCCGGGGATTCCTCCAACACGATACCCAAGCCCAGAGAAACCCGCCATGGTCCTTTCCCAATCTCTTGTGGGAGGCGTCATGTTCAGCACGATCCGAACTCTCTTCGCCGCAGCCACCTACCCCTTTCGCACCTTGTTTCGGGGCTACCGCGCCCTGTGGTGGGCGTTCGCGGACTCCACCCCATCCGGTCCCGTCAGGGCTCCCGGGCAGGGCAACTCCTTCGAGGTGGTCGATTCGACCCCCAAGCCCGCCCCTACACCGGAGAAGCACCTCCGCAAAGGATTCACCCTGACCCTCGTCTTCGCCGCGATCGCGGGTGTGCTGGCCCTCGTCGCCGGTTCGAGCGACACGCTGACCCCGCGTCACGCCGCGATCCTCTGGGCGTGGTCCTCCGCCGCCGCTTGGGTGCTCTCGTACCTCAAAGTCCGCGCCTGGGTCCGGGCCGACCCCTCGACCGCCCCCTCCTGGCGCGAGTTGATCCGTCGTGCCCCCGGCGCGACCTACGACGCCGCCTGCAAGGCCGGCACCGCCTGCAAAGCCGCCGCAACCAGCGACCCCGCCCGCAAAGCCGCGTCGAATGCTCGGGCCGCCGGTTCGTGGGCCTGGCGTTCGCTCTCGGCTCTGGCGGCGAAGGCTCGTCAGCAGCCCAAGTCGGCCGCGAATGGGGCGTGACCTACGCTGAGGCATGATCTATGCCGCGGTCTGCCTTGCTGCACTCCTTGCCGCCGCGCTCACGTTCGTCTCCGGCTTCGGGCTGGGGACGCTTTTGCTCCCGGTATTCGCGTTGTTTGTGCCGCCGGAGGTCGCGGTCGCCGCGACGGCCGTCGTGCACCTCGCGAACAACCTGTTCAAGCTGGCCCTGACGCGTGAGAGCGCTGATCGGACGGTCGTGCTGCGGTTTGGGCTGGTGGCGCTCGCGCTCGCGGTGGTGGGGGCCCTCCTGCAAAAGCAACTCGAAGGCCTCGCGCCGCTCTACACGCACACCCTTACGGGGCGCGACTGCCACATCACGTGGCTGAAGGCCTCGGTGGGCGCGGTGATCGTCGGGTTCTCGATCATCGAGCTCTCGCCGCGCTACGACTCGCTGGCGTACGACCGGCGGTGGCTGCCGCTGGGCGGGGCCTTGAGCGGCTTCTTCGGGGGACTTTCGGGGCACCAGGGTGCGCTCCGCAGCGCGTTCCTGGTGCGGTGCGGTTTGTCGAAGGAAGCGTTTGTCGCGACCGGCGTCGTCTGTTCGGTGCTGGTGGATGTCCCGCGATTGGCGGTGTACGGGAAGTCGTCGTGGACGCACCTCTCGGGGTCTGAGTCGATGGTCGGCCCGATCGTCGCGGGCTGCGTCGCGGCGTTCGTCGGGACGCTGCTCGGTGCTCGCCTGGTGAAGAAGATCACGCTGAAGGCGGTGCGGGTTGTGGTGGGTGTGGGACTGCTGCTGTTCGGGGTGGCGATGATCGGTGGGCTGGTGTGATCGCGACCAGCGATCGGGGTACCGGCGGCCTGGCCCGAACTCCCCCTCAACCGTACGCGTAGGATTGCCGAAATACCGACAAGGGACTGCCGCGCGACTTTTGGTCCGAGAAGATCGGGCCCGCCGGCATCCCAACCTCTCGACGGACTCACTCCATGGTCACTCCTCGTCGCGCTCTGGTCACCGGCATCACCGGTCAGGACGGCTCCTACCTCGCCGAGTTCCTGCTCGCCAAGGGCTACGAGGTGCACGGCATCATCCGCCGTTCCTCCAGCTTCAACACCCAGCGCATCGACGACATCTACGAGGATCCCCACCTCCCCAAGGCCCGCCTCAAGCTCCACTACGGCGACCTCTGCGACAGCAACTGCCTCAACGACATCATGCGCAAGGTCCGCCCCCACGAGGTCTACAACCTCGGTGCACAGTCCCACGTCCGCGTCTCCTTCGACATGCCCATCTACACCGCCGACACCGTCGCCATGGGCGCCCTCCGCCTCCTCGACGCCGTCCGCGATTTCCAGCAGGAATCCGGCCAGCAGGTCCGCTACTACCAGGCCTCCAGCTCCGAGCAGTACGGCAAGGTCGTCGAGACCCCGCAAACCGAGAACACCCCCTTCTACCCCCGCTCCCCCTACGCCTGCGCCAAGCTCATGGCACACTGGGCAACCGTCAACTACCGCGAAAGCTACGGCCTCCACGCCTCCTGCGGCATCCTCTTCAACCACGAATCCCCCCGCCGCGGCGAGACCTTCGTCACCCGCAAGATCACCCGCGCCGTCGGCCGCATCAAGCTCGGCCTGCAGGACAAGGTCTACCTCGGCAACCTCGACAGCAAGCGCGACTGGGGCTACGCCGGCGACTACGTCAAGATGATGTGGATGATGCTCCAGCAGGACAAGCCCGACGATTACGTGATCGCCACCGGCAAGACCATCTCCGTCCGTGAGTTCTGCGAACTCGCCTTCGGTCACGTCGGCCTCGACTACAAGGAGTTCGTCGCCTTCGACTCGCGCTACCTGCGCCCCGCCGAAGTCGACCTGCTCCTGGGCGACCCCGCCAAGGCCAAGGCCAAGCTCGGCTGGGTTCCCACCACCACCGTCGAGCAGCTCGCCGCGATGATGGTCGAGTACGACCTCGAAATCGCCCGCCGCGAGAAGACCCTCCGCGATGCTGGCCACAAGATGCCCCAGAAGGCCGGGCACGACCAGTAAGCAAACCACCCAACCCGCCACTACCCACAACCCCCGCCCCGCGGGGGTTTTTTCGTCCACACGCAAACCCGCCCGCAGTTCACCCGCCGCGCGGTACGCTCCCGCCGCATGCCCCCCGCACCTCCTCAGCCCCCCATCCAAGGACAACCCGCCGACACCCCTCGCGTCATCGTCAACGCGGTCCGGCTCTGGGTTGGTGCAGCACTCGTGTTCGTCGTCGCGGCGATCGCGTGGGCCGTGCTGCGCAAACTCGACATCGTCCCCCGCGCCGGGCTTTCCCGCTTTGTGACCCCTCTCTTGGGCGCGGCTCCCGTCGTGGTGTTCCTGCCGCTCTGGCACTGGCGCACCCGTCACCTCCGCCGCGCTCTTTTCGCGTCACGGTTCCGTCTCTGCACCAGCTGCGCGTACGACCTCTCCACGCTTGGTTCAACCGGCACGTGCCCGGAGTGCGGCGTTGCCTTTGATGCCGCGGCAAACGTTGAACTTTGGTCTCGGCAGGGGGCGCCGTACACCGAACCGGCGCCGCCGGACTTTGTCCCCTGGTCGCCGCAGGAACCGACCGACCGGCGGGGGCAGAAGTAGATCCGAGCGTGCGCTCGCGGCAGCTTGTTCCACCGCTTCGTTCCGGGAGATCCCTTCAAACAAAAAACCTCCCGGCGCGGGCCCGGGAGGCAGAGGGTACTGGAGCGAGGAGGGGTGTTACTCGCAACCGGGGAAGCCGATGCCGCTCGCGTCCCAAGCGCTGAAGAAGAGGATCACGTCGTCGCCGTCGACGCCCTCAGAGGCATCGGCGTCGGCGCATTCCGCGCCCGAGTCCCAGTCAGCGAAGAACGCGATCACGTCGTCGCCGTCGATGCCGCCGCTGTTGTCGTAGTCCGCGTAGCAGCCGTCGGCCTGCCACGCGCACGCGGGCGGCGTGCAGGGGTTGTTGGCGCAGGTCGTGCCGTCGCCGTTGTAGGTACCGGACAGCTCGGCGCAGCGGCTGGCGGTCAGGATCTCGCAGCTAGTGCCCACGCAGCACGAGCCGGTCACGCCAGTGCCGAAGCCGGAGTAGGGGATGTAGGCGAAGCTGAAGGCGCAGGTGCCGGGCTGGCTGGTGATCAGGTCGTAGCCGGCGACCTCGAACTCGCCGTTCTCGCCAACCTCGAACGCCATGGCCTGGGGACCGCCTGAGGCGTTGAGGAGGAGCATGCCGTCGGTCGAGGCGTTGACGCCGGGAATGGTGATCTCGAAGATCGAGAAGCCGTAGGTGGCGTCGGTGCCGGGGGTCACCGTGAAGGTGCCGGTGCTGGAGAGCACCGTGCCATCCGCGGCGATGTGGCCGGCGATGAGGCCGGGGGTGGAGTAGGGGAGGAAGACGAAGCCGGTTTCAACCGAGTCAACCGCGACCTGGCCCATGGTGTAGGGGACCGCGTTGATGGTGACGTTCTGGGCCTCGTAGGGGATGAGGTCGTAGTTCGCGCCGTTGGGGGAAACTTGGATGATGCGGTTGTTGTTGTCCCAGTTGATCGCCATCAGGACGCCGTCGGTGAGGGCGCTGCTGGGAGCGGGGATGGACAGGAGGCCGTCCGTGATGCTGATGTCAGAATCGCCCTGGAAGCCGCGCGACGCGGCGAAGTGAACGAGGGCGAAGTTGCTGTTGATCTCGCCGCCGGTGATGGAGGCGTTGTGCGACACGGCTTCGCCGTTATCGAAGCTCAGGGTCGACCAACCGCTGACGCCGCCGGTGAGGGTGTTGTCGCGGAGGAACTCGGAGGGCGTACCGAGCATCAGGCCCTCGCGCGTGTCGAGGCTGTTGTCGTAAGCGGACGGAAGGAGGGCACCGAGGTAGGAGATCTGGTTGTCGCCACGGTTCGCACCGGCGACGTTCAGGATCGGGTTGCCCGCAGAGCGCACCGCGTCCATGTCCCCGTTGCCGTTGTCGGGAGCGAACCCGCTGACGGTGAAGCGGGCCGCGGCGACTTCGTTGCGCTGGGTGAGGTAGGCGCGGGAGGGGGTGCCGGGGCGAATGTCCACGCCGTTCTTCAGGAAGACAAAGCTGAAGGCGACGTCCCAACTGGTGAGGTCCTGAAGGGTCATGGCGGGCTGGTCGCGGGTGGTGATGATCCAGCCGGTGCCGCTCGCGTTGGGCTCGGCCCAGACGGGGTTGTCGATGGTGGTACCCGCGCGGTCGGGACGGACGTACGGGGCCAGCAGCAGCGTGCCGGTGGTGGGGGACTCACCGGCGATGGTGAGTTCGAAAGTGCCGTCGGTCGCGGGCTGGCCGAACATGGTGACGGTGAAGTCGCCCTGCTTGAAGAGCGTCTTGGCGGTGGCGGTCACGGTGCCCATGGTCACGTTCGCCGTGTTCTCGGGGACGAACACGAAGCCGGCGGGGTCGTTCTCGCCGGAGCCGCCGTCTGCCGCGACATCCTGGCACCAGAGGTACGCGATCCCATCGAGATAGTCCGCGGACCACGAGGCGCGGTTGTTCTCGTTCTTGGTACCGATCGAGAGCATCACGCCGTCGCGCCGGAAGTCAACGCCCGGGGCGGAGATGGCGTACACGCCGTTCACGGTGCCGGCGCCGTTGGGGTCGAGCACCTCGTTGCCCACGCCGGTCAGAGTCGTCACGAGGGTGAAGGGGCCCTTGACGCTGGTCATCACGCCGTTGTTGGCGCTGTTCTGGAGGTTCGCGGCAAGCCAGCCGTCGGCGTAGGGGAAGAAGCCCAGGGTGAAGTTCACGTTGGCCTCGGCCGCGGCCTGGTGCGCGCTCGCAACGTAGGTGAGGGTGCCCGCGGACTGCGAGCTCATGCACGATGCGTAGTAGGGAAGGGTGCCGCCGTTGACCGAGGGCTCGGTGCGGGCGTTCTGGTAGGACGAGACGATGAGCAGGCCGGCGTCGTCGTCATCGGCGGTGCCGAAGGAGAACTCGTAGTCGCCGCGGCTGTTGCCGGTGGCGACGTTGGCCCACACGCCGAAGCCGACGGTCGCGTTCACCGTGACGGAGGCGGGGACGTTGAGGGCGTCGTTCTCGATGATCTGAACAACGCCGTGCTGAACCTGACCAACGGCCGTGCCAGCGAGGGTGGCGAGCGCAAGGCCCGCGCCGATAAGAGGACGAATCTTCATGTGGGAGCTCTCTTTCTATCCAAGAACAAAACCCGCCGGCCTGATTACCTCAAGCCTGGCGTCGAATACCACGGCAGCGGCACACCCGATGTCGTGTTGTACATCCGTCGAACATCCGCCTGTTTCGCGCGGGCCTCGGACTCACTCACCGTCGATACATGGCCATCAGCCCACGCGACGGAACACGCCCGCCCGTGCCGGAAGTACTCCTTCCACCACTGAGTGCCTTCGGTACCGGGCAGGGTGTTCCACTGATCGAGCTGGATCAGCGTGTCCCCGTTCCCGTCGATCATCACCTCCGAGCCGTCCTGGAACATGATGATGCTCGAGGGGAACGTGATGTCCGTCAGCTTGCGCGGCACGCGCCTGTCGGTGCTGCCGATGCGACGCTTCTCGAAGAAGGTCTTGCTCGCGGTGTCGGGCACGGCGTCGAATCCCGGCGTCGTGCCGTTGAAGCAGTAGGTCGAGTACAGCGTGTACGGATCATGCGGCAACGCCCCGTTGTTGCGGAACGCGGGCAGCGTGTACTTCGCCTCCGGGCACTTGGTGACCTCCCACCCGCCGAGGTACGGCGTCGAACCAATGCCACCCGCGAGCTCGTACATGCTGTCCACGATCGGGATGCCGAGCTCGCTGTCGTACAGGGAGGCCCAATACGCGGAGGTGTCGTCGACCTGGCCCTGCGCGTTCACGATGTACGGGCGGATCAGGTAGTAGTTCCCCGCGAAGCCGGCCCGCGCACGCGGGGCCTCGTTGTCCCACACCAGGTGCCAGCGGTCCTTCGCGCTCAGCGAGTACGAGATCATCGCGATCGCCACCTGCCGCTGCTGCGAGGCGCACTTCACCAGCCTCGCCGTCTGGCGAGACTTGCCGAGCGCGGGCAGGAGGATGGAGATCAACAACGCGATCACGGCGATCACCACCAGGAGCTCGATCAGCGTAAAGCCTGGGGCGATGTTTCGTTGGGGTCGGCTCATTGGTCGAATCAAAGCCCGCCCACGATGACCGTTTGTGAGCGTCGAGCTTGCGCCGTCGGAAGAATGTGTTCAATCGCCCCCACGTCCCCGCTGCTTCCCCCCGCATGCACTAGCCTCCTTAACACAAAGAAGGACTCCGTTTCATGAACATGCTTCTCGTCTGCAGCGCGCTCTCCGCCCTCGTCCAGGGTGTCCACCCCGAAGATCACCCCGTCGCCGTCGGTCAAGGTGGCAACGCCCCTCAACCATTCCTCATCGTCGCCTACCCCGATACCCAGTACTACTCAGAGACGGCCGCGTGGACCTATCACTTCCACGCGCAGACCCAGTGGACAAAGGACAGCGCCTCCGCCTTCAACATCGCCTTCGCGACTCACCTCGGTGACATCGTGGACAATGGCGCCGCGAACATCGCCGAATGGGAACGCGCCGACGCCGCCATCGATATCCTTGATACCGTGCTCCCCGACGGTCTCTTCCCCTACGGCGTATGCCTCGGCAACCACGACTTCGAGATCGTCAGCGATAAGAACTCCGGTTCGGCCACGTACGACCGCTTCTTCGGCCCCGATCGGTACGCCGGCCGTCCGTGGTACGCCGGTCACTCCACCGACCGCCAGAACCACGCGCAGCTCTTTACCGTCGGCGAACGCCGGTTCCTCCACCTTACCCTCGAATGGCGCCCCGACCTCTCGACGTTCTCCTGGGCGCAATCGATGATCAACGCCTTCCCCGGCGTTCCCACGATCTGCTCCACGCATGAACACGTCCGCGACGCCAGTACCTCAGGCACCGGTGCCGGGCGTTCCTCCGCGGGTCAAACCACCTGGATCAACCTCATCCGCGCGAACCCGCAGATCTTCCTGTTTCTCAACGGCCACTTCGCGAGCGGTGTTCCCAATCACAACGGCGAGCACGCCATCGTCGGGATCAACGACGCCGCGCGCGAAGTCTTCGAGATGCTCTCCGACTACCAGTCATGGACCGAGGGCGGCAGCGGGTACATGCGCCTGCTCCGCCTCGACGAGCGCAACTCGGTGCTCAGCGTCCGTTCCTTCAGCCCCTCCCTCCGGCGGTACCTCACCGACTGGAACAGCCAGTTCCGCTACGTGATCGACTTCCCCAACCGCTTCGATAACCGCCCCTCGCAGTTCCAGTCCTTCTCCTTCAGGAATGGCACACAGTCCTACGCCGGTACCGCGGATGTCGAACTCTCCGGCTCAAACCCCGGTACCGCCGCTGGTGACGCCACCGTGCTCACCGTCGCCGGGAGCGACGGCGTGCCCGCCGCGCCCGCGCAAGCACTGGTCCGATTCGACAACTGCTTCGGCACCGGCCCCGCACAAGTTCCCCCGGGTGTTGACGTCGTGCTCGCCAAACTCCGCGTCACCGTGGTGAACTCCGGGAGCGGGTTCTCGCTCCACGACATGATGATCCCATGGACCGAGCAATCGACCTGGAACTCGCTCGCCGGCGGGATCAGCGCAGACGGCATCGAGGCCGTCGCGTCGCCGGTCACGGTCGTCGGTGCCCAGCACGCCGGCGACCTGCTGCCCATCCAGGCGATCGACCTCGACGTCACCTCGTCGGTGCGAGCCTGGCTCGCGGGAGCACCCAACCACGGATGGGCGCTCCTGCCCTTTGCCACCAGCAACAACGTTGACCTCTTATCCTCCGAAGATGGCGGCTTCATCGGGCGGCCGCAGCTCACGATCACGACAACCAGCACGCCCGTGCAGACCGCGACGTTCCAGCACGGCGTGAACATCTACCTCGGCACGAGCGATGCGGACCTCCGCCAGTCCGCCCCCACAACCGTCACCGGTAACGCCGCGACCATGTTCATCGACGCGAGCGATCCCAACGGGTCGAACCTCGTCCGTCAAGGACTCCTGAAGTTTGACGGCATCTTCGGTGACGCAGCCAACCAAGTCCCGGTCGGCGCACGCGTCACCTCCGCCCTCCTCGCGCTGACCGTCACGCAGGAAGGCTCCGGCTTCACGCTCCATCGGATGCTCCAGCCCTGGAACGAGTCGTCAACGTGGACCTCGCTCGTCGCCGGCGTTTCCGTCGACGACGCAGAGGCTCATCTGTGGACCGAGCACGTCGCCGGAATCGACGCGGATGCCGCCGCCGTCCGCCCCGGTGTCGTCACCATCGACGTGACCGATTCCGTCCAAGCCTGGGAACGCGGTGACGCGAATCACGGCTGGCTGATCGCTCCACGCGTCTTTGGAGCCAACGGACTCGAAATCGCCTCCTCCGAGTCCCCGACCGTCGCGGCCCGCCCCAGGCTTATCGTGAAGTACCTCGCCGAACCCCGGTGCGACGCCGACATCAACGCCGACGGTTCCGTCGACGGCGACGATGTCATCATCTTCTTCCAGTCCTGGGACGCTTCCCAGCCCGCGGGAGACTTCAACGACGACGACTCCGTCGACGGCGACGACGTCATCGCGTTCTTCGTTTCCTGGGACGCCGGGTGCTGATCACCGCATCGCGGCGAGAGTCTCCGCCGGTCGATTGACCGCGGTCGCCGTCGCTTCGGCTCTGGGTGACGCGTTCTGTCGGTCCAATACCCCTACGCGTCTCTCGTGGCGCCGCCGTCAACCCCGCGCCGTCTACCATCTACCCGGCGGTCCGTCACGCGGTCCCTTCGACCCCCGCGCGATCGCTCCAGTGCTGTCGACCCAGGATGCAGAATGCCGACTCCAGATGAATCGTCGCCAAGGCAAAGCACCGCTTCGACGCCGTGGCGATGCTCGTCCTGTCGTCACGATGCGACCGGGCTCATCCTCGGCATGCCCTGCCCCGAGTGCGGCCGGCCCCTGGATCAGACTTCGATCCGGCCCCCTTGGCTTGAGCAGCGACACCTGCGCAGCGTGCAGCTCGCGGCGAGGCTCGCCATCGCGGGAACGCTCGCGCTCGCCCTGTTCCCGCTGGTCGTGTCGGGCTTCCGCGCACGGGGGTTCGCGATCCCACCGAATGTCGTCGTGCCCGCGATCCTGATCGTGGCGGCTGGTGCGATCGGCGCGCAGACGTTCGCGATCCTTCGCCTGCTCTGGAGGGCGACCTCGCCGTCGCGGCGGCGCGTGTATGTCGTCGCCGTGCTGCTGCGTGCCCCATTGCTCTTCATCGTGTTCGCGGGTTCCTTCGGATTTCTGGCGGGGCAGCAGCAGAGCGGAACAATGGTCGCTCCGTTCAAGGGGTTCTTCGCGGGCGGCGGCGGGGTCCCCGGTGGGATGACGCCGTGGGTAGAAGCGATGCTGATGCAGGCGTTGCTCCTGGTCCCGGCCTTGGCGGTCGACGTGCTGACGGCCCGCCGGGCCGCGGCGATCGCGGCGAGCATCTCCGATGACCGCCCGGTGTGGGCGCGGCTTGAGACGGCCTTCGGGCTGATCGCGTGGTGGCTGGCGGGCGCCGGCGCGCTGTGCGTCGCGATACCCGTCACCGGGTGGGCGATAAGCCCGCTGGTGTGGCTGGTGGGCCACATCGCGCTCTTCCGTGGGATCGACCGGATGGCCGGGGTGTACGCGGCGAGAGGTGGCGGGGAGGGGTAGGTGAGTTGGGAACGTCCGAAAAGGGGCGTTCCCGTCCGCTGAGGGCCAGAACTCTGCGATTGCGGCTGCCCGGGCGAACGAGACACCGGTTTTGTTCGTTTCGTCTGTTGCGTTGCTTTCGTTTAGGCGATATGCTGTTCGGAAGGAGGTCCGCCATGCTCGCTGAACTCACGCTTCCGGAGAACACGCCGACCGAGGCGGAGGTCCGGCTTGCCCAAGAATCGAGCCGCCGACTCTCCAAGATCGTGAAACGGGACCAGCCGCTCCGGCTGACAACCGTCGATAACGGACGACAGACCGTCGAGATCCCTGCGGCAGCCGCCGAACTGCTCGTTCGACTGCTCGTCGAGATGGCCCTCGGCAACGCGGTCACGCTCATCCCCATCCACGCCGAACTGACCACCCAGCAGGTCGCCGACCTGCTGGGTGTATCGCGTCCGTTCGTCGTGAAGGAGATTGAAATGAACCGGCTCCCGGCCCGGAAGGTCGGCACGCACCGACGCGTGCTCTTCAAGGACCTCATCGCGTACAAGAAGCGGATGGACGCGAACCGTCAGAAGGCTCTCGATGATCTCTCCGCTCTCGATCAGGAACTGGGTCTTCAGTAACTCAGCCAGATACGCTGATGCTCCATGCACAGCCACTTCACGGCCATTTTCGATGCATGCGTGCTCTACCCGGCGACGCTCCGGAATGTCCTGATGCAGCTCGCCACCACCGGGCTCTTCAGAGCCAGGTGGACCGACGCAATTCACGACGAGTGGACTCGGAATCTGCTGAAAGACAAGCCGGACATCGGTCACGACAAGCTGAACCGCATGCGTCAGCTGATGAACGATGCGGTGGCGGACTGCCTGGTGACTGGGTACGAACCGCTCATCGAGGGACTGGAGCTGCCCGACGAGGGTGACCGGCACGTCCTCGCCGCCGCGATCCGGTGCCATGCCGCGGTAGTCGTCACCACCAACCTCAAGCACTTCCCCGACGACATGCTCCGCTCCCTCGGTGTTCGTGCCCAGCACCCCGACGAGTTCATCCTGCACATCATCGACCTCGACGCGGGCACCGTGTGCAACGCGGTAAAGACCGTCCGCGGACGGCTCAAGAACCCGCCGTACGACGCGGGCGGGCTGCTTGCCCTCTTGCAGTCGCAGGGGTTGCCGCTCACGGTGGCGAAGCTACGCGAGTTCGAGGAACTCCTCTAAGGCTCCGACGGGTCCCCGCTCACAGCCTCTTCAACGCATCCACCAGCGCATCGATGTGCGCCGTCGTGTGCGCCGCCGAGATCTGGCACCGCAGCCGCGCGTGGCCCTCGGGTACGACCGGATAGCCGAAGCCGATCACGAAGACGCCCAGCTCCAGCAGCCGCTTGCTCATGCTGATCGCCTTCGCCGTGTCGTGCACGATGATCGGGCAGATCGCAGTGGGGGACTCGAGCACGTCGAACCCCGCCGCCTTCAGCTTCGTCCGCGCGTACGCCACGTTCTCCTTCAGCCGACGCGCCCGCTCCGGCTCGCGCAGCAGGATCTCGATCGCTTTCGCCGCCGAGGCCGCCACCGTCACCGGGAGCGCGTTGCTGAACAGCGTCGGGCGGCCGCGCTGGATCAGCAGCTCGGTCACCCGCTTGTCCGCGGCAACAAACCCGCCCGCACCACCGCCGAGCGCCTTGCCCAGCGTGCCGGTGAACATGTCCACCCGCCCGTTCTTGCCGCCGAGCATGTCCCAGTGTTCGTGTGTGCCGCGGCCGGTGGCTCCCATGACGCCGTGACCGTGGGAGTCGTCGACGATGAGCATGGCGCCGAACTCATCGCAGAGCCTGCGCATGGCGGGGAGGTCGGCGATGGAACCCTCCATGCTGAACACCCCGTCGGTGACGACGAAGATCTGGCCGGTGACTTCCTTGTTGGCCTTGGCCTCTTCGAGGCGCTGGCGGAGGGAGTTCTCGCCGGTGAGTCGGTTGTTCTTGTAGATCGTCTTGAGGACGCCCTTCTTGATGACGGGGGTGAGGCGGATGGCGTCGATGATGCAGGCGTGGTTGAGCTCGTCGGAGATGATGAGGTCACCGGCTTCGCAGATGGTGGGGAAGAGGGCCTCGGTGGCCGTCCAGCAACTGACGAAGGAGTACGAGGCCTGCGTGCCCATGTACTTCGCGACCATGCGCTCGAGGTCCTCGTGCGGCGTGAAGGTGCCGCAGATGAAGCGCACGCTGGCGGTGCCCGCGCCGTAGTCGCGAAGGGCCTTGATGCCCGCCTCGACGACCTCGGGGTGGTTGGCCAGCCCGAGGTAGTTGTTCGAGCAGAAGCAGAGCACGTCGCGCCACGACCCGTCGGCCCCCCGCATCCGCACGGAGGCGTCCATGGGGCTGCCGAGCATCTGGAGGTGCTTGTACTGACCGCCGGCCTCGAGGGAGGCAAGCAGGTCGTCGGTGCGGCGGTCAAAGACGGTCGGCATGCGTGTCGTCCTCGGAGTTCCCCGCGGGCAGTCGCGGGCATGTGCCATGGTAGTCTTCACCGGCAGCCACTTGCGGCGCACCCGGTTTCCGTGGGATACTGAGCGGACCTCCCGAAAGGAGCCCCGAGTGATCTACGCGTACATCGGCGGCGGCATCGTTCTGGTCCTGGGCCTGCTGGTCTCAGTCATGTACGCCATCGGCAAGAGCCTCCCGCTCGACCATGTCGTGGGTGCCACGCTGCACGTGAACAAGCCCGAGGAAGAGGTCTTCGCCCTCATCCGCGACATCGGCGCGTGGGGCACATGGGACAAGGGCATCACCAAGATGGTGCCGCTGGACCCCGTAAACGGTCGCGCCCGCGTCCGCATGCACATGGGCCGCAACTCCTTCGTGCTCACCCTCACCAAGGAGCACGCGCCCAGCGTCCTCTCGCTCGAAGCCGTCGACGACCAGAAGTTCTTCGAAGGCCGCTGGGACTACCACCTCTCCCGCGAGGGCTCCGGGACGAAGATCAAGCTCACCGAGTACGGCAAGGTCCTGCCCGCGATCCCGCGTGCGATGCTGAAGTTCGCGGGCGACCCCGCGATGTACCTCAAGAGGCACCTGAAGCAGATCGCGACACACTTCGGCGAAACGCCGCGGATCACGGACGCCCGCCGCATCTCCTGATGCCGGGCACCGCCAATCCTGTTGCCCAGACGGGCCTTGTGCCGATACTGCCTCCTTGAGCCCTCGGTGTTCACGGGCGGAGCGAGCATTGGACGATACCCAACGCCAGATCGTGCAGCACATCGAAGAGCAGGACTGCTCGGTGGTCTGCATCGAAGCCGACGAGGACACGCCCCCGTTCTGCCACACCATCGGCCTGTTCCAGCGCTTCCGCGTGCCCGAACTCATCGTCATCGGGCTCCCGCACGACACGGCGTTCGCGCTGCTCTACAAGTGCCGCGACATCTGCCGCGCCGGCGACGCCTTCCGCCCGATGCACACGTACGGCGGCCTGCTGAAGGACCCCTTCCGGATCGCCTGCCGCGAAGTCTCACGCGATCACTACCAGTGCTACTTCGGGCACGCGCGGTGGTTCTACGCGGGTGACGAGTTCCCCGCGGTGCAGGCGTACTGGCCCGACGCCCTCAAACACTACCCCTGGGACGAACGCTGCGACCCGGAGGTCGCGTCCGTTCAACCCCGCCTCGACCGCGCGTGGCCCTTCGCGGGCGAGCCCGTGACCCGCCGCATCTGGACGCTCCGCGACCTCGTCAGCGGCATCCGCCCCGTGCTGCGAGTGGTCCACGAAGAAGACGGCGAGTGGCAGTTCCTCTCGGACGACCCCGAAATCAACGACGAGGACGTCACGCTCACCACGCTCGGCGCGGCACTCACCCTCGACCCCTCGCTCGCGAAGCTCGCGGGCCTCCCCAAGGGCTGGATTGCCTACCGCGAAGACCCCGAGGCCGAATGGGCCGCCGAGCCCGAGTGATCGTCACCAGATCCAGCGCATCTTGCCGAAGTCCGGCACCGGCTTCCTGTGCATCGCCGGGAAGTACACAAAGAACGCACGCCCGATGATCAGGTCGCGGTGCACCACGCCCATGTCCGGATCCAGCGGCATCACGTACGGGCTCGGCACATCCCACAGGCGCCCGTCGAGGCTCGCCGGGCTGTTGTCGCCGCACATGAAAAACTCGTTGCCGTCCAGCCGCATCGTGCTGTACGGGTGCGATCCGCCCGACGGCGTCCCGTACAGCGTGTGGTTCCGACCCTCCGCCCCACCCCGGTACGTGTCCGGCCGGTAGTAGATGTCCCGGTCCAGGCCCACGCGGTACAGCGTCACCGCGCCCCCCGTGAACCCAACACGCACGCCCACCGGCTTGTAGTGCGACGTATCCGTCAGCCACGTCATCGTGTCGTCACGCGAAACCAACTCCGCAATCGTGAGACCCGTCGAGGCCTTCAGCCGATCCGCCGGCGTCCACTCGTAGTCCGCCTTGCCGATCAGCTTCCCCTCCACCCACAGCTGCAACTCCTGATCCGCGTGCCAGAACTCCAGGTTCGTCACCTTCCCCGCGGCGAGCGGCGCATCCAGCGTCGCCGTTCCGATCGAACGCACCGACTTCGCCTCCGTGCCGTCCCGCACGAGAAACTCAACCTTCGTCCCCGTGATCGACGTCACGAACTCATGCCCGCGGCACAAGACCACCGCCTCGACGCCCAGGCCGTCCTTCTCCGGCTGCACGCCCATGCTGATCCGCACGTCACCAACCGGAAACCGCATGTGCGGTCCGGGGATATTCGTCTCGAACGCCTCGTTGTACGAGTAATAGTCGTCGATCGGACGCGAGCGGCTGTCCCACTCCAGCACAGTCGGTCCCGCTCCGCTATACACGTAGTCGACCCGCCCGTCGATGTCCCACCCCGCGCCGCCGCGCCACGGCGGGCTCCACTTGCGGCCGTCCTTCACCTGGTTCAGCGGCGAGAGGTCGCTGCGGAACAACTGCTGCCACATCGCCCGCTGGGCCATCTCCGGCTTGCGTGCGATCTTCCACCCGTCGAGCGACCACGGCTTGCCCTCGACGTTGTCCTTCAGATTCTGGTCCTCACCCTCGCTCATGGGGCGGGTGAAGACGTCGCCGTCGATCAGCGCCAGAAACTCGCCGGGCAGCCCGATGAGCCGCTTGATGTAGTTCATCGATGGATCGTTCGGGTTCTTGAACACGACGACATCGAACCGGGCGGGGTCGTACAGGTTGAACAGGTACTTCAGCACGAAGATCCGGTCGCCCGCGAGGAGCTTCTCGTTCACGATCCGATCCGCCTCGGTCATCGTGATCGGATCTCGCACCACGATCGCGTTGCCCTGCGAGCCCTGGACCGACTTGGCCTCACCCCCACCGATGTAGTCGCGCGGGCCCACCGCCCACGTCACCCCGTTCTGCTCGCTCCGCGCCTCCACAAACTGCCCGCGCAGCGTGGGAGCCATCGAGCCCGTCGGAATCACAAAGGCCTCGACCACGAACCCCCGGAACACGAAGGCGAGCACGAACGCGATCAGGATGGAGGTAAAGGTCTCCTTGATCGACGCCGGTGTGGTCTGCTGTGTGGACATAGCCCACAGGGTAGCATGCCGCCCGCGGAGACCGCCCACCCGCCCTCGAACCAC
>VYLF01000156.1_pt1 | contig 27707 bp, 24 predicted proteins | sample 5114371 | NCBI WGS metagenome assembly VYLF01 (sample SAMN12291773, study PRJNA351875) | freshwater metagenome | isolation source: freshwater lake | place: USA: Michigan, Kent Lake | collected 2013-08-15 | reverse complement strand
TTTCTCTGAAAATTAGGTAATTGACCAGATGAGAATCGGTAAAAACCTACACCCCACACCCCACACCCCACACCCTGTCCCCACGAAAAACTTTTTGCCGCAAACCCTAGTTAGATCACCAACAGAATATCCCTACTAGGGAGTTAAATAGGGCTGGCTGAATAAATCTAAAAACCTTGTTGGATAATATCTTTAGACTTTTTTCCCCTCAAAAAGTGCCCGCCATTGCGGGGATCGGGGGTAAAATTCAGGTACTTTTTCCCTGAAAATTAGGTAGTTGACCACCTGAAAATCGATAAAACCCCACACCCCACACCCCACACCCTACCACCACCGAAAAACTTTTTGCCGCAAACCCTAAATACTCCCTATTTTTTTAGGAGATTTTAACTGACTGAGAACAACGATTTGATGAGTTGCATTCCAGACGTTTTTGACGTTCTGCTAAGATTGTTTTTAAATTCGGTCTTCCGGTTAAGGTTAATCGCCAAGAAGCCCAAATTTCATAGATAATATCCACTAGAAACCCAATAACCGGCCATTTGGTAGCGGCATAAATCCAACCAATGCCCAAAATATCATAGACTTGGCGAAACACTTCCACATTTTGGAGGATAGTACCATCAGCTAGTACGGCGTGGATTCGTCCCATGGCTGCCGCGAAGGAAATACCGCCATTTTCCTCTGGATTATAGTTTTCGGCGGCAATATCGACAAAAGCAACTAATCCTCTCCCAGCATCCCGTTTTTGCAGAAAATTGACCTCGCGCAAGCAGAGGGGACATTCTCCATCGTAGAGGAGTTTAATTTTCCAAGAGGGCGATCGAGTAGAATTTTCTAAGGTATCAGCAGATGGAGTCGGTAAAGATGACATGATCTTCTAGGGATTCTCTTTTCAGTGGTCGGTGAGGGGTTGAGAAGTGGGGAGTGGGGAGTGTCAAGGCAATTTATCAGATTGGACGGTATCACTCTCTATTGGTTCTCGATCGTTGCGTTTTGAGAAACCCCAAGCAAAGAGGATAGCAATTAAACTAATCATAATCCATTCCGGCGGCACAAAATCGGGACTAATCACCCGCAACAGCAATCTTAAACCCACCAAACCGACGGTGACAAAACCGGCATCTTCTAGGTGGGTGTATTCTTCCAACCAGCGAATAAATAAACCCGCCATAAAGCGCAAGGTAACTACTCCGATCGTACCACCAAGCAGGATCAACCAAGTATCATCGGCCACGGCGATGGAAGTGGTGACACTATCGAGGGAAAAAGCTAAATCAGTAACGGCAATTAGGGGGATAGCTTGCCAGAGAGAGTGAAACTGGAGACTATGATGGCTGTGATCCTTGTCTTCAGGGGAGGCAAAGTAATTAAAGACTAACCAGAGCAAATATACTGCTCCCAAAAGTTCAAACTGCCAGTATTTAACCACCCAGGTGGCGGTAAGAATCAAGATCATACGGAGAATATAGGCGAACACTAAGCCAATATTCAAGGCCTGACGTTGACGCTGATGATCTCCTAATCCCTGTGCTATGGAAGCGAGAGCAATGGCGTTATCTGCTGATAATACCGCTTCTAGGGCAATGAGAACCAACAGAATTAACGGGGTTTTTAGACTAAGGGTTAGAGATGAATCAAGGAGCGAGTCTAACATTGAGGCCGCAGGTAAAAACAAATGTAATCATGGCAATACCTCAGCTTAACGCTTTTACAACTTTCTTTTCTAGGGGAGATAACCGTCATCGGGGTGGGGAGATATGAAGTCTTGTAACGAAATGATGCAGAGGACCCCGATGATGTCGGAAAGTATTGGATGAATATCTTTATGAGGAGATAATCAGCAATGCTTTCTGATACTCAAGTTTTGGTCGCTCTGGTAATTGCTTTAATCCCCGGGATTTTGGCTTTTCGTCTAGCGACGGAACTTTATAAGTAAAATCGCTTTCAATAAACCCTGATCCCGTCTGACCTAGCTATAGGATAGACCGATTGGGGTTTTTTCAGTGATCAGTCATCAGTTACCAGTTATCAGTGATTGGATGTAACTTGAAAGTAATTAGCCACTTTTCTGACCGATTTTACTTATACTCATAAATCTATGACCGCAGGAACAGTTAATCGAAATCAAACCAACAAAAAACCAAGAAAAAAGCCAAAAAGCGGCAATAAATCCCAAAATTGGCAAATTATCGAGATTTGGCTGCGAATTATTGCCTATAGCGCCATTTCCATCACGGCAGTTTTTGCGATCGCTCGTTTGCTACCCTACCAACAGATCCAACAAACAAAATTAGAAGAAGTGCGTTTGGCGGCCCAGGAAAAGGAGGAACGGGTCAATCAATTGCGCGGTCAATTTACTCGCAGCTTCGATCCTAGTCAAGCGCGGCAAGTGATGGGGGAACAAAGTCCCCGACGGGATCCTAATCAAAGACGCATTTTTTGGGTTTCCCAGTAGATTAGCTGCCCGTACATCTCAATTACTTGTTAAGACTTCAGGGGAGAGGAGAGAGTCATAGAGTCGGTCTGAGCATTTGTCAGGATAAAACTAATGACCACAGCGACACAATTCTTAAGCATTTCTGCCTTGACAAAAGAGGATTATTATGGGTGCATCTGAATTTTGGAGAAATATCTATAGGACATTTTGGGCGCACGCGATGCGCCCCTACCATTGGCGCAATAATATTATTGTAGGGGCGAATTGTATTCGCCCTCTTTTAATAACTTCTGCTGCTCACCATAAGTGAGAGAAAATCACAAAATATGAGATGCACCCATTATTATGCTTGTGATTGGGTAAAATTTTCCGATGCACTAAATCCTGTGGCATTAGTCGATTTTAACTGACTTGAGGGAATCAGATAGGGAATTTAGAAGGGGATAAAAATTAAAATCTTTCTGATTTCAAGCTACCAACGACCGGCGCTAGTCACTGACAACCGAAAACTGATAACTGATAACTGAAATGACTCGATCCTATTTTGCTACCACCGCTAGGGGACTAGAAGAAATTGCCGCTAGGGAATTAGAATTCCTAGGGGCCAAAGAAGTGAAACCCGTATTCACCGGAGTCCATTTTCAGGGAGATCTGGCCCTACTCTATCGAGTCAATCTTTGGTCAAGAATTATTTTTCGAGTTTTGGTTCCCATTGCCGAAATTCCCTGTGGGGATGGGAAGGAACTGTATGATGGCATTCAAGCCATTGATTGGCGCGATTATCTCAGCAGTGAGGAAACTTTAGCGGTACAATGTACGGGAACGAACGATCGCCTCAATCACACCCATTACACCGCCTTAAGCATCAAAAACGCTATTATCGACCAACAGCGTCAACAGGGCAATCCCCGTTCTTTTGTGGATACAGAAAACCCCGACCTGCAAATTAACGCTCATATCGAGAAAAATCACTGTGTGCTTAGTTTAGATAGTTCTGGCCACAGTTTGCATCGTCGCGGGTATCATCGGGCCATGGGAGTCGCACCTCTGAAAGAAAGTCTCGCCGCTGCTTTGGTAGAATTATCGGCATGGCAGGACGATATGGCGCTTTTGGACCCTTTCTGTGGTTCGGGAACCATTGTCATCGAAGCAACGTTAAAAGCTTTAAATATTGCCCCCGGTTTATCTCGTTCCCAGTTCGGATTTCAGAAATGGCCAGACTATCAACCGGATTTATGGCAATCTTTGGTTAAGGAAGCTAAAGAAAAACAAAAATCTCGGCTAAATGCGCCAATTTATGCTAGTGATGCCGATTACGAGGTTTTGCATCAGGCCGAGGATAATGCCTATTTTTGTCAAGTGCAGGACCATATTAATTTTAGCTTGCAAAGCATCACCGACTTAGAACCGGCGAGCGATCGAGGGATTATTCTCTGTAATCCCCCTTACGGCAAAAGATTGGGCAATACCCAAGAATTAGGGGCCTTATATAAATCCTTCGGTGATGTCTTAAAACAGAGGTTTAAGGGTTGGACAGCCTATATTTTATCGGGTAACAAAGAACTGACCAAACAAATCGGTCTGCGTTCTTCCCGTCGCACTCCCTTGTATAACGGTTCTTTGCCCTGTACCCTCTTAAAATATGAGTTGTATTAACTACATCAAAACCTTGAGACTGTCAAGGGCTAAATGAACATTTTGACGAACTGAGGCAGCAGAAGTGTGTAGATCCAGACGTTCAGCATCGGTCAAACGCACTTCCAGAATACTTTCCACACCCCGACAGCCCAAGCGACAGGGAACCCCCAGATAGACATCCTGTAAACCGTATTCACCTTTAAGATAGGCTGCCGCCGGCAGTAAACGGGATTGATTTCTCAATATCGTCTCGACCATGATACAGGCAGAGGAAGCGGGGGCGTAATAAGCGCCGCCAGTTTGCAGTAATTTGACGATTTCAGCCCCACCGTTGCGAGTTCTCTCCACTAGACGATTAATCGTCATCTCGTCCATTAATTCGGTAATCGGCACACCACTGACGGTACAGTAACGGGGTAGGGGTAACATTAAATCACCGTGACCACCCAAGACCATGGCATGAACGTCGGCGGTACTAACCCCCAATTCCATGGCGATAAAGGTTTGTAAACGGGAAGAATCGAGGACCCCCGCCATTCCCATCACTCTTTGGGGGGGTAAACCGGTTGCTTGCCAGACTAGATAGGTCATCACATCAAGGGGATTGGTGATGACGATAAAAATGGCTTCCGGAGAATACTTGAGGCATTTAGTGGCGGCCTCGACGACAATTTTGGCATTGACATTCATGAGATCATCGCGACTCATGCCCGGTTTTCTGGCTAATCCAGCCGTAATCACGACAATATCCGAGCCTGCCGTGTCTTCGTAGTTATTAGTGCCGATAATCTCGCTGTCGTGCAGTTCTATGCCCTGAGCTTCCATCAAATCTAGGGCAATACCCTGGGGTAAACCATTGACGATATCAAGGAGAACCACATCGGCGAGGTTTTTTTCGGCGATGCGTTGGGCCAAGGTGCGTCCGACGTTACCAGCACCAATAACCGAGACTCGGGGCGATTGACAGGGGAGGAGTTTATCGTAGAAGTCAGCCATGGTTTATGGATGAGGCAATATCCTCATCAGACGGGTTCCAGTTGTTCGAGCTTTAGCCACACACTGGGGGTAGGAACATAGAATTTAATCAAAGCGTAATCATCTTTTACATCCAAGACTTCTGCTGTCGAGTTGAACATATAACTGGGTAAACGGCGATCGCTAGCTAGGGCTTCGAGGCTATTTTCTAGGTTTCCCGTCACCACGCGGACTAAAGCTCCTTTCTTAATTGTAGCTGCCATGTTTTTCTCGTTAAATTTGCTTGGGGTTTCTCCCATAAATTGTTACATATTCGGGCGGGCCTCTGACAAGAGGGTGTGGGGTGTGGGGTGTGGGGTGTGGGGTGTGGGAATGATGAATTATGAAGTGGGGAGGTGGGGAAGTGGGGAAATTGAACTAAAACCCTAAAACCCTAAAACCCCAAAACCTGCCTCCTACCTTTTGCCTTAATTAAAACTCAACCATTTGACCATAACTTAAGAGACTTTGTAGGGTTGCGAGGCGATTTTCCCAGACTTGTATTTGATAGGCAGATAAATCTTTTTGTCTGGACATCACAGATTTAAATTTATAGCTAAATCGCTTTAAAGCATTTTGAGTTAAAGTCAAATTGCGAGGGCTGGGATTATTAGCCAATTGTTCTAATAGATTAGCCATTTCGTCCACTTCTTGCCCCCAATTTTTTAAGGTTCCCTCCTCCATTGCCCATAAATTATTTATTATTAAAAAACTCCACTCTTGACGCAGGGAATTAAACCTCGCCGCCGCCGTTTTGAAGGGTTGACGGTGGGGTAAAGGTTCGGTTTTTTTGGTAATTATCGATCCCTGAATGCGATTAAGAATTGTTTGCAAGTTGGGATTGAGATTTTCTGTGGCAAAAAGAGCGAATCCCGAAGTGGGAAGATTGCGAATAAATTGTAGTTGATCGATCGTGACTTGATCGGGTACTTTTAACAGACGGATACCGGGTATAATCAGAGCATTTCCTGCAATTTGTCGATCAAATAAAGACTGGGTTTTATCTTCTAAAGTCCCTGTGTCGAGAGCATAAGTCATTAAAAAGATCAGGTCTATCCATTGATTTTGTCCCCATTCTTCCCAGTTTTGTTGAATACGATATAATCGTTCTTTTTGTTCTAGGGGAAACACCGCCGCCGACATTTTTAAGTGGGGGCGAATCTGTTTTAAGCGAGTAGAAACCTGCGAGACAAAAGTATCAACCTGACGGATTTTAAAGCTAGTCCATTGTTCCCATAAAGCACCCCGGGGATTTAAAGTAATTGGATCAACTCCCGTCATTTGTTTAAATAACCAGCGGCCGGATTTACCATAACCATAGGTTTGATTAGAATCTTGACTCTGGAAGGGATAGCGAATATAATCTAACTGCAAGCCATCCACATCATAATTCTTGACAATTTCCTCGTAAAGAGATAAAAGATAGTTCTGTACCTCGGGATTAGCAGGATCAAAAAAGGCCTTTTTCATGCCTTGACTGTAATCAAAGGAACCACCACTTTTATTAGTTGCCCCCCAATCGGGATTACGGGATAAAACCGGACCTAGATAATCTAATGGTTGCTCTAATACCTTATTATGAGCTTGATTAGCCGCCGCAAAAACCCACACCCAGGCGTGGATTTCCATATTGCGTTCATGGGCTAATTTAACGGCAACTTTTAGGGGATCCCAACCTCTAGTTAAAGGGTTTTGTTCGGGGGCAACTTGACTGGGATAAATAGTATAACTAGCATTAACTGTCTCGAAAAAGACCACATTAATACCCGCTGCCGCCATGCGATCAAATACTTTAGCTAAATCGTCCTCATTTTTAGCTTCTACGATCGTGCCTCTATCTAACCACATTGCCCGTATTTCTGGCTGGGCAAATTGTCGATTAGTGGGATAATTATCCCAAAGATTTCGCCGCGCTTGTAACCAAAATTCCCGCGCTTGGGTATAGTCCCCCTGAGCAATTAAATTCTGAAAATTATTTAAGGCTCCTTGGGCATTTTCTAGGGCTAAACGGAATCGTCTGGCTGTATCTGAGGTGGGGGAATTTTTCGCACGATCATGAAATGCTTGTGCTAGGGATTTATCGGTAGTTAAGGTGTTATTATTGCTGGCTTCTGAAGCTAAGAGAGTCGTCCCATAACGCCCGATTAATCCCTGCAATTCCGCCGTCATTTGGCTAATTTGTTGAGGAGTTAGGCTCGCTCTGGGGGGAATTGCCTCGGTATTCGGACTTAATCTCGCCGTTTCACTGGGGGGATTTTCTGAAATCTGGGGTAGAGGGCGACGGGGCGCGATCGCAACGCGCTCGCTACGCGAGATCGCTGTTGGGGTATTATTAATATTATTAACTATTGTTGAGCTTCCTTGACAATAGGGCGCAATTGTGTTATTAGAAGAACTGCGATTAATGCCGTAGCGTTGCAGGGCGGTTTCTAGCCAAGCGCTATCGAGGGCGAGATTAGCGACGGCATCGCTGCCCCAGCGCCAACCGAGAAAGATCGAGTTATTATTGAGGACAACGGCGGGGGGATTGTTGCGCGCCCCCCAGACGGCAACGGTTTGGCTATTGACTCCCGTGGGGATAACCACGCCACCCAGGAGACTGCTGGCTAAAGGTTTTTGGTTTTTCAGTTCACCCAAATTAGTCGGCCGCAGGGTGTAAGCTTGGGAGTGAGGATAAGCCCAGTAGGCCCCAAATAGCGATCGCAATTGAGCGCGCACAGCAGGTTCCGAAAGATTTCCCGCCGGACCGGTGACGATAATTCTACCACCGCGATTAAGCCAACGACTCAAGACACTAGCTTGTAAACCGGAAATAGTCTCAACGTTGGGGATGATTAGAACCTTAATTGTATTTAAATCCTTGTCGCTTTGCCACTGATTACTCTGGAGAATGCAGTAATTAACCCCGACATTTTGCAAACGTTCGGTGATACCTGTCCATTGATTGGCATTTTCTTGACTTTTTAACACTGCCACCGGTGTCGCTAAAACTGGGATCGGCAGCAAGACACCCACACAGGACAAAAGACAGGCAATTAGGGGCTTGTTAAAAAGATGATCAAGATGGAAGGACGATCCCAGCACGTTTTTTTCTCTTAATTTTTTTGGTTAACTCCTCCTGATTTTACCCAACTTAGCCAAAAAAGAGTATCTTTGGCAACAAAAATTGCGTCTTAGCCGTCGGCAACGGGGTTTTAGGGTATTGGGGTTTTAGGGTATTGGGGATTTCAGTGATCAGTAAACAGTAACCAGTAATCAGTGAAAAGAAAAAGGCAATTTTCTACTTAAGACTGTCCACTAAAAACTCACATCTGATCACTGATCACTGATCACTGAAAAAGCTCCTATTCCCCATTCCCTACAACTGTAAACACAACTGCCGGAAATGATCGCCGCGATGTTCAAAACTTTGGTATTGGTCAAAACTAGCGCAAGCGGGCGATAATAACACCACTTTAGCCTCTTTTGCCAGTCCTAGTTCAGCCGCGCGTTGAACTGCCCTGTCCATCGTCTCTACACATTCATAATCTTGATAACCTGCTGACTGTAAACGACGGGCAAAATCGGCGGCAGCCTCACCAATAAGCAGCACAGTGGCGACTTTTGCCTTAATTTCAGCGATCCAAGCCCGATCATCCCCTGCTTTCGCTTCTCCCCCCGCGATTAAAATCGCCGGACTCGGGACGGATTGTAAGCCCACTGCGGCGGCATCGTAGTTAGTTGCTTTACTATCATTAATAAAGTCTATGCCTTTATAGGTACAAACATACTCTAGACGATGGGCAACCCCGGGGAAAGTGGCGATCGCTTCGGTAATGGCTTTTTTCTCGATTCCTGCCAATCTAGCGGCGGCCACAGCCATAAGCAAATTCTGCTGATTGTGACTACCCACCATTTTCAGGAGATTAACCGGGGCAATTAACTCCCCAAAAGCCACGATCCAGTTATCTTGGAGATAAACACCACGACTAGGATCGCCCAAAAGCGCCTCTTTGCCCTGCACAGAAGTCCAATAAGCTTGTTGCCATTGACTAACACCGATTTGACGCAGATAGGGATCATCACCGTTGAGGATTTGGCGATCGCTTTTTTGCAGTAAAGAGGCTTTAATCTGATAATAATTTTCCAGGGTTTGATGACGACTGAGGTGATCGGGGGTAAAAGTTGTCCAGATGCCGATTTTCGGCGATAAATCCCGACTGGACTCGATCTGATAACTACTAATCTCCGCAATAATCCAATCGTATTTATCGGCTTTTAAAGCCAATTCACAGGCAGCATAGCCGATATTACCGCAGGAAGGGGCATTTAACCCCGCTTTTTGAAAAATAGCGGCACAGAGGGCTGTGGTGGTGGTTTTGCCGTTAGTTCCCGTAATACCCAACCAAGGGGAAGATTGCAGATAACGCCAAGCTAATTCTAATTCTCCGATCGTATCGATGCCTTTTTCTCTGGCAGTAATTAAAATCGGGGCATCCCAAGGCACCCCGGGGCTAACCACGATAAGATTAGGCAAGTCCGAAGCCTCTAGACTGAGATTTTGACCAAGATTGACAATAATTCCTTCCCTTTCCAGATTGGTTTTGGTTGCTTGTAAACTGGGAGAATCAGAGCGATCGCTTAATGTCACCTGCCAACCATCCCGTTTTAAGCATCTTGCCGCTGCTATTCCCGATCTTCCCAATCCAATAATCGCCGCTTTCGCCATCTTGTTGCCACTCTACTCAAGGGTCAATTTTTAGCAATCTCTATCCTACTGTGGATTAGGTCGAGTAATAACTAGGGTTTGCGGCAAAAAGTTTTTCGGTGGGGGCAGGGTGTAGGGTGTGGGGTGTAGGGTGTGGGGTGTAGGGTTTTAGCGATTTTGAGGGGGTCAATTACCTAATTTTCAGGGAAAAAGTCCAGGAATTTTCCACCCGATCACTACCAGATCTGGTACTTTTTGGAAACCAAAAAGTCTAAAAGTTTTACCCAACAAGGTTTTTAGATTTATTGAGCAAACCCTAGCTATCTTCCAAGAAAACAAAATTCTCTGGCTTACGTCTAGATCGATAAAATAAATGCAAGTACAATCTCTATAACAACGCTCCCTATTTATGAATCTAAAATCATCCTTAAAAATTACCCTACTGTTTTCACTTCTGGGGGGTTGTCTCCTGACTACACCGAGTCAAGCAACTCTCTTTGAACAAAGAGAAGTTAATCAAGAGGATTTTATCGCTATTGCCCGACCCTACGGTAACGGTAAATACGATTTACTGATTTTGCAACAAATCCAGGGAAAACGCCAATGTTGGGCGGTAAATGGCACAGAACCGACCATTGTTCAGCCTCTCCTGCTCGATTTCGATTTTACCGGCAGTTGTGAACGGGCCACCGACAGTAACGGTTATTCCCTTCGCATTCAGGGCAAAGATTACGGTTTAGAATACCTGCTGCGTATCGTACAACGCAACGGGGAATTAGTCCTTGTGGGAACCCCCCGCAATCCCAGGCAATCGGAGGTAATTATTGGACGGACAAAAGGTTTAGGGACCGGTTTAATGCAAATTTATCTCATCGATGGCTGGCGCTTTACTAAACGCAGTCTAGCCGGTCAAAATCTCAGTCATATCTATCTAACTGCCGATAGTCCCAATTTCAATCCTCCCCCGGAATTACTCGCGGGTAATAGTTATTCCCTCCCCAGAGAATCCGTCAAAGCAGAAACACCTGTTAATCCTGCTGCTAATCCCGAAGTGCGAGAATATACCTTTACCGCTGCAGAAACAGCAGTAGAGAGCAATCCTCAGCCAGTGGTCAATAATCCAGTACCAGAGCCAAATTTAACGCCACCGTCCCCAGTTACCCCTAATTTACCCCCCCTGACTCCTCCCAATTCTCAGAATAATAATGCAATTGTACCACCCCCGCCACCGCGCAACCTAGGCAATCCCAGAAGTTTATCAGACGTAATCACTTTTAATCGAGCCGCCGCTAATCCCAGTAGTGGTAATATGATCAATAGTAGTCGCCAAGGTTTTAAAGTAGTAATCGAAGCTAAAACCGAGAGCGATCGCACTAGGGTTCGTTCTCTCTATCCCGACGCTTTCCCCACTTCCCACCAAGGTCGTCGCGTCTGGCAAATAGGCGCGTTTAGTAGTCGCGATAAGGCTGAAAACGCTTTACAAACTCTTGCCCCCCTGCGCGGCTCGATCGTACCATTTTAGCGAACGCTGGAACTGCGGAACGGGGAACAGAGAGTGGATAGGGGAAATGGGGGAATTTCATAAAACCCCAACTCTCAACTCCTGACTTGAAAGGGGGTGTAGGGTGTGGGGTGTAGGGAAGGAAACCTCTTTCATCTGTGGGGGTGAAAATTTTTTCATCGGGACTGACTCCTGACTCCTGACTCCTGACTCCTAGAGTAACTGATAACTGATAACTGAAAACATGGAAATATCGGAACTAAAAAAAGGTATCGAGATAGTAGGATTGCGCCTGGGTAAAACCCAGGACTATCTTTGACTTACCCACTTTAAGGGCCAAAATTAAAGACTTAGAACAGGTGGCAGCCGTCCCCACTTTTTGGGATAATCCCGATACTGCTCAAAAAACCCTGCAAGAACTAAACGAATGTAAATCTTCTTTAGAAACCTATCAGGGTTGGTGTGAACAATTAGAAGATACTAAGGCAATTATCGAGTTATTAGAATTAGAATCCGATCGAGCTTTACTAGAAGAAGCAACGGACAATTTAACTCATTTACAGCATGACCTCGATCGCTGGGAATTGCAACAGCTTTTAAATGGTCCCTACGACGCAAAAGGAGCGGTTTTAACGATTAATGCGGGGGCCGGGGGAACCGATGCCCAAGATTGGACAGAAATGCTCCTGAGAATGTATTCTCGCTGGGCCGAGAAACAGGGTTATAAAGTCACTTTAGCGGAAATATCAGAAGGAGATGAAGCGGGAATTAAATCGGTGACAATTGAGATTGCCGGAACTTATGCTTACGGTTATCTGAAAGGAGAAAAAGGCACCCATCGGTTAGTAAGAATTTCCCCTTTTAATGCTAATGGTAAACGTCAAACCAGTTTCGCCGGGGTGGAAGTGATGCCAATTTTGGGCGATGATGCGGTGAGGGTAGAAATTCCCGATAAAGATTTAGAAATTACCACCACTAGATCCGGGGGAAAAGGTGGACAAAATGTTAATAAAGTGGAAACTGCCGTGCGTGTAGTTCATCTTCCCACAGGTATCGCTGTGCGTTGTACCCAAGAGCGATCGCAATTACAAAATAAAGAAAAAGCCCTAGCTTTATTAAAAGCGAAATTGTTAATTATCGCCCGGGAACAACAGGCTCAAGCGATCGCAGAAATTCGCGGCGATATGGTGGAGGCCGCTTGGGGCAATCAAATCCGTAACTATGTTTTTCATCCCTATCAATTGGTTAAGGATCTCCGCAGTAATGTGGAAACCACCGATGTTACCCGGGTAATGAATGGGGATTTAGATAGCTTTATTGAAGCCTATTTACGTTTGGGGGGTGCAGTTTAAAGAAATGTATCGCCGTTGTCGTCCACAAGTCCCACTCCCGTGTGGACGCGATGATAAAATCTCCTCTTGGAAAAATGTCGATTTGCGTTGAAGCACTTTTTTGCTCGCTGTATAAGGGTTTCGCCGATTTGACATCCCTAAAATGGATTTGCGTTGAAGCACTTTTTAGCATTTCCACTTCGCTCAAGGCTAGTCTAGGCCCAAAAGGGGAGATAACGAGCATAACGAGTTGATTTAGATTCAGATTCGTCAAGTTTAATCAGTCCTGCTTCTTTAGTTGCCCCAATCACTTGAGAAACAGTATTGTTTTTTGATTCATTTAAACAAAAGCGATTTCGTAAGGTTTGGTTAGACATCCGTTGATTATCGACATAGAGGAGACAACAGTGCTGATAACAAGCGCGAATACGGTCAGATTGACTCATTTTGCCAAAATCCTGATGAGCGAATAGGATAGAAGTTGTTCGGATCTCACCTACTCTAAAATCTGGTGCGGGAAGTTGAAATTTCTCGGCAGCGGAAATAACTTTATCAATACCACTGCCCTTTTCTTCACAAATGCCAAAACGACGCATTATGTCAGCTAATTGCTCATTACGGGAGCGATATTCGTCTATAAAGCGTTCTACTTTGATAAAAGGAATACCAGGGTTAGAGATTTCTACTCGATCATCATACATTTCAATCATCACCGAAGCGCCTGTAGCGAGAAAGTCCTGATGAATCAAAGCATTGGCGATCAGTTCTCGCAAAGCTTGTGGAGGAAACATTTTCACTTCTTCCCTAAGAACCTCCTCGATGACGCGATTTTGAGGGGCTAAATCGTGGACAAAATTAACTAAACCATCAAAACCCACAGCATATCCCTTAGTTCCTGTCTGTTCCAGTCGAGTTTTAATTTTACCTGTTCCCTCATAGATAATCACTCGTGGTGCTTTACGCGCTAAGGTAGGGGAAAAGCTCTCAAGTTGTCTGGCCAGAAGGATGGCAGATAAATTAGGAATTGTCCAACCTTGTGGGGTTTTTTGCAGGAGTTGATCGCCTTGTAATCTTTCTAAAACAGCATCACGATGGCTAGGATAGGGAAGCTTGAGCAATTCAAAGTAGGTTTGGGTGTCTAATAGGTCAATAACCTCATCTGGACTAGCATGAGAACGAGCAGGTTGACAAAACCAATCTTGTTGATCTTCAGCAAAGATGCGCTTAAGCAGATCAGGTGTCATGGGTACTAAGTCTTCCCCTGCTCGCATTAGATAAGCACCTTCAAAGGCGATAGGTTGTCCTGTGGGACGGGTTGGCACTTCAAAAACCAAGACACGACCATCAGGGTGGGCCAATTCGGTGATTTCCACGCGCAAGCGAAGTTTTTGAACGATTAGCGATTTAATGCTGTTAATTTCTTCGGGTGTAGGAAAGGCTTGTGAACCAACAATTTTACGGGGACGTTTATCGGTAACACCTAAGATAAAATGGCCACCTCCTTCATTAGCAAGGGCGACGCAATATTTTAACATTTTGATTGTATCAAATTGATTTTTAGCCTGTTTAAATTCTAGTCGCTCATTTTCCACTGGAGCATTTAACCAACCTTCTAGGGTCTCTAGGTTTATCATGCAGTAATCTCCTTCTGGGTGGGAATTTCCGTTTGGGGGGGAACAGTGCAGGTTATACTGATTCCTAAGATGAGAGCAGCTCTATTTTCTCGCAAATTCTGTTCTTATGCTATTTGTCCTCTACTAAGAAGAAAAATCAATGGTTATTATCGAGATTACCAATGTGGAAGAAATATTGAGCGCAAAAATTGGCTCTTTCGCCGCTAAAATCGTCCAAGCTCTAGCAGATGATGAAGGGAAAGTGGAAGAGGTTCTCATCAAAGAATTACAGGCTAATTTTCAGGAAAGGGGCATTAAAGCTAATCTGTTTAGCGTCACTGGGTTAGATATGCTCGGCAATGGCAGGCTAGAAGTTAACGTTAATGTTCGTTCTGCTAATATGATGTCCTAAGAGAAGATAAAATCGCCAATGGTTGGGTTAAATATACTTAAACCCAACCTTGTCTTGGTGGTTACACAGGGTGAGAAATTACCGTCAAAAGCAATGGCAGCGAAGATCGAGGTTATAATAAACCAACAAAATGTAACGGTCCTTGACCGGTAATTAATTCGATAATAATTGCCAGAAAACCGATCATCGCTAATCGGCCATTCCACACCTCGGCTGCCGTGGTCATCCCCCATTCCCAACGTTCCTGGGGATACATTTTCATATTCGCTTTCGGACGGGTAATTTGCTCGAAAGTGGTGGGTTTCTCGTCTAGGGATTTTACCACTAACTGGGAGAGAGATTCGATAAACATCGGGTGAGTGTTAAGAGCGGGTACTCGCTGAAAATGTTCAATTCCCGCTTCTTCCGCCACTTCTCGGTACTCTATATCGATTTCTTGCAGGGTTTCGATGTGTTCCGAGACAAAGCTAATCGGCACGACCAATAAATGCTTAATTCCCTGCTCTCCCAACCCTTTTAAAGCATCTTCAGTATAGGGTTTTAGCCATTCCACCGGACCGACGCGGCTTTGATAGGCTAAAGTGTACTGATTGGGTCGGTTGAGCGTACGCATGATCGCCCTAGTGCATTCTTCAATTTGCCTTTGATAGGGATCTCCCGCTTCCTCCACATAACTTTGGGGGACACCATGGGCGCTAAAAAAGATATGTACTTGGTCAGGATGAGGACACTGCTCTAATTCTCGCGCAATCAGATCCGCCATAGCACTCAGATAGGTGGGATGATCGTACCAAGAGGGGATGAGAGTATATTCCGTCAAACGCAGATAGGGATCATCCTGCCACATTTCCTCTAGCACACGAAAACTGGAACCACTGGTACTGATGGAAAATTGGGGATAAAGGGGAAGAATAACTAATTTTTTGATATGATCCCGTTTAATCCGCTCGATCGCTTCTTCGGTGAAGGGATTCCAATAACGCATCCCGATATAAACGCTCACCTCGCGCCCCATTTCTGCGAGACGTTGTTGCAGTGCCGTGGCCTGTGCTTCCGTAATCTTGAGTAAAGGGGAGCCACCACCAATCTGGCGGTAATTTTCCTGGGATTTACTCGCTCTTAGCGTCGATATTAACCAAGCTAACGGTTTTTGTAATCCTTTGATCGGTAAACGGATGATCTCTGGGTCAGAAAAAAGGTTAAATAGAAAAGGACGCACATCCTCTAACCGCTCCGGCCCACCCAAATTTAATAATAGAACCCCAACGCGACCCATAGTGTTAACAGATAATTTTTAAATTTTCAGATTCTTTACCAAGTTTAACAATATATCGGTGGAACCGTTAAAACAAATTACAGACAATATCGAACTTAATCAAATCTTGGAGGTTGATCTTGGCGACAATTTTACGTCCCCTCAGTTATCAGTATCAATGGCTTTACGATGGTATCTCCCGTCTGGCTGCCCTAGCGGTGGGTGGGGAGCCCCGTTTTCGGCAATTGGCCCTAGAAGGTTTAAAAATCGCTAAAAATGACCCTATCCTCGATCTCTGTTGTGGTGCGGGTCAAACCACCCGTTATTTAGTACCCCTATCCGATCGCTGTACCGGTTTAGATGTCTCTCCCCGGGCCCTGGAGCGAGCTAGTTTAGCGGTGCCGCAAGCGCATTATGTGGAGGGATTAGCCGAAAAAATGCCCTTTAATGCTGGAGAATTCGCCCTTGTTCATACTAGCGCCGCTCTCCACGAAATGGAACCGGAGCAGTTAGAGGAAATCCTTAAAGAAGTGTATCGAGTTCTCAGACCGGGGGGAATTTTTGCCCTCGTGGATTTTCATCGACCCACTAACCCGCTTTTTTGGCCTTCTTTGGCCCTATTTTTGCAATTATTTGAAACCCATACCGCTTGGCAGTTTATCGATAGGGATCTGATCCAATCTTTACAGGCGCTCGGTTTTCGTGATTGTCAACAAAAATTATACGCTGGTGGCAGTTTACAGGTGATTCAAGCGGCCAAGTGAAGGGATCGGCCAGGCAAGATTTTCAGAGGCAGTCGGTCATTTATACTAAGTAGGGAAGCTGAGTTCGATCGACTCGGTGCCAGTTATTTTTGAGAAGTAATGACTAGAGCAAAAATTCTACAACCCGATTTAATTTTAGGGGATACGATTCTCGGTCTCAGTCTGGAGATTTTGAGTCAGCATCAGATTAAGGGATTGATTCTCGATGTGGATGATACCCTTGTTCCCCTCCAGGAAACGACGGTTTCTGACGATTTACAGCGTTGGGTCGATTCCTTGCGTCTTTATCTACCGATTTGGTTGGTAAGCAATAATCTTAGCGAAAATCGTATCGGTGCGATCGCTGATAATTTACAACTTCCCTACCTTCTCGGTGCGGTGAAACCCTCTCGACGCAAACTCCGGCAAGCGATGGCAGCCATGAGTCTCCCCCCCCAACAAATTGCTATGGTTGGCGATCGCTTGTTTACCGATGTTTTAGCGGGAAATCGTCTGGGAATGTTTACCATTCTGGTGAAACCAATGGTAAATCCCTTGACGGGGGGGGCAGCTTATCCAATCCACGATTTTGAGGTGTGGATATCACAAATTTTCGGCGTTTCCCTCCATCCGCAGCATTACTTAATAAAACCTGACCAATCCTCACAAAAGTAAATATTAAAAAATAATTAAGTATAGAGGAAAGGAGGGAAAAGTAGAAAATACTATAGATAATTTGAAATGAGGTCAGCCGAGATAAAGACCTTAAATATAACAAGGTCAATAGATGGACGGTGCCAGTTTTTGCCGATATACGCCAAAAGCTGGCACTACTGTTTTAACGAAAACTTCCTGCTATAATTTGGCCAGATTGTGAGATAATAGGGAACGATTTTTTAGCTAATTCTCCCTGGCTTCACTCTATATATGAATCGAGATTCTTCCCTGCTATCATCCTCCTCGGTTGCGGAATTCAAGCGCAATTCCTTTGATTTGGAGTCACACCTACAAAACTTTTTACAATTAGACCAAGAAATTCTACAAGCAAAATTAGCGATAGCTAAAGATTCCTTAGCGGCCTTAGCCCATCAAGAATTTTCTTGGACAAATCCAGATTATTTCTATCAGGAACAAGTCAAAGAAAACTATTTATTTGAATTATCTGCTTGGCATTTATCCAGTCAAGAATATATCGGGGAAACCCTGAGATTAATTGACGATCACGGTAGCGGAAAAGTCTTAGATTTTGGTGGCGGAATCGGTACTCATGCCCTAGCTGCCGCAATGAATTCTGGGGTTGAACAGGTGATCTATTGCGATCTTAATCCCCTACATCATGAATTTGTTCGCTTTCGTGCCGAGCAATTAAATCTCGATACTAATAAGCTCTCATTCTATACGGAAATTCCCGAACGGCTAAAATTTGACACGATTATCTGTTTGGATGTCATCGAGCATTTGCCCTCACCTACAGTCCAACTTAAAAAGTTTTATGACTGGTTAAACCCAGGAGGAAAGCTAATTATTAACTGGTATTTTTTCAAAGGATTTAATCAAGAATATCCCTTTCATCTCGACGATCCCAAAATTATTGAGAGCTTTTTTCAAACCCTACAAAAAGATTTCCTAGAGATTTTTCATCCCTATCACATTACCGTGCGCTGTTATCGAAAAAATCAATAATTGCCGGAAGAAGATCAAACCAGAGGATGATAGAAAAGTTAGAATTACCCTTGCAACTATGACCCTAGATATTATCCCCGAAGGCGAAGAACGCAAAGTGGAAGCTGTCAGTAGTGCCGCCATTGATGGTGCGCCGATCGCCTATATTGTCGTCTTAGCCGCCATTGTCACTACCCTTTCTTTTATTCCCTTCTCCATTGTCCTCGCTTCCGGCGGTAGTATGCCCCTCAGTCAAGCGGTTTTTCCCCTCTTGGGTTGGTTACTCGGCCCGATCGCTGGAGCGATCGCTAGTGGCATCGGGTCCTTAATTGGGGCTTTCCTTGCCCCCTACACGGCAGGAATTCCCGCTATTTCAGTCTTTGGGGCAATTATAGCCAGTTTTGTGGCGGGAACGATGGTTTTAGGCAAAAAACGCCGTTATTGGTGGTTAGGATTAACGTTAATTTTTCTGATTCCCCTGTTTATCTACGCTAACCGGGCGATCGGACTGAACGGCATTTCGCCACGAATCTTTATCGCCGGGGCTTTCGTCGATTGGTCAGCTTTGGTATTATTTATCCTACCAACCCGGACTCTTTTTACCCATTGGATCAAAGGTAGCAATTTGGCCCTAGTAGCGGCGGGAATTTTTGGGGGTACCTGGACCGCCAGCGGCCTCTCCCATTTAGGGGTCGTCGCCATTACCTACTCGATTTTTAACTGGCCCGAAGAAGTCTGGATCGCTTTAATTCCGATCATTCCTGTAGAAAATCTGATTCGTTCCTTCGTCGGTATGGTGATCGGTTGTGGTGTGATTGCCGGTTTACGGGCGATCGGTCTGGTTAAATCACGGGAGGCGATCTACTAGGTAGGAGCTGCTGAAAAAGTTTTTCCTGGGGACAGGGTGTGGGGTGTGGGGTGTGGGGTGTAGGGGCGGACGCAAGGGCAAGAATTGCCAGGTTGCGTCCAACCCCCCACCGAAAAAAAAAGAGAACTAGCGTTTTAGCCAACTCATCATCGCCCGCAGATCTTGACCGACTTCTTCGATCGAATGTTCTGCCTCTTGACGACGCATCGCAGTGAAACCCGGTTTACCTGCTTGATTTTCGAGGACAAACTCTCTGGCGAATTGTCCCGATTGAATTTCCCCGAGGATTTTCCGCATTTCGGCCTTAGTCGCTTCCGTCACCACCCGCGGACCGCGAGTATAGTCACCGTACTCGGCTGTATTGGAAATACTATCGCGCATTTTGGCCAAACCGCCCTCGACGATCAGATCGACGATCAGTTTTACCTCGTGTAAACACTCAAAATAGGCTAATTCGGGCTGATAACCAGCTTCCACGAGGGTTTCAAAGCCAGCTTTAATTAAAGCGCTTAAACCGCCGCATAATACTGCCTGTTCCCCAAAAAGGTCGGTTTCTGTCTCTTCGCGGAAAGTGGTTTCCAAAACCCCGGCCCGAGTGCCACCGATACCTTTAGCGTAGGCCATCGCCCGATCGCGCGCTTGGCCAGTAGCATCTTGATAGACGGCGAATAAACAGGGGACCCCTTGACCTTGTTCGTAGGTGCGACGGACGAGATGGCCGGGTCCTTTGGGGGCAACCATAACCACATCGACGTTAGCCGGGGGAACCACTTGACCGAAATGAATATTAAAGCCGTGGGCAAAAGATAACACCTTGCCTTCGCTTAAATTCGGGGCAATTTCGTTGAGATAAATCGTTTTCTGCACTTCATCCGGTAAGAGGATCATGATCCAGTCGGCAATTTTAGCGGCTTCGGCCACATCATAAACCGGAATACCGGCTTCTTTGGCTTTGATTGCCGATTTACTGCCGGGATATAGACCAACAATCACATTAACGCCACTATCCTTGAGATTTAATGCGTGGGCATGACCCTGGGAACCATAACCAATAATAGCGATCGTTTTTCCCGCTAATAAATCTAAATTGGCATCCTCATCATAGTACATTCGTGCCATCGAACTCGCTCCTTAACTTCTTTTGTCACTGTGCAAACTCCTAATTATACGGGAAAATCACGCCCGTCAGAAGCATTTGATCGCCGGTTTCCTGAAGTCACGAAAAAATAGTGTCTAGAAAAAATGAACTAGGCTAATCCGCTTCGCGCTTGATTAGCTTTGGAAACGCTAATCTCACAGATTTTGTGCTTTTGACGCTTCCTTTGGCAGACTTACCGTTTGAGTCCTGACGGCTCGACTAGGCAGCGGTTTTACCATCCACGTCTGACGACGCTAGTTCCTAACACCGGGGCTAAATATTTAGTTTTAGCCAGAAATATCTAAGGGGACAAAACCTAATTGACCAATTGTCAATAGAGTTTTCAATGCGCTCACCCTGAGACTTTCTTGAGTATTTATATTTAGTGAATTGTTCGGCTTTTTCTGTCTTTTCCTTTGTCTTTTTCCACCTGCGGAATTTGGGTTGTATTGATTCGGACAATACCCGATGAGCCTTTTTCTGTTAAATCTTGAGGAGTCGTGCGTTTCATTTTTGAATTGGCGTTGTTTTACTCCCTGATGGAAAAAGTCCTGAGCAGTTGAGGCAGCATTGACTTGAGCGATCGCATTTAAAGGCAAAGACTGAACAGGCCGAATGTTTTAGGTTTACCTTGAGTTTATTGCTGTAATTCTTTCAACAAATCTAAGACTTTTTGAGCTTGTGCTGTGTCACCCTGTTGCTGATATAAATTGGCTGCTTTTTCCAAGTCGGTGATCGCTTTTTGACGGTTTCCTGACATTCCATAGACAAGCCCTCGCAGGTTGTAAGCATCAGCATAGTTAGGATCGAGGCGAATTGCTTGGGTGTAGTCGGCGATCGCTTTTTGATATTCTTTTAATTGACCATAGGCATTACCTCGAAAAAGATAAGCACTAGCATCGTTAGGATTGAGACGTATCGCCAGGTTAAATTGTGCCAGCGATTGCACAAAATTTCCTTTTTTCCATTCCTCTATTCCATAATTAAAAAACAACTCGGCAAAGGCTAGTTTAGAATTAGGATTTGATCGAATGCTATCGATCAAATCCTGAGTTACTTTGATTAAATCTATGGTTGTCTGGTATGCTTCTGTATCTCCCTGTTTTTGAAGTAATTCTGCCGCTTTTCGTAGCTCTGTGATCTGATTTTCTAAATCTCCTAAACGCTTATATGCCATTGCCCTGCCCATGTAAGCTTGAGCATAGTCGGGTTTGAGTTGAATCGCTTGGCTAAAATCGACAATTGCACCATCAAAATCTGCTTTGTCATATTTATCCATCGCCTGAACAAAAAAATCCTTAGCATTCCTTCCATTGGAAAAATATTGAGCGAGCGCGTTAGTAGTGGAGATACTTTGTTGAGGTGTTCTTAATTTATTCTGAGCAATTTCTCGGCCACTAATTGCTTGAGTGAAATTAGGATTAAGTCGTATTGCTTGATCATAATCGGCGATCGCTTTTTGAGAATCTCCTAATTTATCATACAAAGTTGCTCGGTTATAGTAAGCTACTGCTGAATTGGGATTAAAGCGAATAAATTGGTTATAATCAGCCAGGGCTTTGTCATATTGCTGTAAACGACTATAGGCAATTCCTCTGTTGCCATAAGCTTGAGCATAGTTAGGATTAAGACGAATGGCTTCATTAAAACTATTAATGGCAGCCTCTAGATCACCTTGTTGTAATCTTTTTACTCCCTGATTGAAAAAGTCCAGAGCAGTTGAGGCAGCATTGACTTGAGCGATCGCATTTAAAGGTAAAGATTGAACGGGCCGAGGGAGAGAAAGGAAGCCTAAACCGAGACAGAGGGTAATTAAGATAGAGAAAGGACGGAGAAACATGATTGATTTTCCCTAGCAATGTTTTAGGTTGACGTTGAGTTTATTTTTGTATTATTTTAATAACTTCTAAGATTTCTTGAACTTTTGTCTTGAGGAGTCCTGCGTTTCATTTTTGAATTGGCGGGCCGTGAAAATGCCTCTTAGCTTAAAACCCGATGCCCGACCCCCGACACCCTGCCCCCACGAAAAACTTTTTGCCGCAACCCCTAACTAGGGAAAGCTGACTTGATCTAGTGGAGCAGAAAAAAAAGGGGGGGGGTAATGGCCAATTTTTAGCTTGGACTTGGTTCTTTCACCAAAATTGAGTACAATGTCACTATCAATAGGCACTTCCTCTCCTCTCACCCACTCGAGATTAACCTCGCTCTGAACAAAGATAATCGGGTTAGCGAGTACAGGAATAGCCTCTCTCCTCCTCGATTTTCACCTTTTCTGGGTAATTTACCCAGTCAGGAGCGTTTATAGACTGATTTACTGCCTTGATCGACCCTAGATAAAATCAGGTCAAAAGATTATTGGCTTTGTTGATCACCAATCCCCTTAGAGCTGCCCAGGAAAATCTATGGTAAGTTTTTTTAAAAAGCTATTGACAAAAAAAAATCAAGGTGTTGGGTTAGAGATCACACCGGAGCGTATTAACATAGCTCAGATCGCCAAACAGGGACAAAATTATAAATTAGTTAAATGTTGTTCGTCGGATATCCCGGAAGGCATCTTTGAGGAGGGAAAAATCGTCGATTCCCCCGCTTTAGCGGGATTAATCCAAGAAGTCCTCAAGGAAAATAAAATTAACAGCAAACGAGTCGCTACTGGTGTGCCGATGCGCGAGTCAATTATCCGGATTATCCCCATTCCCTCGGAATTGGACGATCAGGAATTGCGCGATCTGGTCTTAAATCATGAGGCTAGTTTATACCTTCCCTATCCTCGCGAGGAAGTGGATCTCGACTACCAAAAACTGGGCTACTTTCAGGATGAAGACGGTATCGAAAAAGTGCAGGTTTTGCTGGTAGCCACTCGTCGGGAGATTACCGATGCCTATATGGAAACCTTCCAACAGGCAGGATTACAGGTAGATGTGCTAGAAATTAATAGTTTTGCCCTAATTCGGACGATTCGCGAGTATTTGCGACAGTTTAGTTCCAATGAAGCCGCCGTTATTGTTGATATAGAATTTGATAACACGGAAATTGCCATCGTGGTTGACGGGGTTCCCCAATTTTCCCGCACTGTCCCCATCGGCACTTTCCAGCTACAAAATGCCCTCTCCAGGGCGATGAATTTGCCCACCTCCCGCAGTCCTGAGATTCTTTTGGGGATGACAATCCCGATTACTGCCTTTGATAGTCTGAGCACCAATACCGGCACTTCCAGAGCTCCTACTAACCCCGGGATGACGGCACTGATGCGGGTTTTAGGGGAATTAACCGATGAATTGCGGCGATCAATTAATTTCTATCTTAACCAAAGTGATGAACTGGAAATCGTCCAGTTACTTTTAGCAGGTCCCGGGGGGGGTTTAGCGCAACTAGACGAATATTTTACTCAACGTCTCAGCGTCCCCACCATGGCAATCGATCCAATCGCATCACTGAATTTAGATACAACTCAAGAGATTCCTAATACCGAAAAACCGGGATTAGGAACAGTTCTCGGTTTAGGGTTACGGGGGATATAGACAAAAATTATGTATAGTCTTGACGTTAATTTTCTTAAGGATCGCCATCTTAACCAAACGGGCAAAGGAACCCCCGCGGCCAAGATTTCCACCACTATTAACCTGCGTAAACAAACGCCCCTGTTGATCGGTGTGGGAGTGGGGGCCGGATTATTGGCACTGACCGGATTACTCGGTTTAATCGTCGGTTTGCAAACCAGCGAAACTCAGGCCAAAATTCAGCAACTGGACGGGGAATTAGGTCAACTGCAAGCCCAAAGTAAAAAGCTAAAAGACCTGAGAGCGCAATTAACGGCGTTAGAAGGAGAAAATAAATCTCTGGTAACTGTATTCAATCATATTAGGCCTTGGTCAGCCATTCTTCAAGAAATTCGCCAGCAAACTCCCCCTAGTGTCCAGCTAACCAGTGTGCAGCAGGTGGAGGTTCCCGCTGCCCCGAATCAAGGGCAACCGAATCCAGCTACTCGCTTAAAAATCAGTGGTTTTGCCAGTAATTACGAAGCAGTCAATGATTATCTCTTAACCCTGCAAGCTTCTCCTTTTTTAGAGGGCAAGAAAACCGCGATCGAAAGTGCTGCCCTGGCCGATTTACCCGTAGAGGTGGACAATCAGTACAAAAATATTAATGTTACTTTCCCCCAAGCGGTTCAATTTGTGATCACCGCCCAATTAAGTGATACCCCCGCTACTGAACAACTGCTCAATCTTACCCGGAATGGAGCACTCGGAGTTGTCACTAGGATTAATACTCTCAAACGCCAAGGAGCCATTCAACCATGACCTTTACCGAAGAATTTGAAGATCGGGAATTAGAGGAATTTGACCAGTATCCCACCGCTTTCGGGATAACTTTTACTCCCCGCAATAGTGGCATCGCTGCCGCTGTGCTAGGTTTACTTGGCTCTTTCTATCTGCTTTTTAACTGGGTGATGCCCGCTTATAATACCTTGCAACAGTTGCAAAACGATGCAGCCAACAAACAACAACAGGTAGATCAACAAAAAAGCGGTCTCAGACCCGCAGAATTCCAAAAAATTGAGAGTCAGTTGCCCCAAAAAAAAGCTATTAAACAGCAAATACTCTCGCTTTTTGCGAAAGAAAAAGACTTAAGCACTATTCTCTTAGATATTAGTAATATCTTTAAGTCTCGCAATGTTAAGCTGATTAGTTTCCAACCCCAACGACTAGAACCGGTGGTGGTCTCCGATGGTTCCCTCGGTAGCGCAGTTAATAATAAGCTCAAACGTCAAACTCTTAACGTCAAGATCGAAGGGAACTATGCTAACACTCAAGAGGTTATTCGGGATTTAGAAAGATTACAGCCGCTCATTTTGCTAAACAGTCTCAATACCCAAGTGGATAAGGAAGGATCGACGGTTAAAGTGGTTAGTACCGGCAACAATAAAGCCACTATCGATACCCAAGGCGATAAACCCGTGACCACGACTTTTATTCTCGATGTAATTATTCCTCTCAGTGCTGAAGAATTGGCGAAATTAGCACCGCCACCCCCCGCCGAAGGTCAACCCCCCGCCGAAGGTCAACCCCCCGCTAGTCCGCCCCAATAATAGTCTTCAATCCGGTGTGAGTATTGCGTTTTTTGTCCGTTGAATCCCGTAATCGTTGAGGAGTGAATAAAGTGAATCCGTCCCGCTATGCCCTGTTTATCCCCCAAATTGCCTCGTTTTTATTGATGGCTCCCCTGAGCGTCTTGGCCGAAACCCCCATTTCCTTCCATGGTTCAGAGTTAAAATCCAATACATCAAAAATTGAATTTTCGCAAGGGCTTAGTAAAGAAACTTTACAAAAATCGCCAAATCAGCTTGTCCCTTCCAGCGCGGCCGTACAAAAGGAAATCAGCGATCGCATTTTAGCCAGTGAAAAACTGCTCGCCCAAAGTGCGCCCATGGTTCCCAACCCCGAAATTATCATTCAAGGCGTACCCCAAGCCCCAGGCGCTCCCACCCTACCGCGGGCCGTCGCCCCACCGGTGGGAGACATTGCCATCTCTAACATCGATGCTAGTGCCGAAAAGGTCAAATTCGATCGTAATATGACTGTACCTCGTGTTTTACTCCGGGAAGCTTCCGCTAGAGAAGTGTTAATGACCCTTGCTAACTATGCCGGTTATAACGTCGTTTTCACCAGCGCGCAGGGGGAAGCTAACGCCACCTCTCAGACAGTTTCCTTAGAATTTACTAACGAATCGGTGGAAAACATTTTTAACGCCGTGTTGTTAATTTCCGGATTACAGGCCAACCGTCAGGGTAAAACCATCTTTGTCGGGGCGCAATTACCCCAAGGGGCTCGTAATTTGATTAGCCGCACCCTGCGTCTCAATCAAGTTAAAGCTGTCGCCGCCGCCATTTTCCTCGCCACCCAAGGGGCGGAATACCAGCGTTTAGTTACCCAAACCGAGGATATCGTCGATCCCCTCACCGGACGGGTGACTGGTCGCCGGGATACTCCTCCCACCCTAGAGCCACTGGCCCCCCAAAACACAGAAGGCTCAAAAGCTGCCTTACTTTTAACTGGTTTAAGAATCGCCGCCGATGATCGCCTTAATTCTATTAATTTAATCGGCGAACCCCGCCAAGTCCAGATCGCCACATCTTTATTAACCCAACTGGATGCCCGTCGCCGTCAGGTAGTGGTCAATGTCAAAGTTATTGATGTGAACCTGCTCAATACCGACAGTTTTAGCAGTAGTTTTTCCTTTGGGTTTAATGATGGTTTCTTTGTTCAAGATAACGGGGCGGCAGTGCTGAACTTTGGTAATATGAACCCACCCAGTAGCTCAACTGTATCCAAACCAGGGGCTTTTGCACAGCCTGTTGTGCCGATTTTTAATATCATATCGGGTACGGGGACAGCAGAAATTCAACCTTTTTTTGACATTCAGAATGGCGCTCCTTTTGGCCGTGTTAACCAGGGACCCAATGACTTTTCAGGGGGTCTAACACCCTACTCGCGCCCTAGTTTTGGTCGCACTGTTAACCCCTTTCAACCCGGTTTGAGTGATATTAATATTGACCCAGAGACGGGAATAATAGAGTATGAATACGAACCCCCGACCCTATTCCAGTATCCCCAAAAATTCCTGATGACCCTGCAAGCCTCAATTCAGACAGGAAATGCCAAGATTCTCACCGATCCCTCCCTGGTGGTGCAGGAAGGTCAACAGGCCACCGTTAAGCTGACCTCTAAAGTGCTAGAAAGTGTGGAGACAAGTGTAGATCCTCTCAGTGGTGTACGCACCACTGTCCCTGTACTGGCCGATGCTGGGTTAACTTTAGCGGTAAACATCGATCAGGTGGATGATAACGGCTTTATTTCCCTGTCGGTTAGCCCTACCATTGCCTCTCCAGGGACTCCAATTCAATTTGATAGCGGTGGTCTCACAATCAACACCCTTACCCCTCTGACTCGTCGGGAATTAACTTCTGGTTTAGTTCGTCTCCGGGATGGACAGAGTTTAATTCTTTCCGGGATTATCCAAGAAACACAACAAAGTTCTGAGAATAAAGTGCCGATTTTAGGGGATATTCCCATTTTAGGGGCTTTATTCCGCAGTCGGAACAATCAGAATAGTCGCAGTGAGGTGATTATTCTCCTCACTCCCAAAATCATCGAAGATGCGGCCACCTCTACCCTCGGCATCAACTATCAACCGGGACAAGATGCGGCGGAAATGCTTCAGCGTCAAGGTTTCCCCGTACAACCGCGACAGTAATCAGTAATCAGTAATCAGTAATCAGTAATCAGTTATTATTTGGCTCTTCGTTACCCTTTATGCTAAATCAACAGACAAGATGCCAAGATAACATACTTCTAACCCAAAAATTCCGAAAGTTTCTAAAGCCATAGCCTCTCCGTTTTATTAGTTT
>VYLF01000256.1_pt1 | contig 27760 bp, 28 predicted proteins | sample 5114371 | NCBI WGS metagenome assembly VYLF01 (sample SAMN12291773, study PRJNA351875) | freshwater metagenome | isolation source: freshwater lake | place: USA: Michigan, Kent Lake | collected 2013-08-15 | reverse complement strand
AACAATTCTAACTCGTTTAATTTGGTCTATAGGATAAAAGTTTAGGTCTCTAGTTCCTTTTAGTTTAACCGTCCCAATGTTTTTCTTATCTGTGAAAGTTATTTTCTTTCTATCATCAGATAGTTTCCACCCAGAGTTTTTGTATTCCACAGAACGATTATTTTTCTGAAACTTGGGATAACCCTTTTTACCTTTAACCTTTTTCTTACAATTGTCATAGAAACGGGCAATAGCTGACCAAGCTCGTTCGGCCGATGCTTGTCTGGCCGTAGAATTTAGAGTATCGACAAACTTGAACTGTTTGGCAAGAACTGCACAATATTTATTGAGAGAATATTTATCGATTTTGTCTTCTCTGTTGGCATCCATCCAAAGCCTTAAAGCCTTATTACGGATGAATTGTACTGTACGAATAGCTTCATCAATGGCAGAACATTGACTTGGTTTGACGACTGCTTTCATTTCTAAGACAATCATTGTTTATCGACCTCAAACAACTTGTTTTATATTAACCTGTACAGCATAGATTGTCAAGATTTTAGTGAACACTGAGCTTTTACATTGAGCCTGTCGAAATGTGTCGAAATGTGAACACTGAGATTTTACATTGAGCCTGTCGAAGTGCTGTTTTATACTGGTCGGGGTTTCATCCCGTCGCTAAAAGCGAGGGCTTCGGCCGTGAGATCAGCCGAACGGTCTTCACCCCGACATTCAAGATAAACTCTGGCGTAATCGGGGCGGCAGAGTAAAGAGGCGCGTTTCGATAAGTCAACGGGAGTAGATTACCGCACCATAGAGATGTCCCCGCACCCGATCGATTATAAATTGTTTGAGGCAATCCTCGATTAAAGCACTTATTCTTAAGATTAGCCGAATCTCCCCCAATCCCTTTACTGTTGCCTCTTGCCTCTTGCCTCTTGCCTCGTCTCAACAAGCAATTTAAATGCTTAACAGCTTAGTGGTGAGCCATGTTGCTTCGATAGGGGAGCATCTCACCTTTGTAACCCCTAAATCAGGTTTTTATGTCAAGCTATTTTGAAAGCCTTGCTAGAAACCAGTTTTAGTGATAAGTATAATTACTCACTTGCATAAATGAGATGCTCCCGAAATACTGTTATCGATAAATTTATACCTTTTCTTGTTTCCCATAAATCTTCATTATTATCGATTAAATCTTCGTTTTCTTCGCTAATTATCTCATTAGGATTAAGCTTGTCTTCGGGACTGTCAGTTAAAATAATTCCTTCGAGTTCTTCATAAATTGCCTCGATTTTCTGAACTTTAAAGGAGCCATTTCCTGTGATTGATATAACCCCGTGAGTGATTAAGTTGTTCTTGCTCAATCATTGCATCGTGGGTAAATAACCACTGTAGGGAATCTAGATAAGGAGTCCGAGAAACTCTGTACTCTTGTTCTCTTTGTCTAGCAGTATTTAGCCAAACTTTTAGATCTAGGGGATGACAGTAAATAGATAACGCTTCGAGAACGCTGGTTTTTCCCGAATTATTAATTCCCACAAGCAGGTTAATCTGTCGGAGATTCTTTAGCTCAAGCTCTCGCAGTCCTCTAAACTGGTGAATGGTAATGTTTTCTAGGCTTTTAGTCATAAACTTAGTTTAGCTGAAAAGGGTGACAAAAAACTAAGTTATCTCCTCAAATGTGTTGAAGTTTTAATGAACTTCTACTTATCGGCTTTTTCCTATCTCCTGTTTCCTGTCTCCTTTGCCTGACCACTTATTAACAGTAACTTTCTATCCCTAGATAAAATTTTACAAGCATAATCAGCGATTACTAAAAATTATATCATTAAAAAACCCTATCGGTCATTAAAGAGATAGGGACTAATTATTTTAGATACTTTCTGTTTTTTCTGACTTGATTTTATAAGTATCTTGAGTCAGATAGCGGATACGAGATTTCAGAAATTCAGCGACTCCATAAATTTCATCAAGACTGTCTATATTCGTGGTTGCTTCTTTACCAGTTTCGACATTATCGGGAATACTGATTGATTTCTTGCCAGTTTTTTCATGGAAGCGCAGACGACAGACTGTTTTGGTTACTTTTCCATCTAAGTTGATACCAAAATAACTTCTAGTGTCTTTGAATTGAATGCGTGCGGTATTGATTTCTTCCCGTAGAATTGATTTAATAATGTAAAATCCTTCCAATTCTTCGGGGGTCGTATTAATTTTATCTTCCCCTGTTTCTTCTGGTGGAGTATCTTCTGCTGCTGATGTATCAGGAGGATTTGTTTCAGGTTCTTTTCCTAAAACTTCCTCAAATTTTTCTTTGATGATATCATTGATATACTCTTTGAGAGAACGCTTAATAATTTCTTTGAATTTTTCGACAACCGATGCAGTTCTCACCCCAGAATACACATGACTAACAAAAAACTTAACAAATTCGGGGGAAGGATCATTTAATTGCTGGGCAATCACTTTTTTAACTTCTTTTGTGTGCAATAAATTGCGAGCAACCTCTTCTAGTTCGTCAGAATTAAAGCTAGATTTAGAAAATCGTTTTAATTCGTTAACAGAAGAGTCGTCAAAGTCGAGAATATTAAACTCAAAAAATGGCTTATCGTCCATGATATTATCCTTGACGATATCCGTATAAAACCGATAGATAATCCCATTAGTTAAAACTCCAAAGTTAGCTCCAGTTGCATTAAAATATCGATGCAGTTGGGAACTATGTTTAGGATGCTCAAGATTTTGATGACAGCTTTTACATTCCATCAAAATAATCGGTTGATTGTCCAAACAAATAGCATAATCTACTTTTTCCCCTTTTAATCCAGTTAAATCTGCACTATATTCGGGGTGAACTTCCATGGGATTGAATACATCGTAACCCCATGCTTGCAAAAAAGGCATAATAAAAGCTGTTTTGGTTGCCTGTTCGTTTTGGATTTGAGAACGAGAGGTTTCAACTTTTTGAGCAATTGCTTTGAGTTTATCGATTAAATCCATGATAGCCTCATTATCTAGGATGTGTGGGTTCTCAGCCTAACCATAATTTAACCTTTTTTTACCTCAGGGTCAAGCATTTTTGACTGTCATCATCATTAATTCACAAATATTTACACTAATCAACCGCATCTTTTGTGCTATCATTTCTAGGAATGGGTTATTTTTAATAATGTCCCCATTTGATCAAAGACAATGCTTGCTTTAGAACAGCTTTATGAACGGGAGTATGATCGCTGGTTAAGCGAGACGATCGAGTTATTAAAAAATCGTCAGTTCGATCGGGTAGATTGCGAACATTTGATCGAGGAGTTGGCAGCTTTGGGACGAAGCGAAAAAACTGCTGTTAAAAGTTTAAGTTTACAAATAATAATCCATCTCCTAATCTATCAATTTTGGACGACAGAAAGAGAAAAAAATAGTAATCATTGGGCGGCAGAGATGATCACTTTTCGAGTACAATTAGAAGATAAGCTCACCACCGATTTAAGTAAATTTCTAGAACTAGAGTTAGAAAATATCTATGAAAACGCTCGCTTAATTGCCGAAAAAAAGACAGGATTAAAAAATTTACCGATAATTTGTCCCTACTCTCTGAGGCAAATTCTTGAGAAACAGTGGTTTCCCGATACAGATAATCAATAAACTCTCAAAAATATGGAATCTCACAACAGTGAACCGATTATAATTGCCGAAGCGGTGGAAAAATGGTATGATAACCGCTTCCATGCTTTGCGGGGAGTCAATCTCACCGTTAATAAACAGGAAGTTGTCGTGATTATGGGACCGTCCGGTTCAGGAAAATCCACCTTTATTCGCACTTTTAACGGGTTGGAATCCTATCAAAAAGGCCGCATTATTATTGACGGAATAACTGTGTCCCACAACCTGAAAAATATCGAGGCAATCCGTCAGGAAGTCGGCATGGTTTTTCAACAATTTAACCTCTTTCCCCATCTGACGGTATTAGATAATGTCACCCTCGGGCCGATGTGGGTGCGCGGTTGGAAAAAAGCGCAAGCGGAGGAAATAGCCAGAAAACTCCTCGAAAAAGTTGGTATTCTCGAACAAGCGCTTAAATATCCCCCCCAGTTATCGGGAGGACAACAGCAGCGGGTGGCAATCGTTCGCGCTTTGGCCATGCAGCCGAAGGTGATGTTATTCGATGAACCCACCTCAGCTTTAGACCCAGAAATGGTGCGAGAAGTCTTGGAAACGATGCAAAGTTTAGCCAAATCGGGGATGACCATGGTTTGTGTCACCCACGAGGTAGGATTTGCGCGAGAAGTGGCCGATCGAGTGGTATTTATGGATCAGGGTTTAATTTTGGAAATTGCTCCCCCAGCAGAATTTTTTAATCATCCCCAATCCGATCGAACTCAGCAATTTTTAGCAAAAATTCTTTGATTTTCCATGACTTGATGAGGCTGCATCTCAATTTTGTCGAAATATCTATATTGCATTTGGGCGCACGCGATGCGCCCCTACCATTGGTGGGATAATATTATTGTAGGGACGAATTGCCTTCGCCCTCTTTTAATAGCTTCTGCTGCTCACCTATATGTGAGAGAAAGTCACAAATAGGAGATGCAGCCCTTGATGATTAAACCATCTCTTTTTCTTCTTCTACCCCCACTAAAAGGGGAACGAGATTTTCATTTAAACGACCGGCTCGAATTAATTCTGCGTAGGTATTAGCTTCGATATCGAGTAAAGTATCTTGAAATTGTTCGGCCACCACATCTTTTAATTGTGGGTGTTCCTGTAGTAATTTTTGCAACTGATCCCCCAAGGACTTTAATTGTCCTTCCACCAGAGTTTTTTTGTAGCGATAAAATTCGGGATCGATATCGGGAAAACGTTCTGGTTGTTGCAGATAATTGGCAACCCTAGTTAAGGCAATCTGACGAGCAATTAAGGCCGAATATTCGCTCCGAATCGGTTGATCACCGATAAGATTGAGGGCATTTAACAGCCATTGTATAGATAATCCTTGCACCAATAAAGTAAATAAAACCACCCCAAAAACCACGTCAATAATTTCTTGACGGTAGGGGATAGACGTAGGAACACTTAACGCTAGGGCGATCGAAACCGAACCGCGCAATCCTCCCCACCATAACACCGTTCTTTCCTGAAAACTGATCTTATTGCCCGTAATTAGGTTACTAATTCCCCCTAGTCCAAAAATTGAGAACAGACGGGAAACCACCATAGCGGCGATCGCTATTAAAATCCCGCTTAAGTGACTACCAAGACTCTCAAAACGGGTTTGATCGCCGATCAGTAAAAAGATGATAGAATTGACAAAAAAGGCGATAAATTCCCAAAATTCGCTAACTACCAGGCGCGTGCGGGGACTCATACCAATGCGGGAACCGAGATTACCGAGAATAATCCCGACAATTACCACCCCAATCACACCGGATCCGCCTAATTTTTCCGTGACGAGATAGGTTCCATAGGCAGAAACGAGGGTGAGAGACTGTTCCACGAAAGGCAGATCGAAGCGTTGGGTAAGGTAGGAAATGCCGAAACCGATCACGCAACCGACACCGATCCCAATCCCCACAAAGGTGCAGAAACGAGCGATCGTGACGGGTACGGAAAAGGTATCGACTCCCAAGGGAATACCCACCAAGAGGACGAAAGCGACCACAGCGACCCCATCATTAAAGAGACTTTCCCCTTCCATCAGGATCGTTAGTTTTTTACTGGCCCCCAATTCTTTAAATAGGGCAATCACAGAGACGGGATCGGTGGCAGCTAGGGCAGCACCCAAGAGAAAAGCGATCGATAGGGGTAAATTAGCAAAGATATGTAGGGGATAGGCGACTCCCAAAACGGAGATAATCACCCCGATAACGGCAAAAAGGACGATAGTAACCCAATATTCCTTTAATTTAGCCCAAGGAATATTCCAAGCGGCTTCAAATAACAGGGGAGGCAGAAAAATTTCCAGAATTAATTCCGGGGAAAGATTAACTAGACGCAAATCTAAAAAAGCTAAACCCATACCGACAATAACTAACAGCAGGGTGTAGGGAATTTTGCGGAGGAAGGCAACGGTTCTCGATAAAGTGGCGACACTCAAGGAAATGGTCAAAACTAGCAGGAATTGCTCTAAATTATGAGCGATCGCCTCGTTAGCAGTAGATTCTAGACTCATTATTTTCAGTTATCAGTTATCAGTTATCAGTTATCAGTTATCAGTTATCAGTTATCAGTTATCAGTTATTAGTTATCAGTATTAAGTGGCAATTGCGGGGCTTTCTTTTCACTGATTACTGATTACTGATCACTGAAAAAGTCTCCTAACACCCTAGTCATTCGGGGACTGAGGAGAGATTTTCAAAGAGGAAATGGCCCCCTCTTCTATGGAGGTTTCTGATGTATTTCTTTCCCCATCGAGAGAAGGGGTTTTTTTGCCGCCAGAACCGCCACTTTTCGGGGGTTTCGAGGAGAGGAATCGGGCCTCGAACTGTTTGATCAGCACATACAAAACCGGGACGAGAAATAAACTCAAGACCGTGGAAATCAGATAACCGCCTAGGATTGCAGTTCCCAGGGACCAACGACTCATCGCCCCGGCGCCGGAAGCGATAACCAAGGGCAAGAAACCGACTAAACCGGAAATAGCCGTCATCAGAATCGGTCTTAAGCGTTCCGTCGAGGCCCGGGCTGCCGCATCGGGAATACTTAAACCCAAAGTACGGGACTGGTTAGCGAATTCCACGATTAAAATCGCATTTTTAGCCGCTAAACCGATCAACATGACCAAAGCCACCTGAGCATAGATATTATTATTCACCGCCGGGAAGAGACTACCCACTTGTAGGAAATTCGCCCGCAACAGTAAGGCCCCCATGGCACCTAGGATCGCTAGGGGAACCGTAATCATGATGATAATCGGGTCGATATAGCTTTCGTACTGGGCTGCGAGTACGAGGAAAACCACGATAAAGGCTAATCCGAAGATAACTGGGGCAGCCCCGGCGGAAGTTTTTTCTTGGAAAGCTGTACCCGTCCAAGCGTAACCGAAACCGGGCTGCAGGACTTTCCGACAAACATCTTCCATCACTGCGATCGCCTGTCCCGTACTAAAACCGGGGGCGGGACTACCCTGAACGTTAATCGAGGGATAGAGGTTAAAGTTAGTGATAATCGGTGGATAGGTGAAGCGTTTGACGCTAACCAAACCCGATAGGGGAATATTGGCCCCGGTACGGGAACGGACGTAAAGACGGTTAATATCTTCAGGATTAGAGCGATAATCCGCTTCTGCTTGGGCAAAGACTCGATACAAGCGATCGCCTAAGACGAATTGGTTGACGAAGTTGGAACCGAGATAGGTTTGCAGGGTACCGAAAACGGCCTGCATATCGACGTTTTGCGCCTGTAGCTGGTTGCGATTGATGGAAAGTTCCAGCATCGGCGTGTCGGTGGTAAATTGGGTGAAAATTCCCGATAATTCCGGTCTTGTTCGGGCCTCGGCCATGACTTTATTAGCGTTGGCAATCAAAGCGTCCATGGGGAAAGAAGCGCGGTTTTGGATAAATAACTCGAAACCGCCGGTAGAACTTAATCCATCCACGGGGGGCGCATTAACGGCGAAAGCGCGAGCATCTGGGACTTTAGTGGCTAATTGTTGGTTAATTTTCCGCAGAACCCCGAAAACCGACTTATCTTCGCCAGGCCGTTCCGACCATTCTTTTAACTTGACAAAAAATAGCCCTTGGTTGCTGCCACTTCCAGCAAAACTAAAGCCCGCCATACCGACAAAGTGTTCGATTTCTTCGATACCGTCGAGAATTTCTTCGTTAATCTGACGGATAACCTGGTCGGTGTAGCGCAGGGAAACCCCGGGGGGTGCTTGCACCAAAACGAAGGCATAACCTTGGTCTTCTTCGGGGATAAAACCCTGGGGAGTGGTGCTGTAACTCCAAGCTGTGAGAAAGAGGGCGGCGATAAAGAAGGGTAACACTAAAAAACGGATGCGGATCAGAAATTCGATCGAGCGTCGATAGCCTTCTTTAACTGCGTTGAAACCCCGATTAAAGCCCTCGAAAAACAGTCCCAAGGGTCCGCGGGTGCCTTGGGGCGCTTTCATGATAATCGCCGACATGGTGGGGGAAAAACTGAGGGCGTTAAAGGTGGAGATGATAATTGAGGCGGAGATGATGACGGCAAATTGTCGATAAACGATCCCCACCGTACCGGGGAAGAAGGTGACGGGAATAAAAACTGCCAGCAGTACAAGAGAACTAGCAATCACCGCCGAGGTTAACTCGCCCATGGCATCGAGGGCAGCTTGAAATGGCCGCATTCCCTGCCGTAATTTTTCCGATACCGCTTCTACGATCACGATGCCGTCGTCCACCACTAAACCGGTGGCCAGAATGACGGCAAACAAGGAGAGGTTATTGAGAGAATAGCCTAAAGCCAGGGCGACGGCCATGGTTCCGATCAAAGATACGGGAATAGCGATCGCCGGAATGATCGTGGTGCGCCAATCCTGAAGGAAGATAAAAATGACGAGAATAACCAGTAAAATCGCCTCAACCAGAGTGCCAAAGGCTTCTTCCAGGGAAGCGGCGACAAAGGCGGTATTATCGAGGGTAATGGCGATATTTAACCCCGGGGGGAAACTCGGTTCTAGTTCCGCCATTTTTTCTTTTACCAGTTTGGCAGTATTCCAAGCGTTGGAACCGGGTAACTGATAGACGATATAGACAACGGCGGGGGATTTGTCGAAATAGGCGGCGGTACTGTAGCTTTCGGCTCCGATTTCTGCGCGTCCTACGTCTTTAATTCGGATTAAATCGCCATTTTCCCCGACTTTGACGACAATATTTTCCGCTTCCTCCCCGGTGGCAACCCTACCAACGGCGCGAATGGCGATCTGGAATTGCTGCTCTTCGGGACTGGGATCACCGCCAATTGTCCCCGCACCCACCTGAATATTCTGTTCTCGGATCGCCTGTACTACTTGTTCCGCCGATACACCCCTAGCGGCTAAAGCATCGGGATTAAGCCAAAAACGCAGGGCGTATTCCCTTTCCCCGATGATTGTTGTACTACCAACTCCCTCGATCCGACGAATCTCCGCATCGATGACCCGATCGACAAAGTTACTTAAAAAGACCGTATCGTAGGGATAATTGCCCTTTTCGTCCGGTTTGGCGGAAATCCCGTAGGCAAGGGTAACGCTGGGGGATTGGGTATTGGTTGTCACCCCCTGCCGGTTCACTTCTTCAGGTAAACTAGCGGCGGCGGTACTGACACGGTTTTGTACCAAGACTTGGGCAATGTTACGATCCATTTCCACCGGGAAAAAGACATTCACCGTACTCTGTCCAGTGTTGGTACTCTGGGACTGCATATAAACAATCTGTTCTGTCCCGTTAATCTGGCGATCGAGTACCGTGGTAACGTTATCCTGTACGGTTTTGGCATCGGTTCCCAAATAGTTCGCATTTACCGCTACCTGAATAAATGCCAACTGGGGCAGTTTTTCTAGGGGTAAAAAGGGAACAGCGATCGCTCCGATCAAAACGATTAAAATCGAGCAAACTGTGGTCAGAACGGGTCTTTTAATGAAGGTATCGGCAATACTAAGGATCATAGGGCGTTACTGGTTCATCTTTTCTAGGATAGTTGCGGCGGTGGGAGATTTACGAGTCAGATAATTAAATATTAATAGTTTAAAGATGGTATCTAGGATAACGGGAACCGTGGCCACAAACAAGCTAATAAATGTAATATTCTCGCGCCAACCAAAGTGCCGGAACAAAGTTTCTAAGATTACCGTCCAACCCTCCGCCGAGTGAAACCCAACAAATATATCGGTAAAGAGAATAAAGATAAAGGCTTTGGTGATATCATTTAAGCTGAGAAAATAACGACTAACATAAGCTCGCGTAATTGCCAATTGTTGACGACCAAAAATTAAGATCGCAATAAAGGCTATTAATCCAGTGATATCGGAGAGTAAGTTTTTCCAACCATCTTGACTTTCATAACCCGCTTCTTTAAATAATTCCTCGACCTGTTCTCGAAAATTTTCTTCTGATTCATGCCCTGCTTTTGCTACTCCTAAAACGTGCTTGATTTCCTCAATTTCTTGAAGTCTAGCAAATTCCCTGAGATATTTTTCGCCAATTTCCTGAGAAATATAAACTTCTGATATTTTCGCTCTATCCACACCAAAATAGTTTAAAATAGGGCTAAAGACGAAATTTTTACTAATAACCTGCACCAAGAGAGGAACTAAAATAATAATCAGGATAAAACGAATAGCAATACGTTGCTGTTGTCGCAGAGTACGGAGTTGTTTAATAACGGTTTGTTCGTATTCTGGGGTTAATTCTTGCTGGAAGTTAAAAAATTTATTACCGGTTACAGGAGAAATTGCCTGGTTATTTTTATCTCTGGAGGTATCACCAGTGAGATTGGCATTAGGCAGATTTGGGGTTTGATTATTCGGTAATGGGGGCAGCAATTCCTCTAAGTCTAGGCGATATTTACCGATAATATCCTCGATCGCCTTTAAAGTCTCTAGGATGTTATTATTTTCTGGGTTAGTTTGCGGATTGATAAAATTACCCAGACGCACTTGAGTTAAATCGAGACGTATCTGTAATAATTCTCGTTCTAGGGTACTTTGAAAGTAATCATAAACACTTTTTCCTCCCACGGCAGCCGGGGAAATTTTTTGTCCCCCAAAATGTTTATCTTCGATCGCTTTAATTTTGAGCGCTCTCTGATAAGCTGATTCTAAGGCCACTAAAGAGCGTCTTTCTACCCATTGATTAACTCGATTCCAAGGCACGGCTATAATCCTCGCTTTTCTGTCATCACAATCACCACGGTAAGCTATCAGCGTTGGCTACATCTCCACTTTAGAGAAATATCCATAGTATTACATTTTGGGCGCAGGTGATGCACCCCCACCATTGGGGAAATAATATTATTGTAGGGGCGAATTGCATTCGCCCTCTTTTACAACGTTTCTCATCAAAATAAAGTGTAACCTAATTTGTTATCAACGACCGATGACCGACTCCCTAAAACGAAAACTTCCTAGCTCTCCATTAAGATAACTGCTCTAATTAAAGTTAGCAATAATTTTTAGATATTGAATGTTCCTCTATAAACAAACTGTAAGCATTTCTAAAAACCTCTGGAGTAAATCTATTAGCCTGTTGCCGACAATTTTCTGGCTCAATTTTATCACCGTGATCAACAAAATAGTTAACTGCTTCTACCAAAGATTGGGGATTTTGTTCCCCAAAAAGTAATCCTGTTCCCTGGGGAGAATTTTCTCGCAGATCCCGCACGGTTTCTAAAGCACCTCCGGCGGCAAATGCAATCACGGGAGTACCACAAGCTTGCGCTTCCACTAAAGCAATACCAAAATCCTCACAAGCAGCATAAATAAACGCTTTTGCTTTCGACATATATTCTGCTACCATTCGATCGGACACGGAACCTAAAATCTGAATATTATCCCTCGCTAACTGACGAATTAAAGCCATTTGTGGACCATCTCCAATAACCACTAGGGGTAATCCCAATTGATTAAACGCTTCCACAATTAAAGGGACTTTTTTATAACTAACCAAACGAGAGACTACTAAATAAAAATCTTCTTTTTTCTCTTGGTAGGGAAAACGCTCGATTTGTACGGGAGGATAAATAACTTTTGCCTCCCGTCGATAACAGCGCCAAATTCGTCTAGCGGTGTGGTGGGAATTAGCCAGAAAATAGTCCACACGATTAGCAGAAATCACATCCCACTGACGCAACCCATGCAAAAGATAACGGGTGAAAATACCGGGTAATCCCCGTCCTAACTTACTATTAGCCAGATAGTCAAAAGTTAAATCCCAAGCATAACGCATCGGACTGTGACAATAACAAATGTGAACCTGATCCGGTCGAATTAAAACCCCTTTAGCCACACAATGGGAGGAGGATAAAATTACATCATAATCCTCTAAATTTAACTGCTCGATCGCCAGGGGAAGAAAAGGTAAGTATTTTTGTACGCCATTTCTCGCTTTCGGGAAATTTTGCAGAAAAGTTGTCCCGATCGAGCGACCATAGAGATAACTATCGGGATTAGTGGACTCAAAATCGACCAAAGCGTATAAATCCGCCTCTAGACATCGTAAAATCTCCTTAACCACTAATTCCGATCCCCCCGTCGCCTTTGGGGTTAACCACTCGTGAACCAGAGCGTACTTCATAGGACAATCAATAATCTCAGCCGTAATTATAGCAGTAAGGGATCAATAGTTCACTTTCTGGTTTTCTCTTCCCCAAAATGACCGACACATATCCGATAACAGTAAAAAACACCAGAAAGAAATTATTAAAATTTTCCAGAAAAATTGCAAAGTTTAGTAAAAATTACTAGCAAGATCAGATGAGCGAATCCATAATGGGGATCAAGGAAAAAATAGACTTAAACCGATTGGGATCAAGAAAAACTAGCTTTATATACAGAAGATAACTAATTAATGAGGTTTGCTATGATCACCCTGCAACAAGTACGCTGTCCTAATTGTGGAAATTTTGCCGAAAGACAGCATATTTTAGAACACCATCTCGTTAGCACCGCCTGTTCTCACTGTGATTATCTGTTAATTAGTTGCAGTCTCACGGGAAATGTACTAGAGTGCTATGCACCCGGTATTGGTTTAAGAAGTTGACACCGCTCCCTAGCCAGATCGAAAATGTCTTGTCAAAATAGAGTGGAGAAGACAAAATCAAGGAGCTAAGTAGCTATGGGGGGTAATTTCTTCAAGGGAGCGATCGTCTTGGGTGTGGTAGCGGGGATTATGGGATTTACCAATCCACCCCAAGAACTTTACAGCGAATACGCCTCGGAAAAACTCCTCGCTCATGCCGACAAAATCGCTTGCGAGAAAATCAGTCTCTGTGGCTCGATCGATTCTTTGCCAGTGGCAGCCAGAAATGTGATCAAAAATCAAATCTTAAAACCAGCGATCGAAACCTCTAGTCAACGGCAAAATTTAGGTGTGTTCAGTATTTACACCACAGAGGTACCGGGGGTAGCTAAAATTAGAACTCTTGGCGCTTTTGGGCATTTCTTGACTTTCTCGGAGACTTAGGTGAGATTACTGCCAGCTTAACCGCTACCAGCTTAATAATGAGTTAAGATGATCATGTTAACCTGCGATTTGAGCGATAGAGTCGTCGAGAACACCGATTAATCCTGCCTAACCGTGTTTAATTTTCTGCCCATTCTCCGAAAAGCGATCGCCCGTTGGTGGTCTGAATTCACCCTCCAAACTAAATTAATGGCTGCGGCTACTTTAGCCGTTTCTTTGTTGATGAGTGGTTTAACCTTTTGGGCGGTTAACACGATCCAGCAGGATGTCCGTCTCAATGATACCCGTTTTGGCCGGGATTTAGGGCTGTTATTAGCCGCTAATGTCTCTCCTCTGATTGCTGAGGACAATTTAACCGATTTAGCCCGTTTTTCAGCCCGTTTTTATAGTAGTACCTCCAGTGTGCGTTATTTGATCTACGCTAACGAGGAGGGTCAAATATTTTTCGGCATTCCCTATTCTACCGCCGAAGTTAAGAATTCCCTGACGATCGAGCGTCGCATTCAATTACCGGAAAATTATGGCGAAAATGCGGAAACTCCCCTCGTCCGTCAGCACAAAACCCCCGACGGGGAAGTAACCGATGTCTTTGTTCCCTTAAATCATGAAGGCAAATATTTGGGAGTATTAGCGATCGGGATCAATCCTAACGCTATTGTGGTCGCTTCTTCTAATCTAACCCGTGATGTGACTATTGCCGTTTTTGTCTCGATTTGGGCCATGGTGATTCTGGGGGCGGTTTTTAATGCTTTAACTATCACCAAACCGATCAAGGAGTTATTAGTCGGGGTCAAAAATATTGCAGCAGGAAATTTTAAGCAGCGCGTTGATTTACCCCTGGGAGGAGAGTTAGGGGAATTAATTCTCAGTTTTAATGAAATGGCGGAAAAGTTAGAACGATACGAAGAACAAAATATCGAAGAAATGACCGCAGAAAAAGCAAAATTAGATACGTTAATGTCCACTATTGCTGATGGGGCGATTCTCTTAGATACTAATTTTCAACTATTATTAATTAATCCCGCAGCTCGGGAAATATTTGGCTGGGAAGATCGGGAAATTATCGGTCAAAATGTTCTACATCTTTTTCCTTCGGAGTTAACGGTTAGACTAACTAAACCTCTCTATCAAATTGCGGCAGGAGAAACCCTCCAGCCAGAAGAATCCGCTAATCAAAATCAGAAAAATGCTGTTATTGATCAGGAAAATAATAACTATTCCCCAGCAGAATTTAGATTATCTTTAACTAACCCGAAACCCTGTACAATTCGCCTTTTGTTAACTCAGGTATTCGATCAGCATCGGGAGAATGTCCGGGGAATTGCCATGACGCTACAGGATATCACTAGAGAAACAGAATTAAATGAGGCAAAAAGTCAATTTATCAGCAATGTTTCCCATGAGTTAAGAACCCCTTTATTTAACATCAAATCTTTTATTGAAACCCTGACAGAATTTGGTGAGGATCTGAGCGATACAGAAAAAAGAGAGTTTTTAGAAACCGCAAATCATGAAACCGATCGCTTAACTCGTTTAGTTAATGATGTTCTCGATCTTTCTCGGTTAGAATCCTCCCGTAACTATAACTTAGATGCGATCGATATCGGACAATTAATCGAACAAACCCTAAGGACTTATCAACTCAATGCTAGGGATAAAGGACTAGAATTAAGCTCGGAAATTGAAGCCAATTTACTACCAATTTTAGGTCATTATGATCTACTTTTACAGGTATTAACTAATCTAGTCGGTAACTCCCTAAAATTTACTCCTGCTGGCGGCAAAGTGGTGATTCGTGCCTATAAAATAACCAGAGATAATCCCCAAGAAACTCCCAAAATTCGCGTGGAAGTATCCGATACTGGTATTGGCATCGATGCCGAGGATCAAAGTGCCATATTCGATCGCTTCTATCGGGTAGAAAATCGCGTTCATACCCTAGAAGGGACGGGATTAGGATTATCGATCGTCAAAAATATTATTGAAAAGCACTATAGTCAAATTAATTTGATTAGTGAAGTGGGAATTGGCACAACTTTCTGGTTCGATCTAGAGCTATATCAAGGCTTGATCGCCAGCAAGAAAATTAACGACGTGAGTTGATAAAAGCCAGGGCAATACTGCCCAAAATCAGGGTTAATAATAGCAATAATCCCTTATTTCTGAGACACCAATTTTTTAAAACCCTAGGAAGAGGGAGAGGAGGACTTTTTTCGGCTATTATTTGACTATTTTTGTATAAAGTGCAGCTGGTAGCGTAGGGACGTTGGGGAAAATTACAGCTATCATCGCCATGATAAAGACAAGTTTGGCATAAAAACTCGCCCGTGACAGCTTGATGCAGGGTCATGCCGGGATGACCATAGGCCTTGAAAATATTCAAACAGTAGGGACATTGCAAGGCTTGACTATCGACCTTGTGCTGACAACGAGGACAGGTAATCATTATCGCTAAATTTTCCCTTTGAGGATTGTCATTGCTAAGGTAGATCCCCCCGCCTATCGGCACCCCCCTTATCAAGGGGGGCAGGGGGGATCGAACCCAAAATCTATCTTCAATTTAATTATAACCAGCTACTTAGCAAAATCCCTGGGCTTTTTCCGGTTATTTCACTAAATAGCTGCGCCATTGTGAGGCAACTTCTTCCAGTAAACGCCAAGTTTTTCCCTCGATCTGTCTTTGTAAATAAAGATCAAAATTGTTGTGTTGTTTGGTATCTTTTTGATGGGGCAATTGTAGAGTTAGATCGTAATCTCCCTGCAAGTGATAAGCGGGTAAATTGCCCACATAAAGCGGTTCCAGACTGGTGACATTAATTTTAGCAATTTTTACCTGCGGATCATCGATATGTAAAGATTGACTAAGGCGATCGGATGTGTGACGAAATTGTAATAAAAGGGCTTTGGCGACGATTTCTCCGTCGGGGGCAAATTCTTGCGGGGGAGTGACACTACCACAAGCAGTCAGGAAGACAAGGAAAATACTGGTTAAAAAACCGAGAAAACGGCGCATACAATGATATTTTGAAAAAGAATGGCAGCGAGTTAAGAAAGATTATGACTCAACCAAATGAGCGAGAGAATTTCAGCCAAGCAGAAACGGTGATCCGACTACAAGAGGCGATCGAGCAGTTAAATTCGATCGTTTCCCAACTTAACACGGGAACGGGGACAGTGTTACCCCCAAAAGTTGCTGTTGATAATCTTCTTAACTCAACGCAACAGTTAGCCGCTGCTTTAAAACTAGATGAATTTGCGGAAGTTGAGCAAAGTTTAACCCCAGATTCTCCAATCGAAGCAGCGGAGGGAATCGACGATATTTTACCGGATTTCGAGCAGGTGGAAGGGTGGTGGACAGCGATTTTGAACAAAATTCGCCGACTTTTACCGGCAGGAATTAGCGAAAAAATTCCCGATTGGTTAATTACCGGCTTGTTAACAGGAAGTTTAGTCACTATCCTATTGGTAGCCGTGCTCAGTTTACCGAAAAATCCTGCGGAAATTGCCGAAAATATGCCTGAAGTTGTCTCTAGTCCTTCCCCGGCTGCTGGGGAAATTATCGAAACTCCCCCAGAATTAATCGCACCAGAGGCACCGATTCCCGTCCCGATTACCAAAGCAAAACCGCGATTAACTCCCGAACAAAGTTTAGTCGCAGCCATTCAAGAGGAAATTACCGATTTAACTACTCGTTATCCCGCCGGTATTATTTCTACCGTAGAGGCAGATTTTTTGGCTAGTCGTCTAGTAGTTATTTTGGGCGATAATTGGTATAGTCTGGAGGCATCACAACAGGATCAATTGGCTAATTCGGTTTTTCAACGTTGCCAAAGTCTCGATTTTCGGCGCTTGGAAATGAAGGATAACGAGGGAATTCTCCTCGCTAGAAGTCCCGTTATCGGCGCTCGAGTGGTGATTGTCAATCGCACTCAACCCAGTGCCGCCATCTCCTCTGGTGAGTAGTTTTGAGTGCGGGGGGAGGGAGTTCCGGACAAAGACAGCCTCAAGAATTCTCGCCAACCAGGCCGCTTTTTTCCCTCGCTGGTTATATATCTATCTAAATACACACAAAAATTAGTGATCCCTGACTTAACAGTGCTATAATTGGCTAGGTAAAATTTTGTAACGATTTTTAATCTTGAACCTACCTGATAGTCAATGCTTCCCCCCGCCTAGGGTGGCCGCAGCAGTTTTGGTGCGAGAAAAATTGCTCCGATCCGACCCAACTCCCTTAAACCTTTCTAGGGTTCCCCCAACCGCCAAAATTTTGCCCTAACTACCAAGAATTAAGAGATTTCAAATTATACCATGAACTCTGTTATTCGTCAACAGCGAGCGCTGATCACGGGAGCCAGCAGCGGCATCGGCAAGGAAACCGCCCTCGCTTTCGCCAAGGCGGGAATTAATCTGGTTTTAATCGGTCGCGATCAGCAAAGATTGGCAACCGTGGCGGGAATGGCGGCAGATTTAGGCGTATCAGCCCAAGCTTACCCCTTAGATTTGGCAGATATCCTGGAAGTAGCTCCTAGTATCGCTAAAATCGCCCAAGAATCCGGACCGATCGACATCCTGATCAATAATGCTGGCATGGGTTACACAAACTCCTTGGCCGACACACCTTTGTCAGACTGGCAGCGGGTGATCGATCTGAATTTAACCAGTGTTTATCAGTGTGTGCAAGGGATTTTACCTGCCATGCGTCAACAGGGGGGAGGCACGATCGTTAACGTTTCCTCGATCGCCGCCGATAATTTCTTCCCTGATTGGGGGGCCTATAGTGTCAGCAAAGCGGGATTAGTGGCATTTTCTCGCATTTTAGCGATCGAGGAGCGGGCTAACGCCATTCGCGTCACGATTATCACCCCTGGGGCTGTCAATACTCCCATCTGGGACAGCGATAGCGTCAAAGCAGATTTCGATCGCTCGGCCATGTTAACCCCAGATATCATCGCTCAGGCCATTCTGCAAGCGGTGTTACTGCCCAAACAGGCCGTAGTGGAAACGATGACCATTATGCCCAGTGCGGGGGCATTATAACCCGAAATACTTCTATTTATCAATCAATTCGCCTACAGGCCTCTTCATTATGACCATAGCTTCTTCTAACGGTTTAAACGGTAATTTAACCGACGCTATTCAAGCACGCGTGACCACTCGCCCCGATCGCAACACCCACAATGGCAAAACCGCTCAAATTCATCCAACTTCCGACGAAAACAAAGAACAGATGATGGATGCGGTCAGAAATATCCTGATCTCGGTGGGGGAAGATCCCGAAAGAGAAGGTTTATTAAAAACCCCCAAACGGGTGGCCGAAGCGATGCAGTTTCTCACCCAAGGCTATCAACAATCCCTAGAAACCCTCGTTAATGGTGCGATCTTCGATGAAGGTCATAATGAGATGGTATTAGTGCGCGATATTGACTTTTTTAGTCTCTGTGAACATCATATGTTACCCTTCATGGGGCGGGCCCACGTTGCCTATATTCCTAACCAAAAGGTGGTCGGATTAAGTAAATTGGCTCGCATTGTGGAAATGTATTCCCGTCGTTTACAGGTCCAAGAGCGCCTCACCCGTCAGATTGCCGAAGCGATTCAAGAAATTCTCGACCCCCAAGGGGTTGCAGTCGTCATGGAAGCAACTCATATGTGTATGGTGATGCGCGGGGTGCAGAAACCGGGATCTTGGACTGTCACCAGTGCCATGTTAGGAGTCTTCCAAGACGAGCAGAAAACCCGCGAGGAGTATCTTAACCTGATCCGTCATAAACCCAATTTCTTCTAGTCAGGGAAATGGGGAAATGGGGACATGGGGACATGGGGAAATGGGGGAATTCAACTAAAACCCCAACACCCCCCGCAACGCGCACGCAGTGACCACCCCAACACCCTAAAACCCCAACACCCAAAACCTTCTAACTGATCACTGATCCCTGAATGTTTGCAGTCGCTCTAGCAAGAGGGCGACTTTTTTGAGGTCTTTATCACCAGGCGATCGCTCAACGCCGCTAGAGACATCAATACCCTGGGGGTGCAGCCGAGTTAAAGCTTCACCAATATTATCGGGGTTGAGTCCTCCGGCGAGAAACCAGGGCAAGGGGGGCGAAAAACTGGCTAAGGCTTGCCAGTCTAAGGTATGTCCCGTACCGCCGAGCAATTGGGGATGGTAGGCATCTAAAAGTAAAGTATCGACGCTATTGAAGTAAATTGCCGACTTTTCCCAACTTTCTCTGTCTTTGATCCGCAAAGCTTTGATAATTTCTTGGTCGGGTAATAATTGCCGCAACCTTTGGCAATATTCGGGAGATTCCATACCATGTAACTGCACACTTGTCAAGGGGGTTTTAATAATTATTTGCTGAATAATTTCGGGTTGCTCGTCGGCAAAAACCCCGATAAAATCAATTTTGTCGGGTATTGCGGCGATAATAGCGTTAATTTGCTCGATTTTGACGTAACGAGGCGAACTAGGTACGAGGATAAAACCTAAGGCCGTAGCTCCGCAAGTAGCGATCGCTCGGCCTTGGTCCGGTTGGGTAATGCCGCAAATTTTAATTCGCATTTAATCTTATTCACAAAACGTTACAAAAACTGTTAAGTATTCAAACAAAAAGCAGTTTCGGGTCAAGAGCTTTTTATAATTCCCTGTGATTAACAAAATCTTATCAAGACTGGAGCGCAAATGATCCCTTCCGCCTTACTTTTAGCCACCGCTCAAACCATTCCCTGGAATTTATCCGTCGGCATTACCATGACGTTAGCTAACCTAGTAGCGTTCGCTATCGGTTATTTTGCTATCCAAAATACCGGGGCCGGCCCTGCTTTACCCTTGCCGCAGTTAGCCTCGAAAAAAAGCTTCGGTCTGCCGGAATTATTGGCTACCATGAGTTTTGGCCATATTCTCGGTGCGGGACTGGTTCTCGGTCTTTCTAACGCGGGTATTCTCTAATCAGTGATCAGTGACCAGTAAACCTCAGAGAGAGGAGTAAGGAGCCCGTAGTCAGTAGTCAGGAGAACTAAGCATAAAGAGATTTTAGGCAACTTATGGTAAAACCCTTTTAAAATAAGGCTTTTGACCTGTTAAAATCCGATGTTCATGCTGCGAAAATAGGATTAAGACCTTCAAAAACCTGGCATTATCCTTTTTATAGTACATAAACTGGTACAAAAAAGAGGGCAAGAAAGCCTGAAACGACCGGCTCCTGACGACCGGCTACTGACTCCTAACCCCACCAACAAACTTTTTGCCGCAAACCCTAATTATGTCAGAAGTCTAGTAATCGTCAAGAGCGGGCGATTATTCTGGCTGCTGGCGAGAAAAATAAGAAAGCAGTTGCTCAAGTCGAAGCTGGAGACTTTGCTGACGAAGAAGAAGCAGTATTGGCTAAATTAACCCATGAAAGTTAGATGGCTGCGGAAAGAAGTATCGAAAATAATTGGTAAATCCGAACGTTGCTAATCGCTTAGTTAATCGTAAATATTGCCTCTAAAGTTAATCTCATAAATAAAGATTTCGTCTGTCTCCTTGCCGATTTCAAAAATAACTCGCATTTTGCCAACACGAATTCTGGAGAATCCTTTTAACTCACCTTTAAGTTTTTTGATATCAAGTTCTTCAGGGGGATAAACGTTTTGAGTTTCAAGGCAGGTTTTGAGAATACCAATTTTAGTCAAAACAGATTTTCGGCTATTGGCATCTAGTTTCTCCAAAAATTTATTGGCTGATCTACTGATCCCGATCTTCACGATTAAACCAGCCTGTAATATCAACGAAGCCGTCGTCTTTGTAATCAACAGGATTAAAGGTTGCTTCTATGTCGGCTTGTTCTATATCATCAACATAGGGAATCAGCATCTCGAAGAATTTAAACCATTCCTCCCGCATAACTTCGCGGACGCTTTCCTTGATGATGGTTTTGAGCATTAGAGCATCTAAGGTGTTTGCAGGCTCCATATATTTTCCTCCAATCTACTTGAATTCTAGCAGCAGATCAAGAAAACGGGTTTCTTACAGCAGTTATCTTAATGATCAGGTAGGCAGTTTTCGTTTTGGGGAGTCGGTGGTCGATAGTCGATACCAAATTAGGTTACACTTCATCTTGAAGAGCAACGCTGTACCCCGAACCGAAGTTAAGTACAGCCAATAGAGCGTAAAATTTAAGCAGTTATTCTATGGATTTTTAAGGCTTTTTTCTGAGCTGGTAAAATTTGGTTAAGCAACTAAGTAAAAGTGAGCGATCGATGCTAGAAAAAACACCGATGACAATGATGGATTTCTTTCGCAAAAGCGAAGGAGTTTGGTTTTCTCAACGTACTGTTCATCGTTTTGACGCGGCGGGAGATGAATCGGGAGAATCTAATTTAATTATCAAGGTTTTAGCCGCAGATAATCCGAAAGTTCTGGAAGTTTGCCGAGAACAAGGGGTAAATCCAGAGTTAATTAGTGGCGGAGCTAGTTTTCAATGGCAGGGCAATTTAAGCGAAAAAGCCCCCGATCCTAACTACGAAGCGATTCTAGTCGATGTTCCCAATCCTGTTAATGCTCGCTATGGCAAATTCCTCCGCAATAAAGGCTATGTGGAAGGCATTCCCGTTATCGGGGTCTATCATTTTGCCGAGGATGGAGTATTAACTATAGATACAGAATACGAGCGTAATCAGGGACAAGAGCGCTGCTGGTTTATTACCGATAATTTTCGTGTGCGCGTCAGTACAGTCAAGATTATTAATGGTGTGAATTTAATGACCTATTGTTCCGAGCGCCGTTGTGTCGAGTCTTCTTTTTTAGAAGACTTAATCGAGAAAAACCGCCGGCGAGCCATTAATAGTTAAATATTTTCATCAAAGCGAGTTTGAAAACTACCATACTTAAACCAATATTGTTTTAATTCATGGTGGGGAGTGTGTAAACTAGCTTTCACTTGGTAGAGGAGAATTTTGCGGTGAGTGCCGATCCAAACTCGTTTAAGCGGTTCCACAGAAATCACCGTTCCGCCTAAACTTTTCACACACTGCTCGAAGCGTTCCACCGCAGAATAATCTAAGGTTTCAAAGAGGAAAAAGTTGCCCGAACAAACCAGATGACGGCTCCGGATCCAAGCTTGCATTTTTTGACGGGCGACTGGTGGGAGCATGGTGGTAGATTCTTGGATGGTTTCCATTGGTTTCCGTTCAGTCTGCTGATTAACCGTTCAAATCATCGAAGGAACTTCGGCGGCAAAATTCTCGATTTTGACAAATTTCAAAGCCCCCGCCCTTGATCCCCATACCTGTTCGTGGTTGTCCACGTCTAAACCGCGATCGAAACTCACAAAAGTGTTTTCTGTCAGTTCCACATCGCTAACTAAATAGGTTTTTTTGCCGTATTTTTCGATAAAACAACTATTGCCCTCTACCCGGCCACGAAAGAGATTTCCCCGCCGTTGAAAAATCATCGAACAGTGATAACGGCGATCAATTTTGTCTGGTTTTATACTGCGTAAAATTGACAGTTCCCGTCCCGCTCCCGCATAAAACATCGGATTTTGTAAACTGTAATTTTCGATATAAATATCCTCTCCTCGATCGATAAAACGATGCACCCCTTGCCGATAGGGTCGCCAGAGATCGTAATCGTAAACCTGTTCGGAATAAAACCCGATTCCCCCGAAAAAATCCCAGGGTAAAGGTCGGAAAAATACATGGATATGGGCGTAATTTTTGGCATCTTCAAAAGCTTGTTGCTGATTGCTAAAATCTCCCGCTATCCAGTGAGCTAGAGTTAAAAGTAAATCACTGTCCGCCATGGTTTTTACTGCCCTAAGATACCGATAAATTGCGAATTTCTGAGGAAAAAGAAGCCGTAACTACTCCCGTTCCCTCACTGGTTTTAATCAAAGATACTCGTAGGCGAAAATTAGGATTAACAAACCAGATTTTTTCTTCAGCAGTGGCTCTTTCGTATTCGGTTAAGAGGACAAAAGTGCCGTCTTCTTGAAAGTGATAACGACCGATGGAGGGAATAGTTTCTGCATAACCTTGATCCCGCAATAATCGCCCCGATCGAGGATTATTTTCATCGGGAATTGGGATTAAAATCGTCGTTCCTTCAAAGGTAGATTCGTCATCCCAATCCGATTCTCCTTGCCAACTCATGCGAAAGGGATTACTAGCAAAATTTGCATCGATATCATAGGACTTACACAGGTCGATTACTTCTTGCTCTTCTTTTTTTAAAGGCACGATATCGATCGTTGATTTGACCTGTTCAAAGTGAGTAAAAGCTAGATGGTGGGCGCTGCGCTGAGATCGCCAACGACCGAGGGAAAGTTCGACAAATTGTCTGATATCCATAGGAGAAAGCAGGTTTTAACGATTAATTATCAAGGAATTTTTGTAGAAAAAAGAGCGAATAAGAAGGGGGCATTTCACTATTCGCTCTCGAAAATTTTAGGAGATACTTAAGTGTAATCTTAAGCTATTCTTCTCCCGATTATAACTTATTTTTTTTGAAGTGGAATTATGATTTTTACTAGGATTAATTAGTCGCAACCGAACCAGTGATTGTTATTAAACAATCAACAAAACAACAGTATTTATTGTGAAAATATTTTGGGAAATTAATCACAATTGTTTTCGCTGTGGTTAAATATTAAAAAGCTCAATATTTAGCCTTAAAATAATAACTGTTTTTTCAGAGATTTAAAGTCAGCTTTTTGGTATCTAAATTACTCCTTAAGACCGTCTATGAGAGGGAAGAAGGTAGCTGCAAAAGAGGAAGTTTGAGCATTTGTACTAAAATTCCTCTAGGCAGTTTAAATCCAGTACAGCTTATCTGTGAGGCCAAAACCCCTTCAACGAGTAGAGAAGCTATCCCTACTCGTTCACTATCGAGGTTTTTAGGCGATTTCGGTGATACTAACGATCGTACCGCCCGCCCGATGGATACGCTGAATTTGGGGAGTCATGCGATCACCCGGTACCAGATATTCCGTGGTACTAACCCGGCGAGGACTATCAAACTTCGCCCCTTTGACGACAATTTTGAAAGTCTTCTCCGTTGCGTCTTTGTAGGCACTCAAACGACCACCTTTACTGGGTAGAGTGATCGGACTGGCGCTATTCGTCGCCACTTCCGCACCCAAACGGGCTGCGGGGAAAGCACTATCAACCCCGGCATAACCTTGGTAGAGGGAAAGGGTGCGATTGTAGTTAATATTTTTCTGACCGACTTGACTTTTCGCCCCTTGGTAATAGGGAACGATATTATCGCCGAATTTGCTTTGATATTCGTTGCTATCGAGATAGGAGTCGATTTCCGCTTCGTAGCCTTGACCGACACAAATCTGGATATGGGCCGAAATTTCGGCTTGGTCGGCCGGGGCCCGACCTAAGAGGTGTTTGAAATTTAACTCGATAAAACGGTAGGGAGCGCAGGACTCAAAGTAACGACGGCGATAAAAATCCGATTTGGCGATCGCACGGACGAATTCCCGCACAGTCAGATTACCATTAGCCAGTTGCGATTCGGCAGTGGTTAGGCGCTCGCTTTCCATAACGTGGGGATTCCCCAAAACCTGCTTGTAAACTGCTCGAATTACTGCGGCCACTTCGTCGGGACTTCTCGACGGTCGCAGCTCCACCGGACTTTCTAAAACTAAACTCATTGAGATTCTCCTAAACAGAAACGATAGCTGACTGGGACTCTAGTTAATCGGGGTGATACTAGCGATAACACCCCCCTCACGGTGGATGCGCTGGTATTCTTGAGATAATTTGTTAAAAGGGACGAAATAAACCTGATTACTGCGGCGGAACTTCGAGACGCGGTTAACTTTGCCCAGGGAGCGATAACCGGTCACCTCAATGCGGTAAACCTTGCCTTCTTCCCCGGCACCGGCACCCAAACGCGACCGCGCACCACTAGAGGTATCTTGGAAAGACCAACCATCACCCACAGAACCACCGGAGGGAGGAATAACGGGGAGGGGAATTTCTTGAATAACGTATTTGTTCAGTACGGGAGCTTTACCAGAAATACTGCCCTTCAGGTCGCTGCTGGAGTTACCGCGAGATAGAGCGAAAATATGGGTGAATCCCACCATATTGCGCCCTGGTTCTGTTTTATAGCCTCGACAATAGGGAACGATGTTTTCGCCAAAGGTGTTTTGATATTCGTCGCTGTCGAGGTAGGAGTCAATTTCTGCCTCGTAGCCCTGGCTATCGAGAATTGTACTGTGGGCGCGCATTTCTTCCAATCCGTCGGGAGCGCGACCGAGGAAATGTTTAAAGTTGAGTTCGATAAAACGATAGCGGGGACAGGTATCGAAGAAACGGGAGCGATAGAGAGCGGATTTAGCGATCGCACGGACGAATTCCCGGACGCTTAATTCTCCCATTTTTAATTGGGATTCAGGAACCACTGCCCGTTCGCTTTCCATAACGTAGGCATTGCCCAAAATTTGCCGGTATACGGCTTGAATTAAAGTTTCTTTCTCGGCCGCCGATTGTCCGGGGAGCAATTCTAGCGGGGGAGTTTCTTCGTACCGGGCCACTCCAAGTTGGGAAGCGGGTCCAAAAGTCATAGCAAAACAATCTCCTCAAGGTGGGGTAAAGGATTGCTGCGGGACGACTTCGGGACAAAATGCCTTCTCAGCCTTTCCCGCAGGGTCAATTTGGCGATCGATGCTTAATTTCTCTGGAGAGTCCATCAAGAACGCTCGACAAGTGTAGCAAAAGACACGAAAAGAAACCGGTGAAAAGATCGAAAAGATATCGATAAAATCTGGTAAAGATATCGGGAAGATTAATATAGTAAAGAAATCGGAAAGATAATGTAAATAAATCGGAAAGATTTTTCTTAAACCCTTGCTAGGTAAAGCATAAATTGGTTATTTAAGTGCAAAAAATAATTAATCTGAAATATAACTTTACAAAATTTTGGTCAAAGATTCGAGAGGTGTTTTATCATTAAACTGTATTTCAAAGAATGAACATTTTTTGATAAGTTTAAACTGATGCCGATATTCACATCGGCAAGGTGCTAACGGTTAACCCATCTCTAGCGTTTCATGAGGATTCTTTTAGTTGAAGACGATAGCCGTTTAGCGGCCACCTTAGCGGAAGCTCTCACCGACCAATTTTATGTGGTCGATACGGCTTTAGAGGCAGAATCGGCTTTAGAATACATCAGGGCGAGCGATTACGACCTGTTACTATTAGATGTCATGTTGCCGCAATTAGATGGCATTAGTTTTTGTCAACAATTGCGATCGCGTGGTTATCAGATGCCGATCCTAATGGTGACGGCCCGGGATACAGTTAGCGATAAAATTTCCGGTTTAGATGCGGGAGCCGACGACTATATCGTTAAACCGGTCGATTTAGGCGAATTATTCGCCAGGGTGCGGGCTTTACTCCGTCGCAATGTGGCCTCGCTGCCGCCGATTTTAGAATGGGGTCATTTACGCCTAGATCCCGGGGCCTACGAAGTTAGTTATGCCGGCGTTGCCATCCATCTCACCCCCAAAGAATACTGTATTTTAGAACTGCTACTGCGCCACGGTTATCGCTTAATCGGTCGCCGCACCATTATCCAGCACGTTTGGCCGATGGAAGAATCCGTGGAAGAAGATACGGTCAAGGTTCACCTGCGCGCACTACGACAAAAGCTAAAAGCGGCAGGAGCGCCCGAAAATTTTATCGAAACCGTCCACGGTGTCGGATATCGTCTCTGTAAAATCGATTAACCCCGATCCTCACAAACAAAGTCCACTACTCGATCGATTTCCCGGGATGAGCGGATGCGACGACTACCGCTGCCGAGTTCGCCGCCTCGACAATTGGCCCACCAACGCTCGCGACTGCCATTAACGATCGCATCAAATTCTCTAATTCTGCCACTATCATAATAACTGCGGCGATCGACGACAAAACGACCGATATTGGGGAGGCGAAATTCTTCGTAAACATTACCTTCCCAACCGCCACCAACATTACCGTGATGGTCGTCCATGCGTATCTCAAACTCGCCCCGACAACCATTTCTGACCACAATATTGCCGTTTTGGAAATCCCAATTACCCTCACAGGGAGCAGCGGAGCGAGTGCGGGTTAATCTTACTTGGGCCCATCTAGCGTTCACGGGACAGCGAGTAGTGCGACCGTTTTGACTTTCACAATTAATTCTCATGGTTCTGGCCGCTGCAGGCTCGCTCCCTAGGGGACAAATTAGCAATAAACCTAGACCAGATAATAAAATTTGGCGAAACATTGTCTTTATCTCCAAGAAATTCTCTAGTTTATCTTACAGGGGTATCCAGAAAATGAGTAATACTAAATCTGGTTATTAAAGACTGATTATTTATTCCCCCTTTTGCCTATTGCCTTCTGCCTTTTGCCTATCTTCACTAGGAAATTTATTTTGCACTACTACTTAGTTGCTTGAAGTGCCTTAATCAACAAAAAAGAAGGGTGATTTAACTTCACCCTTCCCCCTATTCGGTAAATTTTCTTGCCATCCTTAGAGAGCGTTACCGCGAGGTAATACTTCTTCAGGGAAGATAAAGTTTTCGTGGGGTTGGTCTTGGGGAGCCATCCAAGCTCTCAGACCTTCGTTAAGCAGAATATTTTTAGTGTAGAAGGTTTCAAATTCCGGGTCTTCCGCC
>VYLF01000155.1_pt1 | contig 27814 bp, 17 predicted proteins | sample 5114371 | NCBI WGS metagenome assembly VYLF01 (sample SAMN12291773, study PRJNA351875) | freshwater metagenome | isolation source: freshwater lake | place: USA: Michigan, Kent Lake | collected 2013-08-15 | reverse complement strand
TGGAGCATCGATCTCTTGGATCCAGTCTCCCAAGTGAATAAGCGACGTTGTTGGCGTTTCAGGACTCTGCAAGGTAAAGAGAATTTGTTTGATTCGATTTTCCCGCCCAATGTTATCTCCAGCCGCTTCCTCACAAAGTAACAGCATTGTCTGAAGCTTAAGATTGCAGGTCGAACACACCACACGATATTCTGGAATTTGGATTAGCTCACCGCAAAGCGGGATGCACTCGATGCAGATCCGTTCAAGGATTCCAACTTGCTTCGTCTTTAGAAGGCAGTAGGCGTGCTGTGTTTTCATCTCAAGATAGTAATTTTTCACCCACAGGACATCAAAGCTTCTTCGCATATACCTGTCATATAACTCATTCGCTCGATTCGCATGAAGAACGGCCTTTTCATAATCACCCAGCGTGAGACACTTCAAAAGTCTTTGCTGAACAGCCAAAAGTGCTGGTTTAATAAACTCTGGGTTTTGAGGATTTTGATCTGCGAGCAAGATCGATTCAGCAATCACCTCATCTTTTATTCGACACTGCTTCTCTGGTTCTTTTTCAAAACACAAATGGGCAAGGTCGTTTTTGAATTGGATACAAGCATTAATCTGCGTCTTGTCCCCTGGAAACTCAAGCTTGAACATATCGATCTCTGGCCAAATACTCTCTAACAATTCGCCGTGAAGAGTGACTCCAAGCTTCCGCTGTAGTTGCATGAACTGCTCGGGAATATCCAGACCAGCACTCTCAATCGCCAAATACAACATGACAACCCCATAAATGTACTGAAATCGATACTTGGAGTTATCAGGGAATCGAAATCTGAGTCCTTTGAGAATTGCTACGGACTCAATTCGTGATTCAACCGACTTTAAAAAACTATTATTCCGTTGATAAACGATCGTTTCGTAGTGATAGATTACGCTTAGTAAATGTTGTAATTGCGAGTTATCCGGATCAGTCGCAAGATCTGCTACCAAGCTATTCTTAAATGAAGACAGGGCATCGAGCAATGCAATTTGCTGATCTTTCTTACCTGCCACAACATCGTCGATCAACGAGCCAAACAGAAAGACATAATCCACTTTCGTTTGAAATTCCTTAGCAGTCGCTATTCTTTGATTCCAGAATGCGTACCCTATCAACGATGCCGACATCAACAGAATAACAAACGTACTCACCACTAAAGTTGAAGTAAGCGGGTGCGTCTTGGCATACCAAATCGCCTGCCGCCATTGTGATGGACGAGATGCAAGCACGGGTTCACGATTCAGAAATCGCTTCAAGTCCTTTGCCAACTCCGCGACAGAATCATAACGATGACAAGGTTCCTTCTCCAAACATTTGAGAATTATCGATTCAAGGTCTTTTGGAATGGATGCAATCAATGCCTTAGGATTCTTTGGTCTCTGATTGACAATTTGATTCTTAACTTCGGAATTTTTGGATCCGTCGAAGGGGACAACTCCGGTCGCCAACTGGTATAGAATGATCCCAATCGAGAAGACCTCCGACTGAATAGAGAATTCATCTAAGTCACCCTTAGCTTGCTCCGGCGACATGTAACGGATCGTACCCGGCACTTCTCCTTCTAATGTAAAGCCGTTATCGACTTCTTTATCCCAACGCTTTGCCAAGCCAAAATCGGTCAACGCTGCTTGAATCCGAGAGCTTTCATTCGATCCCTTTTGAATAAGAATGTTGCTCGGCTTGAGGTCTCGATGAAAGGTTGCTTTCGAATGAGCAAATGCGACTGCTTCGGCAACTTGGTATCCAACCTCCGCAACATCGCTTGCTGGCATTCCGCCAGGGGTTTTTAGAATCAAATCAGCCAGCGAACCACCATCTAAATAGGCTGAACTGATGAACGGAATATCTTGCAATACTCCTGAATCATACATTCGCACGATATTAGGATGCGTCAAGCCTGCTGTGATCTTTGCTTCTTCGAAGAATCGCTTTCTAGCAACACTCGACACTCTCGATGGCCTCAGGAATTTGATGGCAACGTTTATTTCCAATGTTCGATCGAATGCGGAAAAAACAACTCCGAATCCACCCGCTCCAATGAATCTAATGCGATCAAATCGAGGGACAACATCCAAGTTGTGTCTGGGTGCGGATTCCTCTGACTGGTCTTCTCTTCGATACCGAATCGACTCAAGTACTTTTCGACAGACGTCTACGTCATCCCGCTGGTTACCAACAAACTCAAAACTATCCGACCCAAAAGGAGGGGAATTCTCATCCGTTCTCCTCGCCTCTTTGGTTGTGTCATCAAGTGAAGCATCGCTCATGGAAAGAAATCAGATTCGAAACGAGGTTTCAATAAATTGGGAATCCGAATTTGCAGAGACATCTTGCAATTAGCTGAAAGTCCACAGAGCGTTCTCTTATATTGTAACGACTATTGGCGACATGTTGTAACCTCAGGCAAGATCAGCCCTTTCGACGCAAGATAAGGCGACATAATGAAAAGAGGCTCGCCAAATGCGAGCCTCTATAACATGGCAGCCACGCAAATATCTTAACTACTTGCGAGGGGGCTGATTCTTGGGAGGCTGTCCTTTTGGTGGCTGTCCTTTGGGTGGTTGAGCAGTTCCCTTTTGATTATTGTTTGCTGGAGGAGCTTTCTGTTGATTATTTGCTGCCCCATTTACTCTCGCGTTTGCGGGAATGTTCGGTGCTGGCTTTACATTAGCCGCTTGATTCGGCCCTCCCTTGAAGTCAGCAAGCATCGTCTCCAATTTGGTTTCCATTTCGGCCGAGAAGTGAGAGCCACTCATGGCTACTACGCCATCTTTATCGATCAAGATAGTAACGGGAACGCTTAGAACGCCCAACCCAACGGCCAAGTCGCTTTCGAACCCTTCGCCATCAAAGATATGTGGCCAGTTAGCGGGATTTTGATCGAGTGCTGATAAAGCACGATCGCGATCATTGTCCAAATTGATTCCCACAACCTGAAACGCGTTTGGACGTCGATCTAACATCTTCTGCAGCGTCGTCATATCTTGCTTGCAGGGCTCACACCACGACGCCCAATAATGCACAACAACCGGCCTGCCGGCGAACTTAGCGGTCTCCACGCTCTTGTTGTCGATTGTCTTGCCAGCGATGGCAAATTTCCGATTCGCAAGATTAAGACGGTTTAGTGCCCCTTTGGCTTTCTTGCCATCACTTGACTCCTCAAAATTGGTGGCAACCCGATCGTACCATGACTTCGCCTTTGTTTCATCAGCAGCTAGTTCGTAGTTCAAAGCGATTTGCACCATCGCTTCCGCTGCAAATGGACTATCGGAATAAGTGTTCGCAAACTTCTCTAGCTTCTGCATGTAGTTGTCTTGAAGCCTAGTAAAGTTCGCATTCGGCTTGATCGATTCCACTTGGTATTCAGTGCTTATGGATCGATATACCACATAGGGAAGAAGCTGTGTCCCTCCTGGCATATTGGCAATCGACGATTCCATCTTGGCAAGATATGCCAAACCATCTGAGAATTCATCCTGCATGGTTGCTGAACTGACGGAGTCAACAAACTGACGAACCCATAGCTCCATGTCGTTCGTGCCTTTTGTGGCATCGATCAATTTGATTAGCGTTTCTGCTTTGGCTTCATGTGCTCGTGTGAGTTTAGCTGCCTCAGATCTCGATGCGATTTCAGCATCCAGTTTTTCGAGTTCTGTAAACAGATTCTGCAGAGCTGGAGAGATACCTCCCGAGACTGCAGGAGTCGACGAGGATCGATTTTGCGCAACTGCGGGAAAGAAGAAACCGCCGTCAGCAATCGCATTGCCGTCGGTGACGATGCGAGGACAATCAGTGAGTTTCCAAAGACCATCTACCTGGACCATCGTTCCAATCAGGACCTGAGTACTTACCCCTTCGTTCTCAACGATTGCAATGACATTCTCGTAAGCGATTACATCTTTGGTGGCTCCCTCGGATCCTGCCGGAATCAAGCCTGGTTTATCTGCTGCGAAATGAGCCCATCGTGTCGAAGTTGTGATGTTCTTTTGAGATTTTTGCGCCTTAACGAATTCTTCAAAGCTCTCGGAACTAGATTGAATTTTGTCATTAAGCGATGAGGCTTTTTCTTCACCTAGCCCTAGTTCTGCGATTTCATTCGGGCTCAAGAGAAGAGAATCGAATCGCTTTGAATCTCCTGACTTCACAGCTTCGATCACTTCGAGAGTTAGCTCTTCGGGAGAGATTCTTTTCCATGCGTTAACAATCCCATCCTCATCCGAATCGATTGCCCAGCGTGTACCGTTGGTACCAAGCCATCGATACTCGTCTGCAGTAGAGTTGAAATCACTGTCGATATCGCGGTAAACTTCAATACCATCCTTGAAGTAACACCATTGGTCTACTTGTCGGTCGTTATTGATGTCGAGAAAGCGTCGGATTAGCTGCCCATTTCCGTTGTAGACAGACAGACCGTCAATGCCATCCTTCTTTTCGAAGCGACCTGTGCACGTTTCCGCATCGGTGGGGGCAACGACGTCATAATTTACGTTCGTTTGTCGTGGTTTAAAGGAAATTGCTTTAGTTACCTGTGGGTCGGTATCGAATCCGTGAGCAACATTCGAGGATGCGAGAAGTCCAGCCATTAGGGCAGCAGAACAAGCTAAACGGCTAGTCCAAACCAAATTTGACTCGATCCATCGACACAACCATGTTGTTTTTGACTGATTCATTCCCTAGTCCTCACAGCGAAATCAATACAACTATTCCTTACAGTCCGGCGAGGTATAGCAAACGGAAAGCATCGATGCCAAGCCCATTAATTCAGCATCTCATCCAGGGAGTTTCTTAGGCGTCTGGTGCTTCAGCCATGAAATCTCCCGGGGAACATTATTCCTACGAGGTAGCTCAGGAAAACAAAACACTGCTACCGCTGCGGTCGGCATTTCTAGCGGCACCCCCGCTAACATGGAAACCAAATTCTCTATCCCTGGATTATGCCCCAAGACCATGAGGGTCTCACACGAGTTCAATTCCCCCCAATGATCACACAGCGTTTGGTAAATCACTAACTCGTGGGCTAGATACAGCTCATCCAAAAACTCGACACGAGTGGCTCCAACCCCTGCTGTTTCGCTCATCAATTGCCACGTCTCAACGGTACGTGAGGCAGTGCTACACAGGAGTGCATCCGGCCAGAAAGAGGAATCCCGTAACCACTCCGCCATCATAGGTGCAGCAGCTCGTCCTCGAGGATTAAGAGGCCGGCATTTATCAGGTTCGTTTTGCGACCAATCGCTCTTGGCATGCCGCATCAACACTAGTTTCTTCATTGCTATCGTTACACTGAATCAAGTTTAGAATTGCTATCGTATTGGCGCGAGATTCTCGAAATCGTTAAGATCACGATTTTAGCGACCAACTCGACTCAGCGTCACCAACTAGCCAGATTTCGATTCGGAAAGAGCCAATTCCCATGCAATCCTCGGCAGACCAATTAAACCAAGCTTGGCAAATCCACCAGCGCGGTGGAGTAACACAAGCCGAACAAGTCTATCGCTCCGTGCTTCAACGAGAACCCAACAATGCGAATGCATGGTGCTTCTGGGGAATTGCGATGCACGATTTACGGCGATATGACGAAGCGGTCGCGGCCTACGAAAACGCGATTCGGATTCAATGTGTTTTCCCGATTGCCTATAACAACCTCGGTAATAGCCTTCGATTCCTAGGACGAGTGGCCGAAGCGGATAAGTGTTTTGAAACGGCTCTGGCTCAAGCCCCGGGTTACTTTAACGCCGTCCGAAATCGCGGCACTTTACACGCCTGGACAGGGCGAATTGATCTAGCATTTCAGTACTACTATGAAGCCATGCAGATCAACCCACAAGACGCAGAACTGCATCGCAATCTCGGAGTCATTCATTTGTTGCAAGGCAACTTTCAAGAAGGCTGGCGAGAGTACCGTCACCGATGGTTGTGTAAAGAAGCGATTGCGCAGCCATACACTCAGCCCAAATGGTCTGGCCAACCACTTGAGGGAAAGACGGTTCTTCTGTACGCGGAACAAGGCCTAGGGGATACGATTCATTTCATTCGTTTCGCACAAGCCGTGAAAGACCTGGGCGCACGCACGATCGTACATACACAACCGGCTCTGTTAGCACTATTGCAATGCTGCAAGGGGATCGATGTCTTGATCCCGACTACGTTGCCAATCCAAACACCGTTTGATTATCACTGCTCATTAATTGACGTCGCGGATGTGCTCAACATCAATTCGGAAAGTGTGCCAGCCAAAATTCCTTATTTACATCCTTCCGACCGAATGATCGAGTATTGGCAATCCGCGATGGATCGTACACTACCGAAGTCAAAGCTGCGGATCGGTATAAACTGGCAGGGTAACCCTGATCATCAAGCCGACATGTTTCGATCATTCCCACTCAACGCACTAAAGCCTCTGGCTCTTCTAGATGATGCCGTATTGCTTAGTCTACAAAAGGGGCATGGCGTCGAGCAACTAAAGCACTGGCAAGAAAAGAAGATCATATATTGCTTGCCTGATGATGTAGACCAAACCAGCGGTGCATTTATGGACACTGCAGCCATCATTAAATCGTTGGATTATGTGGTAACCAGCGATACTGCTTTGGCACATTTGGCCGGAGCTTTAGGTGTTAAAACGTGTCTGGTCCTAGGGTTTACGCCTGACTGGAGATGGCTCCTTTCAAGAGATGATTGCCCCTGGTATCCATCACTAAAATTGTTCCGGCAAAAGAGAATTGGCGATTGGGGGCCCGTTATAAACGAGGTTTGCCAATTCCTGGCCGCTCGAATGGCTACGATCTGAGGATTGTATTGACCATGGAATCATCAAGGAAAGAGATCGATTTTCGCGACTCGGCCAGTTCGACTAATGCTTCTCCGAAGGTTATACTTTCACTAGGACTAGCCATAACCTGGAGGAACGGTGCCATGGATCAGACGATCTCCGCGATTGAACGACGATTTCTCACAAAGAGCGCATTGATTGCAACAGCGGCCTTGATGGCCGCCATGGTTTGGTGCTTCTATGCAGCGTCTCCCGTAAATGGCCAAGTGTCCGAGGCAGAAATCTCAAAGATCGCAGGAGAGGCAGCAGCGAATCGCGTGGCCCCCCCTGAAAAGAACGCCCCGAAGCCAGGACTAAATCTACTGAACCTTGCAGTTCAGGGCGGATTTTTTATGATCCCGATCGGCTTCGTAAGCTTGATCGTAGTCACATTCGTTTTTGACCGGCTTATTGGATTGCGAAGTTCCAAGATTCTCCCCTACCGATTCCGAAAATCGTTGAGCCATTTTTCCAAACAATTGGAGGCGGACCCACGATTGGTTTATCAGTCGTGTATGGAGCACCCCTCGGCAGCAGCAAACGTCATCAAAGAAGTCGTAATGCGAATTGGACGGCCGACTCCTGAGTTAGAGGCTGCTGCCTCGGAGACGATTCAACGGGAGGTCGATGCGTCCTATGCTAATGTAAAGTGGATAAACTTTGCGGCCGCAGTTGCCCCGCTATTGGGGCTTCTGGGAACGGTTTGGGGATTGATTAGAGCGTTTCATGACACAACACAACTCGCAGCAGGTCAAAACCGCGCCGACTTTTTGGCTGTTGGCATTTACGAAGCCCTCGTCACTACGTTAGCGGGGCTGATCGTTGCAATCCCTGCTGCGGCGGCCGGCCAGTTTTTTGAAAGCCGAATTCAAAAGATGTATGCGAAAGTTGAAGCTTCAGTCACCGAGCTAATTCCACGCTTCGAAATTTACGAGGGCAGAACTCGATTTGAAGTCATCGGCAAAGAGCTTGCCCCTCGCGAACTATCCGGACGCACAATTGTTTTGGCTCCGCCGGTTAGTCAAAAGTCATAGAAATTGGCTTTCTTCATCCAGTCACGTCGCCCGGGGAAATCAAGCGGGAAGGCATCGAATTTGGCGTGGCGAATCTTGCGAATCTGCGGCAAAATGTTGCAAAGTTGAAATTTCATTTCCTTTCCCGAATATGCAGAGCAGGTCTCAGATGAGTCTTATTGAGCGTGTACATGGCCGACAAATTTTCGATTCTCGAGGTAACCCAACCGTTGAAGTGGATGTGACGTTGGTCGACGGCTCAATGGGTCGCGCAGCGGTTCCGAGTGGAGCCAGCACCGGTGCTCACGAAGCCTGGGAATTGCGAGATGGCGACAAGTCCAAGTACATGGGCAAAGGGGTTCACACAGCGGTTGACAACATCAACTCCAAAATTGCAGAAGCTTTGATCGGCTTTGACGCAATCGATCAACGAGGAGTTGATGCGTTCCTCTGCGAATTAGACGGCACCCCAAACAAAAAGAACCTTGGCGCAAATGCGATCCTCGGCGTATCACTCGCGACCGCACGTGCTGCAGCGAACTTCACGAACCAACCACTCTATCGATATCTCGGTGGTGCCGGCGCACACCTTCTACCAGCACCGATGATGAACATCGTCAACGGTGGCCAGCACGCCGACAACTCGGTCGACGTCCAAGAGTTCATGGTTATGCCTCTCGGTTTCGACACCTTTACCGACGCCTTGCGTGCAGGAACTGAAATCTTCCATAATTTGAAGAAGGTTCTCGGCGAGAAGAAGCTTAACACGGCAGTTGGTGATGAAGGTGGTTTCGCTCCAGACTTGGGCAGCAACCGCGAAGCTCTCGACCTTATCATGGAAGCCATCAAGCGAGCTGGCTACGAAGCTGGCAAACAAATCTTCATTGCTCTGGATGTTGCAGCAACCGAATTTTATGATTCCGCTAGCAAGAAATACACGATCGACGGCAAGCAATTGTCAGGCGATCAAATGGTAGACTTCTTGGCCGACTGGGTTGCAAACTATCCAATCTGCTCCATCGAAGATGGTTGCTCCGAAGACGATTGGGATACATGGAAGAAGCTAACCGACAAAGTCGGAAGCAAAGTACAGTTGGTGGGAGACGATTTATTCGTGACCAATACAGAACGACTTCAACGAGGAATCGACCAAGGGATTGCCAACAGCATTCTCATCAAAGTAAACCAAATCGGAACATTGACCGAAACCATCGAAGCCATCCAACTCGCACATCGAAATGGATACACCAGTATCTCCAGCCATCGAAGCGGTGAGACCGAAGACTCCACCATCGCTGATTTGGCTGTTGCCCTTTCAACTGGCCAAATCAAAACTGGCTCTGCTTCTCGATCCGACCGAATGGCCAAGTACAATCAATTGCTCCGTATCGAAGAAGAGCTCGGTGCAGGCGCTCGATATGCAGGCCGATTGTTCAAGAAGTAAGTCGCATTGAATCGACTTTACGTGGACATCAAGTATTAAACGACGGATTCATCTCCGTCGTTTTTTCATATGTTTCCCAGCAAGACTTCCTAGATGGACGAATCAGGCGTTTCTACGGACGTTTAGTTCGCTTCATACCCCAATTTCGGATCGTAGAGATATGGGTTCAGCGTGGGGTCGTTGTACATCTTGAACTGACGATACGTACGGTGTCGCTTTGCGCCAGCATAGATATCCTCTAACAATTCACGGAGCGACTGCCCGAGCTCTTCGTGTTGCAGCCTGCAAATCGCCAGCTTCTTCTGCACCGCATCGATGTGAGCTTCATTCACATCATCTCGGTCTAGCTGTTCACGCAGGTGGTACATTCGAAGAGACAGAATTGATAATCTATCAAACACACTTCCCGGGGTCTCAGTATTGAGCCTAGCATTGGGACGAACGGAAACGTTGCAAGAGATCAAATCTTCAGTAATCCAGTCGTCAATCCGTTCGATCCAATCGTTTCTGTTTTGATTGAAGACATCGATGTTTCTCTTTACCTGAGCAATTTCAGAATCGGATACGTTTTTGGAACGAGCAACATCCTCTTCGTGCCACAAAAGATAGTTATAGATATGCTGTTGGCAAGCGATCGAGATGAGCGATTCCGATTTGGAACCGTCATCGTAGATATTGGCAATTTGAGAGGAATGCCATGCAGCGGTTGTTCTGATTTGCATCCCAAGAATTTCATCGATATCAATAGTCACTTCGATCACGATTTCTCGTCTCCCTGCCTCGACTCAGGCGGCTCTGATTGCACGGCAATTTTGCGCCCAGTGAATCCATTCGACCACTTCAGTTTTGTCTGGCGCCGAAGCTCCTCGCAGCACTCGCTGGCCTGCTTTACCACTCGCAAATTTGGCAACCTTGCCCATGAGAGACGACGCATCAGAAGCAGCCAACTCTTCCGGTGTTGAGACTCCAACTCCTACCAAAATCTGAGCATCATGACCTCGTAGATTCGGGACTCTGCAAACCATCAACGCTTGCTTTTGCCAATCGGCCACCGTTTCCGAGGTAACATACTTGATATCGAGTTCGCTTGCGATCATATCTGCAGAGGCAGAGACCAAATCACTCACGGTCTCAATCGAAACAGAAGCAAGCTTTTCAGCCATTTTGGGACCTATCGACGGGGCGTCAACGACGGGACTTTCCAGCTCAAGAAAAAACTTCCACTTACTGCCACCAGAACTTTCTGATGCCTGAGATTCACTCACCGTCCGGCCATTTTTGGGCTCGCGTTGTGTTTGAACAGAGGGCATGCGAACCGACTCAACATTTCTACTAGCCCTCGCAGAAGCCTGTGTTCCAGTTTCCTTTAACGGAAAAGAATCTCGAACCGGATTCGATTCGAACTGTGAACCGACGACTCGGTACTCCCGAGTTGGTTCATAGCCATCTCCTTCGCGAGAGTTGTCTTGATTACGAGTCATATTAGGTGTGTAGCTATGACCATCGTTGCGATTAGCTCTCGAACGCTGACGCATTGACCCAAGCCAAGAATTGATACGATCTTGCTCGACTCTCGTCGCTGTCCTTGACAACTCTACACCGGATTGACTGCGAAGAAATTCCTCAACTCTGTCCACCAGCTTTTCCGGATCCAAATCTCGCAACATTCGCGACCGGGTTATTCCGCAACCAACTAAAACTCTAGCATCAAAAGCGCCAAGCTTAGGTACCGAGGTCATCAACTCGGCAACGCACTGCAGATAGTAAACCAGACCAGCATTGACTCGCATAGCGGCCGAAGCAGACTCGGCTGTCGTTCGCAAAAGATCTCCGACGCGGTGAATTCCTGCATGCTGAAGTCTTGCGGCCAAACTTGCATCCACGGTGGGGACATCCGAAACGGCACTATCCAGATGCAGGCTGTACCTGGCATTCCACGCCCCTACAGGTACTGTTCGCACGCGGCGAGGCTGATATTCTGTGTGATCAGAACTCCACCAGCTATGTTCTTCTTGCTCATTGGCGAGCGCCGCCAATTGTTTGTTGATATCCGTAAGATCGGTTGAAACCAACGGATGAGCGTCATAGGTCAAAGACCGATTGTTGGTTTGTTTACTGTAATCGTCTTCGATCTCAAGGGGAACATGAGACTGCAGATTAGGATGGATTCCAAGATAATTCGAACTGTCCATAACATACCTAGGTCGCGCGTACCGCAGTATCTCATGCATACGGCTAACCGTTCCACCGTGTGCGGATATTCGACGAGCAATAAACTCGTCGCTTGTGGCTAGCAGAATTTGTCGACCGTCTCTAGCGAAGCCCGCCAACACGTGAAGAACTTGCTCTAACGACTCCCCGCGAAAGCCTTCGACGGAATTATCAAACAAGAACGGAATCCGACCAATTCTTGGAACGGCTGCTTCAGCAATAGCTAAGCGGATGGCCAAATCAACCAATTTGCGTTGACGTGAATCGTTTGCAGGCAAACGACGATCATAATAGGTGTCTCGGTGCCCGTACTCATTTGTATGACCATCAAAATCGACAGGCATATCATGTCCGCGAAGGTACGATGACTCGACTGCCCATGGTGGCAACTGGCGTGCAGCTCCTGCGGTGAGCTCTCTCAAATACTTTTCCGCAATCGGAATCAAAGACCCTTCGGAGGTTCTTCGATAAGGTGATCGGGTTCGAAGGTGCGATTGTACTTCAGCAAGCCGACGATGCCATTGAGTACGACGATCCCAGCGACGCAACATTTCGTCGGCGTGTGCGAGTTGCTGCCGTAGCTGTGCATCATCCCATCCATGACGCGTTTCAATCGAATGCGACACGGGAGTGTTACGTAATTGAACCTCGACATCCGCTTGCTCTGCCACCAGCCGTTCGATCCTGGCTTTCAGTCGCAGCGATTCACTAGCGTAATCGGTCCTGATATTCTTATCTAATCGGTGGCGTCCGAGTGATACGTGATTTAGCTGCCCATTATGGAAAGCGTCAATGTCGGTCGAGACACTTTGTTGCACCGAAGCAGCTTTAGAATTCGCTTCGGCAACGATGTTGTCCTGTAAAGCGTTTCGGAGACTTGCCAATTCGACTTGAATCTTGGAGAGACGTTCTCTCAACCCTTTCACTACGGATTGGTTCGCAGAATCATACACGTGCGAGGGGGTTGCATTTACGTGAGATACATGTCCGATTTCGGCAAGCAATCGATCACGTTCTAAAGCCCACCAAGCGCGATCATGATCGACGGCATCCGCATTTCGAAGCCGATCGAGAAGATCTTGCTCTTCAGCTTTGAGACGTTGATATCCTTCGTCGAGCTCTTGTCGGGCTGGAGAATGCACACCGAGACGGCTAGCAGACCACCACAGTTTTTCAGGAGACAAACTACCTAATGGGCTACAGAATATCATCCCGAGAATGTCGCCACGGAGCTCATCCCATCGCGCATCCCCATCGTCCCCCTCCCAAAATATGTTTCCTAAGCCGCGAATACGTTCCGAATCGTGTTCATGCAACGGATTTTGCGATGGATGTAGTGGCGAATTAACGAAACCGCCAGGTAGCATGGCAGAACCGCCTGCGAAAGACATCATTCGCACGTGGCCGGTTGCATCAACCCATTGAAGAGAACCATCGATGGATTCGCCTTCTTCTGTTTCGAAAACCTCGTTGACATAATTGCCACGAAAAAGAATGCTTCGCACGAATCGAGACATGGTCGCACCACCACCATGCATTGGGGCATAGATCGCGTTCAATCCGCCGCCAAAGGGCCCCGCTTGCAAGTGTGCCGTGGAATTTTTACGATCGATATCTAATCGAATAAGATGCATCGTAGGGCTCCTCCCTCTCCAATTATCATTTTTGACGCGTCTAATCCATTTTTGACGCACGCTGGGTCTTTGCGAAGATTAGCACAACAAGAGAGTTTGGGTAAAGGTCAGAATCCCGTTCCCTTTTCGAAAAAGATTAAAGAACAACGCCACTATTGGGATTTGTTAAGGTTTTTGGCCCGCCAGATTTTATGAATCAGGTGTTCATAAAGCTCGACCATATTGTCCAGCGACCCATTTCGCTCCACGTGCTCACGACCGTTCTGGCCTAGCTCGATGTTTAAGTCTCGATCCCTCAACAACTGAACCACCCGCTCAACCAGCGATTGTTCATCGCCCGACGGGAACGTAAAGCCATTCCATTGATTGATCACCGATTCAGAAACTGATCCGACGTTTGACGCGACCACTGGTACTTGGCAAGACAGGGCCTCAAGAATGGAAACAGGGCTCGCTTCGTTCAGACTCGACAAGACGAATGCATCTAGTGCGGCTAGGATTCTGGGGGTATCACTTCGGTTTCCAAGCAAATGAATGAATGCTAATCCACCCAAGGATTTGATCAAGCTAGCTATTTCTTCTCGTTCCGGCCCATCACCGACGATTACGAAATGTGCATCGGGTGCCTGTTCTTTAATTTTAACGGCAGCACGCACGAACAATGCGTGATTCTTTTCAGGTCGCAATGCAGCTACGATTCCAACCAATTTCACTCGCGAAGAAAGCCCTAATTCTTCGCGAATCGAATCACGGCTTGAGGAATCAGGCCGAAATCGATTCGTGTCGATTCCATTTGGAATCACGAAAACCTTGCGAGATGGAAATCTCTCAAAGTTGACCAAGAACTCTCCGTGCGACTTCGCAACTCCGATAAAAGCGTCGGTCAAAAATGTCAATTTGCGATTCAACCGGCCCACACCGTCCGGCCAACCGGTGGAGTGCAAGGCCGAGCAGACGACCGGAACGCCGGCTAGTTTTGCAGCTAAACGTCCCCAAAACATTTTATCCCCAGCACCAACGGTTACGATCGCGTCGGTCTTATTCCGTCTTAAATTGGAAGCTAAACGAAACAATACACCAAAGTCAAATTTAGAGCGAATCAAATGCGAATCAACGGGAAACTCAGCCGAGAGTTCTTCACCCAGTGGACCTTTTCCTTTAGACAGACCACAGAAGGAGAGATTCTCTTAGGATCGAATCGCCGAATGAGATTTATCAGAAGAGTTTCCGCTCCTCCGACCGGCATGCTGGTAATGATAAACTTTGTTCGCAGACACCGCGCATCACTGGGTGATGCAAACGCCGAAGCTGTTTTCGAGTCTTGGTGCTTTCCTAGTTCAGCCGGTTTTAAGAGGTTCATCTTACCTTGTTGGATTGGTGCAGCTGGTTGCAAAGTCTCAGCATGACATCCCTACGGAGTCGTTTATGTTTTGGGCAGGTTTGATTGAGAGTTTGGACCCAATTCTCGATTGTAGATTATTGGAGATTTTGAGCTTAGTTTTCTAGGGTCCAGAGTTAGCCAGTTTGCAACAGCAGCCATACCTGGATCTCCATGAACTCGCTGTAAATGATTTGCATCAAAGCCGGGCCAATTGTGACCTCCTGCAGCACTAACGAAACAATCAAAGCCCGCATCGAACACAAAGTCGATTGCTCTTTGAGTGATGTTTTTTGCCAAGCCGAAAGGGAACGCAAAGAAATTGACTGGTTGCTGAGACCAATCCTGAAGCTTCTTTCGCGCATCGTGAATTTCCATCCGTAACTGATGGTCGCTCATCTCGAGACCAAAGTCAGGGTGCGTATGCGAATGCGCGCCAATCGTTATTCCCCTAGCAGCCATCTGAGCTATTTCAGAAATTGTATTGGGACGAAACGACTCCCCAATTGCCAAATCATGAGGAAACGGATCACCGGTCTCTACGAAATGGGTCGAGACAAAGTAAGTACATGGGATTTTGCGGTCAATCAAATGCGGTATTGCGAAATCATTGTTTTCACTATACCCATCATCAAAAGTGATGCCTACCATCGGAACCGTACGATGTCCATTGATTTGCGATTTGCGAATATCATCGAGTGACGCAAACTTGGAGTTCTTTTCAATCCAATCCAAGTGACGCTTAAAGTTTTCGTGATTGATGGTCCACGCGTTCTTACCGACGTTCGCAACTCGATGATAAAAAAGGATCGTGGCAGGATATGTGCCATTGAATCGAAATTCGCGTGCAATCTCATTCCGTCGCTGTTGTGTAGACCAACGGTACGCTGTCAGCAAAAGTTCTTTGGTAAGCGGAGGCAATTTCATGGCTTATTCGGGGTAAAGTGCGGAACGCATAAAAATTCAACATAAATCGATCCTGAGCAAAGCTTATGGACTGAGAAACATGGGAATTTAAATCAGTTGTTCCGATTGCGATGCCTTTTCTGATCGTATGGTTAGGAATGTACGAGCCTATTTTTTGCTTTCATTCTTCGCTACCAAATGGTCCGATAATGGACGAGATCGTTCGAGGTGAATTCTAAGGAGACTTAAGTTGGAATTTGTGGCTCTTTTGATGGGGATAGCATTGCTCAGTTGGGCATTCTTCTTCGTACGATTCCATAACATCCCGACCGGAGCGATCCTCTTTATCATCGCGACAAGCGTTTTCCCCCCCGAGTACGTGTCGTTTCGATTCCCTGGCATAACCTTGACGCTCGACCGAATCTGGCTTGGAGCAATCGCGGTTCAATTCGCTGTGGACTGGTTTAATGGTCGAGTCAAATTTCGCTCGTTGCGTGGCACCGATCTCGTACTAATGACCTTTATGATTTGGCTGTTCGTTCGAACTGTCACAACACCAATCGGGCAAGAGATCAAGGGGCAACCATCGACGATGATGCATTTGATCAATGGTTATATGTGCCCGTTATTTTTGTACATGCTCATTCGGCATATTGATCTGAAAGTTGAAATGCTATGGCCTGCGATAGGGCTTCTAACGCTATTCGGAATTTATCTAAGCCTGACTGCGATACTCGAAGTCACCAAACAGTGGTCACTGGTCTTTCCTCAATTTATTGCCGATCCAACTCTCGGTATTCACTTCGGTCGCGCTCGCGGCCCTATGCTTCAGTCAGTGCGATTGGGGATGTGTTTAAACTTTGCTTTAGCCGCACTGTGGACATTCCCTCTTTGGCTCAACTACCGCAAGAAATGGGCTTGGATGATAGTACTCTCTCTCACGCCCCTTTTCTTGCTCGCAATATTATTAACCTATACCCGCAGTATTTGGATGGGAACAGGAGCGATCGTTATCATTTTGATGCTGACGCTTCTCAAAGGCAAAAGCCGAATGCTGGCCGTGGGTGGGTTGATGGTTGCGACGACCATGGCGGGATTGATTATCGGCCCGAATTTACTTGCATTTAAACGGGAATACACGGAAGCGGAAACGCTCGAAAGCACCCGAATGAGAGGTGCTTTTGCCTATGTGTCCTACAAGATGTTTTTGGACAAACCTCTAACTGGCTTTGGGTTCAATCAATTCCAAGTTCACAATCGGCCGTACCTAGATGACAGAACCACCAATATTCGGTTGGAGTCAATCCGTGGCTACGTCCATCACAACTCTTATCTAAGCCTGCTAGTAGACTTGGGCCTGATTGGAGGAGTACTGTTCCTCGCAGTGTCTGTTGCCTTCGCTCGATCCGCTTGGACTCTCTGGACGCACCCTTTATCGTCGCCATTTTACCGAAGTGCAGCGGTATTGTTTTTTTGCGTGGCGTCCGTGCATGCGATCCAAATGGCATTCCATGAGGTTTCTTTTTCGTCAATTGAATATGCGATTCTCATCTTTGTCGCTGCGATTTGCCAAGTCTGCAAAGACGAACTGGTGGCAGAGACAGAAAAATACCGACAGCTAGACCCGTTATCGCAGCCAACAAAAAACCCCCGCTACCATTCAGAAAACGATAGCAGGGGATCAATTCAATTGCCACCTTTTCGGCCGCAACTATCTACTCAGGCAAACGCCCGTCCTCAACTTTAGGAAACGGACCGGTAAGTGCTTTCATAAACTCGACGAGATCCTGCTTGTCTTGAGCAGTAAGGTCGAGCTTCTTCATTTTGTCGCTCAAGAATGGATTGGGGTGACCTCCCACAGCATACCACTCAACAACTTCTTCAAGAGTTTTTTGGCTACCGTCGTGCATGTACGGTGCAGTTTGAGTTAGGTTGCGAAGTGTCGGGGTTTTGAAAGCTCCCTTGTCCTTTTCTACGCCTGTTTGAGTAAACCGTCCAAGATCTGGTTCTGCTGCCGCCATACCCACTCCCAAATTGTGATATAGCTCATCGGTGAAGTTAACACCAACGTGGCATGCAGAGCAGTTCGACTTTTGATTGAAAAATAGGTCGCGACCTCTCTTCGCTGCTTCGCTCATCGGGTTGGACTCAGCTAAAGCTTTAGCTTTTTCGTACCGTGAATAAAGAGCTGGATCATCTTCCTTAAGGGTATCCAAATCGGAAAGCTCTTCTTCAAAGTTCTCTTTCAGCAGTCGCAGCGGCTCATTGAGATCGTAGGCGGCTGCACCAGTAACGAGAGTCCTCTCGAAAGCGGCAATGGCTTTCCCCACCGCGTCAATGTTAGGCTTGCTGCCGAAGACTTTCTCGAATTGAATTCGATAACCTTCGTTTTCGTTAGCAAACTTCACAACAGCGTCATGGGAATGCCCCATTTCGATTGGATTAGCGATAGGTCCCACTGCCTGTGCCTCCAAGGTACCCGCACGCCCGTCCCAGAATTGTGCCTTGCTTAGAATGCGATTAAAGGAAACGGGAGAGTTTCGGTTACCGGTTTGATTGCGAACCCCGACACCGAACTGAGTGTTGGCACCATAGCCTGTTGCCGGATGGTGGCAGCTGGCACAACTGATGGTGCCGTCCACTGAAAGCCTGGTATCAAAATAAAGCTGACGCCCCAGTTCAATTTTCGCCCGTGTCATCGGGTTGTCTTCTGGAATGTACAACGCAGCAGCTCCAGCTCTTAAATTGTCCGGAAGCTCAACCTTAAGGGTGACGTGATTTTCAGGTTTTGCGAGATACGCTTTGATCTCAGAAACTTTGAGCGGACCTTTGCCAGGAATACCTGCTGTCAACTCACTAGCACCTAGAACAACAGAGGTGCTCGGCTCGGTCGCAAGGGAAGCAGTGTGGGAACCGATTAATGTTGCTGAAGTAACGAGAACCAAATTGCTGAAAAAGAATCGCTTTCGCATAGACGCCATGAAGGGGGTAGGAAGGATGGAAACGAAAAACCTCTGACAGTTAACCTGTCATATGGTCGACGATTTTAACGTCTCGTCAATTTCCATTCATACCTTTTTCGCAATCCAACGATCGCCACCGGACTCCGAAGCTGCAAAAACCCCGCAAAGCCTCGCTTTTTAAGGAAATCACAACCAGACTTTTTTTGAATCCGCCCTAACTTTCAGCGAGGTTTCTGGCAAGGATTTAGAGATTAGACAAAACGGATCGCACTAATAGCTTCTAAACTACCCATCGTGAGAGCCCAACACTCGACACTGGTTTGCGGAAAACGACATGACCGAGCGGGAGTTAGACGCGAAAAGGAAAAATGGAATCCTACAGAAAGGTGCGAGATGGAATAGGCCCGTCACTGTCCTTTCTTCACGTCGAGATCTATGGTTTGACTTACAGCGACTCCACTCTTAAATCGCAATGAGTGATCAGAACTGTAATCTAGGGCGAGATTGAACTCACCCGCTGGAACTTGAAATCGGAATCTTCCTTCTGAATCCGTCGTGACCTCCGATACAATTCGAGGCCTCTGCCAAACTGCAATTTTTTCAGCCCCCTTTACACCACTCATTTCATTAAGACCTTTTCCCAGTTGAGACAAATACACAATCCTCCCTGGCAAGGGTACCTTGGTCGTCTCGGCCCGCACACATCCGGAAATGATGGAGAAGGGCTTTAGTCTGAGCTCTTGGATTTCACCATCGCTCTGATCGATAATCCCCAAGCCTGTTACTGCTTCGGCAGCCATACCATCAACACTTGCCGTGATCATGAATGGTTTCTCAGCTACCACGGAAAATTCGATCATGCCATTTTTATCAGTACGATTGGCCGTCATCGGCTTATAGATCTGCGACGAGGTCATCTGAATTTGAACCTCCTGATTAGTGTACGGATTACCGAATTGGTCTAGAACACGACATCGATTGGTCACAACATTGCGTAACGAAACCTGGTGAACAAATTCGGCACCGCGATTATGGTTAATCGGAAGCCTGTACACCTCATAGTCTGGATGTACAAAGACTAGATCTGCAATACCGAATGGCAAAACATCAAGCCAGGCTTCACCTGTGTCATCGGTTTCCACTGAAACCTCATCCGCTATCTTCGAGAAGGCCGATCTGTTACCCTCTTGGTCTTTTCTAAAATCGGTACAAGTAACTCGTGCGCCAATCACAGGCTTATTATCCAAACCTCGCAATTGCACTCTTAACGGCATCGCATTTTCAAGAGTTATGGTCTTGTTAAAAACTCCCCGACCTGGAATGACTGAGGGCAGGGTACCACACGACATTCCTAGCTCCTTCTTGGCAGCGATTACTTGCCAAAGAGCTCCCGTCATTGGAATGGTGGTTCTTATGACACCATCGTCATTCGAACGGAATGGCCCTAACACAACCGTTTGACTCATCGCCAGCACGACGATCGCATCTTCGACAGAAAACTGATTATCATCGACGATCTTAATTTCTACGTCGCGAGGTGGACTTAGCCAAACTTCAACATTTCCTATCCCTTCTAACAATAGACTGGTTTCAACTTTTGGTACACCATAACCAATTAACGAGCCATCATCCAACTCAGCCCTCAATAAGAGATTGAGGGCCTTTGATTTATCTACAGTCGTAAGAAGTTCAAATCGTCCGGTTTGATCCGTTTTCGATTGAACATTTTCTTTTTGATCTGGAGACATGATCCGGACCGCAACGTTTGCCGCTAAATTTCCCTTTTCGTCTCTGACGGTACCTGTCAATTTGACTTTGGAAACGACGTCCACACCATTGGCCAACGAGTCAATTGGGGGTGCGTGTTTGTCAGATCCCTTTTCCGCCCTTTGTGAAGTCTGTCGAGCCCACCCCGGACTGCTTAAAACAAAACCAATCATCCCAATCGAAAAAACAACATTCCATCTCTTGAGTAACCCATTGCGGGGGGCCATGTGCGTGCGCATGTTTTTCCTGCTTAAGGCTGGTTGAGTGAAATCAAAACCTAAACGCCGGAAGTATTGTTTTCTGCAGCAACCATCGCTGTCAAGAATGTTCTCGCCCAAAAATTCAGCAACTCATGTGTTTAAACACACACATACGTTGTGTTTCAGAGATATCTACGGATGAAAGGGGCGACAAACCTCAACCTTTGAAAATCCTCCAACTTATCGTCATGATTATCATGGCTTCTGGATTCGTATCGGAACAACTTCTCATGATTGATGCATTTGGAATTCACGATCAAAGATTGATACAGCATCATCGCTTCATCGGCAAACGCTGTGCTATCAACAAGCAATCCAACTTCGGAATTTCTCTTCATAGATAACATATCGAGATTGTGGCTACCAACGATTGTTTTACAGCCATCGATCACGATGAGCTTGGCATGGAGAGGATCAACTCCGCACTGCTCGTGAATTCGGATGCCATTTCGAATGAGACTTCTTCGTACATTTGCATACCCCGCATGAACGACAACTTGATCGGTTGAGTCAAGAGAATTGGTAAGCAGGGTCACCTTAACTCCTCGTTTAGAAGCCGCGATCAATGCGTTTCGCAGATAGATCGGAACGACGAAATAAGGGGTTGAAATGGAAATGCTATGCTTAGCAGACTTGATCTCATCGATCATGCGACTTGAAATCGCTTCTGGTGATCTTTTCGAACCGCTTGAGAAATCGCGCAAGAACTCGACACAACAGGAGTCGTGCGACTCCGTACTATGAAAGCTTCGACATGGCAAATCGCATGCTTGAAGCTCGCTGCCCCTAAGCTCGGCGAGCCAAGCATCTATTGCAGGAACAACCTCGCAATAACTTAGATTGTTCCAATGAGCGTGAACTTGTTTTTTCAGCATTTTAGGCTCCTCACGACCAACTAATTTGGGAGTCGCTGACTCAGGTTCGCTCCAACGTTCATGGAAATACGCCTCGATCTCGCACACGACATCCCCTGCAACAGCGACGTCGAAGTCAATGTACTTGCGATTCCCCAATCCGAAGTAATCCTGCTCTAGATTTCGGCCCCCTATAATCAAATTCGTTGAGTCCACGATAAACAGCTTGTCGTGTAATCGTGGCCTACCAAGCTCGACTTTTGAGCGGACATCGAAAGGCCGTTCCTTCAATGAAAGTCCACGCTCGACGAGATATCGCATAAGTGGTTTGGGAAGATTGTTACTGTTGGGATGAGCATCCAACAATAGCCGAACGTCGACTCCGCGACTGGCAGCATCGACCAAGGCAGCGATCAATTGCCCGCCGCTGTTGTCATCTCGAATTTGATAGGTGGCAATCAATATGGAGGTCGTTGCGCTTTGGACCAGCTCCAAACGGGTTGACAAGGCTTCCGTCTCACTCGTTAAAAAACGAATCGAGTGGGAACCGGATGTCGCGTAGATATCGGTTCGCATCATTCCTAGAAAGGCAAATGCGAACACTAGCGTCGAAAACCGGTGTCTTAGAGCAGTAGCAGGCATCGTGCGCTCCATTCCATGGATCAAATAACTTCCTGAGAAGATATTCTGCCTGCTATTTAGATATCGAGACCACGCCGCAGCCCGATTTTTTGGAAATGTTCCCCGGTGACTAAGGGACAAAAGCGTTACAAACTCTCCCATCCACCAGAACAGATTTTTTTGAATATTTCTAACGGACAGTGGTAGTAGGAATCTGGGTAAGATAGGGGGGTGTTGACTTCTGAACGTAGCTGATTCCTGCCAAGCATACGACGACCAAAATTGTCACTAGTACTGAGTATTCTACGGGACTTGGGCCGTTATCGCTGTTAAACAGAGTTTTCATTTTTGGCTGCTTCGGGTTTATGAAATGTGTTACCTTTCGAAGCATCGACAAAAAAACACCGATTTCTGAAACGAATCAGGCCGGCGGGCAAATCCCCGACATCCGTGCTAGCTTTTCCACCCGGATTCCTTGTTAGTTGGGCTTCCCCCCTCCGCAGCCGCCCAAAAAACATCGCTCAACAATCATGGAACAAATTCCGAAATTTCAGTGATTAACTATCGCGAATTGCGGTTTTAGTGGCTTGATTCCTGCTCCCGCACCCCTAAAGTGCCTGTGATATTTCATGGCTTTAGTTAAGGATTTGGGACTTATGCTTCGTCGATCATTACTTAGAGGGCTTTCTGCTACTGGAGCAGCTTTTGCTGCCGCACCTTTATTGAATGCAGGAACCAGTAATGCAAACTCTGCAGCAGAGGACAAAGCTGCCAGCTGGCAGGGTTGGAGAGGTCCGAATCGAACAGGACTAGTTGAAGGAGCCCCATGGCCCACTTCTCTGGACGAGTCGCACCTAACGGTCGCATGGACTCAGCCAATGGGAGACAGTTATTCTGGCCCTGTTTGCACAAACGATTTAGTATTCACTACGGAGAGCAAATCGGGTAGAGAATCCGCCATGGCTTATGCGTTAGCTACCGGCGAAAACGTATGGACACAAACGTGGAAAGGGGCCCACAACGTTCCGTTTTTTGCGGCACGAAATGGCAACTGGATTCGTGCGACTCCCGTTACCGATGGGACCAAGCTCTACATTGGCGGTATCCGAGACGTGCTTTGCGCTTTTGATGCCAAATCCGGCCAGGAAAATTGGCGAGTCGACTTTGCAGCTAAATTTGGTAAGGTCCCGGATTTCGGAATGGTCTGCTCACCCGTCATCGAAGATGGCTTCCTCTACATCCAAGCAGGTAAAGGGGTCCACAAAGTAAACTGTGGGAACTCGGAAATCGTTTGGTCGTCGATGCAAGACTCAGGCGACATCATGTCGAGCGGCGCATTTTCAAGTCCAATCATAGGAGAGATCAACGGCGTCCGACAATTGATTGTTCAATCTCGAACCACGCTAGCTGGCCTTGACCGCGAAACGGGTGCCATACTTTGGTCGACTCCAATCGAAGCTTTCCGTGGCATGAATATTCTCACTCCTACGATTTGGAATAACCAGCTCTTTACCAGCAGCTACGGGGGCAAGTCGATTCTGATCGACGTTAGCGATCTCAAAAAGCCAAAACCCGTCTGGGAGAACAAACTCGAAGGTTACATGAGCTCACCGATCGTTATCGGCAATCACCTGTACATGCACTTGAGAAACAAACGATTCGCGTGCCTCGATCTCACCAACGGTAAAGAAGCGTGGGTAACGCAACCTTTTGGTGAATACTGGAGCATGGTTTCGGACGGGAAGAACATCCTGGCACTTGACCAAACAGGTGATCTCAGATTGATTGCTCACAACCCAGAAAAATACGACTTAATCTCTGAACGAAAGCTAACCGACGAGGAAGCCTGGGCACACGTCGCCGTCCTGAACAATCAGGTAATCGTTCGATCGCAAAAGGCTCTCACGCTCTACAAATGGAGCTGAAGATACGCGAGCTAATCAAGTGTGCCGACGGCGAATAGCCTCGGTCACTTCGTCTAGCAACGTCAACCGACCTCCGTAAGTTTTACGGAGGTTATCTGGTGTAAATGTAGACTGCATAGGCCCGAACGCCACCGCATGTACGTTCAGCAGAATCAGGTAATCAAAATACTCTGGCACGGTATGCAAATCATGATGCACGACGAGCATTGTCTTGCCGTTGCTTTGCATTGATCTCAACACCGACACGATCGATTGCTCGGTAGCCGCGTCCACAGCGGCAAAGGGTTCATCCATAAGATATAGATCAGCGTTTTGTACGAGAGCACGCGCTAAAAACGTTCGCTGCTGCTGTCCGCCTGACAACTGACTTATCTGACGGTTCGCTAGGTCCGCGATCCCAACTTGCTCGAGCGCCTGCAATGCAAGTTGTTTATGCTGCTTGCGCACAGGCATAAACCAACCTATCTTTCGATAGAGTCCCATTGTGACTACATCGAGTACCGATGCAGGAAAATCCCAGTCAACCGACTCACGCTGTGGAACATAAGCGATTCTTTCTCGTTGCTCTAATATGGGCAGCCCCTCGAGTGTGATCTCACCACTCACTCGACTAACCATGTTTAACATCGCCTTTAAAAGCGTGCTCTTCCCTGCTCCATTGGGACCGACCAGGCCCACCAAAGCACCCTTAGGAATATCGAGACTAATCTCCCAAAGAACTGGCTTGCGCTGATAAGCGACTGTCAGATCAGCAACCTGGATATAGGGAGCATTTTCGATCATCGATCGCTACTCACAAAAGGAAATTGGGGTTTGCATGTAGAACGATCCCATTAACACTTCCAAAGGCAACCAGCCCAAGACCAGCCAACCCCGAAACCGACCAATGTACACGTCTCTCCGGGAACCAGCTTACCTTCTCGGCGCAAGTCGTGAATCAATATTGGAAGTGTACATGAAACTGTATTTCCACGATTTGCAAGCCTTATGGGTAGCTGCTCATCATTCGTTTTCAACGCAATCTGCAGCTGTTCAAGCATTTTTTGGGTCGCTTGATGCATGAGATAGTAATTGATATCACGCTCTGTGAGCCCCGCTTTGCAGATCATATCTCGGATCATTTGCGGAATGGCCCCAACAGTGAAACTCATCAAACTAGGCCCATCCATGTAGAGTCGGCTTTTCCAACGTTTCCGATTTCGAGGGCGAATCGTACACGGTGCCTTTCTTGCCCCTCCATCCTCGACAAACAGAGTATCAGCTCCACTGCCGTCGGTTCCAAATTCGAAACCAAACACCGATTGCTCAGGCCCAGCTTCGATCAAGGTCGCAGCGGCTGCGTCGCTAAAAATGGGCCTGATGGAACGGTCATCCGGCAGAATATACTTCGAATAGGTTTCCGCTGTTAGCAATAGAATCCTTCGGCATTGCCCGCTTGCTATCAGCCCCTCAGCCAGTGACATTCCATATACAAAACCAGAACATCCCAGGTTGTAATCAATGGCTCCACAATTGGTCCGCAGTCCCAATCGGTCCTGGATTAGACATGCAGTCGTTGGAAGAACGTAGTCTGGCGTTTGAGTACAGTAGAGCAAAAAGTCAATAGACGCCGGATCAATGTTGTTTTCTGAAAACAACCGTTCGCTGGCCTTCACCGCGAGATCCGAGGCTGTCTCATCGGGAGCAGCAAGGGTTCTAGAGTAGATCCCCGTCTTGCTCGCGAGCAAACTCAAATCCCAATCGGGATTGAGTGCTTGAAGCTCTTCGTTCGTTTCTACTTTTTCAGGAAAGTGAACTGCGATAGGGCCGATCTGAGAATGAGGCACGTTTTTCTACCTAGCGAGCAACAAAATGAGACAAGTATCGATAGCTTTGAGCAAGAGATTCCTTACGATTCTCTACAGAACCCTCATAAGTCCGATCCTCTACTTCAACGCACACGGGACCTTGATAACCGGCATCGCCCAATACTGAGAAGAACTTCCCCCAGTCGATATCACCGAGTCCAGGTAGCTTGGGGGTGTGGTATAGATTCGGATATGCAAAAACGCCGACTTCATCGAGCTTATGCTGATCAACACGAACGTCTTTGGCATGAACATGAAAAATGCGATCAATAAAGTCACGCATTGGTTTCAGATAGTCCATACACTGAAACACCATGTGAGACGGATCATAATTGAGACCTAAATTCGGGCTACCTAGATCACTGAAGAGTCGCCTCCAAATAGCAGGAGACGTCGCGATGTTTTTTCCACCGGGCCATTCGTCCTTGGTAAAAAGCATTGGACAGTTTTCAATTCCAATACGAACGCCGTTGGATTCCGCCAAATCAACGATTGGCTTCCATATCTTTAGCAAGCGAGGCCAGTTTTCGTCCACACTTTTCGTATGATCACGGCCAATAAACGTGTTGACCGTCGTGATTCCCAACTTTGGAGCAGCCGAGATGACTTGCTTTAAGTGCTCAACACTTCGTTCTGCTTCCGATTCATCATGAGCCAAACAATTCGGATAGTACCCTAAAGCACTAATCGAAACACCGATAGACTTCTGAAGGGCAACAATCCTCGAGGCCGACTCCTTGGTTAACGAAAGAACGTCAACATGAGTCACGCCAGCGTAACGCCTTTCCGCCTTACTCGGCGGCCAACACATCACTTCGACGCATTTGTAGCCAATCCCATAAGCAGTCTGCAAAACTTCTTCCAAAGAGAGGTCGGGAAGAATCGCGCTAACGAATCCTAGTTGCATCATGTTAGTGCCCTATCCTCACTGCATCTTTCTGTGCCGATGGCCACATCTTTCTGTGCCGATGGCCACGTTCGCGATCCAAACGAGATTAAACTTCCAAGAATAATCGAGACGGATCCTCGATAACCTCTTTGATGGTCTTCAAGAACGTTACGGCCTCTCGGCCATCAATGATTCGATGATCATAGGTCAAAGCCAAGTACATCATTGGGCGAATCACCACTTGTCCATTCAAAGCGATTGGCCTTTCCTGAATCGAGTGCAGACCCAAAATTCCACTTTGAGGCGGATTCACGATCGGAGTAGAAAGCAAGGAACCGTAGATTCCTCCGTTGCTTATCGTGAACGTTCCACCCTCTAGATCCTCAGGCATCAGTTTATTTGCCGTAGCCTTAGCAGCGAAGTCGCCAATGGTTCTTTCGATTTCCGCAAAGCTCATTCGCTCAACGTTTCTGAGGACTGGAACGACCAGACCTTTTCCTCCGCCGATGGCAATTCCAATATCAAAATAGTTTCGATACACGATGTTGTTGCCGCGAATCTCCGCATTAACCGATGGGAACCGGCGAAGTGCTTCGCACGCTGCTTTAGCATAAAAGGACATAAATCCGAGCTTGACACCGTGACGCTCTTGGAAAGCATCGCGATACTTGTTTCGCAGAGTCATAACGGGCTGCATGTCCACTTCGTTGAAGGTGGTGAGAAGTGCTGCGGAATGCTGAGCTTGTACGAGCCGAGACGCAATCGTTCGGCGTATCATACTCATCGGCTTGACTTCTTCGCTCCGGTTTGGAGATCCTTGTTGAACCAGCCCCGTGCTCGTTGTCGGTGCAGGAGAGGAGGGCTTAGCTGCCGCGACAACCTCCGGCACGATCGCTTTAGCTGCTTCTATTGCTGCCGAACCGACCGCTGAGGCAGCTGTACCAATCGCATTTGCGGCTTGAGAAACGAACTTGGTCACATCTTCCTTTAGCAGTCGCCCGCCGGGGCCAGACGCGGGAACCTGAGAAGCGTTTAGCTGATTTTCGGATAGCACACGCTGTGCAGCCGGCATTACCCTCGGAGCGTCGCCACTCGCCGGAACGCCCGCAGCAGCAGAAGCAGTGGCTACTGGAGCCCCACCCCCACCAGCCGGCTTGGCAGCTGGCTGAAAAGTGGCGATAACCTCGCCAACCATAGCGAATTCTTCACTTTTCTTTGCAATCTTAACCAAGATACCGTCTTCGGGTGCAGAAACTTGAACCGACG
>VYLF01000152.1_pt1 | contig 28198 bp, 27 predicted proteins | sample 5114371 | NCBI WGS metagenome assembly VYLF01 (sample SAMN12291773, study PRJNA351875) | freshwater metagenome | isolation source: freshwater lake | place: USA: Michigan, Kent Lake | collected 2013-08-15 | reverse complement strand
TTAATTACACATTTCGATCAAGCTTTTGCCTTTTGCCTCTTGCATGAGTGCCTATCCTAACCAAGAAATTAATTTTGCACGACTACTTACTGTCGAACAACTAAAAAAATACGTTGAGAACCAAAAAAACTCCCCAAAAGTGGAAACCCTACCGCGTTAGTTTTATTCTGGTGGCGATTCATCTCCCGTTAACCGCTACGCGGTTTAACGGGAGTCCTCTCGTTCCATTGAGATAGAAAAAACCCCATCTTGAAGAAAGATGGGGTAAGGTAAAAATCAAATCGATCTAAACAGTAACAGGTTCTCGATCGAGGGGTTTAACGCGATCGAGCAGGGCCTGCAATTGTTCCCCTTCGATCACCTCTTTACTGAGGATTTCTTGGGCAATTTCTTCGAGTAAATCGCGATTTTGAGCGAGAATATCTAGGGCCTGCTGATGACCGTTTTCGACAATCTCTTTCACTTCATTATCGATCGCTCGGGCTGTATCATCGCTAACCAAGCGCCGAGGATTCATCATGCCATCTCCCAGAAAACTATTCTGTTGACCTTTTTCGTAGGCCAGGGGACCGAGAGTCTTACTCATACCATAGGTTGTCACCATGCGTTCGGCCAAGTCCGTCGCCCGCTGCAGGTCATTAGCGGCCCCAGTAGTAATACTACCAAAGATAATTTCCTCGGCGGCCCGACCACCCAAAAGAGTAGCAATTTGGTCGCGTAATTCCGTATCATCCATAAGGAAACGGTCTTCCGTGGGCATTTGCAGGGTATAACCGAGGGCTGCCATGCCGCGAGGCACGATCGAAATCTTAGCAACTTTACCACCCCCCGGCATAACTGCACCGACGAGAGCGTGACCAACTTCGTGATAAGCGACGATTTTCTTCTCTTTTTCCGAGAGAACCCGGCTTTTCTTCTCTAAACCGGCCACTACCCGCTCGATTGCCTCATTAAAGTCCTCTTGGGCGACGGTGCTGCGTTGATTGCGCGCTGCCAATAAAGCCGCCTCATTGACTAGATTAGCTAAGTCAGCACCAGCAAAACCAGGGGTACGGGTAGCAATCTGTTTTAAATCCACACCCGATCCTAATTTTACCTTACCTGCGTAGATTTCGAGGATTTTTAAGCGTCCAGCCAGATCGGGGCGATCAACTAACACTTGACGATCAAAACGGCCGGGGCGTAAAAGGGCGGGATCAAGAGTTTCGGGGCGATTAGTAGCGGCTAGAACGATCACCGTCGCATCGCCAGCGTTAAAACCGTCCATTTCCGTCAATAATTGGTTTAAAGTCTGTTCCCGTTCATCGTTACCCCCCATAAAATTACCGTTAGCGCGAGATTTACCGATCGCGTCTAATTCATCGATAAAAATAATACAGGGGGCTTTTTTCTTGGCCTGTTCAAACAGATCTCGCACTCGGGCCGCACCCGCACCGACAAAGAGTTCCACGAATTCCGAACCCGAGATACTAAAAAAAGAAACTCCCGCTTCTCCCGCTACTGCTTTTGCCAGCAGGGTTTTCCCTGTCCCCGGCGGACCGACTAAGAGGACACCCTTGGGAATCCGCGCCCCGATTTGAATGTAACGTTGGGGATATTTGAGAAATTCGACGATTTCGGCCAATTCGGTTTTCGCTTCTTCCACACCGGCCACATCTTTAAAAGTGGTTTTGGTGGTGTCTCCTTCCACATAGACTTTAGCGCGACTTTTGGTAATCGATAAAGCCCCGGCCGGACCACCGCCACCGCTGCGGGCGAGGAAAAATTGCCAAATACCGACAAAAATCAGGGGAGGAATCACCCAACTAAGGACACTACCAATCCAGCCATTTTTTGGCGGTGGCGCGGCGGCGAATTCTACGCCCTTAGCTTCCAGACGTTTGGGCAATTCTAGGTCAAAAATCGGTGTAGTGCTGAAAATTCGTCCGTAGTTGCCCTCTTGGTCGTTTTTAAGCTGATAACGAATCTCATTCTGTCCCACGGATACCCTAGCGACGTTGCCATCTTCCACTTGGTCGATAAAAAGACTGTAGGGAACTTTGGGGACGCTAGGGCCAAATAATTGCGGAAAAAGGAGATTAACAATCAGAAATAAGCCGCCTACGGCTAATAAAACATTACCGATCAGGCGAGATTGTGAAGGAGGTTTGCTTTTTATACTCATTGCTGGGCATGATTCATTAAAATTAGTCTCTATCCTCTCCTCATTGTAGGCTGTTCACTGCTCAAGTTCAGATTGAATCAGGCGGGGGGATTACCGTCTTCTTCGGGCGGTTTTTGCCCTAGTAAAGCCTCTAGACGGGTTTGGGCAAGCTCAAAATCCGGCGCAATCCCTAAAGCTTTTTGATAACAGGCGATCGCCGCTTGGGTTTCGCCCAAATTTTCTAGGGTACTGCCGCGATTGTACCAAGCTTGATAAAAATTATCGTCCGCTTCTAGCACCTGTTGCCAACATTCTAACGCTTCTTGCCAACGTTGCAGTCCGTATAGGGCGCTGCCTCTAGCGTTAATGACTTGGTGATCGTTGGGGGTGATTTCTAGGGCGCGATCATAACTATTTAAAGCTTCTTCGTAGTTACCAATCATGGCTAAGGCACTACCACGATTATGCCAGGCCGAGGCTAATTGGGGATCGATCGTCAAGGCCTGTTCCCAATCAGCGATCGCATTTGACCAATTGCCTAAATTTGCCTGTTCTAAGCCCTGATTAAACCAATCTGCGGCAGTTTCAGGGATTTTGCCTTCCTGTGAGGAAAATTGAGCGATGAGACTATCAATAATGCTTTCTGCGTCCTTATTTTCGATGCCTAATTGTTCGGCCATTTGGCCCGCTAGGGTAGGATCGTTTTGCAGACGGTTAAATAATTCATCGAGGGTCAGGGTTTCTAATTGGGGATTTTCTGGGTCAGCACCGTTAAAATCGCTAGTTTCACCCGAATATAAGAGATTTTCTGGGGGTTGCGGCAGGGAATAACTGCCCGGGGCCTCATCTTCGCCGGCGTATTCCCAGATTAAAGTGGCAGTTTCTTTGGTGTAGAGTTGATAACCGATCTCGTAGGAAGCTTCACCAATACGTTCAATCCCCGGGAAAGCGCGGGCTAATTCTCCCAAACGGATCATTCTGGTGGCGAGAAGTTGGTTAAGGGAAGCGGAGGATTGCAGACGGGTGCCAAAGCGCTCTAACCATTGTACCCAATCTTTTTGCCGACCTCGATCGCCCAATTTCTCAAAAAATCTCAGAATTCTGCCTTCGTGCCAACCGTGGGCCACTCCATCGAGTAACTGCATATAGAGAAACTCGTAATCTGTATCGGTTAGGGGAACAGATTCGATCGCTTGTACTCTCCCCTTTCCCCCTTGTCCCCCCAAAAGTCGGGTAAAAAAGTTTTCGATCGCGCGCCAAAGTTTTCTTAAAAGTCCCTGCATTCTAATCTCGACACTGGTTTTATTAATCTTGCAAGCATCACCCAATTAGTCTAGCAGTTATCAGTTATCGGGGATTGACTCTCCCCCGCTAACCGCTCGCGCGGTGTAGCGGGGGATTCTCGGTTCTTAGGCTTTTAACTAGATCGACCGAGTTTAACCCAGTCGATCCCCGTCAAATCGCCTCCGCGAGCGTTTTCTAACACGGTCAGTCCGACCGCGTTTTTTCCTCGGTTCTCAATTACCTTCGCTGATGCCGTATCTCTCGGTTCAATGTGGCCGCAAGAATCACACCGGTGAACTCTTTCCGATAACGCTTTTTTACCAGTAATTGCGCCACAATTCGGACACTCTTGCGAGGTTCCGTTTTTATCAACCTTAAGATAATATTTTCCCCGTTTCCAAGCGACAAACGGTAATATCTCGTTAATAAAACTACCGATACCTGAATCCAGAGATTGTTTTCTAACGATCCCTCTAGACCAGGAAACGAAGTTAATATCTTCAACAAAGATATTATCAGCGAGATCGCAAAGGTAATGAGCTAACTTAAAATGCCAATCTCTACGAGTATTAGACACTTTTTCGTGTAATCTCGCTATCTTATCTTGGAGTTTCAACCAATTGTTCGAGCCTTTGACTTGATGTTTCAAGCGTCTTTGTAGCAATTTAAGCTGACTCTGTACTTTCAACAAAAATCGAGGGGCTTTGATTAAATCTCCCCGTGAAGTAGCGACAAAACTCTCAATTCCCGCGTCAATTCCTAAACAGGTCTTCCCTACTGTCATATCGGGAACTAATTCCGTAGATTGGAAAGAAACCAAAACGTAAAATCCCGACGCTTTTTGGATAATTCGAGCTTGTTTAGGCTCAAACCCAGACGGGTACTCCCTAGATTTCCTAATCCGAATTTTTCCCAATTGTGGAAAATTTAAGTATTCGTCACCTAGAAAATTTTTCGAGAGCGCGGGGAAAACAAAACTTCGCATCTTTTTCTTAAATCTAGGAAAGCCGAAGCCTTTCGATTTTATCTGGTCAAACGCTTTATCTACAGTTTTTAAAACTTGCTGTAAGACTTGAGCGTTAACCGTCTTTAATATCGGGTAAACTTTTTTAGCTTCCGTTAGATTTTTAGCTTGAACGAAGTAATTTGGATAGGGTTGATCCGCAGGAATTATGTACTCAGAAACTAGCGAACAGCGATCCGCAAGACACTTTCGAGAGTTTAACCAATCTTTCCGTTCCGAGAGCGCGTAATTATAAACGCTCTTACAAACATCAAGAATGTGGACAATCTCTCGTTCCTGTTTCTTGTTTACCTTTAGTTTGTACTGGTAGGTAAGCGTTATCACTGTCGTTAGTTTCGTGATGTGATGTATAGTTAAATTGTAACACTTACTGCCTAGTATATCAACTAATTACAATCATGGACCAAACTAATCGCTAACCTTAAAACAGTTAGTAGTCGCTTAATTAGACAAGAATTTCCGGATTTGGCGGCAAAGTATTTCGACAACAAACCCTATTTTTGGGCGGGAGCTTATTTCGTGGCTAGTTGTGGCGACGTTACTGTCGAACAACTAAAAAAATACGTCGAGAACCAAAACTCCCCAAAAGTGGAAAGGCTACTGCGTTAGTTTCATTCTGGTCGCGATTCATCTCCCGTTAACCGCTACGCAGTTTAACGGGAGTCCTCTCGCGACCTTGAGATAGGGGTGAGGGGTGGGGCAGATTTTTCAGGGATCGGTAAACAGTAATCAGTGAAAATACTCCTCATCTAATACCGCTTACCGATCACCGATAACTTAATTATTGGCCATCACCCAATTAACTAGAGTGCGGACGGGAAAACCGGTGGCCCCGGCATTATTAACGCCATTTTCTTTATCGGACCAGACCGGTCCTGCGATATCTAGGTGGAGCCAGGGAGTATTATTAATGAATTGCTTCAAAAATAAAGCGGCTGTAATGGAACCGCCGGGGCGCGGGCCAGTGTTTTTCATATCGGCAATTTGAGACTTCATCCCCTCGAAATATTTTTCTTCTAGGGGCATTGGCCAGAATTTTTCGCCGGCTAATTTAGCGGCCTCTTGGAGTTGAACAGTGAGACTCTCATCGCTACTCCATAAACCGGCGATATCGTCCCCCAAAGCGATGACACAGGCCCCGGTTAAAGTGGCTAGATCTACGATCGCATCCACCTCTAATTTTTCCGCAAAAACCAAGCCATCGGCCAGGGTTAATCGTCCCTCGGCATCGGTGTTATTGACTTCAATAGTTTTGCCATTAGAAGCGGTTAAAATGTCCCCGGGGTGCATAGCGCGACCACTAATCATATTTTCTGTAGCCGGACAGATAAAGTGTACTTCCACTTCTGGCTGTAATTGGGCGATCGCCTTGGCTGCGCCTAGGGTGGCGGCACCACCCCCCATATCCATTTTCATGGTTTCGATGCCACTGCCAGCCCCTTTAATATTCAAACCGCCGGAATCAAAGGTTAAACTTTTACCGACGATTGCTAGTTTACGTTTCGGGGTTCCTTGGGGTTTATAGATTAAATGAAGGAATTTCGGGGGAATATCCGAGGCTTTGGCCACTCCTAGGAAGGCTCCCATGCCCAAGCTTTCGCATTCTTCCTGTTCCAGAATTTTGAGACTTAATCCGTATTCGGTGGCAATTTGCTCGGCGGTTTCTGCCATGGTCAGGGGGGTGACGGTGTTAGCGGGAGCATTGACTAATTCTCTGGCCAGAATCACCCCGGAACAGATTTGCTCGGCTTTGGCGATCGCAGATGCTTGCTCTCCTAAACCCAATAACTCGACGGTTTCTAATTTGGCTCCTTTTTCCTCCTTAGTGGACTTGAAGCGGTTATCCTGATGAGTGGCCAGCAGCAGCCCTTCCGTGATTGCTCCGGCAGTGGCGGACTGATCGCCAACTACCGGTAAACTGATGGCCAGAGCTTGGCTTTTTTGTTGTTTGGCCAGACGAGCAATCGCAGCAGCCGCTAGACGCAGGGTTTGCAGGTCGAAATCGGCAGTTTTTCCCAATCCCACCAGGATTAATTTGCGAATCGGACCCCCACCACCTAGACGAGTCGCCGCACTGCTGCCTAATTTTCCCTCGAATTCCGTCTCGGAGATGAGATCACCTAGGTTTCCCCCTAGTTTATCGTTTAATTCTGCCAATTCTCCTGCGATCTCTATGGCTCCTTCTGGTAAACCTAGGGCTAAAGTATCTCCTGTCCAAGTAAGGAGCGAGGTGTCAGTCGATCGAATATCCATTCTTTATCTCGATAATTCTTTGCAAATTGCTTCTATTAATCACTATACTGTAAGCTCTATCAGTTATCATCGATCATCTATTCAGGTTTAGTGGCTCCCTGTCAAGAATCAAGGTCTAGCTCTTGCTAAAATCATTGTCCCTGATTGCTGATGCTGACTGGGGATAACTGCCATGGGTTCTACTACTTAGAAAAAAATTATCAAGTTTGTGTTGATCACTCAAGGAGAAATTTTTATGGAAATATCTCGTCCTAATCAAGCAGAATTAACCGCAGAAGAACAACAGGAACTAGAAAAGTTGCGGGCTATTATCGAACAGGCTAGTGTTGATGGCGTGATCACTCAAGGGGAAAGGGAACGAATCGCCCTAGCTATGAGGTCTGATGGTAAAGTGACCCTGGAAGAATTAGAGTTAGTCAGAACTTTAATTACCGAAAAAGTCACCAAAGGGGAATTAGTTCTTGATTATCTTTAAACTCTGGAAAATCAGATAAAAAAAGACGGGGTTTTCACCCCGTCCTATTTGTCAAGAATTATGACAAATCCTTGACTTGTGATACTAATTGTGCTACCACATCTTGAGCGCTACCAAAGAGCATAAAGGTTTTGGGATTGTAGAATAATTCGTTTTCTACCCCGGCAAAACCCGATCGCATACTGCGCTTAATCACGATCGTGTGCTGTGCCTTATCCACGTCGAGAATTGGCATTCCATAAATGGGACTAGCTTTATCGTGACGGGCAGCGGGATTAACCACATCATTCGCCCCAATAATTAAGGCCACATCGACGCGCTCAAACTCAGGATTAATATCATCCATATCGTAGAGTTGCGGATAGGGAACATTAGCTTCGGCCAGTAATACATTCATGTGACCGGGCATTCTTCCCGCCACGGGGTGAATAGCATATTTAACCTCAACGCCATTTTTTTCCAACTGTTCAGCTAATTCTCGCACTGCGTGTTGTGCTTGGGCCACCGCCATGCCGTAACCGGGTACAATCACCACAGAACGCGCATAACCGAGCATCATTGCCCCTTCTTCTGAATCGATGGCATGAACCGATTTATCAAGGCTAGAAGTGGCGCTGGCTTCGCCTCCGGCACTAGCACCTGTACCAAATGCCCCAAATAGTACACTAGCCAGCGATCGATTCATGGCTTTACACATGATCTGAGTCAGGATAATCCCCGACGCACCCACCAAAGCACCGGCGATGATCAACATACTATTCATCAGGATAAAACCGACTACGCTGGCGGCAAGTCCCGAAAAAGAGTTTAAGAGGGAGATAACCACGGGCATATCGCCGCCACCGATGGGAAGCACGAATAAAGCCCCGAAAATTAGGGAAAGTGCCACCAAGGTCAGGAAAACATCGATCGAGGTGGGATCAAAAAAGAGATAGACACTACCCCCTAAAAAGGTGAGTAGCAAGAGAATGTTAAAGGGTTGTTGGAAAGGAAAAGTTACGGGCGCGCCACTGATTAATTCCTGTAATTTGGCAAAAGCGAGGACACTACCGGTAAAAGTGACACCACCGATCAATATACCCAAAATAGCGATCAGTATCGAGTCAAAGGCAATATTTTCACCACTTTGCAGTAAACGCCAGTATTCGCCCATGGCAATTAAAGCACTGGCAGCACCGCCTAAACCGTTAAAAATCGCCACCATTTGGGGCATAGCTGTCATCGGGACTTTTTGCGCCGAAACTAGGCCGATAATTGAGCCAATCACCAACGCCACGGCGATTAAACCATAGCTGAGGATTTCTTGATTGATTAAGGTGGCAATAATGGCGATTAGCATCCCGATGGCAGCCAAAAAATTGCCTTGACGGGCGGTAGCGGGGGAAGATAATTGTTTAAGACCGATGATAAATAAAATGGCGGCGAGTAGATAGGATAACTCGATCCCTGTGATAAGGGCATTATTCATGATTTAGCCTCTTTTTTCTTGAACATTTGCAGCATTCGATCGGTAACGACAAAACCACCGACCACGTTAACCATCGCCAAAATAACGGCAATTAACCCTAAAATTACGGTTAATTCGTGCCAATCCGTGCCTCCGGCGATGAGGAGCGCACCAACAACGGCGATACCTGAAATTGCATTCGCTCCCGACATCAGGGGTGTATGGAGAGTGGGAGGGACTTTATTGATTACCTCGAAACCGACAAAGGAAGCGAGGACAAATACCACTAAAGCGGTTAAAAGTTGGGCAGTCATTGGTTAAGTAAAAAGGGGATGGGGGTTTTTTTCAGTGATCAGTAAACAGTGAAAAGAAAACTCAACTCTGATACGCGAAAAGCTGATAGCTAAAAAGCGGATAACTGTTCACTGAGGGCGGATTTAATGCGTTGGTTGCGGATTTCGCCGGCGTGGGTGACACAGGCACTATCAATGATGTCATCGGCAAAATCGAGGTTTAAACTGCCCTCTTTGCTGACTAGAAGCTGTAGCAGCATTTGCAGGTTTTTGGCGTACATCTGGCTGGCATTGGTGGCCACTGTGGCAGGAAGATTAACGGCTCCGACGATTTTTACCCCATTTTCGATGATTTCTCTTCCCGGTTGGGTGTAGGCGCAATTTCCGCCCTGTTCCGCCGCTAAATCAACGATTACCGACCCCGCTTTCATGGTGGCGATCATTTCTTTGGTGACTAGCAGCGGAGCCTGTTTCCCCGGTACTTGGGCGGTGGTGATCACCACATCAGCTCGTTTAATTGGTTCCGTTAGGGCTTGACAAATGCGCTCCTGTGTGCTAAGGGAAACCTCTTTGGCGTAACCGTTATCGGCGACGGTATCTTCTTCTAGGGGCATTTCAATAAATTTCGCCCCGACACTCTGCACTTCTTCTTTGACTTGGGGACGAATATCAAAAGCCTCCACCACTGCCCCCAAACGGCGGGCGGTGGCGCAAGCTTGCAATCCGGCAACTCCTGCCCCCAATACCAGCACTTTGGCTGGGGCGATCGTACCGGCGGCGGTAGTCATCATCGGGAACATTTTCGGCAGCTCAACGGCGGCGAGGAGTACCGCTTTGTAACCGGCGAGGTTAGCCTGAGAGGAGAGGGCATCCATACTCTGGGCGCGACTACTGCGGGGAATTAATTCCATGCTCAAAGCTGTAATCCCGCGCTCGGCTAATTTGGCAATGCGCCGGGGCTGACGCAGGGGATCGAGAAAGCCGATGAGGATACCACCATTTTTCAGGCGATCGATCTCGCTATCGCTAGGAGGGACCACTTTGAGAATAATATCAGCAGTTTCATAGATATATTCGCTGTTTTCGCTCAGGGCGGCTCCCACGGCACTATAGGCACTATCGGCAAAGTTAGCGCTAATTCCTGCCCCATTTTGGACAATTACCTCAAATCCCGCCTTGACTAAACGGGCGACGGTATCCGGCACTAGCGCCACCCGCGCCTCGCCTTGGTCACTTTCTTTGATTACGCCGATTTTCATGGCTGGGTTTCTCCTTAATAAGTCCTTCTCTTGTCCTATGCTGTTAGGGTAAGGGTTTCGTTAAATGCGATCGATCCCTTGGGATAATTTCGAGTCAAAATTGCTTTTCACTTCCATCCTAGCTATCCTCACCTTTCTGGCTCTTTTTCGGGCTGAATCTTAGGATTATCTTCAGAATTAAAGGGTTTTGAGCGGCATTGTTTGGGAATTTTTTTTATAATGATGAGGTACAAAGTTCTCGTTCTGGGAAACGCTGGAAAGTTTAACAGTAGTCAGTTTTCAGTCGTAGATACCAATTTAGGTTATACTTCATATTGATGAGAAAGTCTGTAATAGGTCTCGACAATCTCAAAGTTTTACAGTTCTTTTAACTTCGATCGCAATTCCTCTAATTCTGCATCTACTGCTGAATCCCTGACGGTGGGTGGATGGGCAGTGTTACCCAGTAACATTTGTGCTTTTAGCCGTACCAACGCAGCTAACCACTCTTTCAGATCGGAATTAGCCAGAGCGATGGCTCTACCGACTCAGGCATTGGGAACCTGTTTTCGCAGGTATTCTTGCCCAAAACGCAAGAATATTAGCAAAATTGCTAAATTTTTGAATATTAGCCTCGCAGAATTAACCGCCCAATTAGAAGATGTAGAATCGGTTTTAGAATTAGAGAAGGCAAAAGCAGCGGATATTATTCCGAGTCGCCGCTCAATTGCCCGATCCAGAAAAGATTGCTCTGATTAAATTTTTAGTCAATACTTTAGAATTTGCCTAAAACTATGAACGACAACGAAAAACGAAAAATTGACAGCATTATCGTCCGAATTGCCTTGATTTTGGGACTGGGATTTTTAGCCGTAGAAGCAGGTCGAAATGTTATCAGCATTTCTTCTCAAAATAGCTTTCCAGAATTAGAGCAACAGGTAAGAGAAGCGGAAAGAAGAGGAGAAAAAGTAAGGAGAGCCATTGAAGAAGCCAACAAACACCGACTTTCTGACCCAGATCAACCAAACCCTTAAGCGAGTGAAAATTCAGGTTAGGGGCGATCAATGACAGTTGATCGCCACTTTACCCGCAAAAGATGGGGGATGTTTTTTCTTTATGACTAGCAATTAATATTCCCTATCTCAACAACAAACTCAATAAATAGAGACGTACCGTAGATAGTACGTCTCGACGCTCTCAAAGTTTTACAGTTCTTTTAACTTCGATCGCAATTCCTCTAATTCCGCATCCACTGCCGAATCCCTGACGGTGGTTGCTTGGGGTAAAGTGGGTTGACTAGAAGCTGTACCAGGTAATGCTCCCCCGGACATTTGTGCTTTTAGCAGTGCTAATTCATCATCCACATCGCTACCCGATTCTAGTGCAGCGAATTGATTTTCGATGCCGATGCCACCCAATTCACCGTAAGCTTGACTAGTGGCTTCTAACTCGATAACTTTTGCTTCCATGCGCTCAAAAGCACCCACGGAACTACTGGTATTGATACTGCCGAGGGTTTTTTGGAGTTCTTCGTTAGCTTTTGCGGCTCTGGAGCGAGCTACTAACATATTTTTCTTGGTTTTTGCCTCAGAAATCTTACTTTCGAGCGCAATCAAGTTTTTTCTCAGACTATCTACCTGTACCGTTTGCTGATCCAGTTGATTTTTGAGAATGGCGGCGGTTTCCGTGAAATCTTTCTTGCGTTTAAGAGCTTCCCTGGCGAGAGTTTCATCCCCTTTAGCAAGGGCTAATTTGGCTCTTTGTTCCCATTTATTGGCTTCTGACTGGTCTTTGCTGTATTTTTGTTCCGTTTGTCGCTGTTCGGCGATCGCTCTAGCGACCGCTTGACGTACCTGTACTAGATCCTCTTGCATATCACTGACAGCTTGTTCCAGCATTTTTTCTGGATCTTCAGCCTTGCTCACCATATCATTGAGGTTAGCTCGGACAACTCGGCTAAGGCGATCGAATAAACCCATGACGCTCTTGTTCCTCTCGGTGTGTACTAAATCAGTTAACTGTTCTTAAAATTTCCTATCTTGCCTAACGGCTTATTCTCTAATTTGACACTCTCCGCCCTAAAAGTGCGGAGATTCTTGGGCTGAATCCGGCCTCTACTAACTAAGTTAGCTTTGGACTTACAGTTTCATATCTAGTCCGACTACACCTATAAGGCAAGCACTCTTAAAGACTACTCCCCAAGCGTAAATTTCTGTGTGTCCCACAGTATTTAATTGTTTGGCGTTCTGACAGTTTGGACTTAATTAAACACCATTGACTGTTAGAAATTTTCAGATCACGGAGTAGGACGTTTAACCTGTTTGCTCACGTTCTCACGGTCGGAACCACCTGTGGGTATTTTAGCACAAGGCCATCCTAAAAGGACGGGGTTTTCAACCCAAATTTCTGATCAACCACAGAAGCAATCAGCAGTCAGTATTCATGAGTCAGATGTGAGTTTTCAGTTCACTGATTACTGTTTACTGTTCACTGTTCACTGAAAATACACCCCACTTCCCACATCACCCATCCAAGTTTTCTTGTTTTAACTTGAGTAATTCCGCTTCAATTTGTTTTTGTCCCTCCAAATCTTGGAATTGTCGCTCTAAGGGGTCTTTATACCCGATTAAATCGGCTTGGGATTCAGCTTCTAGGACTTTTGCTTCTAATTTCTCGAAAATAGTTCCCATCTGACTGCTGTTCAAACTGCCCATAATTTCTTGGGCTTTTTGACTGGCACTCGCTGATCGCAATCTGGCCACATAAAGGCTTTTCTGTGCTTTCATCTCAGCATATTTGCGTTCAATTGTCAAGAGTTCTTTCTTTAACTTTTGTATAATAGCCGTCTGTTGTTGCAGGGAGGTTTGTAGGGGGGCGATCTGACTTTGATAGGTTTGCCATTGGCTGAGAGCTTGGCGGGCGAGTTCCTCGTTACCGTGATGTAGGGCTAATTGGGCGCGTTCGTGCCAAGTTTGGGCCGCTTTTTCCTGTTGTTGTCGTTGGCGCTCGGTACGTTTCTGGGTAGCGACGGCTGCCGCCAGGGCTTGTCGCATTTGCATCAATTCCCCTTCCATCGCCAAGATCGCCTTTTCCAGCAGTTTTTCTGGATCTTGATTTTCCTGAATCAGACTATTGACTTGGGCGCGAATTGCTTGGCCCATGCGCTCAAACAAACCCATTGCCGTCCTCCCGATAGGAACCCTAATAGTTTACCGAAGTGCCGCTCCTATCAATAATGATAGAACTAGGGACGGGGGACTGGGAGGGATCGGCTGTTTCTGAAGGTGCCGGACTACTGGGAGAAGGGGATGCTTGTAATTCTGGCGGTAACTGTTTCATTAACTCCGTGGCATCCTGTCGGTTTTGATTGGCCAAGCGACGGGCTTTTTCCCGTTGAAAAAAGGGTAAATTAGCGGGTGATTCTTCTCTTTGACGCAATTCCTCCAACATTCGTTCGTTAATGATCGCGGTCGAGGGGGCGGGGGTGACTTGGGGCGGTGGCGGTGGTGGTGCGGAAACTAGGGAAGATGCTGGAGGGGTACTGGGGTCCGGGGGGGCGACGGGTAAAGATTGCTTGATCTTACTGACGGGTAATTGATGGGCCGGCATTGGGGATGGTGGCGGATTCGGGGGTAAGAGGGCATTAGTCAGATTGATAGCGGTGGGGGGACTCTGAACCACTGGTGGGGAGGTAATATTAGTTATCGGGCTAGTTTTAACCGGAGGAGCGGGAATATTAACGATCGGACTGGTTTGAGGAGTTTTCTGTACTGGACGAGCGATCGCTATCAATCGATCGAGGTGGCGGGAGTTATTTTGGTGCGGCTCGAGGGGGGAATTCTCAGCTTTCCTCGGGGTGGGGGTGGTGGTTAACCATTGATTGAGACTGAGGAGACTATTAGCAATTAAAAAGATCACCATTGCCCGGATACCCCAAGGGGTAAAAAAGACATCTTTAGCTTGGGGATAGACGTTAATGACAGCAGCTTCTAGGTATTCTGGTTCCCGATCGGGATCGATGGCTGAACTGGGTTGATGAACGATCGAGAGAGGGGAATCTTGGGGGGATGGGGATCGATCGGATTTCATGAGGGTATTAAAGGTTATGCTGAAAAGTTAGGGGGTTTTTTCGTCCTAGTGTACCGTGGTATTCCCTAGATTTTCCAGATGTCTTTACATTCTCTTGACAAAATTTTGGCGGTTATTACTCAACAGGCGGGTTGGGAAGAATATCGCCACTATGATCAAGTGCTGCAATTGTGGCCAAAAATTATTAATCCCCGTCTGCTTGAGCAAACCCGGCCTTTTTCCCTGAGTCGCGGGGTTTTATCGGTGGCTACCAGTAGCGCCGCTTTAGCACAGGAATTGTCTTTACAACGCTATAGCTTACTAAAACGGCTTAATAGTCAGTTAGAGACTCCCTTGAGCGATATCCGCTTTTCTGCTGCCCGTTGGCAGCAGGATAGTCAGTTAATTCCGCTAGAAGCGATCGCACCTAATTCCCTGAGAGATCATCCTAGCTATGTCACCCCGGAAAAACCGCCAGAAAATCCCCAGCAACCGGACATTTTAGAGACTTGGAGCCAGAAAATACGTCATAGAACCCGATCCTGGCCAATTTGCCCTCGTTGTCAGTCTCCCACTCCCTCCGGAGAGCTTGAGCGTTGGCAATGTTGTGCTTTTTGTTTTGCCCAGTCGGGCGGGGTAAAAGATGCAATTTTTTTATAGTATTGTGGAAAGAGTGGTTTTGAGTCAGGAATCAATTGGCCGATCTTTTCTGTCTTAATTGAACCTGTATTCATCAATTCTATCGAGCTAAGGCTTGATCCCCGTTCTGTTATTGCTGATACTAGACCCAATAACCTCGGCCACAACTGAGTTGAACTCTTCAGTTTTGAGACAGTGCTGCTTTTTGCAAAGTAACTATTAAAAGATTCTAAAAATAAAATTTTTTTTGGGGATCACTAAAAACTATATGGCATATCAGTTCTAGCTGTGGTAGTCAGGAAAATACCCTTGGCACAGGGTAGGACAATATTACACAGAGCGAAAAGAGAGTCATCCCTTGAGTTCGTTATAATCATCTTCCTTTTAAAGCCAACCCATGCAAGCCGCAAACTTTCTTACTTCTTCCTGTCGATACTGCCGATACTATCAAACCCAAGGTCGGCGCGGTGGCACTTGTCAACAACTAGATGTTCCCGTCGAAGCTCATTGGAAAGCCTGCGCTCTAGCGATGCCTCCTTTTAGTACTGAATGGCAACAACTCAATCGGGTGGTTAGTTTAGAACAGTCTCTAGAATTAACCTGTACAGTGTCGCCAACTCCCGTGGTGGTTTCCCCTAGTCGTCATGCTCCCCGACAACCGATCGCGGTTTAGAATATCTGGGGCCTAAACAGGAGCAAAAAATTGGCGTTGCCCATTAAAAATATGAATTCACCCTCCCACATCTTTCAGGGCGCTATTTTTGAGATAATAGATGAGTTGATTGCCAAGATAAAGCTGGGAAAAGCAGAATTGCTGTAGAAAGTATTCAGGAGTTGAGAGTTGGGGTTTGAGGGTTTTGGGGTATTAGTTGAAATTCCCCTATCTCCCCACACCCCGCACCCCGCACCCCACTTCCCACACCCCACTTCCCGATAATTAATGTCGCCAGAATGCCCCCGATGACTTCTCATCGTCCCCTAAAAATTGGTATAGTTGGCACAGGGTTCGCCGCTCAACGTCGCGCTGAAAGCTTGCAAGCGGATGGTCGCGCCCAGCTTCTGTATGTTAGCGGTAATAGTGCCGAATCGATCGCTAATTTCTCGCAAAAATACCAAATTTCTACCCTAGATTCGGCAGTAAGCCTGGCCAGCCATCCCGATCTCGATCTGATTGTCGTTGCCAATGTTAATCAGGCCCATGCCTCGATCGCCCGTACTGCCTTAAAATCCGGTAAGCACGTTATCGTCGAGTATCCCCTGGCTTTCCACCCAGCAGCGGCAGCAGAATTAATCACCCTAGCCGAAACCGAGAAGAAATTACTGCACGTCGAACATATTGAACTTTTGGGGGGACTGCATCAAACCCAACAGCAGTATTTAGCCACCCTCGGCAATATCCACCTAGCCCGTTATACCACGATCGCCACCGGCAGACCAGCGCCCCGGCGCTGGACATTTCATCGGGATTTATTCGGTTTTCCTTTGATCGCTGCCCTTTCTCGTATCCATCGCTTTACTAATTTATTTGGGGAAGTGGAGTCCGTATCCTGTCATTGTCGTTATTGGAATGCCCCGGAATCCGATTATTTTCTGGCCTGTTTGTGTGAGGCGCAGTTATTATTTAAAAATGGCTTAATTGCCGAAGTTACCTACGGCAAAGGGGAAGTTTTTTGGCAAAATGAGCGAACTTTCACTATTCATGGCGAGACGGGCAGCTTAATTTTTGAAGGGGAAACAGGGCAGTTAATTAATAGTGAAGGTAGCCAAGCTTTAGAAGCGGAAACCCGTCGCGGTCTTTTTGCCAAAGATACCGCCATGGTACTAGATTATCTGTTCGATCGGGTTCCTCTCTATGTTACTCCCCAAGCCAGTCTTTATGCCCTAGAAGTGGCATACGCTGCCTATCAATCTTCGTTGTCGGGAAAAACAGTTTTTCTCGCAGACAATTAAACCGAATTAGACTTTTTGAATTAACTTTCTGCCTAGTAAACCCTGGGGACGAACTAACAACATAATAAAGAGAATAGCAAAAGCGATCGCCTCTCGATAACCGGAATATTCTGCGGGAACAAAAGCTTCGGCAATACCCAATAATAAACCACCGATTACTGCTCCGGGGATACTTCCCAATCCCCCTAAAACAATCACTCCTAAACCTTTTAATCCGAAAGCAATACCGAAATAGGGGCCAGCGATACTAACACTAGAACCGACTAAAGTTCCTGCTAAACCTGCCAAGGCACCACTAATAAAAAAGGTAATCACGATAAATTTTTCGGGATTGATCCCCAACAAACTGGCAGTGGTGACATCTTCAGCTACCGCTTGTAAAGCTTTGCCCATTTTGGTGAAATTAACCCAATAAGTCAGTAAAGCTACCATCACTGCTGAAACCAGAAAAATAATAATCTGAATTGTGCGAACTGCCACGGGGCGATCGACTGTACCGAAATTAATTGCGGGGGGAAGATTGCCATAAATCCCATCGGGAAAAGTATAAATTTCTGCCCCGAATAAGTATTGAATGACATTGACAATCACCAAGGCTGCCCCTAGGCTAGAAACCAGAGTTAAGAGAGAATCGGAACCGCGTACCCGGAGGGGTTTAAAGGCCAATCTTTCCAGAAGAACCGAGGTGAAACCTGAAAGGATACAGCCTAGCAAGAGTGCCAAAAAAAAGGGTAAGGAAAAGGGTAATTTGGCATTAGCCAATAAACCATTAAAACCGAAAACTCCCCCCGCTAGAGCGTAGGTAAAATAGGCACCGAGGGTAAAAATTGCGCCATGGGCAAAATTGATAATCCCTAAAATGGAAAAAATCAAAGTGTAACCGAGGGCAAAAATAGCATAGACACTACCGATCGATAAACCGTTTAAAACCTGTTGAAAAATCGTTACTAGATCCATTGTCAGGGTTAGCTAGGGTAACTTTTGATTATAACTGACGGTCGCCACCACATCCGGTAAAGGACGCTGCAGTTTATATAACCAGAATAAACCGAAAATACCGATAGCGATCGCTCCTAAACTAATTATTTGCGCCATTTTCAAAAGCCCAAACATTAAACTATCGGTGCGTAGCCCCTCGATCCAGAATCTACCTAGACTGTAGGCGATAAAATAGACTAGGGTAAGGGTGCCAATTTTTAATTTACTAGGGTGTTTTAAACCCCAGAAAAATAGATAGATGAGTAGGGCAAAAACTGCCAGATTCCAGAGAGATTCGTAGAGAAAGGTGGGGTGAAAATAATCGACGGCGATATATTCTAAAGGACGACTAGCCGGAGGAATAAACAACTTCCAAGGTAAATTAGTCGGACTGCCAAAAGCTTCCGAATTAAAAAAGTTACCCCAACGTCCGATCGCTTGACCGAGAATAACTGAAGGGGCCACCAGATCGAGTAATTGCCAAAGAGAAACCCGATTAATGCGGGCAAAGATTAGGGCTGCCAGCAAACCCCCGATAATTGCCCCGTGAATAGCGATACCGCCCTTCCAAATGGCGATAATATCAGCAGGATTTTGCGCGTATTCTTGCCACTGAAAGAGAACATAGTACAGACGGGCTGCAGGTATGGCCCCCACTACTAACCAAATGGCCAAATCGGCGATTAAATCGGGATCGATCGCTCTTTTTTGGGCGAGGTACTGGGAGAGGGTGACACCCAATAATAGCGCCATAGCGATGAGAAATCCATACCAGCGCACCGAAATCGGTCCGATCTCCCAGAGGACGGGGCCGGGAGACTGAAAGACAAAACCTAAGAGCATAAAATTATTAAGAATAAAAAATTTTATCTTTCCTATAGTATCTTATGCTATGATGGAATGCGGTGACATATTTGCGGATGTGGCGGAATTGGTAGACGCGCTAGATTTAGGTTCTAGTGTCTTTGATGTGTGGGTTCGAGTCCCTCCATCCGCATTAACCTTCGGGTCGATGAAGTGTAACCTGATTTGGCGTTGACGAGCGACGACCCAAAAGGAAAACTTGTTAATTGCCATTTTTGAGACTCCGATTCGGGAAATTGGTATGAGATTTAACGTTGAAAAATCTTCCTTTTATTTTTTCAACTGACTTCTTACCCAATTCCGAAATGCTTTGACTAACTCTAGGTAATCCAATGTTTCAGCTTGTTGTAAAAATATAGCAATTTCTAAGATGGGTAAATTAGGAAAAAATCGACTGGTTGGGGAGGTTATATAAGTGCTATTTTGTAATTGTTGGATGACCAGAGATTCCCCATTATAAACCCAAACCTCTGCCACGCCTAAATCTGCATAAACCTGAAGGCGATTTTGAGAACTGCTGGTAACATCAATTTCTATGACTAAATCCGGTGCTGGGTCTTCATTTAAGTCCAGTCGCTTTTTCCCCCGAACCGCCTCAATATTATCAATGTAAAAACATTCATCTGGTTCTGCACCACTTAATTGAGGTCGTTTAAAGGTGGTAGAACCGAGGGGATAAATCGGGACTGCTGATTCTTCAGCTAGGGTTTCGACAAAGCGACCGATGAGGGTTTTACTAAATTCGTGTCCGGTCGAAGGAGCCATCATTTCTAAATTGCCACGATTGTAGGTCAGCCGCAGACGGCGATCGCTCATTTCTTCTAGCAGCGTTTCGTAGGTTTCCCAGCTAATCCCGGACAGGTGAATTATTTCAGCCGGTGGTGCGAGCAGTGTTACAGTCATAGATTCAAGCAAAAATCCCATGCTTCCATAATAATCAAAGGGTGAGCATTGCCCACCCTTGCTAATTAAGCAGTTACTACCGGGGAAGCTAACCGTTTAAAGGTCAATCTTTCATCGGCCACATCGACAAAAATCGTGTCTCCCCCTTTGAATTCGCCGCGCAGAATTGCCTTAGCGATCGGAGTTTCTACATATCTTTGTACTGCTCGTTTTAAGGGTCGCGCACCGTACACTGGATCGTAACCAATTTCTGCTAGATAATCGAGGGCAATATCGGCAAATTTCAGGGCTAATTTTTGTTCCATCAAGCGGTCGCTGAGATTACCGATCTGTAGTTTGACAATCGAGCGCAGTTGTGCTTTTTGTAAACTATGGAAAATGATCGTTTCATCGATACGATTGAGGAATTCGGGACGGAAACTATTCCGCATTGCTTCCATCACCCGGGCCTGCATTTCCTCATAACGAGACTCATCACCGGCCACGTCTAAAATGTATTGAGAACCGATATTACTGGTCATAATAATGATGGTATTTTTGAAATCAACCAGATGACCTTGAGAGTCGGTTAAGCGCCCATCGTCAAGGATTTGTAACATAACGTTAAAAACGTCGGGATGGGCTTTTTCAATCTCATCAAAGAGGATGACAGAGTAGGGACGACGCCGGATTGCCTCGGTTAATTGTCCTCCTTCATCGTAGCCGACGTATCCCGGAGGCGCACCCATGAGACGGGAAACGCTGTGTTTTTCCATGTATTCCGACATATCGATGCGAACTAGAGCCTCTTCGGTGTCAAAGAGATTGCGAGCTAAAGCTTTCGCCAATTCTGTCTTACCAACACCCGTCGGACCGAGGAAAATAAAGCTGGCCGTGGGACGGTGGGGGTCCGATAAACCGGCGCGGGAACGTTGAATCGCTTCGGCTACGGCTGTGACCGCTTCCTCTTGACCGATGACACTTTCGTGTAATTCCTCTTCCAGATTGAGGAGTTTTTCTTTTTCCGATTCGATTAATTTATTGAGAGGAATTCCCGTCCATTTCGAGATAATTTCGGCGATATCCGATTCGAGAACTTCTTCTCTTAATAAACTTTTGCCGGTGGTTTGTTTGTCGGCCAATTGAGTTTCTAGGGCGGACATTTGCCGCTGCAGATCGGTTAATTTTCCGAACTTTAATTCCGCAGCCCGATTATAATCATAATCGCGTTCGGCCTGTTGAATTTCCAGATTAACTTGTTCGATCGCTTCTTTAACCCCACGAACTTTATCGATAATCTCTTTTTCCCCTTGCCATTGGGCATTTAATCCCGATTGTTCTTCCTTGAGGTTAGCCAGTTCTTTTTCTAACTTTTCTAACCGTTCTCGCGAAGCTGGATCGTATTCCCGTTGTAGGGAAAGTTTTTCCATTTCTAGCTGAAGAATTTTGCGATCAATTTCATCGAGTTCTTCTGGTTTGGAAGTGATTTCCATCTTCAATTTGGCCGCCGCTTCATCAACTAAATCAATGGCCTTATCGGGCAAAAAGCGATCACTAATATAACGATTAGAAAGCAGGGCCGCTGCCACTAAAGCATTATCGGCAATTTTCACCCCATGATGCACCTCATAACGTTCTTTGAGACCGCGAAGAATCGAAATAGTATCGACCACATTTGGTTCATCCACTAAAACCTCTTGGAAGCGTCTTTCTAACGCCGCATCTTTTTCGATATATTTGCGGTATTCATCGAGGGTAGTGGCTCCGATACAACGCAATTCACCCCGGGCTAACATTGGTTTTAATAAATTGCCCGCATCCATTGCCCCTTGAGTGGCTCCCGCACCGACAACGGTATGAATTTCATCAATAAACATGATGATATTGCCTTGGGAATCGGTGACTTCCTTGAGGACAGCTTTTAATCTTTCCTCAAATTCTCCGCGATATTTTGCTCCCGCAATTAAGCCACCTAAATCGAGAGAAATGAGAGTCCGATCTAACAGAGATTCTGGCACATCACGGTTAATAATCCGCTGGGCTAATCCTTCGACAATGGCTGTTTTTCCTACTCCCGGTTCCCCGATTAAAACCGGGTTATTTTTAGTCCGACGCGAGAGAATCTGAATCGTGCGACGGATTTCGTCATCCCGTCCAATTACGGGGTCTAATTTACCTTCCCGTGCCAATTGGGTGAGATCCCGTCCGTATTTTTCTAGGGCCTCATATTTGCCTTCTGGATTCTGATCGGTCACTTTTTGACTACCTCTGACTTGTTGAATAATTTCTTTGAGTTTGCTTTCGGTAAGTCCGAATTCTTGAAAAATATTTTTACCGAAGCGCTCATCTTTAGCGTAACCTAAAATCAAATGCTCGATCGAGATAAAGTCATCTCCAAATTCTCGACGATAATTTTCCGCTCGATCGAGTAAACTATCTAAACTACGACCTAAATAAATCGAGTCGCCGGGGTTAGAGATTTTCGGTTGACGACGGATAAAATCATCGGTTCGATCCCGCAAACGGGCTAGACTAATATTAGCTTTACTAAAGACACTGCCCGCTAATCCCTCCTGTTCGAGAAGGGCTTTCATTAGATGTTCGCTTTCGATTTGTTGCTGGCTGTTCTGTTTGGCAATGTCCGGCGTTTTGACGATTGCCTCCCAAGCTTTTTCTGTAAATTGTTGTGGATTGGTTGGCTGCATTTTCTATAAGAGATTACTTTTATACCCTTGAGACTATTCTAGATTGACCGGTTTGTTGGCTTCTAGGGGCTTACCGTACCTAGTTAAGGGGGATTTCCCCTCAATGGTGCGATTTAAGCCGCTAAAGTTGATCAGCTGTAATGGATTTAAACTGCTTCTGGGAAATTTTAGTACAAATGTTCAATCTCTCAACCAAGCTAAAATCTTAATTATTAAAGATGTCCAGTGATTACTGATTACTGATGACTGTTTACAAGGGCCGAATCTAAAACCTAAGTAGGGAGGCACAATTATTTGTAGGATGGGTTAGCGGTAGCGTAACCGATGCAGGCGTTGGGTTTCATGCTTCAACCCAACCTACGTTCTGATGACTGATTACTGATAACTGATAACTGATTAATTCCCCCCTAAAATACTCTCTAAGCGATTAAAGATTTAACTTTACTAATGATACCAACTGGGTCAATACCTTGGTGGGGGAATTGTTCCCATAAACCGCCACAACCTTCATGGTGAGTACCGATATAGGCGTATTTAGGAGTTAAACCGCGTTCGAGTAGCCAAGAACCATAACGGCTACCTAAACCCGTGCGACGGTTAAATGCTTCTACCACTAAAACAAAGGGAGAATTACCAACTTTAGCGATAATTTCTTCATCCACTACATTGAGAGTCGGTTTATTAATTAAACCCACGTCAATACCTTCTTGTTTTAGACGTTCCACTGCATCTAAAGCGCGGTATAAACCATCGCCAAAGCTGATGATATAACCAGCAGTGCCTTCCCGAATTACTTCATCTTTTCCGGGGACAAAGGTATAACCATCGCCAAAGAAATTATTGCCTTTAGTATCAAGAATATTGGGAGTTTTAGAACGAGTCGAGAAGATAAAACGTAAACCGGGTTGATGGAAAGTTGCCTCGACACAAGCGGTCATTTGTGCCGCATCGGCTGGGAAATAAAGACGGGTTTCGTAACCGTCATCCAGTCCATTATCGGCAAAGAAATTATTCAAACCAAAGTGACAGGTATTATCCGCCATGTCATCGATACCAGAATGGGAAAAATGACATAAAAGATTAGAATAATTCAAACGGGCCATGGTGATTTCAGAAATACACATTTCTAGAAAAGCGGCAAAGGTGGCGAAAATTCCCTGTTTACCTTTTTCCATACCAAAACCGGCGGCTGCCGAAAGATTGCCCCGTTCCATAATACCGGAAGGAATAAACACTTCGGGATGTTTATCGTGGATAATTTTCAGACCGCAGGAGCCCTCTAAATCGCTATCTACTACTAATACCTTAGCCTTGCGTTCTTCCTCGCTCATTTTGCCTAAAAGACTGACTACTGCTTCGCCGAAAACGTTGCGGTTAGAACCCCATTTATCCCCAGAACCGAGGAATTTATAGTCATTAGAAGGCTTCTTAATACTGTTGAGATATTCCACGGCGGCACTGTGTCCTTTTGCCTCTAAATATTTCAAAGCCAAGGGTACAGAAATCACATCATGACCGTGGTTAGAACCTTCTAACCCTTCAATACCGGGACACATGGGACGTTTATTAATAATCGCAATCGGGCCAGGAGTATTAATTGCTTCACAGATATTGCGATACAAACTATCGATATCTTCCCCATCTCCCACTAACACTTTTAGACCATGACCGGCGAGAGTTTTAGCCACATCATAACCGGGTAAATATTTGGAAGGATTACCAGCAATCGTCACATCATTATCATCAATAATCAGCTTAACATTGATGTGTTGAGCCACGGCTAAACGGGCAGCTTCCGCGTCATTGCCTTCCTGTTGAGAACCATCGGAACCTAAACAAAAAACGGTTTTTCCGGGGTTAGCTAAAGCGACACCGTTAACGTAGGGCCACATATGTCCTAAACGGCCAGAACTAAATTTTACGCCGGGGGTTAATCCTAATTCCGGGTGTCCGGGGAGTTTAGAATTAGCCTCGCGGTAGTGCATTAATTGTTCTGGGGGTAAAGAACCTTCTAACGCAGACATGAGATATTGAGTACCGACGCGGTGTCCCGCTTCATCGAAGAAAATTGGTACAAATTGACTAGGTTGACTGCGGAAAAGAGCATCGAGAATCACCACTTCCGGGACGGTATCGTAGGGGCCGCCGGTGTGTCCACCCACACCCCGGGCCGCACCCGTGGCAGTAAAAAAGATGATAGCATCGCGACAGAGTTGGATATTGGCTTTTAGGGCGCTTCTTTGGTCGTCGGTGAGGGTGGGGTTACTGGGGTCGAGACTGATGGGTTTATAGGCGCTCAAATCGATGGGAAAGGCTGTCATTGTCGATTTTCCTTAATGTAGAGAAATAACTATAGTCAGGGAAATCATAGCCTAGAATGTCACCCGATCGATTGATTGAATAATTTCTTATCATAGATGTAGTCCCTAATACAAAAGTTTTACCCTTGCTGGGATAGTGTCCACGGTCCGGGACAGGGGAAATCTTAAAAAAGATACGGGAAAAAAAGCTGTTCTTGAGGGCAATAGTCCAGAATGGCAGGTAAGACCGAGTAAAAAGGGGAAAGGGGAAAGGAAAAAGTAAAAAGGATAACCTTTGACTGTATAGCGTTTCTTAGAGGGATGAAGTATGACCTGATTCTCGGTTGATATTACTGCAATCTCTAGCCAAAAAATCAGCCCATAATTAACAAAAACTAGATTTAAGGTAAAAACTATGTGTTTAGGCATACCGGGACAAATTACGGCAATTATTGATGAAAACCATCATCTGGCTCTCGTCGATGTGGGGGGTGTAAAAAGAGAAGTAAATATCGCTTGTATTGTTGATGAAGACCATCCCGCTAATACTTGTGTAGGGGATTGGGTATTAGTTCATGTGGGTTTTGCCATGAATCGAATCGATGAAGATGAGGCGCAAGAAACCTTAAATTTATTAACACAATTATTGGAATTAGAGGAAGAATTTAATCATAATTAATGTTCTTAATTAGTTGGCCACAAATTAATTCTGTTGTCTATCTTAAGAAAGGTAAATTACGGCAATTAATTATTACTGACGACCGACGACCGGCTCCACAATTAACTTTACTTTTGTCCAACCACTTATAGAGAGAAAGCTTGTTATGAAATACGTTGATGAATTTCGTGATCCCGTTAAAGCGGCAGCATTAATTCAACAAATTGAACAATTATCGATAAGAATCTCTGAAAAGCGGGAAAAAGTTACTAAAATTATGGAGGTTTGTGGGGGTCATACCCACTCAATTTTTAAATACGGTATCGAGGCAATACTTCCCGAAACTATCGAATTAATTCATGGTCCTGGATGTCCCGTTTGTGTAATGCCGCGAGGTCGTTTAGATGATGCCATTTTTCTCGCACAACAACCGAACGTAATTCTGACAACTTTTGGCGATACTATGCGTGTCCCCGGTTCCCATTTGAGTCTGCTGCAAGCGCGAGCAAAAGGTGATGATATTCGCATGGTTTATTCTCCTCGCGATGCCTTAAAAATTGCCAGAGAAAATCTCGATAAAGAAGTAATATTTTTAGCATTAGGGTTTGAAACAACCGTTCCTAGCACAGCTTTAACCGTTTTAGAAGCACAAAGAGATGGCATCAATAATTTTAGTTTATTTTCTAATCATGTGGTGATTATTCCCGCTCTGAAAGCCTTGTTAGATAACCCAGATTTACAGTTAGACGGTTTTGTTGGTCCCGGTCATGTTAGCATGGTAATTGGCACAGAACCCTATCAAGTTATTGCCCAAGAATATCATAAACCTGTGGTAGTTTCTGGGTTTGAACCCTTGGATATTCTGCAATCAATTTGGATGGTATTAAAACAATTAGATGAGCAGAGATGTGAGATCGAAAATCAGTATGATCGAGTGGTACAAAATCAAGGAAATAGAGTCGCTTTATCGGCAATCAAGCAAGTTTTTGAACTGCGGGATCAGTTTGAATGGCGAGGTTTAGGAGAAATTGCTCAAGGAGGGTTAAAACTGCGAGATGAGTACAGTAATTTTGATGCGGAGAAGAAATTTACCTTACCCAATCAGCGCGTTAAAGATCACAAAGCTTGTCAGTGTGGCGAAATTCTTAAAGGTGTTTTAAAACCCTGGGAATGTAAAGTATTTGGGACTGCTTGTACTCCCGAACATCCCATCGGCACTTGTATGGTTTCTAGTGAAGGTGCTTGTGCCGCTTATTATAAGTATGGTAGAAATTAGTAAATTTTTTTACTGATTGGGTTCCTTTCCGGTGAGGAAACGCTAGAATTATCACCAGAAGAAATTAACAATCTCTCGGTGATAAAAAAGATGAAGATCAAAAATAATCTGGGTTTATTTGGCTTAACTACCTCTCTGCTGCTAGTTATCGCTTCGGAAATCGTTCTTGCTTCCCAAGAACAAACCCTAGAACTGCAACCAAGTCAACCCCCCAGCGCCGATTTTTTCAAACCCGTCACCAATCTAATTAAAGATTTAAACCATCAGGGAGTAACTATCACCGATCCCAATGATCCCATGGCGGTGCGCTACCGAGTCAATTCCCCCTGTCGCGGTTGTTCAGTTTATCTAGGCACGGGAGTTGCCAATCCTCGCACCCAGACTAATAATAATGGCATGGGAATCAATTTTGGTCTTGGTTTCACCATGCCTTTTTCACCCTAAATACCGATGACATATTTACGCCATTCGTGATTGTGATTCCCCCTAGTGTGCTTTAATAGCTCAAAGTGGAGACTACTGTAGGGACGACGCGGTTGGGCGTGCAGGGACATATTGGCCTCTTTTGGTGTACGATTGCCCTTATGCACATTACAACGCACACAAGCCGCCACTAAATTCTCCCAGGTATCACCCCCTCCGCGAGAACGGGGAATCACATGATCGATGGTTAATTGTTCACCTCGGTAGAGACAGTATTGACAGGTGTGATGATCTCGTTCGAGAATATTACGACGGGTTAAAGGAATTTCCTTGTAGGGAACACGGACGTATTGCCTAAGACGGATAACAGAAGGTAGCGGTAAGTCACGACAAACCACTTTTCCGTTATGTTCTAGGGATTCAGCTTTTCCTTTCAACAATAAAACGATTGCGCGCCGCCAACTGGTAATATTTAGCGGTTCGTAGGAGGCATTCAACACGAGAACCTTGCTCATAGGTGTCTGGAGATCGCTTGAATTTACCCCGCATGGTAACACAGATCACTGAGATTGGAACCTATTATTCATTGTTGGGGAAGTGGGGAGCTTTTTTCAGTGCGATCGCCGTTCTGGTAGGATTGGCAGTTAATCATATTATTAAAAACGGATTTAATATAATTAGCAAAACTAATGATATATATATATATATGCAAATAATTTATATATAATTGACAGTAAAAAGAAACGCCCTTAAGATGCTAACAAAAATTAATTTAGTGAATCAAGCTAGACATCCAAGCAGAAGGCATAAGTGGATTTTCCAATACTTCCCCCAATACTTCTAGAAGATGGCTCAAGTCTTTTGGGAGTAGATCAGACTTTGATGGCGACAGCACCATCTATGCTGGCTCCGACAACGCCAGAGGTGGTTCCTCAAGTCACGCCTCTCACCCCATCTTCTCCTAGCAATTTTCTTGCTCCCGTGAGCGCGGCGGCGAGCGATAACTTAGCTAATCAAAGTGATTCTCTGCTATCAACCCCATTATTAGTTAATCCAGAGGCTGCTAATTTCTCCTTTTCAGACCAAGATACTTCTTGGACAGGAACCCCTCAAATCAGTCAGTTAGATGATTTAGGCGAGGTTTTAGTCGTTCCGGGTAATCCCTCAGAAAGGGTGAATATGGTTGAGAGGGGGACAAGCGAGCTAGAAGGTAGATAGGGCAAGCGATATCGCTCTTTGTCCTTTGATGTAATCCTTCAACCGATAGCGGCTAATTTGCATTAGCTCTTCTATATTTT
>VYLF01000355.1_pt1 | contig 28259 bp, 21 predicted proteins | sample 5114371 | NCBI WGS metagenome assembly VYLF01 (sample SAMN12291773, study PRJNA351875) | freshwater metagenome | isolation source: freshwater lake | place: USA: Michigan, Kent Lake | collected 2013-08-15 | reverse complement strand
GAACACTGACTTGGTTTAACCACGGCTTTCATTTCTAAGACAATCATTGTTTATCGACCTCAAACAACTTATTTTAAGTTAACCTGTAGAGCATCGGATTGTCAAGATTTTAGTGAACATTGAGCTTTTACATTGAGCCTGTCGAAATGTCGTGCTTCGCTGTTTTATACTGGTCGGGGTTTCATCCCGTCGCTAAAAGCGAGGGTCTTCACCCCGACATTCAAGATAAAACATAGCCTAAATGTCCTTTTGTTGCTGTGCCAAATCCTTTAGCCATAAACAATCATCCTCAAGATAACAAATCGATTGCAATTGTCGATGATAGCTGAGATTCTATCACTTGATGACCGAGATTAACCGGTCGAGCATTTCCCTCTACCGGCGCGCAATAACGGGGAATTGGACTAGAAACGAGGCTTATATGACGGTCACTCACCGCTAATCCATGGCTAGGATCATAGCCTTTCCAGCCGCCCCCCGGCAAGTACACCTCTACCCAAGCGTGTAAATGTCTTTCTCCTTGGTCTAAATCTCCTTCTTGATAGCCACTGACAAAACGGGAAGCCAATCCCACACAGCGACACACATCCATAAATAAAACCACAAAATCGCGACAGGAACCCTGCTTATTTTTCCAAGTGTTTCCGGGTAGATAGGGTTCCCCGTTAAGACGAATAATTTGCTGACAATTTCGGTAAATTTTGTCATTAAGATTAAACAGGAAAGATAGCACCTGTCCTTCAGTTTCCTGCATAACTTCCTGGGCTAATGCTGCCACATCAGGGTCATTAGCTAACCCATAAAATTGTCTGTAGGCTTGTAATTGGCTGTGGAGGGAAATGGGATAATCAAAGGGTAAACAGGTCGCCCAAGGTTCCAACAAATACTGAAAAGGATTAACCCCATGGGTTTCCACTTCACTCACCACATCAATCAATAATTCTTCCGTCGGTTGATTAAACCAAATTTGTAAACAAGAATTGCCATCGAGGTCGATAATATTAGTTATCGTTAAAGGTTCCGGGTTAATTTTGAGTGTGAACTCTCGCAAAGTTTGCCCACCATCGGATTTTGGTCGCAAGCGCAGCAGATGGGGCGATAAAATCACGGGTTGATTATAGAAATAGTTAGTTTGATGCCGAATGTGATAACGCATTAAGTTGTTAATTGGGATTGATATTGAAAGTTATTTACTGGCAGAGGTGAGGCAAGTTCAGGATTAAAAACGAAGAAAGTTTCTGTCATTTTTATTCCCACATCATTAACTCTTTTTTGAATATGGTCGAGGAATTCATGCAATCCCATTTCAATAATATCCTCGATAGTTAGATAACTCATTTCCGCACAAAGTCGCCCTAAACTTCTTTCTACCGAATTGCCCCAAGTTCCTACAGGAGTACCGGTAACTTGATGCAAACAGTGGTCTAATTCCCGCAGACAAAAGTGAATTGAACGAGGAAATTCTCGATTAAGAATTAAAAATTCGGCCACGTCACTAGGAGTAATCCGTCGTTGACATTTACGATACATTTCGTAGGCACTCACCGACCGCAGTAAAGCAATCCATTGAATTTGGTCTAGAGAAGTTCCTACCCATTGAGCGGAAGGCAAGAGATAATAGTATTTAACATCAAGAATTCTGGCGGTTTTATCGGCGCGTTCCTGTAATCTTCCCATAACGCCAAAATGCCAACCTTCATTATGAGTCATCGTTGCATCCATCACCCCCGCAAAACGGTGACTAGCCAATTTAACTTGGGTAAAAAAGTTCGGTAAAGTAGTTTGAGGATGGTAAGAGGAAGCATCTTTTACCATTAAGAAAAAACCATTAACCTGTTCCCACATTTCCGAAGAAATAATCTCGCGAACTGACCGAGCATTTTCTCGCGCCCAGCGCAAACAAGAGATAATTGAACTACTATATTCCGTGTCAAATGTCAAGAAATTGATCACATTTTCTGCGGTGGCTGTGCCGTAACGTTTCTTGAATTGTTCTAAATCTCCCGTGGTTAAAACCAAAGGTTCCCACTGTTGCAAAACACTGGTAGGTACATCTAACATTAAATTAAGGTTAACATCCATAAACCGGGCGACATTTTCCGCCCGTTCAATATAGCGATTTAACCAATAAATTGAATCGGCAACTCTACTAAGCATAATTAACCAGGAAAAAGTGAAAAGGGTAGGGTGGGTTAGTAACCCAGCAAAATTTTGATTATTGTCTTGATTACTTGGTTAAAACCCAAGTGTCTTTACTGCCACCACCTTGAGAAGAATTAACCACTAAAGAACCCTTTTTCAAAGCCACGCGAGTTAACCCCCCGGGATGCACATAAATTTCATCGCCACGATGGAGAATATAGGGACGTAAATCCACATGACGACCTTCAACTTCCGTGTCAATTAAAGTTGGAACCCTAGAAAGACTTAACACCGGTTGAGCGATATAATTGCGGGGATTAGCAGCAATGCGTGGGGCGAATTCTGCCCTTTGTTCGGGGGTAGCTTGAGAACCGACTAACATCCCATAACCTCCCGACTCATTAGCGGCTTTCACAACTAACTTATCGAGATTATTTAAGACATAATCTAAGTCCTTTTCTCGCCAACAAAGATAGGTAGGAACGTTATTTAAAATCGCTTCTTCTCCCAGATAATAACGAATCATATCGGGGACAAAAGCATAAATAACCTTATCATCGGCGACTCCCGTACCCGGGGCATTAGCTAAAGCGACGCGACCTTCCTGGAAAACTTTTAATAATCCGGGTACACCTAACATCGAATCGGGACGAAAAACCGCCGGATCTAAAAAGTCATCATCGAGGCGACGATATACCACATCTACCCGTCTTAATCCCTTGGTGGTTTTCATTTGTAGATAACCATCAAAGACGACTAAATCACGCCCTTCCACCAATTCTACCCCCATTTGTTGGGCGATAAAAGAATGTTCAAAGTAGGCAGAATTATAGGTTCCGGGGGTTAAAACCACCACGGTGGGATTAGGCAATTGGGGCGGGGCTAAATTAAGGAGAGTTTCCAACAGATGGGAAGGATAATCATCCACCGGTTTAACATTCATTGTCTGGAAAATATCGGGGAAGGTGCTTTTCATTACCCGACGATTTTCGAGGACATAAGAAATACCGGAAGGAACCCGCAAATTATCTTCTAAAACGTACCATTGACCATCTTTATCGCGGACTAAATCGGTTCCCGTGATGTGACACCAGATACCTCCGGCGGGTTTTAGTCCCACACAGGGTTTAAGAAATCCCGTCGCCGAGGCGATTAATTCGGGGGGAATAATGCCATCTTTAATGATTAACTGGTCATTGTAGATATCGGAGAGAAAAAGATTGAGGGCTTTGATGCGTTGTTTCAGGCCTCTTTCTAAATAATCCCAGTCCTCAGCCGCGACAATTCGGGGAATAATATCAAAAGGAAAGATTTTTTCTACCCCTTGATTGTCGCTATAGACATTGAAAGTCACCCCCAATTCAAACAGGGCCGACTGAGCCGTTTCCCGGTGTTGTTGAAGTTCTCGGGGCGGCAGATTCTGCAACCATTTGATTAAAGGGGACGAGTGGGGACGAGGTTGACCATCATCTAAGAATAGTTCGTCGTAGAAGCCTTCGGGATCGTAGGTATTTAATAGCACGCTGACCTCATTTCATACCGATACTTTTTTGCTAACATACATTAACAATGCACTCTAAGAGAGTCTCTTAAAGAGGGGGTATCTCCCAAAGCACGAAGAAAAATTCCTCGTGCGCCATTAATATCTCTATCCATCTTCTTGCCATCAATCTTGGATTTAATGACTTTTTTTCCCCCTAAGTTATGTATTAATTCACCAGTCCAGCTAACTGTTTTCGACGTATAAGCTTCACAGCAGTCTATTACTAATTTACCCATCTCAAAAGCCTTATGCTTGAGAAATTGCTTAAATCGGTAATGAGACCAGTTAAGCATCTGTCTAACAGATTTTGAACGAATCTTCCTGCTATTTTTTAGAACCATTTCTGACACTTCAAAAGTAGGCAAAAGAATCACATCAAAGTTATCAACTAGGAATCTAGCAACTTGATGATGAAGTTCATCTACTAAATTCCTGATTTTATTTCTTAGTCGATTAGCTGCTTTTCGATAACGGTTTCTGGTTTTAGCATTAACTTTGGTAGAACGAGAAATTAAATCATCAAGGTGATAGCATAATCGTTGGATTTTACCTATATCCTGACTCCCGATTGAGCCAAAACTATTAGGCGAGAATAGTGCCAGAAAATCTCTAACACCGGGGTCTAGGGCGACAATGCGTCCTTGGTTATCGGATTCCCATCGTTGCACCTCATGGGGAATAGCTAAATAGTATTGTCCATTTCTGGATACTAATCGGCTATCCCCAAAATTGTCGGGCAGTGATTCGGTGAAGCGTATTTGCCCTAATTTTGTGTGATATATTCCTTTTTCTGAAATGGCTGACTTAGGAATATAACAGGATTGCTGTTTATCTTTACGGGAACGGAATTTTACTTTCTGGATTTCCCCAGTTTTTTGATATTTTCTTTGAGCATTTTTAACGGCTTCACAAGCGTCTTTGACTGCTATTGATTTAATCTGGTAGGGGACTTCTTTAGCCCATTCTGGTAAATCATTAATGATTCCCGTCTTGATAGCCTTCCAATTAGCTTTTCTACCTGGTTCCTGTAGATATTTAATGGTTTGGTTGAAGACAAACCGAGATACTCCCCACCAGTGTTTCATCAGTTTCTTCTGTTCTGTTGTTGGATAAATCCGCACTTTCTTTGATTTTTTGAGCGTACTTCCTGAGTCCGGGCATTCGGCAAGAGAAGATGTGAAGTATTTATAACAAGTCTGCTGTAAGTTCTGATTCGGGACTGTGAACAGTTTGGTCGAGAACCAAGATTTTGCCACCGTTTTGTTCGACCATATACTGTATAAGCTCGAATCTAAATCGGCATAATCTGTCCAGTGTGGACATAACAATTGTGAGTTTATTTCCCCACAATAATCTGTCCAGTATGGCTCTAAGTCCTTTTCTTTGGAAGTTAAGCCCACTATCGATGTCTTTGATGATTTCTTCCTCTGGATAGAATCCGCGCATAAAGCTGACTTGTCTCTCAAGGTCATCTCGTTGCTTGATTGAACTGACTCGGCAGTAGCAAACAAGGGAAGCTCTAGCTGCACCATTGACGTAAGACTGGACATCGTACAATCGTTGCCCTGCTTCGTTTTTGATACTTTTGATTTTCCCTTCATCGGCATATTCTCTTAATGTATTGGGATGTAATCCCCATAGCTCAACGGCTTTTCTTAGGCTCACAAACGTTCGCCTAAATAGTGGCGTATGTAGGTCAATGTGAGCAAATCAGTAACTAGCTGTCAACCTTACCTATTCCCAGTGTCGGACAATTAGCCCGATTTTTTGTAGTCTAGGAGACATTTTAAGGGAAATTTTAGGAAGTTACGTTTTTCGGGACTGGCGATCACAGATTGATCCCCACCAGTGGAGAAACCTGACCGGAGCGAGAATTAGCCCTGAAAACTGTGTTACATTTTTTAAAGGTCACACCTTAAATCTTTCATTTTTCTTACTGGTTACGCGATGTTTACCAAACAAGTAACGGATTCTAAAGCCTATCAATGGTTTGAGGAACGCTTAGAAATTCAAGGGATCGCTGATGATATCAGCACCAAATACGTTCCCCCCCACGTCAATATCTTCTACTGTCTGGGTGGTATCACCCTTGTGTGCTTCGTGATCCAGTTTGCCACTGGTTTCGCCATGACCTTCTACTACAAACCCACTGTAGCAGAGGCCCTCTCCTCCGTACAGTACATCATGAACGAAGTCAACTTTGGTTGGCTAATTCGTTCTATCCATCGCTGGTCTGCCAGTATGATGGTCTTAATGATGATCCTGCACGTTTTCCGCGTCTATCTGACCGGTGGCTTCAAAAAACCTCGCGAATTAACCTGGGTAACTGGGGTTGTCCTGGCCGTGATCACCGTTACCTTCGGTGTCACCGGTTACTCCTTACCCTGGGATCAGGTGGGTTACTGGGCGGTTAAAATCGTTTCCGGTGTACCTGCTGCTATTCCCGTCGTCGGTGATCAACTCGTCACCCTGATGCGCGGTAGCGAAAGCGTCGGTCAAGCAACTTTAACCCGTTTCTACAGCTTACATACCTTTGTACTGCCCTGGTCGATCGCGGTCTTCATGTTGCTACATTTCTTGATGATCCGTAAACAAGGCATTTCTGGGCCTCTATAATTCAGAAAAATATCTCTGTCGATCCGAAATCATTTTTAGGAGACATTATCCATGTCCACATTAAAAAAGCCCGATCTCAGCGATCCCGCTCTGCGCGCTAAGTTGGCTAAAGGGATGGGTCACAACTACTACGGTGAACCCGCTTGGCCTAACGATCTGCTCTATGTCTTCCCGGTAGTTATCTTTGGTACGATCGGACTCTGCACCGGTTTAGCGATTATGGATCCCACCATGATCGGTGAACCTGCCGATCCTTTCGCTACTCCCCTAGAAATTCTGCCAGAGTGGTATCTTTATCCCGTTTTCCAAATTCTCCGTATTCTTCCTAACAAACTCTTAGGTATCGCTTGCATGGCCGGCGTTCCCCTAGGCTTGATGTTAGTTCCCTTTATTGAAAGCGTCAATAAATTCCAAAATCCTTTCCGTCGTCCCGTCGCTACCGCTATCTTCCTATTTGGTACTGTGGTCACGATCTGGTTAGGTATTGGTGCCACTTTCCCCATCGATATATCTTTAACTCTCGGTTTGTTCTAAGTTACTGAACACCACCGGTTTGTTGCCCACGCTTGTGATTCCTGACTTTGGAAGAGCGATCGTGGGCAATTTTAATTTTGATTTCTTCTATCGGGTAATTTGTTGCACCAAAGCGATGACATCGCTGCGACTGAGTTTTTCCTTACCTAAAGCTAGGACTTCGAGAGTGCCATGGGCTAAAGCGAGGGGAATCTTACAAAAATCAAGGGCCGGCCCTTTCGGCAGCGATTGAGTGTAATAATCGGCTAATTTCAGATTACGACGGGCATAATTATGAATATCACTAATTGTCCAACCCTGGGGCAGAAAACTTACCCCCCGGCGCAGATCCTCGCCATGGTTGCGGGCAATATTAACCGCTTGTAAACCCCGGCCAAAACCGATGGCATAACTCCGATTAGTTTGAGTGCCGTCGTACCAATTCCAGAGGTCAGACAGCAATAAACCCACCGCACCGGCCACACTAAAGGTATATTGATCTAATTCTATTTCTGTGCGAATATCCCAGTTATTCCCGGCCCAGTAGGCCATGCGATCGGCCATGGCCGCCGTGGCATCCCAGACCCGGGGGGCGATCGAATCCGGCGCTAACATGGCCCATTCTCCAATTCTCAGGGTTACTTCTGGCAAAATCTCCCGATGGACTAAGCCAAAAGCAAAGTCCTCTTTGGTGGAATTTTCAGTACCTGCTTGTAAATTCAGGCTAATTTGTCTTAATATCTGGGATTTACTGAAGTTATCTAGGTCGGGATGGTCTTCTACTTCATCGATCGCCCGCATACAGAGATAAGCTGAGGCTACTGCCTCGAGCAGGCGATCTGGTAAACGACTTATGGGAATATAAAAAGTTCGACTCGTTTCTTGCAGAATCGTTAAAGCATTATCGCGCAAATTCATTCAGTCCTCTCCTCACGCCAACTTAGGTAACTACGAGTTAAACCAATCCGATAGATCGGTTTAGGTGATTCCGATGTTCCTAAGACAAAGTTGCTGTCTATTGTAGTATTATTATCCAAAATTTCGAGATTATTCTCGAAAAAATCAACCTTTAGGGTCTTCTTGACAATTTTTCTTTCTGGGATATGTGAGGGATAATTACGGGAATTTTTCGAGATTACAAGCTTAAAAAGTAGTTTTTGCCCGTTTTTAAGCAGTATTTTGCGGCTTCATGGCAGGGATTGAAAGGAGGTCACTTGTAAAACTGGCCCGATCATGGCCAGAGTCATCACATCTGAACGAATTTCCCCCATAACTGTCACTTTTGCCTTTTTTTGGGTTAATTCGGCAGGCGGTTCCATTAATTCGTAGGTTTGACCGTTATCGGCAATTAATGCCCAAGTTCCCGTGCCTATTTCGATTCTTTTTACCTGACCGGTTACAATAATATTCATGATTTAATTTCGCTCATCGAGGCGATCGCAATTGCTGCCCCTGTCACAAGCATTCTATCGATATCTTTCCTCGGCATTGATTGCCAATTCTGCCGGACTTTAACCCCATAAATCAGTTTTTTTTATCTAAAAAGCGCGCCAAGAGGGATGCCACAGCCGCTAAAATTATTATACTAAATCCGGTTATTAAAGAATGATTATTTAGGGTCTGCTGAATAAATCTAAAAACCTTGGCACTTTTTCCCTGAAAATTAGGTAATTGACCCCCTGAAAATCGGTAAAACCCTACACCCCACACCCCACACCCCACACCCTACCCCCACGAAAAACTTTTTCAGCAAACCCTATTTATTCCCCCTTTTGCCTATTGCCTATTGCATGAGTGCCTGTCCTGATATGTAGCATAATGCTCAACGGATTTAGTATTATTTCTCGATCGGATTGTCTCATGAATATCTGAGTATAAATTACTAATCCTAGTCTACACCACATCTAACCTAGAGTTAAATTGCTCTAAATTATTTTATTAATAGATCAAAAGCTATAAAAGTTATCGGAAAAATCGGGTCTAAAACCTCGCCTTAAGGCGAAAAGTTTTTGGAGCGGGGCATAAATCCCCGTTACAAAAACGGCCTGCTGCCCCCTGCCTCCGTTATCGGCAAAAACGGCGAAATCTTTGTTTGGATTGCCCTGTATTATTTGTTCAGGAAGCCCTAATTAAGCCTAACTGTTAATAGCGTAATGATAGGCACTACCATTAGATTCCATGGGTGTCAACCATTGGGAGATAGCTTCTAGTTTTTGACGGATTTGATCGAGTTGATCCTGCACGGGTTGCAGGAAAGTTTCGTACTGTTGTACCTGAGTTTTTAAACGCAATAATGCCAGATTAGCATCGCGCCATTGTCGCTCCTGTTCTTCAAATTCACGAGTTTTTTGCTCTAAATCCGACCATTGACCGTCAATAGTATCTCTGTTTTTTGGTAAATCCTCTTGTAGTCCCTTGATTTCTGCTGCTAAACGTTGACTTTCTTGGAGATTATTTTGATAATTATCGGCCAACAGAATTAACAATGGTTCAAAGCTACATTTTTGGGCATCTTCTGGGGATAAAATCCCCTGTCTCCGTTGCAGCATTTTCAGATGTTGAGAGCGAATAGCTTGCCTTTCCTGGAGATTACGTCTTTGTCCGACCAAAGTTGCCGCCAGCATTCCTTTTTTTTCCTGTTCCTCGGCTAATTCTTCTTCTAAATTAGCTCGCTCGGATTCATCTATTGTGGCCATTCTTGCTTCTAATTCTTCCACGGTTTGGCATTGGAGAGTTAATTCTTCCTCTTGGTCGTTGACAAAAATTTCCCAGCGCTTGAGGTCTGTTTGTAAGTTCTTAACTAAGCTCTCCAATTCTTCTAAAGGCATTTTTTCAAGAGCTTCTAGATCGACTTTACCATCAAAATCTAGTTCTTCCCCTTGCAGGAGACGAAGGAGCATTTGTTGAGTAGAATCAGTGGTTTGTAGGGTGAGGTTAAGGCACTCGAATAATTCCTGTTTTTGACTCAGAACAGTTTCTTGTATTTGTAATTGTATTTTAGCCGTTTCCAAAGCATTGCGACTCGTCTGTAATTCCCTAGCTCTTTGTTCTAGATAATCGAGCATTTCATCGTTGGCAACCTGAAGATTTTCTACAGCTTTTTTCTCCTCCTCTAAACTCTGCCAACAACTATTTAAAATAGTCTGTTGTTCCTGCACAGATTCAAGAGTGGAATGGATAATTTGTGAGGGAGAATTGCCCCGATCATGCTTATTAGCTAAACGCTCCGCTAGAGAGCGAATAAATTGTTGTTTTTCTGGGGAAAGATTGGGGTAGGAGTTACAATTTATTTGTCCTTCTTCCAGGTGTCGCTGTTGCTCGTTTAATTGTTGTTTTAGGGTTTCCAGTTCTTGTTTTTTGCGCTCTAAATACTCGAATTCTGCCTCTATTTGTTCAATTTGCTCGATTCTTGTCTCCATTTCCATTTTCTGGCGGTTGAGAATCTCGCTTTGATAGGTGAGGGATTGTTTCCACTGCTCGATTTTCTCTTGATCTTTCTTGCTGCGCTCCATCAAACGGGAAATCTTTTGCAGTTGCCGCACCATCTCCGCTCCCGCTAATTCCGGGTTTCCTTGCAGTTGACGATTATTGCTCAAATTTACCAAGAGAAGCGCACCTTCACCCAGGGAGTTAGTTTCGTCGTAGGTTAAGATATCTTCCCCCGGTATGGCGCTCCACGTCTGATCCTTATGCTGACAGGCCAATAGTTTCAATTCGGTTTTGTAACCACCGATAAAACCTCTAGTCTGTTTTTTTACTTCTGCAAGGTATAGCACGAGTAGTTGTCCTCCATAATAAAAGTTTTTTTGACTTCTCCGACCCATAAATGACGGAGGATTCTAAGCGGACTTCGCGTCTTTTTAGCTGACCAGAACTTGAATTTCTGGGGACGAGTCAAAACTCCCCTAGACACTCGACTTAAATCAAAATTAAGTGTTGTGCTTACTTTCCGAATTATGTTAGCTGCCCCATTAGCATCAGCATTAATATACTGATTTTGAGCAGTCCGATACAATCCTCTTTTTGTTCTCTTTCCTGATGGTTGCCACCCTTCGGGTCTTTCACCAAATTTAGGTAGCGAGTCATTGTCTAAGAATGAAGCTTTTGATGTATAACTTTCCTCCGTTTCAATAAACTTAATCCCACACTGTTCACACAATTGTCTAATGCGTTCTTTGAGTTTGGCTGTCGGAATTGAAACAAAAGATTGATTATTATTTTTATCTAAATTACATTCTTGTTTTTGTTCTTTATTCCATCCAAAAACAACCACTACAATTTGATGCTCAAGACAGTGATTAATAACAAGTCTAGCTGCTTTATTAACAGCATCTCTTATTTTTAGATTACGCTTTTCTGTGATTTTGGCGAGTTGGGTTGACCAAAATCCTTGAGGTTTTCCTTCTTTGAGAGTGGCTACCTGTTTGTTGTACCAACGATTAACAGACTTAAGATGTCTTCCATCGATTATAAAGCTAGTACCGAGACTAGAAACTCCTGTTAGCCAATTATTTAAACCCGGAGCTAAACCTAGCACATTATCGGGATTGACCTCAATCTCGACTGGGTTACTCTCATAAACAAACTCAACATAAAAACAATGATTTCTGGGCAGTATTCTTAATTCCTTAATTTCTTGAAACCTCAAATTGTAGGTCATTGGCAAATAGAAGCTATCAAGTCCCAACCATTGCTTAACAGTTTTTCCTAAAGGGATTCTAATTTGATTATCAACCCATTTTAGGGCTTGCTTGGGATAAGTGACAAGGAACAGACCTTCTTTTTTTCTGTATTTAGGTAGATGAGGCTTATCTGTTAACTCTCCCTTTCTATATTTCTGGTTTAGCTCTTTAAATGATTTAAAGGACTCAGCAACGCTTCTAAGTATTTGCTGTGCTGCCTGAGAGGACAAAACTTGATAGTGTTTGTTGTTTTTATACTCTTTCTCTAAATCAAATTTGCCAATAATTTTCTGGGTTTTTAAATAAAGTTGACGGGCATAATAAATTCCACAGTTAGTCAGTTTATGAGACTCAGCACAAATGAACTCAAGGATAGCCTTTAAATGTTTATCCATGCTCATTAGATTTTGCTGGCATCTATACATTGTGTTTTTACCTCCTGATGTTATGCTAACATAAATGCACTAATTATATATGTATGAAGACTAAATCATTAACAATTCGTTTATCTGACCGCAGAAAAAATAAGCTATATTTATATGCTGCCCAGAAAGACAAAACCATAACAGCACTCATCGAAGACTGGATTGATAGTCTAAAATTAGAGGAAAAGGATACGACGGGTTAAAACCCGTCGAGTCGCATTTCATCCATTGCTTAAAAAGACAATGGTTTTCATGCTCCCGTGTTATTTCGGTAAGAGAGAGTTGGCGATCGAGGCTAGGAGCGGCCCGTCTATGGTTTCAGTGTAACCATCCGATCCCCAAAATTTTTTAATTTCTATCATTCGAGTTTTTCTTTTTGATTCATACATTTGTTTTCAATTTTCCCTCTTCCCCACTGGAAAATTTTTGGAGATTTTTCAGCCCAAATGTACTGTCCTAGTCTCAAAAAATTCGGCAGTCAATCTCATAAATCGGCTCGTGTTTTCTGACCCTTTTTACCTCTGGCTGCTGTGAATAAGCTGACTACACATCTAAATTATCGGTTAAGACGGCATGAGAGCGACAAGCAAAGATAGGGAGCTAGAACTTTTGTACTAAAAATCTCCAGGGCTGGTTTAAATTCAGTAAAGCTTACTGAAAAATATGTTACATAATTAGCTTATCAGATTTATTATTAGTGACAAGAGGAGGTAATACTAAATCCTGTTTAAAAGGTATAGGAGAGTGGGGTGTAGGGTGTGGGGTGTGGGGAGAAGGGAGCACTGGAGCTGGCAGGGGGCAGGAGGCAGGGGGCAGGAGGCCGTTTTTGTAACGGGGATTTATGCCCCGCTCCAAAAACTTTTCGCCTTAAAAGGCGAGGTTTTAGACCCGATTTTTTCGATAAATGCTTCTCCTAGACGAAAAGAAATAGGGTCTATTGGGGGAGATTCCGAGAAATTATGGAAGGAAGCTGCAATGAGATCGAGATTCGCAGTATTTTACTGAGGAATTTCAACTAAAAGCCTAAAATCCTCAAACCCAACCCCCTAAAACCTCACACCCAACCCCCAAACCCGAAAAAAAATCTCTTGGCCGGTGGTTTTTAACGGTGGAATTGGGAACTATAGAGATGAAACCCGAAAGGGTGAATCAAGTCCTTGTTTAGAGGGAAACCCCTGATAAATTTCAGATTGCGTTGGAGGCAAAAATGAGAGAAATTTCGGAGCATCCGGTCAACGGGGACTATTATCGGGCATCTTTTGCCATTGTTGTTCTTGGCAGCCTAGCTAGGTAGGGAGTTATGAGCGAAATATTGCTGGTAGAAGACAGCCAAACGCAACGGGAACTGATCTGTGATCTACTCCGCAATAGCGGCATTAAGGTCACGATCGCCACGGATGGGGTGGAAGCCCTCGAACATATTCAGAGAGCCAATCCGGATCTCGTCGTCCTCGATATCGTCATGCCCCGCATGAATGGTTATGAGGTGTGTCGTCGTCTCAAGTCGGATCCAAAAACCAAAAATGTCCCGGTGGTCATTTGTTCCTTGAAAGGGGAAGTCTTTGATCGCTATTGGGGCATGAAAATCGGAGCCGATGCCTACATTGTCAAGCCCTTTGAACCGATTGAGTTCATTTATACCATTAAACAACTGTTGCGCTGATAAAATCGCCCTCCCCGGGGACAGTCTAGCTATGGCATAGGTCAAGACAGCTAAAAACGCCGCCCGAATTATTAGTTGCAAGAGAACTAAACTCATGCTTAACAACGCCGATTTTTTTACTGGTAAAGCTCAAAATATCGCCCCCGACAATCAGGAATTAGAAACTCCCGTCGGTGAACTGTACTTGCGATTTTATCTACCCTCTCAGGACGAGTTTGCCCTTAGTGCCGTGGGCATTTGCGAGGTAATACAGCAACCACTCGATCGCATTACCCCCATTCCCAATGCTTCACCCTTGCTCCTCGGCACGATCAATCTCCGGGGTCAAGTGATCTGGGTGGCGGATCTTGGTGAATTTTTGGGGGATAGCAGCCGCTTAAACACCGAACGAGCCGAAATTCCCATAATTGCGCTCGAAGAAGAGGAAACGATCCTCGGTTTAGCGGTGGAACGTTTGGGAGATATGGAATGGCTCGACCCAGATAAACTAGGTAGTGCCGCCAGGATTCCCGATCAGATCGCCCCCTATGTGGAGGGAGAGTGGATTCTGGGCCAAGAATCAAAAAAAACCTTAAGACTACTCGATCATCTGGCCATACTCCGTTCTGCCCGTTGGGCGGCTTAAAATCTGAAAAAAATAGCAGAATAGGATTTATAGCAATTCTTTCTTGAAACTACTAACTACTTCACCACTTTAACTTTACTAGGGGAGGGGCAAATGCCGTCAGGGACAGAATACGCGAAACTCTATGGAAAGGCTAAGACCGCCTATTGCCAGGGCAACCTTGAGGATGCCGCCGTCATTGTCAAAGAGATGATCGGCAAGTATCCCGAGGATGCCAATGTCATGCTTTTACAGGGCCACATTCATCTAGGACTACAACAATACAGCTTGGCCAAGGAACGTTACGAAAGGGTGATGCAATTGGCTAAAAATTCTCCCAATCGCTCCGATCTAGTCGATTATGCCCAGCGTGGTCTCGATCAGATTCGGCAATTGCGTTTTGAAGCCGAGGAGGGAGATTTTACGATCGCTGCTACGGAAAGCATTGCCTACAGCGAGGCAGCTTTCGATCCAGGTCAAAGTTTTAACCATTCTCGCTCCTGGAAGTCGCAAGGGGCTGACCCCGATGGACAAAATAAAGGGCTGGATTGGAATAGTAGTCTTTTCAATGAGGAGGATCCCAGCGAGCCTACGGTAAGTAAAGTCCATTCCTATGACGATGATTTTGAGGAATCGGAGGAAACCGCCTTTAGTTCCCTTACCCTGCCGGTCCCTGGCTCTCAGGATTCCCAACGGTCTGGCGATTCTCCGGAGGGGGAACCCCCTTTCCCCTTTTTAGAAGCGGCGGAGATTGACTCGCTGCAGGAAGGGTGGGACGGTGAGTTAGGGTCAACGGGAGAAGCCACTTTTATGGTTTCCTCTGACCTGGGGGGAAATCCCCTCACCGGTAGAGATCAGGAGTTATCCTATACCGATACCCTAGAAGAAAGCACTTTTGCCATCGACCCGGAATCGACCCACCCACAAGGGGCAAAAACTGGCCTTAATCAGGGCAGAGTCACTCAAAAAAGAGACGAGGAGGAAGACACTGGAGATTTTAGGGAACCAGAACTCAATGATGAGGATTTAGACGGTTTTTCGCCACTGGGTCTGACGGATACGACCCAATTACTGGGGGACTGGGAGCTATTTACCCGTTCGGGGGGGGAAGCTTTAAGTGGTGGTTTTCTCCCCGAACCCAGTGCGCGCCTTAATGCCAGTTCTGGTGTGGGAGAGCCTAGTTTTAATCATTCTCGTCTAAAAACCCCCAATGACAAAAGAGATAGTCATCTTGCCCATGCTTCCGAGCGCTTGCTCAAGCCAGTGGTGGAAGTCAATCCGGGCAAATTAGGCTTTTTTGTCAATGCTTCTTTAGGCAAAAAACAACTAATCCTAGCGGCTTTAGCGGGTATTACCCCTGTAATCATAATTTTTGCCGTTAGTACCACCTCTTGGCTTTCTACGCTCTTGGCTGCCAAACCAGCCCCGAATAGCCAGGCAAAAACCGAAAAGGTTGCCCCCAAACCGGCCCCGAAACCGCCAGCCTCAGCCAGTCTTTCCCCCTTCAGTCAACCGGTACTAACCATGATGTTATTAACCGGACTGGGAACCCTGACCCTGACTTGGCTAGGTTTACAGTTGCTAATTAGTCAGATTAAGCGCAGTCTCAAGGATCTGCAAAGCCAATTCGATCATCTCTCGGAAGGTAATTTTAACGCTAAAGCGACGATCTACTCGGAAGATGAATTCGGTCAACTGGCCAATCGTTTCAATCAGATGGCTCGGGTGGTGGTAACTACCACCACGGAAGCCCAACGCCGCGCCGCCGAAACGGAACGGGAACGGGAAGACTTACAACGGCAAGTGATTCGACTTCTCGATGATGTGGAAGGAGCGGCTCGGGGAGATCTGACCGTGGAAGCGGAGGTAAGCGCCGATGTTTTAGGGGCGGTGGCCGATGCTTTTAATTTGACTATCCAAAACCTGCGCGAAATTGTCCGACAGGTGAAAAAAGCGGCAAAACAGGTGAATCAAGGCAGTACCAATAGTGAATCTTTCGCCCGCAATCAGTCTAGCGATGCCCTGCGGATGGCGGAGGAATTGGCCGTCACCCTTAATTCGGTACAGATGATGACCGACTCAATTCAACGGGTGGCAGAAAACGCCAGAGAAGCCGAAGAAGTCGCTCGCACTTCCTCGATTACCGCCCTGAAGGGGGGCGATTCCGTGGAAAGAACCGTGGCGGGAATTCTACAAATCCGCGAGACCGTATCAGAAACGGCGCGAAAAGTCAAGCGTTTGGCGGAAGCTTCCCAGGAAATCTCGAAAATTGTCGCGGTAGTCTCTCAGATTGCCTCGCGGACCAATTTATTGGCTCTTAATGCCTCGATTCAAGCGGCGCGAGCAGGAGAGGCGGGCCGCGGTTTTGCGGTTGTGGCCGATGAGGTGCGTCAGTTGGCCGATAGAGCCGCTAAATCTCTTAAGGAAATTGAACAGATCGTTTTACAGATTCAATCGGAAACGGGTTCGGTAATGACGGCGATGGAGGAAGGGATTCAACAGGTTATCGATGTCACCGAGCGCTCGGAACAGGCGAAGAAGTCCCTAGAAGATATTATCCAAGTTTCTAACCGCATCGATACGCTGGTGCGATCAATTACCGCCGATACGGTCAAACAACGGGAAAATTCCCTCAATGTCGCCCAAGTTATGCAGTCGGTGGAGTTAACCGCTCAGGAAACTTCCCAAGAATCCCAACGGGTGGCGGGTTCTCTGCAAAAATTGGTGAGTATCTCCCGGGAGCTGCTTTCTTCGGTAGAACGGTTTAAGGTAGACTCAGAGGATGATCGATAATCGGTGAGCGCTAATCAGTGGGTTATTGATTGGCCGCTATCCCTCAAGATTGACCGCTAGAGTGAGTAAAGTTATGCCTAAACTTAGTCTCTGCATGATTGTCAAAAATGAAGCCGAAAATCTCCGGCGCTGTTTCGATAGCGTTAAAGGGGTGGTGGATGAGATGATCGTTATGGATACGGGTTCGACCGATGATACGATTGCTATTGCTCAAAGTTACGGTGCCATAGTTCCTAGCTACGATTGGCGGGGTAATTTTTCCGATGCCAGAAATGAGGCTTTAAAATATGTTACTGGCGATTGGATTTTAGTCCTTGATGCTGATGAGGAATTAAATCCCGCTATCGTACCGAAAATGCGTCGAGCAATGGAAAAAGAGGAAAATTTAGTCATTAATTTAATCCGCCATGAAATCGGAGCCGTACAATCACCTTATTCTCTAATTTCGCGGCTATTTCGCCGACATCCTCAGGTCACTTTTACCCGACCCTATCACTCAATTATTGATGATAATGTGGCTATTTTATTAAAAAAAGAGCCTAGCTGGAAAATAGTTGAACTGCCAGAAATTGCTATCTTTCACTACGGTTACACCGTCGATAAAATAGCCAGCTTAGATAAGTTTGAACGGGCAAGAAAAGCGATGGAGGGTTTTTATCAGCAACATCCCCACGATCCCTATGTGTGTAGTAAATTGGGAGGGTTATATCTGAAGATTGGCAGGGATAAAGAGGGTTTTAAGCTGCTCAAACACGGTTTAAAATGCCATGGCTCTAATCCGCATATTTTATACGAGTTGTATTATCATCTCGCTAATTATTATTATTCAGTAGAGGAATTTAAGCAATCAGCCGATAATTTTATTAAAGCGATTAAGCAGCCAATTTTAGATAAATTAAAACTGGGTGCTTATAATAATTTAGGTGGGTTATTATACGAAGCAGAAAAATACGAAACGGCCTTATCTATCTTTGAGAAAACCGTAGAAATTGATCCTAGCTATGCCGATGGTTACTATAATTTAGGACTGGTTCTCAAACAACTGCATCGGCTACCAGAATCGATTAAAGCTTATAAAAAAGCTCTCAAGTTAAACCCGGATAATCCCACTATTTACCAAAATCTAGGGGTTGCTTATATAGTTTTCGGTAGTTATAATGAGGCGATCGAGATTTGGCAAAAAGGCCTACAATTATTGAAAGATCAGGGTAATATCTCTCGCGCTGAAATGCTGCAAGAAACCCTAGAAGCTCTGGGAGCAAGTGTATTGAGGGATGAACAGTAACTGTTCACCGTTGTTGGCAAGATTGGGAGCAGCCACTGTACTAAAATTCTCAATAGGCAGTTGAAATGCAGTACATCTGATTGCTAAAACCCTGTCTAGTCAACTCCCGTGAGGATTTTTCCGAATTAATTGTTAATAGGATTATCGAGGGGTTAGACGCTGAAGACTTAGGGGTTTTGATAGAAATGATCAAGAGATAATTGCTGCCGTGTAATTGACCTTGACAAGAAATGCTATAATTTCCTAGCAAGGGGGGAAACTAATCCCTCTCAGGGTTGCCATCGCACAATTTTGTCGGTTACTGGTTCTCGTCAGCTTGTTTGTCAAATATACCAATTCTATTTTGAATCGGTGCTGTTATGTCAAGATTCAGGGTTTCTGGCTGCAACGGAACTGAAAAATCAAATCTTCTTACCTTAGACAAAAATAATGAAATTCGAGGAAATCCAAGAGATTCTTAATCGGCAACTGCTCAAGCTTGAGAATCGCTGTCTCAATGACACAGAACAATTATTATTGCGAGGACTTTGGCAGAAAAAGAACTATCAAGAAATTGCCCAAGAAAACGGTTATAGTAGCAGCTATCTTGCCAATGTAGTTGCCCCAGGACTCTATGATAGAGTCTCGCAACTGATCGGAGAACCGATCAATAAGAAAAATTTTTTATCTAGACTACAATCTCATTTTACCAACTCCACATCGCTTCAGTATTGCGGTCAGGAATATCTCCAAAATGAGCGTCCAGAATACCCAGATGCTCCTGTTCCCTATAATTCTTATTATTATCTAAAACGAACAAAACTTGAAGCAAAAATTATCGAGGAAATCGGACAATCTGGGGCGTTAGTACGCATTAAAGCTCCCAAAAAATGGGGGAAAACATCTTTATTATTAACAATTTTAGAGGCTTGTCAACAGCAATTCGGTTATCAAATTGTTAGTTTAGATTTACAAAAAGCAGACCAAGACATCATAGCAAATTTTAACAAGTTCTTACGCTGGATCTGCCGTAATTGCGCTCGGCAGTTGAATTTAGAAGCCAAATTAGATGATTATTGGGATGAAGATATAGGAATTAAAATGAGTTGGACAATTTATTTTGAAGAGTATATTTTACGAGAGATAAAACAGCCACTGGTATTGGCTTTAGACGAAGTGCATCGAGTCTTTGAACATCCGAAAGTAGCAGAATATTTTTTACCTTTAATCAGAGCTTGTTATGAAGAATCTAAGCGATCTCCCCTGTGGCAGAAATTACGTTTAATTATTGTTCAATCCACAGAATCTTATGTTTCTCTGCGATTAGAACAGTCTCCTTTTAATGTGGGATTACCCATAGAGTTACAGGGTTTTGGTCAAGAACAAGTGGCAGAATTGGCAAAAAAATATCAATTAAATGAATTAGCAACCAACGAAATTCAACAGTTGATCGACTTAGTGGGGGGACATCCTGCCTTGATTCATTTAGCGATTTATCATCTTAGCCAAGAGCAAATCACGATGCCAGATTTAATCAAATCAGCAACTACATCAACGGGAATTTATTCCTCTCATTTACAGCTGCACTGGGTCACTTTACAAAAACAACCCGAACTTGCCGCTGTTTTTCAACAGATTTGTCAAGGTAATCAACCAATGATAGTCGATCCAATTATTGCTTATAAACTTAATAGTATGGGTTTAATTAAACTCAGAGAAAATCAAGCAATTGTCAGTTGTCAGTTGTATCAAAAGTACTTTATAAGTCAATATACTGGTTCAGTATAAATAAATTTTTGAACCATGGTATTAAGACAGTGATCGCTCAAGCCAATCATTATTAAATATCGTCTGATAAATCCGATTATGAACGTCCATTTTCCCGTGACGCTTTACCACTAATCCAGATAAAAATAACTCAGGTAAATAGGGATTGTTATCAATCTGTATTGCTTCTTGATGTAGGATTTGTCGATACAAGGTTAATAACTGGGGTCGGTTTGGACTTTGAAGAAGGCGATCTTGAATGGTTTTTAAATGTTCGGGTTGATCCTGCATCTCCCAATCTTGAATAATTTTTTCTGCTACTAAGTTGGCCAACCATTGTTCTTCTTGATTAGAGGGGATTGGTTGCTCACTATCCCGCATCAGTTGACAGAGTTTTTGAGTTAAGAAAGGTTGCCCTCCCGTCCAGCTTAAGACTTGTTTGAGCATGGTCTGAAGATTACTGACTTTTTCTGTTAACCCATATAATAAAGGTTGAGCTTCGTGTTCTTTAAAACTTGCTAATTCAATAGCGTTACCAATATTAAAAGGTGTTTTCTGGGGGTCAGTAATTAAAGCTGAAGGTGTGGTAGCACCAAAAAAGGCAAAAGTTAGCTCTTGAAATTGAGGTTGAATCGCTCTCTGGTTATAAAAAGAACGAATTAAAGCAAAAAAGTCAGAGACATCAAATTTTAACCCTAAAATGCTATCAATTTCATCAATAAATATAACAGTCGATTTTCCAGATTGCCGCTGATCAAAATCGTCATTAACTAGAAGAAAATTTTCTATAAATTGTCCTAATCGTTGTACAGGAGGCAGGTCTAATTGTTCACTCCACCAAGCTTTAAAAGTTTTCAATTCTTTGATTAATCCAAAACTGCGGAGCAGATCAACGGCTAATCCTTTATACCATTGTTCGGGGGTAATATTGTCTGTTCCTAGCCGAGTTAAGTCAATTACTGCACATCTAATTCCCTCCTTTTGTAATTGGCTCATCATCCGCACCATTAAGCTAGATTTTCCCATTTGACGTGCATTTAAAACATAGCAAAATAGACCTTGTTTGAGAGCTTTATAAAGATTGCGATCGGCTTGTCGAACCACATAATTCGGTGCATCCATCGGTAAACTGCCCCCCACTTGATAGACAAATTTGGGAGGTTGTTCAGCACTTTTAAGCAGGTCATTTTCAAAGATAAGTTCTGCTTGGGTTGCTTTCAGTACCTCTAAAGTGTTTGTGAGTTCTTTTGTCCGTTCTTCTACTCTTTGTTCTAAGGTTTGATAGAGTCTGGAGTTATCAATAGAGATAGCGGCTTGAGCTGCTAGAATATTTAATAGTTCAACCCTTTCTGAGGTAAATGCGCCTGTTGTTAAATTATTTTCTAAATAAACAATTCCTTTTAATTGACCTTGATTGAGTAAAGGAGTACAAAGAATGGATTTAGTTTTTTTAGCAATAATGTAAGAATCGTTGGTAAATTGACCTGATGAAGTGGCATCATTTAAAACGATAGTTTCTTTTGTACGAGCGACATAATTAATAATGCTAGTGGGTAGAATGGGAATTGAAGTGTCATGGTCGATAGATTCTATGGGAATCGGCTGTAAGATATTAACCGTTTCTTGAGCAATTGTTCCTTGAGCTTCAATGACCCAATTTCCTTCCTGTTCTAAAATCAGACAACCTTTCTGAGCTCCTGCATTTTCAATGACAATTTTCATTAAATTTGTTAGGAGATTTTCCAGTTTAATTTCTCCAGAAATTGCTTGCGAGGCTTTAAGAATAGTGGTTAAATCAAGAACTGCTCCATCATTACCAGTAGTTGAAATGGTGGTACTCAGTCCTTTAGATTTGTTTTGATTGCTGATGCCTAATAAATATTGAGGGTATTCTTCTTCTAATTGTTTAACTTTGGCCTTTGCACCCCAACGAATGTAACAATGATAAGCATTTCTGAGATATAGTTTACCGATTTCTTCTCTACCTAAAGTAAAATAAAATTCAGAGGCACTTTCATAAGCTAAAGCTTCTTCATGGATAAATTCATATTTTTTTGCTCCTTGAATTGCTTTTTCATAAAATTCTTGAGCTTTCCAGTTTTGACCCAAGACTCTGGCTTTTTCTGCTTCGACTAAATCATATTTGTGTTGAAAGTTTTCAGGACAGTGACTAGCATAATTCTTCAGGTAGTTTAAATTTCTATTAATTTGTTTGAATAATTCTTTTTGTTGGTCTCTATTACAACTAGGATAATAGGCAAGATGAGAAAGGGAGAAGAAAAAAATATGGTGTGGTTTGCAGATATATCCGACAATCGCCATCACATACTTATCTGCATACTGACTATTATTAAAAGCCTCGACATAATCTTTTAAAAAATAATTAATAAACATTTTGCCAAAATAGTGAATAAACAACAACCATTGATGATTATTTTGGGTAAAATCTTCTATATACTGTGCTTCTTGATCTTGGGATTGACCAATTAAAATAAAATATTTAGGTTGATCAATACAGATCAGATTAACAACCATATTGCTGCATATTTCTATATAGTTACGAGAATACTCAAGGTTGAGAGATTGAATTAATTGGCTATATTTGTTATAATCTTGGTCTAATTCTTCTAAATTACATCCTCCGAAAAATTTAATTAAGCAATAATCTAAAGCCAGATAAGAAACATATTCATTATTCCCCACATTGACAAGTTTTTGTAAACTATTCAGTAATTGTTCTAAGATTATTTTTTGATTAATATGCTCTTTCCAATACATAATACAGCCATAATACTCATGAATAATAAAAGGCTCTATTTTAGTAATATTATCTCGTTCTAAGAGTGCCATAGATAGTTGGCCAAACTGATAACCAAAATCCAAGTCTTCTATAATTCCACATAAAAGCACTCCGTAGAGACTATAAGTAGCGGCGGCCTGAGGAGGATTGTTATAATTAAGGCAAAAATTAAGCTGAATTAATACAACTTCAACAAATAATGCAAAATTTGTTGTCGCTAGAGCAGTTGTAACCTTTTGCATTACTGAAATAGCAGCAAGCTTATAAGGATCGGTCATTTTCGGTAAGTCAACTAAGTCTTCAACTTTTTTATCTTTTAATAGTAATTTCAAGGATTTGGTTTGTTGCTTAATTTTATTTTTGATTTTTCTCTCACTGACACCTTTTTGATTTTGGTTAATCTTGATTCCCAATTGTTCTAAAGCAATAAGTGCGACCTTAATAGCTATATCTGGTCGAAATTGAGCGTAATAGGACAAGATTTCTAGTTCATAAATTTTGACTCTATCAAGAATGTTAGTCACTTTTTCTAAAACATCTGTAGATAGCTCTTTCATGCGCTCCCACTGTGTATTCTGGTAGAGAGTTTCTAACAACTCTATCTGAATTTCTAACGTTAACTGATATTGATTTTTCCAGCTATTATTCCCTAACAACGCTAAACTTTCTTCTAAAAATCTGAATGCAACTCCATAAGCAGTTGAAGCTTTTGCTTTTTTCGATGCTTGAAGATTTAATTGAGCTAACTCATTTTTTTCTGATTGTTTAGTGATTAAAGTAGCTCCCTTATTAAAGTGATTAACAATATCAAAAAGGTGATTGTGTAAATCATCTTCTTGAATATTTTTGAGGAGGAGACGGCCAATCTCTAGATGAACTTCTCTTTTTTCTTCCTCTGATATAAGAGAATAAGAAGCTTGTTGTACTCGATCATGTAAAAATTTATAACAGACAGATAAGGAATTTTCAGCAAGGTTGTTTGATAATTCTTCTAAATCTAACAGCAAAGGAACTTTATAGTTATTGTCTAGGGGAATAATCAAACCCATATCAAGGGCAGACTGTAATTCTCTAGCCGTGAGAATTTGAGATTTCTGGTTGAGCAGAGCCAGAATTTTTAAGTTAAATTCATGGCCAATACAAGCAGCTAATTTGAGAACCTGTTGAGTTTGATAATCTATTTTTTTGATTTTATTGACCATCAATTCAATGACGTTATCAGTGATAGAGACCTTTTCAATTTGTTTTATATCCCATTGCCAATAACCTTGAGGATTATCTTCTGAGTTTAAAAAAGATTGACCGATGTTAAGTCTTAATAACTTTTCTTGGTATAAGGAATAGAGAAGTTGACTGAGGAAAAAAGGATTTCCATTTGTTTTTTTGAAAATTAATTTAGCTAAAGGTTTTGTCAATTCTGTTGAACAAATCAGGGTATCAGCAATTAATTGATTAACATGATTTATTTTTAGGGGTTTAAGGATAATTTGGTTAATTGTGACTTTTGCTTGCTGAATTTTTTCTAAGGTGCGTCTTAGTGGATGAGTTGAACTGACTTCATTATCTCGATAAGCCCCTATCAAGAGACAATATTGAATATCTGTATCTGAAATTAATTGTTCAATTAAATTCAAAGAAGGTAAATCTGCCCATTGTAAATCATCAATAAAAATAACTAATGGATGCTCTTTTGTTAAAAAGACATTCATAAATCTTTTAAAGACTCTATGAAATCGATTTTGATTTTCAGTTTTACTAAGTGTTTCAACGGGATGCTGTTGTCCAATGATTTTGGCAACTTCGGGGATTATATCAATAATAATTTGTCCATTACCATCTAAAGCTTTTAACAATTTTGTTTTCCAGTTTTGTAGGATAACTTCCGGTTCACTCAAAACTGTATATATTAAGTCTTGAAAAGCTTTAGCAATGGCTGAATAAGGTATATCTCCCTGTAATTGCTCAAATTTACCCCGAATAAACTGGCCTTTTTGTTCTGTAATCGGTTTGTGAATTTCATTGACTAAAGCAGTCTTGCCAATGCCTGAATAACCAGAAATGAGAATTATTTCTTTTGTTCCCTGAATAACTCGCTCAAATGTTGTCAACAGTTGAGTAATTTCTTGTTCTCGACCATAAAGTTTTTGGGGAATCTGAAACTTTTCAAAAATATCCAGTTTTCCGAGAGAAAAGGGCAATATTTTTCCTTGAGACTGTAACTGGTTCAAGCAGGTTTCTAAATCTGCTTTGATTCCCCAAGCACTTTGATATCTTTCTTCTGGCGTTTTCGCTAATAATTTGATAACTATATTAGAAATTGCTAAGGGAATATCTGAGGTGATTTCATGAGGGGGTAAGGGATTTTGTGCGATATGGCAATGAACTAACTCCATCGGGTCAGTTGTTGCAAATGGAAGTTTATTAGTTAAAAGTTCATAAAAAGTTACCCCCAGACTATAAAAATCACTACGATAATCGAGTTTTCGATTCATTCTTCCGGTTTGTTCTGGGGCAATATAAGCTAATGTTCCTTCTAATTGATAGGGAGAACAAAAGGTTTGAATTTCTTGAGATAAATGAGTAGCAATTCCAAAATCAATAATTTTAAGTTTTTGAGTTTGCCGATCATAAACAATGTTAGATGGATTAATATCTTTGTGAATAATATTAGCGTTATGAATGGCCGCTAATCCCTCTGTTATCTGAATGGCAATGATTAAAAATTCTTCTGGACTTAATTGACATTGAGATAATAATAAATCTAAAGACTGCCCACCAAAATCTTCCAAAAACATGACTACACTATTCTCATGTCTTTGTAAATCATAGGACTTAATGGTATTATCTACCTTTAAAGAGGAAGTAATTTCATATTCCTGTTTGTAGCGTGTAAGGTCTGAAACACTTGGATAATTTTCTTTAAGAATTTTCAGAATAGTAGGTTGATTATCTGGCTGTGTAGTTCCTCGATAAACTAACGTTTTGTTACTTTCATATATTTTTTCAAGGATCTGATAGTTAGTCACCATAACATTTTAACCCAGTAAGCCATAGGATAAACTCATGTTTAAAGTTTAACACTTATTCTATGGCTAGGCTAGGTCTTAGGTATTTAATTAGCTACAAGTTGTTGGAAGATAAGGAACCGGTGGAAAGGGATCGCTAACTATTTCGTTTGGGTTGTTCACATCTACCTTGCTTGTTAACCATGCACGCGGGACATCATCTAAATTAACATTCTCGGCACTGGGTTTGGGAGGATAGGGCAATGTCATAATAAAGAAAGGCCCTTTTTGTTCTAGAGAAGGTTGAGGAATTTCTTGGAGACTTCCTTCAAAGGTATCCCATTTGACTTGGAGGAGAAAATAGTCGATTTCTTCCTGATCAAAAATTGCTCCAAAACTATTATCGGGAAACCAAGGTTCTAACAAATCTCCTTTTTTTCCTGTTAGTAAATCTACCATATCTATATAGGTCGGACTTTGGCGTTGAAAATCATTGTTCTTAAAGTGGAGAAATATCCGCCGTATTTGTTCGGAATTTTCATGTTCTAGCCAAGAAATAGCTACGAGTTGAGCCAATTTTTTGCACTGTTTTACAATTCGATTATAATAGTTCTGTGTAGTCTTTACCCCATCTGAATCTGACGCACGGGAAGCTTTATTGGTATCTGTACTAACAACAAAGCTGTGTAATTGCTTGAGACTTTGAGATGTAATCATGAGCAGAAACTCCTTTGATTTGAAGATTTGTTGAAACAATAGAGACGCTAAATGATGGCTAAACTCCGTAAAAAAATTTTGTTAAGAGGCTAAACCATAAAATCGCTGAGGATTTTCCCAAACGATTTTTTTAACTATCTCCCGAGATAAGTTGTCTTCAAGTCCTATGACTTTTTTTACCCCATCAGCCTGATGATCCATGTGAGGATAATCAGACCCGAAGATTAAGTTATCAGAACCGATAAAATCAATGACCTGAGCCAAACAAGGTTCAGAGGGTTCCCCTGCAATGTAACACTGACGGCGGAAATACTCCGATGGTAGTAATTTTACCCGATCTTGGACTTCCCAATGTAAATTTTTATACTCTTCGTCAAGCTTCCATAACCAATAGGGAAGCCAACCACACCCTGACTCTAGACACGCCACCCTCAGCCTCCGATGACGTTCTAAAACCCCCCCTTCAATTAAGGCTAACAGTGCCATCATTTGTTCCATCGGGTGAGAACAAGCATGAAGCGCAAACCGACTATTAAACCGCTCTGCACCAGTGGTGGGTAAGCGGCTATGAGTGCCTTCATGAATTCCTACAGCCATGTCCAAATCCTCGCAGGCCGTCCAAAAGGGTTCATAGGCTGGATCGCTCAAAATTCTGCCTTTAACGGGGTTAGGGCGCAAAAAAACCGCCTTCCAGCCCAAGTTTGCCATGCGGTGTAGCTCTTTTACCATGTCTTCGGGATCGTGTTGATTGACTGCAGCGACTCCTTTCAGTCTAGCCGGGTCATAGCTACAATATTCTTCTAATAACCATCTATTATAGGCACGGACAAAAGCCCCCATCACTTCGGCGGGTAGGCTATCAATGGCAAATAACCACAGTCCATAGGTAGGATAAATAAAAGCCCTATCTACCCCCATTTGTACCATTGCTTGAACATGGGACTCTGGGTTATAGCGATTGAGATAAGCATGAGGATGAGCTTGCCTCATCTGCTTATTCCCTTCTGCTTGGACTTGTGGGGAGATTTTTTGACTAATCGGTTCTCCTTTGATTTTCATGTCAGCAGAAGGAGCAAATTCCCTAAATTTAGGTTCTAGGTATTGGCCCCACATTGCGGGGGGTTCAATGACATGGGAATCAGCATCAATAATTTTGTACCCGTTGAGCATAGAGGTTTTTTGGCAATTTTCTACCTAAATTATATTTGATTGGGAAAAAGCGGTCCCTTTTTTGCTGCTTTTTTTTCATCCCCTAAAACTCCATGGATTGATTGGGTTAAACTTGATACAACACTTTATTAAACTTAACGAATGGAAGCGATTGAATTTAAAATGATTCTTCATCATGGTACAGTTGTCATTCCCCCTGAATACCCCTCTAAGTGGGAAGGTAAGGCGATCCGTGTGATACCCTGAAGGGGTTTTGAGCTTGACTCAACCTTCTAAGATACATATAATGTATGTATGACATTTGAATATGATCCCAGAAAAGCAAAAACGGCTCTTCGGGAATTGTTATGCAAATAATTAACTTAAAATAAAATTCGATGAGAGCACCTACGCTCAAAAGTATCTGAAATTCATATAGGGAAGGACTTAAGGCACAAACAGGTTAATACCAAAAGATAGACAATCGAGTTAAGATTTGATATAATAGCCAAAAACGAGATTATTTTACTTATGATACTTGACAAATTTTTGAACCTACAAGGAACCTGTATTCAA
>VYLF01000150.1_pt1 | contig 28262 bp, 28 predicted proteins | sample 5114371 | NCBI WGS metagenome assembly VYLF01 (sample SAMN12291773, study PRJNA351875) | freshwater metagenome | isolation source: freshwater lake | place: USA: Michigan, Kent Lake | collected 2013-08-15 | reverse complement strand
CTCGCTCGCCGTAACCCTGCTGTAGGGAGCGAATCAAGACATTCATGGCAATGCGGTGTCGGTTGCTTTCCAAGGGTTCACCATCATCAAAAATTAAGTCTGTGGGGGGTGGGGGGGGTTCCCAGAAGTCCTCGAAATCTTCTTCTATCAGTGCCGGAGAGGTGGCAGTTTCGTCGCTTTTGGCAATCGTCATTTTTTCGGCCTCTCTAGGTGGGAGTATCCATATTTTTGACTCTCGATCGATTCTATGATAACTTCATTGCCAACTTGATCATCTTTGCTCAAAAATATTGATGAATAAGCAAAAATTTTTTAACTCGCCGCAGTCTTGTTAGCGGCGTTTGCGCCGAAGCGCCGGGGCTTGAGATAATCAGATAGCTATTATCTCAAAAACTATCACCATGACGATCGATCCGCAACAACTCATCGAACTGGCTCTCAAATCGGGAGCGGTGGCAGCCGAAGTTTATCAATCTTCCTCCCTTTCCCATCCCGTTTTTTTTGAGGCTAATCGTCTTAAACAGTTAGAAAGTTCCGAATCCGTGGGAACTGCCTTGAGATTATGGCGCGAGGGTTGTCCGGGGTTAGCGGTGGGTTATGGTGATGTGGAACCGGAAATTTTAGTAGAAACGGCGTTAAATTTATCCTATCTCAATGCCCCCGAAGAAATCGAATTTTCGGCACCACGACAGGCAATCTATGACCCGATTGGGCAAGATGTGGCGGTAGAATGTTTAATCGAGATGGGTAATCAAATGATTGGCCAAATTCGCCAAGTTTATCCTGAGGTTATTTGTAGTGGTGAATGGGAATGTGAACGGGAAATCACCCGTTTGGTTAATTCCCAGGGTTTATATTGTCAATATACCGATACAGCTTTGAGTTATTATCTGGGGATTGAATGGGTGCGGGGGGAGGATTTTCTGGCGGTTTATGATGGGGAATATACTCGCAGTACACCTCATCCCGCAACCGTAATTAAACAGTTATTGCAGCGACTACAATGGGCAGCAAATAATGTGGATAGTCCCACGGGGAAATTACCAATTTTATTGACCACTAATGCAGTTACCCTGTTATGGGGTACGGTGGCGATGGCTTTAAATGGGAAACAGATCTTAGAAAAGTCCTCGCCCTGGAGTGATAAAATCGGTCAATTGGTGATGTCAGAAAAGTTGACTTTATCCCAACAACCCCAGCGAGAACCCTATAGTTGTCCCTTTGATGATGAGGGAACTCCCACCAAATTTTTATCTTTAATTGAGGGAGGTATAGTTAAGGAATTCTATAGCGATCTTACCACGGCAAGATTATTAAAAACTCCTCCGACGGGAAACGGTTTTCGTCCTAGTTTAGGCGTTTATCCTCTGCCAGATTTGGTTAATTTAATCGTTGCACCGGGAGAGGGAACTTTAGAGGATTTAATCTCGCAAATAGACGAAGGCCTAGTTATCGACCAAATTTTAGGTCATGGGGCCGATATTTCTGGCGATTTTTCTGTCAATATCGATCTGGGTTATCGCATAGAAAAGGGCAAAATCACCGGACGAGTTAAAGATACAATGGTGACGGGAAATGTTTATACGGCTTTGCAAAATTTAATCGCTTTGGGGGCCGATAATCAATGGAATGGTTCCTGTTATACTCCCTCGCTAATTGTTGATAGTTTATCGGTGGTGGGGTAAAAATGTGGCGTTGTCAAATTGAAAGATGCTCCTAATCAGATGGGAACTGAAATTACTATGTGTAGGGCTAATTCATGAATTAGCCCTACAATAGGCGTTGTAAAATTGAAAGATGCTCCGAATCATCTGGGAACTGAGATTAACTCAGCCTAGTTTTTGGGGTTAATCTTTTTGGGCTTTATTTGACCTGAAAAAAGGGGGGTCGCAGGCAGGCACGGATTCCCATTCTATAAGAAATTATCTGTCAAGTCGTGGGGTTTTGTCAAGCTTTTTTGGAAAAAAAATTAACCGATGTGAGTCAGTATTTTTCAGCTTGGGATTAACGCTTTAGTTGTCGAGGCACCAAGGCGATTTAATTGCCGATTAATTTGCCATCCGACGAGGGTTAAACCCAACCACTGACTGAAGATTGCCAAAGCGAAAGAGGGAAGTGTAGCGTATTTAGTAGCGGCAATGGGAAGAAAAGTAAAAAACCATAAAAGCGGAGATTGACTGGGATTAACTCCCAAGACAGCGAAACAGAGGAAGGGGAAAATAATCAAAATGCCGATGCTAGTGGCTGCCAGCAAAGCGCGTTTATTTGTGCTGGCTAACATCAATAATTGGGCGATAGCGGCATAGACTAAAATCATGTTCATTGCCAAGAGAAACCCGGCTGCAGTGGCTAGTTTATATTGATGGAGAGGGGCGATAAAAATAGCGGGAAGGATGAATAAAATGGCAATGGCAACGTTAACAGCCATGGCTAGGGTAGAAGGGCTTTTTTCGCCAAAGATTAAAGCTTTACCCAGACTAATGCCCGTTTTTCCTTGCAGATGACGATAGCGCGCCCAATCTTGGAGAGTTTGACGAGGGGGAGTGAGGGCAAAAAGGATTAACAAGCCAAAAATCGCCACAAAAACGCTAAGAATCGCAAAATTAGCGAAAAGATAGCTCGGTTCCAGAGTTTGGAAAACAAAACCTAAGCTAATAGCGCTAAAACAGCCCATCATCCAGTAACTTTGGGGTTTACTAACAAGAGTAGCGAGGGGATTATGGAAGCGACGCTGGAGAATTCTGGTTAAACCGTAGGTGCAGAGGGCAAAATTGAGCAAAATTAAGCTAATACCCATTATAACCGATTGCCAGAGAGATTGACCGTACCAACGCAGATCGAAGATTTGTGAAATTCCTAGATAGCGTACCGCATCGGGGGGGAGAAAGGTAGATTTAACTAGATAGGGGAGGACAAAACTAGGATTAAAGAGAATTAACCAATCAAAGGGGGTACGGGAACCACCATAGCCCGATAAAGTAAAAATACTGCTATAAAACACAAAGATTAAGACTGTTGCGCTGCCTAACCAGGGTTGAAATCCTCCTAACCATGGCGTGGCTAAAGCGAAACTAAGGGCGGCATGATAGAAAAAGGCACAACTAGCGATTAGAACCCCGTAGAAGGCTAAAATTAACGACAAGGGAATACCTGCTGATAAACCCGCCCCCAAGTGAAAGGGTAAAGCGAGAAGACAGACGAGATAGAGGAGAATGGGAACCCCGAAAATTTTGCCGATAAAAATTGTTCTGGCGGGTTGGGGACTCAGACGGATAAAATTAAGTGTACCCCGGCGTTCTTCCCCAGAAAGATCGGCGATTAATTGATAGGTTCCCACCACTAAAAGAGCGAAAATGCCGGTAATGCTCAGAAAAGTGAAGATATCCAACCACCATAACCGGGAGATAATCATCCATTCACCATTTAAGTCTTGGATGCAGTATTTAATCCCACTATAGTGATAATAATCGTTGTTATTGGGGGGATTAGCGGTACAGTAACGACTAAATCCCGCCGCTACTGGCAAGAGATTTTGATAGTATAAATAAACTAATAATTGACCAACGAGGGAGATGACCGAGGCGATCGAGATATTTTTCGGGGTTAATCTTCCTTGCCATTCTCGCATAATTTGCGGGTTGGTTTCCGTAAGGCGATCGATTATTGTCGCTATCATATTTTTGTCCTCTCTACAGCCGTTATCAGGAGCTAATCCTAGATTAACCCGGCAACTTCTCGATCGGTTCGGGGAGGAAGAAATCGATCGAGATGCAGCTAAGTAGCTGGTTATAATTAAATTAAAAATGGATTTTAGGTTCGATCCCCCCTGCCCCCCTTGATAAGGGGGGTGCCGATCCCCCCTTAATCCCCCCTTGATAAGGGGGTGTCTGATAATTTTTAACGCCTACCTACTTAAAATCTGGGTTCGGGAATCAAAAAAGGAAAAGTGCCAGACCCGGGAGCTTCTGTTTTACACTAGAATTTGGCCGCCTGAATCTAGATCTATGCCCACTCTGACCCTCAATTTTCCCCTAACTGCCGTTGTCGGCCAAGAAGCGATTAAATTAGCCCTACTCTTAGCCGCCGTGGATCCCGCCCTAGGGGGTGTGGTAATTGCCGGTCGTCGGGGAACCGCCAAATCAGTCATGGCGCGAGCGATACATTCCTTACTGCCACCGATCGAAATTATTGCAGGTAATGTCTTTAATTGTGATCCCAATAATCCCGACGAATGGGACGATCGCACTAAAGAAGAATATAGCAGTGGAGAGGTCGCCACGGAAGTTATCCGGGCCCCTTTCGTGCAGATTCCCCTAGGAGTCACCGAGGATCGTTTATTGGGTTCCGTCGATGTGGAAGAATCGGTGAAACAGGGGGAACCAGTCTTTCAACCCGGTTTATTAGCCAGCGCCCATCGGGGAATTCTCTACATCGATGAAATTAATCTACTTGATGACCAAATTGCTAACCAATTACTCACAGTTTTAAGCGAAGGACGTAACCAAATCGAACGGGAAGGCATCAGTTTTCAACATCCCTGTAAACCAATCCTGATCGCTACTTATAACCCGGAAGAAGGGGATTTACGAACCCATTTATTAGATAGAATTGCCATTGCTCTTTCCGCCGATGGTGTCCTTAGTTTAGACCAACGAGTAACCGCCGTCAATCAGGCGATCGAGTATGCTGTTTCTCCCAGCGCTTTTATCGCCCAATATGCCCAAGAAATCGATGATCTAAAAACCGAAATTATTCTGGCGAGGGAATGGTTAAAAGAGGTAAAAATTAAACCCGAACAAATTAGTTATCTAGTGGAGGAAGCGGTGCGCGGTAGGGTAGAAGGTCATCGCGCCGAGATTTTTGCCGTGAGAGTAGCCAAGGCCGCCGCCGCTTTAGAAGGTCGGGATTTAGTCAGTGCCGATGACTTAAAAAGAGCCGTCGAATTAGTTATTGTACCTCGATCGCTGATTACGCCGCCACCTCCGGAACAGGAACAACAGCCACCGCCACCACCGCCACCACCGGAACCACCCCAAGACGAAAACCAGCAGGAACAGGAAGAAAAAGAGGAGGAGAAAGAGGAGGAAAAAGAACCGGAACAGCCCGATAATCTGCCGGAAGAATTTGTTTTTGACCCGGAAGGGGTTTTACTGGATCCCAGTGTGTTGTATTTTGCCCAGATGGCCCAGCGTCAGGGGAAATCGGGGGCGCGTAACCTGATTTTCTCGGAAGATAGAGGACGTTATATTAAGCCGATGTTACCCCGAGGCAAGGTGAAAAGAGTCGCCGTCGATGCCACTCTCCGGGCGGCCGCCCCCTATCAAAAAGCCCGTCGCTTGAGGAATCCCGAACGTCATGTGATTATAGAAGAAGGGGATCTGCGCTCAAAACGGCTGGCCCGCAAGGCCGGTTCTTTAATTGTCTTTGTGGTCGATGCCTCCGGTTCCATGGCCCTGAATCGGATGCAGTCGGCTAAAGGTGCGGTTATGCGTCTGTTAACGGAAGCTTACGAAAATCGCGACCAGATTGCCCTGATTCCTTTCCGGGGTGAGCGAGCAGATGTACTATTGCCACCGACCAAATCGATTACCCTAGCGAAAAAACGTCTAGAAACCCTGCCCTGTGGTGGCGGTTCCCCCTTAGCCCACGGTTTAACCCAAGCGGTTCATGTGGGGATGAATGCTCGTTTATCGGGGGATATCGGTCAAGTGGTGATTGTGGCGATTACCGACGGTAGAAGTAATATTCCTTTGGCGAAATCTTTAGGCGAACCGATTCCGGAGGGGGAAAAACCCGATATTAAGGCAGAACTGCTCGATATTGCCGCTAAAATTCGCTCTTTAGGCATTAAATTGCTGGTCATCGATACGGAGAAAAAATTCGTCTCCACTGGTTTTGCCAAAGAATTAGCCCTAAAAGCCGGGGGTAAATATTATCATCTACCCCGGGCCACGGAACAAGCGATCGCATCTATGGCGCGAGGGGCAATTGCGGGACTGTAGCTGGGGTTTGCGGCAAAAAGTTTTTCGGTGGGGGCAGGGTGTGGGGTGTTAGGGGATTGGGGAGGGTCGGCTTTTTTGAGTTCTCCTGTCTCGGAGTCTTCTCACCTAAGGTCAGATTTTTGATTTTTGCAGGAGATCTAATATTGAGATGTACTCCTAAAAATTAGTTATTGACTCGAATTTTGCTGATTTTCTGTTTTTTCCCGGTCTGGTGTGAGAGAATCTAGAAAAACTTAACAATAATCAGCAATAAGCGAGAGATATACTACAAACAAACATTAGTAAGTTTTAATTAAGAGAACTATGAGCTTTCGATTTGGCAAAATCTTGATAGCAGGGGTATTAGCGGTACTTTTGCTAGTAACTTCCTGTGCTAAAGCTCCCTCACAATTTGACCAAGCGCAACAAGAAAGTACCGCTCGCGGGGCGGCGGCAGTGGTGAAAGAATCCACCTCTGGCGGCAGTTTTAATCGGTTTTTCCCGCCTTCTGGGGGAGGATACGAGCGCGTCTATACCCAGGAGAAAAAAGGCTTTGCCGAGGCAAAACTGAAGCAAGATGGCAAAGTTCTGGCTATGTTAGCCATATCTGACATCAGCAATAATCCCGCGGCGGCCAATAAATTCCAAGACAGTAAAACCACAATTAAAGGTTTTCCCGCTGTCGAACAGGGTGCAACCGCCAGCGCCGTTTTAGTCAATAATCGCTATCAAGTCAAGGTTTTATCGCGGGAGCCAGATTTTGATGCCAGCGATCGCCAAGCTTGGTTAGCTAAGTTCGATTTAGATGGTCTAGCAAAATTAAAGTAAGGAGACATCCGTGAGTAAGCCAATTTTTGAACTGGTGGACGAATTACCGACTAATAATCTCACCGTCAAAGTTCTCAAAACCCTTGATTATGTAGTGCCGGGACAGTGGGATAACCTAGTCGGGTTTAAAAATACGATTATCAAAGTCACCGGCGAAACCGACGAAAGCATGATCCAACAGATTGGCGATCGAGCCGTTTGGTTGTTTAATGATAAATCCCAGGGCTATCAACGGGCGCTCTGGCTCTACCAAACCATCGACAGTGCCGATAATGCCCTAGCCGCCGCCTCTCTTGCTAATGCCGTTGGTGGTAAAATTCCCCTCATGGGCGGTTTAATCGAAAAATTAACCCCTGCCCCCGAAAAAGCGCAAACCATCGATCTAACCCTGAAGTTAGTGACAGAATTAGTCGCTTTTTGTCAAATTAATGGCATTCCGGGGGATAGTATCGATGATTTCGTCACTTCTCTGGGAGATTATAGCGGCGAATCCCTGATGCGGATGGCGGCGTTAGTTTGTTTGGATGGTTTAATTCCCCTGGGGGGCAGTTTTATCCGCAAAGTGGAATCGGGCCTCAGCATTCTCAGCCCGGAAGAATTAGAATCTAACTCCACTTTCGGCAGTATTAAAGAATTGATTCCGGGGGGAAATACTGCCAGAAAATTAGACTTTATCGGTCAAAGTTTCGACTCCACTAAAGGTTGGATGAGTGGTTTTGTCAGCGAGCGCAGTTTGAGCCAGCAGGGATTATTGAGCAAAATTCAGGGATTTATCGACTTTTCTGCCGATAAATTGGTATATGTCGGGGCATTCCTCGATATGACCACCAATTACTATGAACATACTGGCATTCAAACCTTGGCTCGTCGTTTAATCGAAAGAGCCGTGGCGGAAATTTAAGTGGCACCGGGGGCAGGGATGGGCAGACCGAACCAAATCCGTTTTTAATAGCATGATTAAGTCCCAATTCAACTTTAAAAACCCAGTTATGGATTGTTTCCCCCTGCTCCGGCACACACCCACTTTCCTATACCTTTTCAAGAGGATTTAGTATAATATACCCTCCCTAGTCCCTCAAGGTCATGAATCAGGCACAACTTATCCATGCCGCTAAACTCCAGGATCCAGCCGCTATTATTGCTCTACTTAACCAAAGTCTCTTAACCAGAAAAATAAAGGTTGTTGAAGCCACCCCGCAAGAAAATGCCCTGACTCTAAAAGTTCAATCCAAAAATATACCCAATCAACACAAGTTATTACCTTTTTTGTCGGCAGAAATCAAAAGCTTGGGCATCGATGGATTAGAACAAGTGATCGTTTACGGTATGACCGAGGCATCCGATATCCCCGCTTGGCAAGAATCTATAACCCTGAGTCAAGATGATTTAATCGTCAATCGTGTCACCAAATTAAACTCTTTGCCGATAATAACCGCAGAAATCGCCGAAAATGACCGAGAAGATGCCCCAGAAGCTTTGGAAGACTCTGAAACAACCGAAGAAAAAGCCCTAGAGAAACCGGAGGAGTTCACTGAAGCTGCTGAGAATATTGTGGCCACTGGTGAGCGATTTTCCCTATCTCATCGGAGACATTCCTCTTTTCCCCTCAGTATAATTTTGCCTTACCTAGCGATTGGTTTTGGTGCTGGAATTATTATAGGTGCTTACTTTGGCTATCAAAAAGCAGTGAGTGAAATGCCTGCACAACCCGGAGCGCTCGAACAACCCCGATAAATTTTCCTGTCCCCAACCTGATATGATTGAAATTGGCGATCTTACGATTAAGACCAATGCAAAATTTTCCTATCTCTAAACCCCAATGATTTAGGGCTTTTTTTCCTTGGGAATTTGTCAGTAAGGACAGCAGCAACAGTTTATTTTTTATCTTTAGCCACACATATCTAACCGCTCATGTCTATGGAAGAAGCCTTGAAACTCCTAAAAGAATATGGATGTATTCAACTAAAAATTGCCCAATCCCCCGAAGAAGAAGAAGCTCTAAGACAGGCAATTTTATTAGTTAACCAAGGTTCGGAGTCAATTAATTTAGGTATCTGTGCCGATAACAATGAAGAGGGATTTAAAGCCCTGAAAAGTTATCTACAAGCCCTAGGATACCCCCTACCTAATAGTCTCCCAGAAGACCACCCAGAACAGGGATCGGTGTATATTAAATACAATACCCAAAGACAAGCTTCCTATCTCGATTCCTATACGGGAACCTATCGCGGTGTCCTGGTTTCTTGTCAGTCAGAAAATGATCAATTAGTCGGTACTTATGGTCACTTTCCCCTCGATTTATTCTCTTAAAAGGCATAGTTTTTGGGTTATTTAAGCGATTAACCATCAGCCGGACAGTGATTACTGTTTACAAATAAGAGGCAAAAAGCTCCCCACTCCTGTCCACTGAATTCTCTTTCCTGACTCTTGTTAACTTTTTACCTGAAAAAAATATGTATTTGTTAATTCCAGCAGCGGGAATGGGTAAACGGATGGGCAGCGATCGCAATAAGTTACTGCTCACCCTGCACGGAAAACCTCTCCTCGCTTGGACTTTGCTGGCTGCCATGCAATCCAGGGCAATTATCTGGATTGGCATCATGGCACAACCGGAAGACTTTGAGGATATCCGAGAAATTATCACCGCCATAAATGCCCTTAAACCCGTGCAAATCATCCAAGGAGGCGAAACCAGACAAAAATCGGTTTATAATGGCTTACAAGCCCTACCAGAGGGGGCTGAGACGGTTTTAATTCACGATGGGGCGCGCTGTTTAGCCACTCCCGAATTATTCGATCGCTGTGCCGCCGCTTTAGCCACTTGTCAGGGTTTTATAGCGGCGATTCCGGTGAAAGATACGATTAAAATTGTCGATAGCAAGGGCTGGATTGAGGATACACCCGATCGCTCGCGGTTGTGGGCAGCCCAAACGCCCCAGGGTTTTCAGGTAAAATTATTAAAAGAATGTCATGAACAGGGCCGAAAATTAGATTGGGAAGTCACCGACGATGCCGCCTTATTAGAAAAATGTGGTTTTCCCGTCAAAATTGTCGTCGGTGAAGAAACTAACTTAAAAATTACGACTCCGGGGGATCTGGCAATTGCCGAATATATTTTAAGTCAACGTTTATAATTTTTCATCTACTTTAACGCCGTCCCGTTTAATAATACGAGCGGGAATACCCACAACCACACAATTAGGTGGAACATCTTTGACTACCACTGAATTTGCGCCCACGGTGACATTATCGCCGATGGTAATGTTTCCTAAGACTTTAGCACCGGCGGTAATCCTGACATTATTGCCAATTTTGGGGCGACCGCTTTTATCTTTATAGCCAATTGTTACCTGTTGATTAATCCAACAGTTATCGCCCAAATCCGCCATAACAATCGTACTAAAACCGTGTTGAATAAATAATCCTTTGCCAATCGAACAGGAAGAATCTAGAAATAAATAGGAACTTTCTCGATAGAAAAACCTAAGAATATACATAAAAAAACGGCTGAATGAACCACCTTGAAAAAGACGACAATAATATAAATTTCTAAATTCTTTTGCCTCCAGACACAGAGCTAACAATTGTAACCAATCTGCTCTTTTTTCCTGGCCTAATAACTCTACCCAACGCCGCACATCACCTAAGATAAGTTCTCGATTGTTAGCTACCTGAAAAGGAATGATTAAGGGTGAGAGCCAAAGAATACCCACATAGAAAAATAATTTTCGGAAGAAACTTTTCATCGTTGGTCTAAAATAATTGACGATAGACTTGCTTTTTGTTGCTATTGATTATAGTAGTATTGTAGCGAATAGTTCAACCGTCCCCCGTTTATTGGACTCCAACGATGTCAACTACCTTACAGTTCTTTCCCGAAGTATCCGTGATCGTGCCAATTTATAACGGAGAGAAAGATCTACCCCCTCTCATTGATTGTTTAGCCAAACAGACCTATCCCCGTCAATTAGTTGAATATATTTTAGTTGATAATAATAGTAGCGATCGCACGTCAGAATTATTAGGAAAGGCAGCACAAGAACAGAGGGGACTGAAACTGATCATTTTAAGCGAAAATCACATACAAAGCTCCTATGCTGCTCGCAACAAAGGGATCAAAAGCACTCGTTATCCTTTTCTGGCCTTCACCGATGCCGATTGTCGTCCCGCACCGCAATGGTTGACAGAATTGATCCAACCCTTTAGTGATCCTAACATCGGTCTGGTAGCGGGTGAAATTGCTGCCTTAACTGGTTCCACTTGGTTGGAAAATTATGCAGAACGTCGTCACTTTATGTCACCAAAATTTCTTTTAGAACATTCTTTTTGTCCCTACGGTCAAACTGCTAACCTCGCTATTCGTCGAGAAGCTTTTCAAAAAGTTGGTTTATTTCGTCCTTATTTAACTACCGGTGGTGATGCCGATATCTGTTGGCGTATTCAACAACAAACCGACTGGCAATTAACCTACGCACCAGAGGCAATTATTTACCATCGTCATCGTTCTACCTTAGAAGACTTAAGAAGTCAATTAAAACGTTACGGGCGCTCGAATCGCTATCTTCACGAATTGTATGATGTCGAATTGATGCGACCTTTAACCAACCAAGAGTTATTTTTTACTCTCGGTCGTTGGTTATTAAAAGAGCTACCAAAAAATACTCTCAAGTTACTGTTTGGCAAGGCTGATATAGTAGATTTATTGGCTACTCCCCTCGATTTAATTGGGTTTCAGTCCCGCAGCCAAGGACAAGCCACGGCTAAATTACCCGAAAAAGCTAAAGAAATCGAATGGCTTTAATTCAGTTATCAGTTATCAGTTATCAGTTATCAGATATGCGTTTTCAGTTCACTGATTACAGCCAAAAAGCCCCCTTCTCCCTTTATCAGTTTTTCGAGGCTTTCTAGAAACTCTCTACCTCACCCATGATATTTGTAGAAGGTAAGGGAATATGATCACCATATTCATAAGCTGTTTCTAGCCAAAGTTTGCGAGCATCATCAATATTAGCTAAGGTTTCCTCTATGGTTTCTCCCTGAGTGAAACATCCTGGAAGATCCTTAATTTCTGATACATATCCCTCGTCATCATCAGGATAAATTGTTATTGGATATTTTAACCCCAAATAAAACTCTAATGATTCAAGCTTAGTTTTATTACTTGTACTCATATTTTTACCTCTTTAAAGTTAGCAAATAGGATAAATATATTTTGAATAAATACCCAGAAAACATCAAGAAGGGAATCAGCTTTAAACTTTATTAAACTTTATTTAATTAATGAATTCCAATTTAAGTAATTTAATAATTTGTTTAATATAGACTTTTTTGACTTTTTGTCCTCCCTTTTTAGGGATTGTTTGCATTCGTCCGTCTTCATGGCGAAAAATATGATGACTACCCGTAGAACGAACTTCTAGAAACTCAAATTCTTCTAAAATCTGCTTGATATCTTCAAATCGAATCTCAGGAGGTTGAGATAGCAACAATTTGATTAACTTCTGGATTTTGGATATAATCAGTTTCCTTTAACTTTGCGTTTTTCATGGTTTAACTGATTCCCTAAATTCTTGATAGCGTCTATTATGGCATAACAGGTAATCATCCCATCTTGATGATAGACGAAAGCCTGTTGATTGTGGCGATCAATCAACCAGCCTAACCTAATCCCGTTCTCCCGATACTCCTCCATTTTCCGCTTTAACTTGCTTAAACTATCGGTTTTAGAACGGCTCTCGTTCACGCCATCCGGTGCGAGATCGAGAAACTCATCCTCCTTTTCCTGTCATCCGGATGGAGCGCCGGAGCTGGGTCGAGGAAGTTCGAGCATTTGTACTAAAATTTCCAAGAGGCGCGGTTTAAATGCAGTACAGCTTATCTAGGGTTGGCTGAATAAATCTAAAAACCTTGTTGGGTAAGACTTTTAGACCTTTTGTCAATCAAAAAGTAACGGATATGGGAGTGAGCGGGGGGAAAATTCCGGGACTTTTTCCCTGAAAATTAGGTAATTGACGTCCTGAAAATGGGTAAAACCCTACACCCTACACCCTACACCCCACACCCTGCCCCCACGAGAAACTTTTTCAGCAAACCCTATCTATAGGAGGATTTCGGCAAAACATGAAAATTATCGCCTACACCTATACCAATCCCCTGCTCGATAGTCCCCCCGATAACTCGATTTCGACCTATTCTCCCGAACAAGTGTATCAGGATTTTGGCGATCGCTCACAACGGCAGCAACTGCTCCGCGATTGTCAAGGAACTCCCCCCCGACTGCTGATCCTGCGTCGTCTAGCAGAATTGGGAGACAATGGCACAGAAGTTAGCAAAATTTTACAATCCTTAGAAGCCCTCGACATAGATATAATTGCCCTAGAAGACCCAGATTATAAGCTGAATTTTGCCAAGATTCTGCAAGAAATATCAAAAAACGAACTAAGTAACCGTTTAAAAGCAGGTCACGCTCACAATCGTCTGCAAGCTTTACCTCCCCCCGGAAAAGCACCCTACGGTTATCGTCGTGGCAAGGAGCGTTATATACTCGATCGCAGTACCGCACCAGTAGTCAAAGACTTTTTTGATCGCTTTTTGATTTCCGCTTCCCTGCGTTCCACGGTGCGCTATCTAGAAAAACGCTATGGCAAGAAGCTATCGGTAGCTACTGCCCATAAATGGCTGATCAATCCCGTTTATCGCGGCGATTTGTGCTATCTCGGTCAAGATATTATCCCCGATACCCACACCCCGATTATCTCCCGGGAAGAAGCAGCCCAGATCGATCGCATCCTGAGAAATAATCGCAAATTACCCCCCCGCAGTGCCAGCGCCCCGCGTTCCTTAGCGGGTTTAGTCGTCTGTAGTCAATGTCAATCGGGGATGACGATTACCAAAGTGACAGCGCGAGGAAAAGTCCCAGAATACCTCTATTTGCGACCTTTGCAATGTCCCCGGACAAAAAAATGTTCGGCGATCGCTTATGAGAAAATTCTCGATACCACAATCGAGCGCATTTGTCAAGACCTACCACCGACGATCGCTCAGATATCTTTACCCGATTTAGAGGCGATCAAACGGGGAATGAGCGAGGAAATAGGGAAAAAAAACGATATTTTGTCCCAATTGCCCTCCCTAGAAGCGGCGGGAATTTTAGATCAAGAAACGGCTAATCTACGGGCCTATAAACTGAAAAACGAGATCGCACAAATTCAAGGACGTTTAGACCAATTACCCCCCGATAACCTGACTATTATCGCTCGTGCCGTTGCTTTTCCGCAATTTTGGCGAGATTTATCGGAAATCGAGCGCCGTTTTTATTTTCGCGAGTTTATCCGTCGCATCGAAATCGAGAGAGAAACGGCTAATAATTGGCATTTACGTTTAATATTCGTTTTTTAAGAGTCTGGGACAATCTTAAAGTTAGCTAAAAATTGAGGAATGTTTGAGCGATCAATGCTAAGAAAAAGGCAAACAGCGATCGATCTCAACTATGAGCAATAACAAAAGATTAACTAGGTATAAAAAAGGGCGAAAATCCTCCCAGACAAAACCCCACCTTTACGATTATCACTATAATCAACCTGGGACGATGCCGGGGTTAATCACCATCGATGAAAATGCCGTTGCTACCGAGATATTTTTAATTAATTATAACTCTCAACAAGCGACTATAGTTAATAATCTCTTACCTCAAGACTGTCTTAAATATTTATCCAATGATTCCATCTCTTGGATCGATATCGTCGGTTTGGGTAATGAGGATAAACTGCAAGAGTTGGGGGAAATTTTTCATTTACATCCCTTAACCCTTGAGGATATAGTCAGTATTCCCCAAAGACCAAAAGTGGAAGAATGCGAGAATTATATTTTAATTATAGTGCCAATGGCCATCCTGATCGATCATCAGGGTTTTTTGCTAGAACAAATCAGTTTAATAGTCGGGAAGAATTATGTTTTAACCGTGCAGGAAGAAGGACAATACGATTCTTTGGAAGGAGTTAGGGAAAGAATCCGTTTGAATAAAGGTTCCATCCGGCAGCAAAAATCGGGTTATTTAGCCTACTCGATTTGGGATGCCATTATTGACGGTTATTTTCCTGTTTTAGAGTCCTACGGAGAAAGAATCGAGGAGTTAGAAAACGAAATTTTAGCTAGTCCCACGGAACAGACTTTATCAAAAATCTACCAACTACGTCAGGAATTACTCTCCCTGCGACGAGCAATTTGGCCGCAAAGGGACACCCTCAATGCGCTTTTACGGGATGAGTATATTGTCATCGATACAACGATTAAACCCTATCTAAGGGACTGTTATGACCATGTGGTACAAATCCTCGATGTTATCGAAAATTACCGGGAATTTGCCAATGGTTTAATGGATTTTTACCTGTCTTCCGTGAGTAATAAAATGAACGAGATTATGAAAACTTTAACGGTAATCTCGACGATTTTTATCCCTCTCACCTTCATTGTCGGTATTTATGGCATGAACTTTAATACTGATAAATCCCCCTATAATATGCCCGAATTAGAATGGTATTGGGGCTATGTATTCGTCTGGGTGTTGATGCTAACCATTGCTTTCAGTTTAATCATTTTCTTTTGGCGACGCGGCTGGTTTAAGAACCTATCGACAGTAAAGAAAAGATAAACTGTTAAGCAGATTAGGCAGACTGGATTACATTGCTGGCATCTAGCAAGAGAAAATGGCTATTGCAGAGAAATTAATAGTTTAGTGTCTGCGGTATTTTTTAACACTTTCAGTTGATGGCTTCTCATTTTGTCCAACCAACTATAGTGCTGGTTGTGACATTGATAGACGATATCGATGTCACCAATCTCTGACTTAACTTGAGCCAAGTAGTTTTCTAGTTCGCTAATTTTCATAACCAATCTCGCTTGCGCTGAAGGACATCAACCCTAAACCAAGAATTATCGCTAAAGGATAGGGGTGACTACAGTTATTATTATAGGCCGATCATAATTCCTAAAAAAGTTCTTATCTAACAAAGTTAGCTAATGTCAGGGTTAGATGATATTAGCGAAGTTTCTTTCTAGTCGTCTAGGGGGCAGGGCTATTCCTAGGTAAGGGGGCTAATTTACCGAAGAAGGGCCGCAGTAATGCCCAAGCAATGTCGATAATCGCAACAAGTCAAGAAATAAAAAATTCTCGATATTGTCTTTCACTGCGCCCAGCTTCAATAATTAATTCTTTTTCATTACTTTTTAGGTTCTGGGGTTTGCTGTTTGGAAGCTGCCGCAATCGCTTGATTTAAGCGAGTTAATTCTTCTTTAAACTTCGGTTCTTGGGGATAATTTTTGACTAATTTTTCTAGGATATTTTTGGCTCCAGAAACGTCTTGAGTTTGTAATCTTGTTCCATAAAGAACTAGCATAACTTCCAGATTGTCGGGATATTTTTGATATAACTTTTCTAAAGGTTCTCTGGCTCCGATAAAATCTTTTAACTGTAAGCGAGCTTGGGCGAGTCCTTGCAAAGCAGTGGGGTTATCTGGTTCACGTTCAAGAATTTTCTCGTAACCTTTGACCATTTCTTCTAATTTTTCGGGGGGAATAGTTGCCTCTTGCCCGGGTTGATTGCCTTGGGGGGAATTAGAATTATTATTTTTCAATAAACCTAAAGTTGGCACCACCATTAAAGCCAGAAATACTAAACCAGAGGAAACAATTAATACTCGTTTGAGCGTATCGTTATTTTTTTTTGGCATACTTTTTAAAGATTAGAGATAAGATTAATTATTGGTGACTCGATGAAATTCGTGACCCCAAAGATTATAAGCCCAAATTCCCAAGCCAAAACTACCTAAGCAGAGGATGGTGAGCATCAGGAAAACTTGCCACCTATTGTAACCTGCTTCCTGAAGTTCTAGACGACCAAGGATAGTAGCAGCTAAGAGGATTAAAACTCGACTAAATACCGCCCACTTGTGGAAGATAAAGACTACCGCCAAAGACCAGCCGAGAATTGATAATACAGCACTAATATCGTTTTTAAACCAACTGCGGAAAAATACCGGCATTAAGTGACTAAACAGAGTTAATCCTAGGGCAATTGAGAGGATAACCCCTACCGCTAGGATATAGATGATGATTTCTAGCCATTCGCTAGTGAGAGTCCAATTCATCTCATCACCGCGGGCAAGTAACCAATCACTCCATGATAAACGCTCATGGGCGATCGACCAGCCAAACACACCATAGACCGATGGAATCAGAAAAGTAAGTAGTACAATGCGCCAAAACATAATCAGTTATCAGTTATCAGTTATCAGTTATCAGTTATCAGATGTAAGTTAGGTGATTTCCGAGAACAAATTTACCTTCGGCAGAGTTTAACAATGCCAAGCTCTGACAGCAGATAATTGATCCTCTGGTAATTTCTTTAGAGGAAATCACCTTATCAGATGTAAGTTTTAAGTTATAGCGTTTCCTGTTCGCAAGCGGTACATTATCGATGTTGAAAAGCTTAATCAGCAAAGGTTTAACTGTGCCACACAGGTGTGAGAAACGCTATAATTAGTTAGTTAGTTAGTTATTTATCTTCATCTTTATCCCTGATTACTGATTACTGATTACTGATTACTGATTACTGGACGGCTACGCCGTGCCTTTGGCAACACTGAAAAAAGTCAAGCCTGAACCCTGAAAGAGACGAAATTTGCCCCTTTTCAGACTTCAGGCCTTTGGGATTATCCCGATCGCTTAGGACATATACTGGATGATAAAGTCGAAGTAGGGGGCTGCTTCCACGGCATCCTCTTGAGTCAAAAGAGCTAAAGCGGCCTCTTTGAGACAACGAATCGCCTCCACCATGCCGGGGACGGGAACATTAAGAGAGTTATACATCTCTTTGACTCCGATCAGGCCGGTTTGTTCGATCGGTCCCTTATCTCCGGCTAATACCCCATAGGTAACTAGACGCAGATACCAACCATAATCGCGCAAGCATTGATTATATTGACGCTGACCGTAGGCATTACCCCCCGGCGCTCTATAATCGGGACGTTTCTTGAACAGTTGTTTTTGAGCCTGATCGACGATTTTTTTCTCATTTTCAGCGAGAGTCTCGGCAATGCGAATTCTCTGCTCGCCAGTTTTTAAAAATTGCCCGATACCCTGTAGTTCACCACTACTAGGATAACGAAGTTCGTCGTCGGCTTTGAGGATGACTTGGCTAACTACGCTCATAATATCAAGGTAAATTCTGATAACATTCTGTAGTTTATCTCAGGTCGGGGTCTGGAAGTCGAGTCATCCCTGCTGGTTGGGCAATTCCTAAAAATTGTAATATTTCGTTATGAGTTTCCCCGACAGCCTAGTTACTCTCTAGAATGAATGTATTAGTGGTCAGGAGCGAGGAGATGGCAATTGAGATGTCACCGCACACCGATTAACTTGAACCCGATAACTGGTAATTAATATGGAATTTTTAGCACCCTTGCTGTTGGTAGCGGGCATTCTGGGATTAAATGGCCTTAAAATTGATCGAGAATACCAGCGTGGTGTTATCTTTCGCCTAGGTCGTTATCAAGACACCAAAGGCCCCGGACTGTACTGGATCATTCCCCTAGTTGACCAAAAAATGCAGCTGGATATTCGCACCAAAACCGTCGATATCGCCCCGCAAGAAACTGTCACCGCCGATAATGTCACAATTAAGGTTAATGCGGTTCTCTACTATCGCATTATCGACCCTAGCAAAGCGATTAATAAAGTCGAATCCTATCCCGCGGCCGTTTATCAAGCGGCCATGACCACTTTAAGAAATGTAGTTGGTCAAAATCGTCTCGATGATGTCTTGCAAAAACGAGACGAAATTAATCACGCAGTTCAACAAATTGTCGATGAAATTAGCGAACCTTGGGGCATTGATATCGAACGGGTGGAGATGAAAGATGTGGAAATTCCCACCGCTATGCAGCGAGCTATGGCCAAGGAAGCGGAAGCATTGCGAGAAAAACGCGCCCGTTTGATTAAAGCTGCCGCAGAACAGGAAGCCTCCCTAAAATTAGCGGAAGCTTCCCAATTAATCATGGAAAATCCCGCCGCTTTGGAATTACGCCGACTACAAATGTTAACGGAAATTGGAGCGGAAAATAACACCAGTACCATCATTATGATCCCCTCCGATATCTTAAATCTCGCTCAAAAATTAACTGAAAAAAAATCATAAAATGGCTCAGTTGTCAATAGCCAAAAGGGTTAATTTTCTCTGGTGTGTTAGGTTGGTTTAACACACCTAAAATTGTTAATTAACGCATGGTGACGAATTCCTCGGCAGCACTGGGATGAATGCCGACAGTGGCATCAAAATCAGCTTTTGTCGCCCCCATGTTTACGGCAATAGCTACTCCTTGAATAATTTCGGCGGCGTGATCTCCCACCATGTGCGCTCCGAGAATTTTACCACTTTCCTGATGGACAACTAATTTCATCAAAGTTTTGTCCTCTCGGGCCGGTAAAACATTGTAACCGGGGCGGAATTTAGACCGATAAACTTTAATTCCCGTGTCACCATATTGGTTTTTTGCTTGCAATTCTGTTAATCCCACCGTCGCCGCTTCAGGAGTAGAAAATACTGCCGAAGGAACGTTTTCATAACTCATTAACCGGGGTTTATTACCAAAGACTGTATCGGCAAAAGCTCGCCCCTGATTAATCGCCACGGGAGTTAAATTAATTTTATCGGTACAATCGCCCACGGCATAGATATTATCTTCGCTGGTTTGGCTATACTCGTTGACGACAATTGCCCCATTTTTTACCTCGACATTGACATTCTCTAAGCCCAATTTTTCCAGCTTAGGGATTCTTCCAGTAGCGGCTAATCCTAGGGCATCAACAAATAAGATTTCTGAGATTTCTTTACCCTGAATATGTACTTTTAAACCCTCGGCAGTTTTCTCGATCGAAGTGGGGAAAGTTTGGGGCATAATTTTAATTCCCTGACGGATCATTTCCGCTTGAATCTCATCGCGTATATCCTCATCAAAACCTCTTAAAATCTTGTCTTTACGGATTAACTGCACCACTTCTGTCCCTAATCCGTGCATAATACCAGCAAATTCTACCCCAATATATCCTGCCCCTAAAACTATAATTCTTTTCGGTTGTTCTGGCAGTTGAAACATGGCATCAGAAACTACCGTATGTTCGATCCCCGGTATATCAGGTTTAACCGGATGTCCCCCCACGGCAATTAAAATTTTATCGGCAGTAATTTTCTCGTCTCCCACCTCTAGGGTATGGGTATCAATAAACTTGGCATAATTAGGAAAAATCGTCACTTGAGAATTATCGAGCATCTTTTGATAAATGCCATTCAAACGTATAGTTTCCTGATTAACCGCACTAATTAATTTTTGCCAATTTAACTGACTCTCTACTGGACTCCAACCGTAACCTTCCGCATCCTTAAATAGTTGCGGAAAACGACTAGAATAAACCATTAATTTTTTGGGAATACAACCGCGATTAACACAGGTTCCTCCCAAACGATCGTATTCTGCTAATCCCACTTTTGCCCCGTATTCGGCTGCCCGTCTAGCGGTGGCAATACCACCAGAACCACCACCAATCACCAATAAATCAAAATCATAACTCATAAAAATATCCTCGCGAATAAATAGAAATTTGACGGCATCAAAAAACTTTCTGGGCAAAAAGGGGAGCGAATATCTCGGATCAATCCCTAACCGAATCTATCGAGTAACTAGCAGAATATGGTCACTAATGCTGCTAAATTAGAGTCAATTTATTTACTAAGTAGCTGGTTATAATTAAATTAAAAATGGATTTTAGGTTCGATCCCCCTGCCCCCCTTGATAAGGGGGGTGCCGATCCCCCCTGCCCCCCTTGATAAGGGGGGTGCCGATAGGCGGGGGGATCCCCCTTAATAAGGGGGGCATCTGATAATTTTTAACGCCTACCTACTGCCAAGATTTAATTCTATGCTAACACGCCGCTCGAAATTATCTTTTCTCTTGGGGACTTGTTCCCTATTTCTCTGGGTAAACCATCCCGTCACCCTCGCAACCCCCATCAGTCAAGACAATTCCCCCCCTTCCCAGTTTATCTGTCCCGCAGACTTAGCCACCAGGATCGATCGCATTTTAGACCGACCCGATTATCAAGGCGCTTATTGGGGAATTTTCGTAAAATCCCTCAATTCTGACCAAAATCTCTATAGTATCCACGAAAATAACTTTTTTACTCCCGCTTCTACTGCGAAATTATTAACCACTGCTGCCGCTTTCAGCAAATTTAACCGCAATTATCGTCTGAAAACCCCCATTTTAGCCCAAGGCAACCCCCCCGATTTAGAAACTTTAACCTTAGTCGGGAGGGGAGATGCAACCATAACCACAGAAAAGTTAGAAAAATTAGCAGAAAAGTTAAAAGCAGGGGGAATTAACTCAATTTCTCGCTTAATTGTCGTTGCTAGTCCTTTTATCGTCTCCGATAGTCAAAAAACCTGGGAATGGGAAGATGTCTTTTTTGACTATGCTGTACCCGCGTCTAGCTTGGTTTTAAACGAAAATTCCGTCACTTTAAAGCTTTTACCGCGACAATTGGGGCAAAGCTTAGATTTACAATGGTCTGATCCCATTGCCGCTAAACAATGGCTAATTGAGAATCAAACCAGCACCGCAGCACAAGGAAGCCCGAATACTCTGGCAATTAAGGGCAATTTAGCCAATAATCGCCTGATTATCACTGGTTCTCTGGCGATAGATAGTCAAGATGATTTTAATTTAGCTATTCCCCAACCCTCGGAATATTTCCTGGCTCGCTGGCGTAATATCCTTGAAAAAGCGGGAATTACCGTTAAAAATGCAGAAATTAGCTCACAAATTCGCGGTTATGAGATCACCAATTTAGAATCAGAAAATTTAGCATATTTGGTGGAAAAAGTCAATAAAAATAGCGATAATTTACTAGCCGAAACCCTACTACAAATGATCGGCGGTGTCTCGGGATTGCAAGAAACTTTAACAAAACTGGGAATTGACAGCGATAGTTATAAAATCGGCGACGGTTCGGGGCTATCACGACAAAACCTGATTAAACCCAATACTTTAGGTCAAATTTTACAAATAATGGCAGAAAACCCTGATTATCGTCGTTCTTTAGCCATTGGCGGCATTGATGGCACTTTAACCAATAGATTTCGCCAGACTCCCCTAGAAGGACGATTACAGGCAAAAACTGGGACTTTAACCGGAGTTAACGCTCTCGCCGGTTATCTAGAAACCGCGGACAAGCAACCCCTAATCTTTAGCATAACCGTAAATAACAGCGATCAACCCGCCACCACCCTCAGAAACGGCATCGATGAGGTGATTTTGCTCCTAGGACAGTTAAAACGCTGTTAATCTTTAGGAGGCAAAAGGCAAAAGGCAAAAGACAAAAGGCAAAAGGCAGGAGGCAGCTTTGTTCTCCCCACTACCCCAACACCCCAACACTCCAACACCCAACTAATTCGATCGATCGAGTCAATTAATCACAGAAGACTGTATACTTTTGTAAAAATTGCTTCTAGCTGACCTGTAGATTAATCGACGGAGTTATTGATATATGTATATAGTTCAGGTTGCCTCTGAGTGCGCCCCAGTGATTAAAGCTGGGGGATTGGGGGATGTGGTATATGGATTGAGTCGAGAATTAGAAATTCGCGGTCATTGCGTGGAGCTAATCCTACCCATGTATGATTGTATGCGCTACGACCAAATTTGGGGCTTACACGAGGCTTATCGGGACCTGTGGGTACCTTGGTACGGTGGGGCAATTCACTGTAATGTTTTTTGTGGTTGGGTACACGGGCGCTTGTGTTTCTTTATTCAACCCAATTCGGGCGATAATTTCTTTAATCGCGGTACTTACTACGGTTGCAAAGACGATAATATGCGTTTTGCCTTCTTCTGCAAAGCCGCTTTAGAATTTTTGCTCAGAAGTAATAAACGTCCCGATATAATTCATTGTCACGACTGGCAAACCGGTTTAATTCCGCCCTTACTTTTTGAAATTTATAAATATCATGGTATGGGCAATCAGCGCGTTCTCTACACCATCCATAACTTTAAACATCAAGGATTTGCTGGTGCGGAAATTCTCAGGGCAACAGGATTAAATAACGATACTTACTACTTTAGCTATGCCCGAATGCGCGATAACTTCAATCCTTTTGTGATTAATTTTATGAAAGGTGGTATCGTCTTTTCCAACTATTTCAACACCGTCTCACCTCACCATGCTTGGGAAGCACACCACACCGATGTTAGTTACGGTTTAGGTCATACAATTCACCTGCATCAAAACAAATTTACCGGCATTCTCAACGGGTTAGATTACAATATCTGGAACCCGGAAGTGGATAAATTTATTCCTGCACCCTACGGTATTGATAGCTTCTCCGAGAAGGCCCGCAATAAGAAGGCACTGCGAGAAAGACTCTGGTTAAGAGATGAACCAGAAAAGCCCTTAATTTGTTATGTCGGTCGTTTAGATGACCAAAAAGGCGTACATTTAGTTCACCATGCCATGTATTATGCCTTAGCTCGCGGGGCGCAATTTGTCCTCTTAGGTTCCGCCACCGAATCGTTAATTAATAACTGGTTCTGGCATGAGAAAAATCACCTAAATAATAACCCTGATGTCCATATTGAATTGGGCTTTAATGAGGAATTATCTCACCTCATTTATGCGGGGGCCGATATGATTGTGGTTCCCAGTAATTTTGAACCCTGCGGACTGACACAAGTAATCAGCTTAAAATACGGAACCGTTCCCATCGTCCGGGGAGTTGGTGGTTTAGTTAATACGGTTTTTGATCGCGATTATGATACCTATCACAAACCCGAAGAACGCAATGGTTTTGTCTTTTTTGATCCCGATAATAATGCCCTCGAATCAGCCATGTCCCGGGCATTAGAATTGTGGTACACTCAACCGGAAGAATTCCAAAAATTAGCGATTCAAGGCATGGAATGCGATTACTCTTGGAATCTACCCGGGGAAGAATACGTTGCCCTGTATGAAATGATTCGCCACAAATAAACTGTCTTGTCTCTAGCAATTCCCTGGCAGTTGTCAACAGAAATTCGAGGAATAGATTTGTTGAAATTTCCAGGGTAATTGCTTGAGTTTTACCCGAACATTTACTGGTTATTTTAGCCACAGATTTATCAGTGAATCGTGAACATTTTTGCCCCAATATCCAAGATAGCCATTTAGGTTAATCCTGTCCCTTCTAAACAAGCTCGATCGAAAATTGCCCCCGTGGTTACTGCCGCCGCTAAACTAGCACAAAGAAGATTGGCATTAGTAAAATTTGTTCCCCGTAAAACCGCCCCGAAAAAAATTGCTTCCTCTAAATCAGTTGCCGACAGATCTGCCCCAGAAAGATTAGCGCTAGTAAAATCCGCTTGGGTTAAAATCGCCCCGACAAAACTCACTCCCCGGCCATCGACACCGCGAAAATCCGCCCCGGACAAATCTAGATGATTAAAAACCGCCCCGGCTAAAAAAGCGCCGGCCAAACTTGCCCCCGTCACGATCGCATCGAGGAGAATTGCCCCGCGTAAATCGGCATTACGAAAATCTGCTCCCCTTAAATTTGCTCCGGTCAGGTCAGCACCGCGTAAATTTGCCCGTAAATTCGCCCCTGCTAGGTCGGCACCAGCTAAATCAGCCCCTGCCAAATTCATGCCCGCTAAATCTTTTATCTCACCCTGACGAATTGCTAATAAATCAATACTGGGAAAAGTCATGTTCAGCCACGGTTAAATCCTGTAAAAATATCTTAGAATATTCGTAAACCTTTGTTAAGAAAGCGCTCCATGTCCCTAGAGCTATTATCCCTAGAAAATATTGAAGAAATCGCCCACCAATACGGATACTGGGCAGTATTTGTCGGCATCACCCTCGAAAATACCGGGATTCCCATCCCCGGGGAAACCATCACCATTGTGGGCGGCTTCCTTGCCGGTAGCGGTGATTTGAACTATTGGTTAGTTTTAGTCAGCGCAATTACAGGAGCAGTTTTAGGCGATAATTTTGGCTATTGGCTCGGTCGCGCTGGGGGTTGGCCGTTTTTGTTAAAAGTTGGCAAATTCTTTCGGATTCCACCTCAAAAACTAGAATTAGCCAAGGAACAATTTAGTAAAAATGCACCCCGGGCGGTCTTTTTCGGTCGCTTCGTGGCCCTGTTAAGAATCTTTGCAGGTCCCATGGCGGGAATTGCCCGAATGCCCTACGGTCGCTTTTTCCTCTGTAATCTCGGTGGAGCAACGGTGTGGGCGACGATTATGGTGACATTATCCTTCTTTTTAGGCCGTTTGTTCCCCTTGCACCAGTTAGTTAGCTCTATGGCTCGTTTTGGTATCTTGGCTTTAATTATCGTCCTGGCCTGGACAATTATCCACCCCATCCTTGAGTCACGGAAAAAGGTGGCTTAAGTCCGTCATTTCAGTTATCAGTTATCAGTTATCAGTTATCAGTTATCAGTTATCAGTTATCAGCTTTTGAAGGCAAGAGGCAAAAGACAGAATCTGACAATTCTCCTACCTAAAAAGAAGGTTAGAAACTAGGCACATCAAAGCTTTTAGCTATCCCCTGGAAAGAAGGGGGCTTGTTACCTCATTCTTGACGGGGAGCCATTCATGGTGTTAATATAATTTTGTCCCAGATCGCAACTATACATACATCAACGGTGATTGCCCAAAAAATTACTTTTTCTAATGGATTGGAATGTTACTACAGTAGTAGCAAAGAGGAAACAGAATACATTTTTTCGGAAATATTTACTGAAAGGCAATATGAAGGGCATAATATCATCATCAAAGAAGGCGATGTAATCTTTGATGTTGGAGCTAATATCGGTCTCTTCTCTATTTTTGTCAAGGGAGTTGAACCAACAGCAAAAGTTTTCGCCTTTGAGCCAATCAAGCCAACTTTTGAGGTTTTGCAAAAAAATATTCATTTGCATTCTTTAGAGGATGTTGTTTTATTTAACTGTGGATTAAGTTCAGAGAATAACCCAGCAAAAATCTTTACTTTTTATCCCAATATGTCTGCTAATTCAACCACAAAGCCAGAGGATACCTTGGCTGAATTAGAAGATATTCAAGTCGATCAGAATTCCCAAAAAATAGAAAATTTGTTTGAAGAGTTTTTCCAAGAAAAAGAACAAGTAGCCTGTGAAGTAAGAACTCTATCTTCCGTAATTAATGAACTCGGTATTGACTCCATTGACTTACTGAAAATTGACGTGGAAGGAGAAGAATACGAAGTATTTCAAGGCATCGAAGCTAAAGACTGGCCAAAAATTAAGCAAATAGTGGCTGAAATTCACGATAAAAAGGGACGCTTAAAGCAAATAAGCCAAATGCTGGCAGATAATGGCTTCAAAATTCAACTAGAAAAAAGAGAACTGCTACCTTCAACATTCGTGGATATTTTCCATTTATACGCTGTGCGTTAGTGGTTGAATTTTTATTGTCAAAGTTAATCTATTTTTCCAGAAAATTGGTTAATAACTGACTAAAGCGTTGGGCAATAATCGGCGCATCAAATTCTGAAACTTTCCCTCTACCTGCCTTCCCTAAGGAACGAGCTTTTTCTGGATTGAGAAGCACTTCCGCTAATTTAGTCGCTAAATCTTCGGCATCTAAGGGATTGGCTAATAGACCTTGTACACCATCTTCAATCAACTCCGGTGTCGAGGAGGAACGACTGGCGACAATCGGTTTATAACTGGCCATAGCTTCAGCAAAAACTAGGCCAAATCCTTCTTGCAGACTAGGTAAACAAAAAACTTGACAATCAAGATATTCTTGGATCAGTTCTTGATAGGAAAGATAGCCGAGAAAAGTAACATTTTGCTCTAAATTGAGTTCTTGTGCCAGACGGCGTAAATTATTCCATTCAGGACCTTTGCTGGCAATTCGTACCTCCACATCAGGTATTTGACGGCGGAGAATTGCGGCGGCGCGGATCAAAGTGGCAACATTTTTGCGGGGATACTGGACACCGACACAAAATACTGTCGGCCTCCTCTGCTCGCGGTTTTTTTCCTCATGCTTGACCGAGGCGATCGCTGCATCCCACCTTTTGAGATCAATTAGAGAATGAACAATTTCGATATTGCCATCGTACTGATAAAGTTGCTTGAGTCTAGTACGGGAATACTCACTGGTAGAGATGACCAGATTCGCACGATGGACGCTCACTTTCTCGGCCTTTGCCATCAATTCTAAGGAAGTTCGCACCCAACCCCGCTCAAAGGTAGCTTCATCGGCAATAATACCGTGAATATAAACGATAAAAGGGACTTTCAGGCGATCGCTGATGGCGTAACCATCCATATCGTAACCCACCACCAGATCATAGTGGTCAAAGCGACGGGGATCGAGTCGCCAATTCCAAAGAAAGCGATGCGCCATATAGCCTAACGGCCCCGATGCTTTGGTTGGCGAGAAGACATCAACGATATGACCCTGGGAGCGCAACTCGTTAGTCAGATGGATATTCCCAACGAAGGTACCACTTCCGAGCTTGACATTTTGGGGAGTTGCTGTGATGATTGCTATCTTCATTTTTTGTGTGATAAGTTTAACTTATATAGTAGTGATCAATCTTTGTGTCCTTTGTGTCTTTGTGGTTCGTTCCACCCCCTCGCTAGGAGTAATGTATCTTAGAATACATTTTACCCACCAAACCTGGGAGAGCCATCAATTGACCTATAACAGCGAAATGCCTCCCCCACCTGAGATAAACTTTTATAAGCTTAACCGTTGTCGCCGCATCCATTATCATCGCATTTCTGTATGGGTGAAGTTCAGTTATATTGAATTCCAACCCCTTACTTATCAACCATCGGCCGCAAAAAAGTCTTGACTATCGCTCCACCTATGAGTTATTCTTTAGTCGGTCAGGTGCTAACCTGATTTTTTAAGCGTGTCTCATCGAAGAAGGAGTTTACATGAGTACGGAGTTGATCAAGACGATTTATGGAGATATGTATGGCTTTCAAGGTGACTTTATCACTAAAAGGTTAAAACAACTGGGTGCTCATGAGAGAAATGACCTTGCGATGGTGATGAGCTTTCTTGGGGAAGGAGATACGGTTTTGGATGTGGGGGGTAACATTGGGACTTTTGCGATTCCTGTAGCCCTTAAAGTGGGAGAGACGGGAAAAGTTTATACCTTTGAAGGTAACCAGCAGACTTATTCGGTATTGAGTCAAAATATCGCCATTAATCATCTCGAAAACCGGATTCAGGCTATTAATGCGATCATAACTAGCATTTCAGGGAACTATGCTGAGAGGGGGACAAGCGAGCTAGAAGGTAGATAGGGCAAGCGATATCGCTCTTTGTCCTTTGATGTAATCCTTCAACCGATAGCGGCTAATTTGCATTAGCTCTTCTATAT
>VYLF01000199.1_pt1 | contig 28265 bp, 28 predicted proteins | sample 5114371 | NCBI WGS metagenome assembly VYLF01 (sample SAMN12291773, study PRJNA351875) | freshwater metagenome | isolation source: freshwater lake | place: USA: Michigan, Kent Lake | collected 2013-08-15 | reverse complement strand
AGCGAGCGGAGGGCGCAGGTTCCTTGCGCCCCTACAGTAACGGATTTTGTCCACAATGTAGGGGCGAACTGCGTTCGCCCAAAAGGTACATTATCAAAGCGCAAGTCCCTAACTGTTTCATTTTCATTGTCCTTAACAAAAATTAACACTACCTCAATTTTCTCAAAAAAATCGACCCGTCGCTAGGCGGGAGACAAAGGGCAAAAGAGCAAAAGAACAGAGGGTTAAAGTCCTGGGGAGACACACGCAACCCGAATGATAAAGGTGGTGCGTTACGGCGGATTGTTAATTTTAGTTTTTTGACCGAATTGATTGCCGCAAACACGCACCCTACGAGATCTAGAAAATCTCAAAAAAAAATCGACCCGTCTAAGAGCGGGAAAAAGAGAAAAAGAGAAAAAGGGTAAAAAAGGGTAAAAAGATCGTAGGTTGGGTTGAACGATAGTGAAACCCAACTAGAATATCTCAAAAAAAAATCGACCCGTCTAAGAGCGGGAAAAAGAGAAAAAGAGAAAAAGGGTAAAAAAGGGTAAAAAGGGTAAAAAGATCGTAGGTTGGGTTGAACGATAGTGAAACCCAACACTTTTAAATAATTGGGTTGGGTTTCGTTCCTCAACCCAACCTACGGCTCAAAAAAAAATCCACCCGTCTAAGGGCGGGAAAAAGAGAAAAATTGAAAAAAGTAAAAAAGGGTAAAAAGGGAAAAAAGAAAATAAGGGTTACAGAGTCCTCCCAGCACCGCACACCACCCGAAAACCGCAGCTGCTGTTGATGAAGAAGACGCTGCGGCCGCTGGAGTTGCGGAAAGCGGAACGGCAGACAATCGATATGTTGTACCAAGAACCGCCCCGCACTATTTTATCATCATTATCATTTGTCAGCCAAGCACTGCCATCCCTTGGCGCTCCGATATAGCTATAGTGCCAATTGTCCTCGCACCACTCCCAAACATTGCCACTCATGTCATAGAGTCCCCAAGCATTGGGCTTTTTCTGACCCACAGGATGAGTTGTCCCCTGAGAATTGTCGAAATACCAAGCGTAATCTCCTAACTGATTAGCATCATCACCGAAATAATAGGGAGTGGTTGTCCCCGCATCACCGAAATAATAGGGAGTAGTAGTCCCCGCACGACAGGCATATTCCCATTCCGCTTCCGTCGGTAGGCGATAGGTTTTGCCGGTTATTTGACTCAATTTCTGACAAAAAGCTTGGGCATCGTTCCAACTAACATCTTCTACCGGATTTTGCGGATTATTTTTAAACCGAGAGGGATTTGTTCCCATTACCGCTTCATATTGTGCCTGAGTCACTGGATATTTGCCGATCGCAAAACTGTTGACTTTAACTTGGTGTTGAGGCTTTTCCTCATCCGAAGCATAGATAGCACTGTCAGGAGACCCCATGAGAAATTTACCTGCTGGTAAGCCTACCATCTCCAGTGTTATTCCCTTGGGTAGGTTTTCTGTAAATGGAGTTGGCTTTGTAAACCTGATAGATGCAGAACTTGAAGGACGAGGTGAAGGAGAAGGAGTAGGATTCTGACGAAACAACTGAGCGAAAATATTACTAGCGACTGTCCCTACTGTAAATAACCCGAAAGTTATTAAAACTTTACGACGCGACCATCTTTGAGGAGGTATAGGTGAAGGAGATGATTTAATCGATATTGGGGGAGGTGGTGGCGCTACTTTAGGTGACGGTGTAGATGTCACAGTAGCGATACTTTTACCCGGAAAAATATCAAAATTTAAATCACTAAATCGCTCACACCAATAACACTTTCCGTAACGGCGACTGTAGTAATGATTATCAACTTTGCCACAGCGTATAACCTCTTTTCGTGCAGCTTCCAAAGTATCGCACCATTCCTTAGCCGTCGGTCGTCTGTGGGGGAATTTATGTCCCTCATTGAAACAGCGCAAAAATAAGGCGTGTAAGTCGGGATGTAAAATATTTAATGGTATGGTAGTATTACTAGGTACAAGCAATTTATCACCAGAAAAAGGCCATAGTCCCCGTCGAATTAGTTCCGACTGTTCCAGGGAATCCCCTCCTCCTTGCCACAATCCCCGAAACGGCGGCCCGCTAAATAATAGATAATAAATAACAACTCCTAATCGAAAGCGATCATGCACTTCTGTTTGATCTACATCTGCTATATTCACTCCGATTAATTCCGCCGGTGTAAATCCTTCTGAGCCAACTAAACACCGATATATTTTACCGCTATAGGGATCTGATACTTGAAATGAATCTGTATCAATAATCGTAGGCAACGCCCGATTATTCACTAAGATATTTTCTAGCTTGATGTCTCCCAAAACATAACCTTTAAGGTGAATTGCTTCGATAATAGCGGCTATATTCCGCGCTACTACATGAAGAAAATACCAATTAGTTTCTAACTTGTATTTTCTTCTCATTATGGGCGTACAAAGCTTTAATAATGTTTCTGAACCCACCACTTCTGGCATTAAAAACCCAACGACTTTTCCCTGTTTATCTTCCAAGATAGAATAGGGCCAAGCGAAGGAAATATGGTTAAGATGAGCATTAGGATCACTGGGACGATTTCTCACCATTAACTGTAATTTATCAACCCTTTCATTATGGGGATTGTGGTAGATTTTCGCTAAGTACCCATTAAAGTTAGTGTGCCATACTTTCGCTTCGCCACTGTCGGCCATTTCTTGCGTCAGGGTAATCAGGCGATTTTGTAGTTGACAGCGATAAGTTAAAGACATCAAAAAATCTCCGAGTATTTGTGCTGTTCAGTCCCATCGTAGGTTGGGTTGAACGATAGTGAAACCCAACATTTTTTAATAATTGAGTTGGGTTTCGTCAAATCAATTCCTGTAAAATAGCTTCGATTTGTCCTTTTAGAGGAGGAATGTCATTTTCAACAATATCCCAAATAATCTCTAGATTGATACGAAAATATTCATGAATAGTTAAGTTTCTTAGATCGCTGGCATCTCGCCAAGGAACTTCGGGATATCTTGCTTTAAATTCTTGAGAAGTTGCTCTAGCTGCTTCACCAATAATTTGTAAATGATAGACAATCCAAGTTTGAATTAATTCTTGTTGTTCAAACAGGGTTTTTCCCTGTCGAGCATACTTTTCTAAACGCTCAATTGCTTCTAAAATATCCCGCAAGCGTTCGCTATCATCTCTCATAGTGGTATTGCTTCTTTTAGTACCCGCTCTCTGATTCTATCTTTAAGTCCCTGTTCGGTAACAATATCAACTTTACAGCCTAACAAGGCTTCAAGTTCTCGAATTAACGGCAAGGGAAACCAGGGACTCCGACGTTCGCTACAATAATCAATTAATAAATCAATATCGCTTTTTTCGTCAGCTTCTCCCCGTGCAACAGAACCAAAAATTCGCACGTTATTTGCGCCGTGTTTAGCCGCAATAGCAATAATTTTTTCTCGTTTGTTTTTAAGTAATTCGTCAATTTTCATGATTTACTTAGTCCATAGTCTTATCGTAGGTTGGGTTGAACCAGATCCAGAAACCCGGTTTCTTAAACCCCTCAGTTTCTTAAACAAAAAGCTAGGAGTAAGGTTTTATCATCGGTTGTTAACTTATTTAAATCCTCCCGCTTTAAAAATTCTTCGAGGTCTTCTTGCAATGGCGTTTCTGTCTGTTGCAAATATTCCTCTAATGGCTGAAAAAAAGGCGGAAAAGGCTGCCAATTTTTATAATCGATCGATACCTTTTCCACTCCATCCGTCGCCACACAAATAAAGGCAACTGGCTCGGTTAAAACTTTTATTTGCATATCCTCCAAAGCATTACTAGAAGTAACAAAAGTGGTTTCATTGATGTATTCCCCCTTGTCAGGCTGGAACAATAACTGATAATTTCCTCCCAGAGGTTTGAACACAATAAAACCATCTCCTATCTGCATCGCTGCTAACCGTTTTGAAGTAACCAAAACAACCAGTAAAGTTGTCGCCAGATCATTAATATATAACTGTTCTTTTTCAGCTTTTTCTTGGAGAATTTGCTGAACATAAGCCAACAGTCGCCGGAATATTTCCTTTAATTCCGCTTCAGTTCCAGTGGCAGCTAATGCTGTTTTTTTGAGCTTATCCTCTAAAAATTGCAGCGCTGCTTTAACTGTTATTTTCGCCCCTAAATCCGAATGTTTGGCACTACCGGCCCCATCGGCTACGGCTCCAATCAAAACATCCTGACCCAATAATTTATAATCACCGTAATCTTGACAGGGTAATCCCGTTTGGACGTGAAAACTACCGACCACCGACTGACATAATGTTCTCCACATAATTAACTATCCTCTAGGTGGTAATTTGTCCCCAATTCACTGGTGGTAAAGCGATCGCCGCTCCAATTTTACCACCAGAAACTCGTTTCATTGAGTTACTTAACCACTGAAATAAATCCCGAAAATCTAAACCATTGAGTAACACGGGGGGGTTATTAGAAATCTGTTTGAGCTTCTCCATATCAGCACCCTGAACACCTACAGAAAAAAATAAAACCCGATTTTCTGCTTCGGCTTGTTTTACCCGTTGCGCCGCCAGATTCCATTGATCCGTAGGCGCACCATCAGTAATTAAAAATATCCAGGGGCGATAGTATTGGATACCATTATTTCTATAAATCGCTTTACGATCTTCGATTAAATCTAAGGCCAATTCAATCGCTTCTCCCATGGGGGTTAAGTCTCCTGCGGTTAAAGTCGGTGGCGTAAATTGATCAATCCCGACAAAATCTTGCACGGTTTTAACCCCTCCATTACCAAAGGTAACAATGGCGGTTTCTACACTCAACGTCGCTTGGATATCCCGCATCACATCCTGCTGAAAGGTTTTGATACCATCATTGAGAGCCTTAATCGGTTCCCCTGACATTGAACCAGAGGTATCTAGTAGTAATACCACAGGACAGCGATTTTCCTGGTTTTCGACAAATTCAGCCACACCAATCGGCATTTTTCTCAAGCCTCCTAATTTTTTGAACTGGGGGAACTATGGGTATCTTAGGAATTGGGATTATCTACTTTTTGTCCTATTATATTATCTCTGCCAGTCCCATCAGAAAAGACATCTTTCCCTTAAGCAGGCAGGTGTTAAAAACTATCAGACACCCCCCTTATCGGCACCCCCCTTATTAAGGGGGGATTAAGGGGGGATCGGCACCCCCCTTATTAAGGGGGGATTAAGGGGGGATCGGCACCCCCCTTATTAAGGGGGGATTAAGGGGGGATCGAACCCAAAATATATCTTCAATTTAATTATAACCAGCTACTTAAGCTGAACGCAGGATTTGATTTTTGACTATTAGTCGCAGGGTTTGATGCAATTCCTCGCGACTGTGAATTTCCTCCAGACGGTGAACGGGAACACCTCGATCGAAGAGAATTAAAGTAGGCAGACTACGCAGACGAAAACTATTAGCTAATTTAAAATTATCATCGGCATTGACAGCTACTAATTGAATCGCACCTTGACAGTCATTTTGCCAAGACAAGAGGGTGGGTTGGATTAAACGACATAAACCACACCAAGGTGCCCAAAAATGCACGAGTACCGGACCAGAAGAATCTAAAACTAGCTTAGGGAAGCTCTTTTCGTTGACAGATAGCATCATGTCTAAACGGATTTTATGAAAACTTAATTTTGATATAAAAACCATCTTACACCAATCGGGATCAATAAGAAAGGGGTTGGGAGCAAAATCACCAATAAATTTTACTTGTTGCTTGCATTAGCCAAGGATGCGCCCACCAGAGGAGTAAAATAAACCCTGTTACTCCTAGATAGGCAGGACGAAGGAATTCTTGCCATTTTAGGCTTTGCCGACCATCGATAATCGCTAAAAAGGGAATCACCGAGGTGCGTTCTTTGACCTTTAAAAATGCCTCTCCGTAACGGTCTTCTAACCGGCGATCGCCATGCCAGACAGCAAAAAGATGATGGGCAATTAAACCCAGGGAAGTTAATAGGGTAAAGCTTGTCCCTAACCAGAGGGTGTGAGCAATACACCAGATCACCTGTCCTACCATCTGGGGATGACGGGTAACGCGCAGGATGCCGGTTTCGTAGAGATGAACCTGCGGTTTTTGGATAGCGGCGATCTCCAGCAGGTTAAAGGTGGCAGGATAGAGAAAGAAAAAAGAAATGGCCGAAAGTATCCAAACTAGGGTTTTTACTCCGGTTACTCCCTGCACTTGCCAGAGAAGCAAACCATCATAACGATGATTGAAGAAATAAACTACTAAAATTACCGCTAGAGGGATACTAACGAGGGCAAATAATACCCGATACAGTCGCGCACCGATGATAGCTTCTCCCCCCATTCGTAAACTGGCTAATCCGCTATGGGCGACGGCAAAACCCAGTAATAAACCTAACATGACCCAATGACTAGCGAATGCCACTTTTACCCTCTTGATTGACTAAATTTTTCTCCGAACTCTATTTTAAAGATTGATGGTTAATTTTTCGCCCCCCTTTTTGTAAGTACCTAAGCAAAATTAATTACACATCCAAGCCGTCACCCGTTAGCCAAAAGCTTTTTGCTGTGACCAGTAAACAGTGAACTAAAAATTCAAATCTGATCCCTGATAGCTGTCCCGGAGTCCCCCGTCTCCTGTCTCCTGTCTCGGAGTCTCCTGTCTCGACTAGGAAATTAATTTTGCACGACTACTTATTGCCAGTATCGGGGATTCGGGGCAAAATATAATATATGCTTCCTCAAAGCCATTCCCAAGAATATACCCAGGGAACTATCTAATTTTTCTACTTTTTAGGTAATATGTCTTATCCCCAAAAGCGATTTGTGATGGTCTGTCAGCATTCTTCCTGTTTGGTACAGGGTGCGTCGGAGCTTCTTTTAGCTTGGCAAACGGCAGCTCTCCCAGAAGATGTCATCGTTATGACCAGTGGTTGTCAAGGACAGTGCAGCACTAGCCCCACGGTGAGAATTATTCCCGAGGAAACCTGGTACTGTCGTGTTAAACCAGAGGATGTCAATCAGATTGTCGAAGAACATTTAAAAAACGGTCAACTGGTTGAGCGTTTACTCCATCCACGCATTCACGCTCAATGGCAGTAAACTTGATCATCAATTTTTCAGTGATGCTTCACATTGGGTAGATCAGGAGACAGAAGACGATTCCCTATCAGGCTATACTTCATATTTATGAGAAATGCTGTATTTATCTTGAATGTCAGGTGAAGACCCTCGGTTGGGGTTGGGGAGTATGGGGGGAGTCGGGGTTGGGGAAGTGGGGAGAAAAAAGCTGGTAAAATAACTCTAGGCAACCTTAAAAAGAATTCATGAAAGCGCAAACAACAAGTAAAGATAGCCTGATCCTACGGCAAGAAGTAGTGGGAGCGCGTCGCCCTAGTAACTATTTTTGGGCTGTAATCGTCTCTATTGGCGGTCTAGGGTTTCTCCTCGCCGGTCTTTCCAGTTATTTGAAGGTCAATCTACTTCTCGTTAGCGATACCAGTTCCTTACAATTTATTCCCCAAGGAGTCGCCCTCCTCTTTTATGGCACTGCGGGGACGCTTTTAGCCATCTATCTCTGGTTATCTCTCTTCTGGAATGTCGGAGGTGGTTACAACGAGTTTAACAAGGAAACCGGCAAAGTTAAAATCTTTCGTTGGGGCTACCCCGGCAAAAATCGTCGCATTGATCTCGATTGGCCTCTCGAAGATGTGCAAGCTGTGCGGGCCGAAGTGCGAGAAGGACTCAACCCGAAACGGGAACTATTCCTGCGGATTAAACAGCGTCGCGATATCCCTTTAACTCGCGTCGGCGATCCGATGTCCCTCTCGGAATTGGAAAATCAAGGAGCGGAACTCGCTCGTTTTCTGGAAATTCCTCTAGAGGGATTGTAAGCCTTTTTTCGCTCTTTTTGGCTATAAAATGATGAAGATAAGAAAATATTGCTGGCTGTCTCTAGTTTGTGTTTTTTTAATCACAACGACGACACTTTTCGGCTGTTCTTCCCCAGAAGCTAATTCCACCCCCGATAATTCTAATTCTAGTATCACCCAAACCTCTCAACCTGCCAGTTCGGGCAGTGTCAACATGGATAATTACAAACCCCGCTTAGATGGAACTGCCGTCGTCGAGATGATAATCAAAGGTAAACCGGTAACGATCGAAATTGATGGCAATGCGGCCCCAATTACTGCCGGTAACTTTGTGGATCTGGTGGGGAGAGGTTTTTATAATGGTTTAACTTTCCATCGCGTGGTTAAGGAACCGCAGCCTTTTGTCGCCCAAGGTGGTGATCCCCAGGGTCGCGGAACCGGTGGTTTTGTTGATCCAGAAACCAAGCAATCCCGTTATGTTCCCCTGGAAATTCTCCTCAAAGACGAAAAAGAGCCGATTTATGGGCAAGCAATCGGTCAACAGGCCACGGCCCGCACTCCCATCGTCGCTTTACCCCATAAACGGGGTGCGATCGCAATGGCCCGTTCTCAACAACCTAATTCCGCTTCTTCTCAGTTTTATTTTGCCCTGTCGGATATCAATTTTCTCGATGGTGATTATGCCGTTTTTGGTTATGTAACTGAGGGAATGGAAGTGATCGATACGCTCAAACAAGGGGATAAAATTGACTCGGCCAAAGTTGTTTCTGGTGCAGAAAATCTGAAAAAATAGCGATCAGATTGGGTGAGTCCGCGCGACGATAATTTAATCTTCGCCGTCACCCACCCAATCATTTAATATTCCGATAACTGATAACTGATAACTGATAACTGATAAATGAATGTTGTGGTGACGGGAATTGGGTTGATCAGTTCTCTGGGAAATTTAAGTCAGAGTTGGCAAAGATTACTAGAGGGCAAAACTGGTATAACTAGGCAACAACCCTTTTCTGATTTACCCGCATTACCCTTGGGTTTAATCGGTCACAAACCAGCATTTTTAGAGGATTTAACCAAAATTGCCCTGATTGCCGCCCTTGAAGACGCTCAATTAACGCCTCCCTTAAAGGATTGTGGTGTCACTATCGGTTCTAGTCGCGGTTGTCAGGGTTTATGGGAACGGATGGCAGCGACGGGAATAGTAGAAAACTGGTTAGATAGTTTACCCGATCGCGCCTCGGTATTGACCGCTAGATTGATAGAAACCGGCGCCCCAGTGTTAGCACCCATGGCGGCCTGTGCCACGGGCATCTGGTCGATCGCTCAGGGTGTAGAATTAATTACTATGGGAGAATGCGATCGAGTTTTAGCCGGGGCGATCGAAACCCCGATCACTCCCTTAACTCTGGTGGGATTTGAACAGATTGGAGCTTTGGCGAAAACGGGCTGTTATCCTTTTGATATAGCTAGGGAGGGCTTGGTTTTGGGCGAAGGTGGGGCGATTTTAGTCCTTGAATCGGAAGAACTGGCTTTAAGCAGAAATGCCCCCATCTACGGGCAAATTTTGGGCTATGGTTTTAGCTGCGATGCCGATCATGTCAGCGCCCCGGCGGTGAATAATCGTAGTGCTACCAAAGCCGTAGAACTATGTTTGCACAGAAGTCAATTAAGAAAAGATGAAATTAATTACATTCATGCCCACGGCACTAGCACGCGTTTAAACGATGAACGGGAGGCAAACCTGATCGCCAGCATTTTTGGCTCGCAAGTGGCTGTAAGCTCGACAAAAGGGGCAACAGGACACACTTTAGGGGCTTCGGGCGCGTTAGGTGTGGCTTTTTGTTTAATGGCTCTGAAAAATCAGCTAATTCCCCCCTGTGTCGGTGTGCGCGAGTCGCCTTTTCAGTTAAATTTAACTAGATCGGCTGTTAATTTTTCCCTGCACAATTGTCTCTGTCTTAGTTTCGGTTTCGGAGGACAAAATGCAGCTATCGCAGTGGGGAAGTTTTTCAGTGATCAGTAACCAGTTCTTTCCTTGCCCGTCTCTGCATTTCTTTTTAACAAAACTTAACAATTATGGGCGAAATTTTGCTGGCTTTTGTCGGGAGATTTTGAGATAATATTTTTAAAAGATTTTATTCATAATGGGAATATTTGAACTTGCAAAAATTGGCACGGATTCCCATTATGAGAAAAGCATAGCACAAGCCGCCGCCAAAGTCAAGTCCTTTCTTATTACTTATGGGTGCGAATTTCCAGGAGTCAAAAAGGGCCTTAGTGGGGGTGTTAGGTGTTGGGGAGATTTTTCAGTGATCAGCTTTAATACTGCTCACTTAATATATACTGCTCACTTAAAACTCACATCTGACTCCTGACTGCTGATAACTGACTCCTGATAACTGATTATGGATACACCGCGACTACATCCGGACACGATCGAAGAAGTTAAACAAAGAATTGATATTGTGGATTTAATTTCCGAGAGAGTCGTCCTCAAAAAAAGGGGACGGGAATACGTCGGTTTATGTCCTTTTCACGAGGAAAAATCCCCTAGTTTTACGGTTAGTCCTGCCAAACAAATGTATTACTGTTTTGGCTGTGGTGCGGGGGGAAACGGGATTAAATTTCTTATGGAGGTGGGGAAACAATCTTTTAGTGAAGTGGTTTTCGATCTTGCTAGAAGGTATCAAATCCCGATTAAAACTCTGGCAGTAGAACAGCGTCAGGAATTAGAACAGAAATTATCCCTCAAGGAACAATTATACGAAATAATGGCCGTGGCGGTGAGTTTTTATCAACACGCCCTTAGTCAACCTCAAGGGGAAAAAGCGTTAGATTATCTTAAGGTACAACGACAACTAACCGCAGAAACTATCGCTAATTTTCAACTGGGATATTCTCCGGAAGGTTGGGAAACTCTCTATCGTTATTTAGTGGAACAAAAGCGCTATCCTGTGGCTTTAGTGGCACAAGCGGGATTAATTAAAGCGCGTCAAAATGGTAGTGGTTATTACGATCAATTTCGAGATCGTTTAATGATTCCTATTTTTGATAGTCAAGGACGAGCGATCGCTTTTGGTAGTCGCACTTTAGGTAATGAGCAGCCAAAGTATCTAAATTCTCCCGATACTCCTCTATTTGAAAAGGGAAAAACTCTCTTTGCTCTCGATCGAGCTAAACAGGCAATTATTCAGCAAGATTTAGCGATAGTTGTCGAGGGTTATTTTGATGCGATCGCTCTCCATGCTACTGGTATTAGTAATGTGGTTGCCTGTTTAGGAACAGCTTTAAGTCAAGAGCAAATTAAATTACTTTTGCGCTACAGTGAAAGTAAACAAATAATCTTTAATTTTGATGCTGATCAAGCGGGAATTAAAGCGACACAAAGGGCGATCGAGGAAATTAACTCCCTAGTTTATTCAGGACAAGTTAACCTAAAAATCCTCAATCTTCCCGATGGTAAAGATGCCGATGAATTTCTTAAATCTCGTGCTGACGGGGTGAATAGTTATCGAGAACTAATCGAAAAATCTCCTTTTTGGATTGATTGGCAAATCTCGCAAATGTTGGTCAATAAAAATTTAAAACAGGGACTACATTTTCAACAAATAGCTAATAGTATGGTGAGTTTACTGCAAAAGTTAATCGATGGCAATCAACGCACTTTTTATCTAGATTATTGTGCTGAAATTTTGGCTCAAAAAGATGCGACTCGTTTGCCATATATTTTAAAAAATCTCTCCAAACAGGTTAATAAACCTCTGGGAAAATCCCCGGCAATTAAGAGGAAAAATATTTTAGATAAATCCGAAAAAAACGGCTCAGAAACAGCCGAATGGTTATTATTATTAATCTATCTGCATCGCTCTGAATATCGGGAAATGATTTTAGAATCTTTGGATGAAAAAGATTTAATTTTTAATGTCCCTGATTATCGTTGGTTATGGCAAGTAATTCTAGAGCTAGAAACCCAAATTACTAACCCAAGAGATTTGATGTCAGCTTTACAGAATCATTTATTGATGATAACTACAGACAAAAATCGTGATTTTAATTCTTTATTTCACCTAAGCGAACACACCAGTCAAGCAGTATTTCAACCAGAAGAACAAATTAAAGATGCTATTATAGCTCTGGAAAAAATTAGTTTAATGGAATATCGTCGCTACTGTCAAGAACAATTAATTAATGCTCTCGACAGCAATCAACGGGAATTTTATCAGCAGGAATTTTATCAAACTGTTAATAAATTAATCGAAATTGATCCTCTCTACCAACAAGCTTAATTCTCTAATTGATTAGAAACTAGACAGTTGTTCAGCAATAATAGATACTAACTTATCCACTGCTCCTGCTTGTCCGCGCACTGCCCGCAATTTTTGCCGGATAGCCTCTAATTGTTGGGGATTTTCTAACCAAGATATAGCCATATTTGCCACTTCTTCTGGTTGTAATTCCCCCAATAATTCCGGAACAATTTCGGCAGCGGCCCAAATATTTGGCCAGGCATATAAACGCTTTTTCCGCAACATATAGAGATTAATTATCTTAGCAAATAAAGAACCCACCCCCGGCAGTTGGGCTAATAAACCGGGTAAACCGTCCCAAGTCCGCATCGCGTCTAGTTGCTGAGTCGGTAGTAAAATAATCATCGGGATTGCCAGCGCTCCTAATTCGGCAGTATTAGCACCCACCGTCGTTAAAGCTAAATGACAGCGAGAAAGCTGGTTATGGGCGGGAAAATCGGTAATTAGGTCAACTTTTACCCCCTTATCTGTTTCTAGATAGGGTTTTTCACCGTTTTTTAATTTGGCAGCACTCCAACCGGTTTTAGTGATCATCGGATTAGAGCTAGGATCGGCAAATTTCGCCAAATAAGCTAAATTTAGGGTAGGAGCGACGGGAATTAAGAATTTAGTCTGGGGAGCCTGCGCGTGTATCTTTTCGGCAATGGCTAGGGTTAGGGGTACACCCTGAGCTAATTTCGAGGGTTTGGAACCCGGGAGAAGTGCAATTAAGGTAGCGTCATCAGGGGTGATAGCATTGGGCAAATCCACCATTAAATCGCCGATAACGGTAAATTTATGCTGATATTGTTGGGGAATATTATTTAATACACTTGTATTCATCACGGCAAAGCGATCGATCCCCCGATACCAACGCGCTTCCCATTCCGCATAGATAACGGTGCGATAACCCAAACGTTTACCGATGGTGAGGGCAAAAAATTGATCGCCCCCTAAAAATAAAACGATGCCCTTGGGGTGCCAATCCCAATTATCGGCGGTTTTTCCCCAGAAAAGAAAATTAAAGAAGTTTTCTGGCGACTGGACTCGATCGACCTCTGGATATTTCCTAACTACTTCCGTTTCCGCCCCCATAGAATGAGTACAAGGGGAAAGAATCACCGAAATCCGCAACAGTGATCGATCTTCTGTTAAGTTTTGTCGCAATCTCTTGACAACTGGACGCACCCATGTAGATATTTCTCCCGGACCATTAGAGAGAATGAGAAGATCAACAGGAGAATCAAACATGATATGTGGTGAGGTAGGAAGTTTTCGTTTTGGGGAGACAGTATTCAGGAGTCAGGAGACAGTATTCAGGAGACTATTTTTATTTGTTTTCCCCTCTCCCTTCTCCCTCACAACGCGCGCGAAGTGGTTTCCCTGTTGGGGTGTTGCCTACTTGCCATTGAATAAAGAACGAATTGCCTGATGTTTAGGGTGATCAAACTCTGGGAGAACCTTGCGGGTATCGGTAATCAACCAATCCAAGGCTGCCGCTTCCACATCGATCGCCGCGCCGGTTTTATCAACACAGTAGCGCCCAAAGACCAACTTATCCACCAAACGCGCCCCTGAACCGAGGCGAGAATATTCAAAAATAACGCTATTATCCACCGTTGCGCCGCCACAAATCCAACAATTCGGGCCAATCATACTCGGACCGACAATTTTCGCCCCGTCTTCAATGCGCGTCATTGCCCCGATATACACAGGTCCGGTGATATCGACTCGCTCCCAGTTTACCCCCACATTTAAGCCCGTGTAGATGCCCGGTTTAACTTCGATGCCGGGGATAGCAACATTTTTAATTTTCCGGGATAACACCCCGCGAATTGCCTGCCAGTAGTCGGGGACTTTACCGATATCCACCCATTCAAAATCCATGTTTAAAGCGTAGAAAGGCGCAGCTTTAGCGACTAATTCGGGGAATAATTCGCCCCCGATGTCGTATTTACTATTAGGGGGAATAAAATCAATGATTTCTGGCTCAAAAATATAGATACCCGTGTTAATGCAGGTACTTAAAGCTTCATCGATGGCCGGTTTTTCTTGGAAACTGAGAATCCGTCCCTCCTCGTCGCTAACTACCACCCCATAACTGGATACTTCCTCTCTGGGGACGGTTTTGGTGACAATAGTGGCGATCGCTCCCTTTTCCCGATGCCATTTAACGGCTGCGGTTAAATCAAGATCGATCAGCGCATCACCACAGAGAACCACAAAAGTATCGTCAAAAAAGGGATTAAAATCTTGAATTCGTCGTAAACCGCCCGCCGATCCCAGGGCATCACCGATTAACTCGCCCTCTTCGATTCTACCCTCGAAAGAATAGCCGATATGCACCCCAAAACGCTGACCATCGCGGAAATAACTCTCAATTTCTTCGGCTAAATGACTAACATTGACCATGATCTGATCAAAGCCATGCTGTCGCAACAGTTCCAACAAAAACTCCATCACCGGCTTTTGTAAAATCGGGATCAGGGGTTTGGGAATCGTATGGGTAATCGGACGGACGCGAGTTCCTTTGCCAGCCGCCAAAATCATGGCTTTCATCGATATTTATTTCCTTTTGCGATCGAGGTTTGTAATTAAATCATGCCTAGTGTATCATTACTGGCTCGGAATCAGTGGTTATCGATCCTCTTGGGGGTACCTCGAAAAATAGATTTACTTCAGCATTTCACCGCCTGAAACCCTGATCAAACCTTGGTTTATTCTCAATTAGTGCGAAGATTTTCTCAATAAGTCCAATTGATCGAGCTACCCCTTGAGTAATTGATAACGGGAAAAAGTGAGAGATTTAACCCAGATTACACTGATGGACAAAATTAACAAATCAACTTTGCTGTAACTCATACTACTCAGTCCTCTAGGCTAAGATGATCAAAAAAACGCAAGTTTTTAAATTGATGGGCAAAAAAAGGTTAATTTTAGGCAATAACCAAGGCGTTATGTCTAGGCTACCTCGAAAAATCGAATTTTGAGGGACGGAGCGCCTTGTTAGTTCTTGAAAATAATTCCCTCTTCATCAATGTAGATCAAGGAGATTTCCTCGACCAACAGTTTGTTAACAAAATCTTTTATTCGAGGTGTCCTTGAGCATTAGAGCAACCTAGACTCCCTGCCGAATTTCCCCAACAATCCGGTTAACCGCAAGCAGTCTAGGCGAAAAATGGTGAGCAAAAATTTGACTACTTGAGATATTGACACTCCCGTCGCTAAAAGCGAGGGATTCTTGGTTCACTGACTCAAGTTGTCTTAGCAGGTATTTCTACCAACCAAAATAGAGCTTAAATTTCCCCAAGCGTTTAGGTCTGACGACCAGCTTCCGATATGCCCTATCGTAGCTTTTTTGAGTATATTTAATGCCGCCATCTTGTCCCTATCTTCTATATACCCACACAAACAAACATGAGTTCTGACTGATAGAGACTTTTTGACTAACCGACCACAATTAAGGCATTCTTGACTTGTATAGGCTGGATTAACTGCAATAGTTAATCGGCCGTATTTAATACCAAAATACTCTATCCATTTTCTTAATTGCGACCAACCCGCATCATTAATACTCTTAGCTAGTTTTCGATTACGCACAAGGTTCTTGACTTTTAAATCGACCTGAGCTATCAAGTCGTTTGACTGAATTAAACGGAGTGCCAATTTTTTAGCAAACTCTTCTCGTTGCCTACTTACTTTTAAATGTCCCTTGGCGTATTTTTGACTAGCTTTTTTGTAGTTATTAGACTGCTTTTGTCCTCTCTTAAACTTTTTCGACTTTCTTCTATTCAGTTTATTAAGACGCTTCTCGGCTTTTCGATAATACTTAGGAGGCTCTACTGTATTCCCGTTGCTGTCAGCATAAAGATATTTTAACCCCATATCTAATCCTACGCAATGACCCGTCGATTCTGATTGTGGGGTTATATCTCTAGCATCGAGTTTTAGCATTAACTGGCAATAATATCCATCAGCCCTTTTAACTATTCTTATCCGTTGAATTTGCCATTCTTGAAAATAGAATAAGTCTCGACTACCAATTAGTTTTAACTCCCCAATATTTTTTCCATCAGTGAAAGTTATTCTCTTGGAATTTCGATTAAGTTTCCAACCTGACTTTTTAAACTCAACAGAATGAGTACGTTTAGAGTATTTAGGATATCCTTTTTTACCAGCGATTTGGTTCTGGCAATTGTTATAGAACCTAAGAATAGCAGTCCAAGTCCGTTCGCAAGCCTGTTGACAAGCTGTAGAGTTAAGGTCTTGAACAAAAGGGTATTCACTTCTTAATTGAGTGACATATTTATATACATCCTTTTGTCCTACACCTTTATTGTCTTCCCAATATCTAAGACATTTATTCCGAACAAACTGGACTGTCCGAATAGCCTCATCAATGGCTTGATATTGAGATGGTTTTCCTCTAAGCTTGTACTCTAAAACAAACATTTTGCGTTATCGACCTACCACGCAAACTACTCTAGCATACTAAAGTTAAATTGGCAACTATAGATTAGAGTTATTCTTAGTCGTGCTTCGCTGTTCTATGCTGGCGGAACTTTTCATCTCCGAGGTGAAACCGAGAGATGAAAAGCCGACATTATAGGTAAAAAGCGATTTCTTTCTCCTTGAGAGGGGCAAAATCGGCGGCTAACAACAGCTGATTTAACTCCTCTTGGGGGATATGTTTGGCCCCGATGCGGACAATTCGCGATCTCATCGTGTTAGAAACCCCGCTTCTTTGTCGTCCTGCTTCCAAACCCATTACCCGGTGATAAAGTTCCAATTTTGCCTGGGGAATCGGGGAACCATCAAAATCAATACCATTAGCGATCGCCACATCAATGGCATCAGCACCCGTAGTTGTGGTTAAATTAGTTTCGGTGGACATAAAGACAATATAAAGGATCGTTGCTATTTTATCAGGCGATCGATATCCGCCGCTATGATCAGGAAAGTAATCTTCATTTCTGTGTGACTATGGCTCAATTGCCGACCTATCAACCAAAACAGTTATCCCTGGGCCCCCTGGAAGCGGAAATTCTCAATATTGTCTGGGAATTGGAACCCGTTAGCGTTAAGGATGTCCACGATCGCATTTTAGCGGATCCGGAACGAGATCTGGCCTATACTTCTGTGACTACGGTACTGCGTCGTTTAACTAATAAAGGCTGGTTAAGTTGTTATAAACAGGGTCGGATTTTCTACTGGAAACCGATGGTTTCTAAGGAACAAGCACAGGCAATTAAAGCCTACGAACAATTACATCGTTTTTTGGCTATTGGTAATGCGGATGTGGTGGCTTCTTTTGCCGATAGTCTCGATACTGCTAGTGTCGAACAATTAAAAGCAATCGCCTCTCGTTTAGATACCCTTCGTCAACAACGGAGAGAACGCTAATGCACAGTTTAATGTTATTACTAGCATTAACTATCGCCATTGGTTTACGTTGGTTTCTGCCCAGCTATCAGCGTCGTTGGCAGATAACGCTATTTTTCTTTCTCTTTCCTCCTTTGCTGCTGTTAATGACAGTTATATCGGTGGTTTGTATGGGCTATCGTGGGCAAATGTTGGGCTATAACTCTAGTTTAATAAGTTACTTTAGTGCTATAATTTGGCTAGTTTTTGCTCTATTTTGTTTGATAAAACTCTCCTATCAAACCTGGCAAACCCATCGGGATTTTAGCAGTTATCCCCTCAAAAAAATCACCGCTCAGAAGGCGAGAGTTTTAGCAGTGGATTTTCCCTACAGTGCCAGAGTTGGCTTCTGGAAGTCGGAATTAATTGTAACCCAAGGATTATTAAATCTCTTAGATCGAGAACATTTACAAGCAGTTTTAGCCCACGAACAAGCTCACCAAGAATATCATGACACTTTCTGGTTTTTCTGGTTAGGTTGGCTGCGATCGATGTCTTCTTGGCTGCCCAATAGCGAGAATTTATGGTCAGAATTGGTCTTCTTGCGGGAATTACGCGCCGATAAGTACGCTTCTGGACAAGTGGATTATTTACTATTAGCTGAATCGCTGCTTTTAGTGGCAGAAAAAGTTAATCAAGTAGCGGAAATAAGTTTCTCCGATAGTTGCTGTGTCGCTCTCAATGATCATTCTTTAAATAATCGTTTATTAGAGAGAATCGATGCTTTAGTCGAGTCAGAAAAACCAGAACTTACCAGATTTAACTATCAAGTCTGGCTATTGCTTTCCCTCTCCCTCGCTCCTTTCTTACTCTTGCCTTTACACTCCTAAAAATGACCCTAGAAGTTGGACAAAAAGCCCCCGAATTTGCCACCCCCAACCAAAGAGGCGAAATTAGCAAATTAGCAGATTTTGCCGGTCAATGGTTGGTCTTATATTTTTATCCCAAAGATAACACTCCGGGCTGCAGCACAGAAGCGATCGATTTTACCGCTTTGTCGCCGCAATTTCAGCAATTAAATGCGGTAATTCTGGGAGTTAGTCCCGATTCAGAAAAGTCCCACTGTCGTTTTATTGAAAAACACAATTTAACTATTCAATTATTGAGCGATCCCGAGCATCAACTGGCGGAAATTTATCAAGTCTGGGGATTAAAAAAATTTATGGGTAAGGAATATATGGGGATTAAACGATCCACTTTCCTGATCGACCCCCGGGGAAATATTGCCTATATTTGGTCAAATGTCAAGGTAAAAGCCCATGCAGAAGCGGTTTTGAAAAAACTTGAGGAATTGCAGTAGCAAGCCCTCAGTACCCAATATTTACGGGTATGCAATTGCGCCCTTTCGTGTTAGACTAGAAAAGTTGTCAAAAATCGCACATCTAGGCGATCGGGTGTTTCTAGGAATCTAGAAATCCAGCCCTAGATGGAGGATAAACCCGAAAAGGAGAAAAATATGCCCGTTGTCTCTCTTGCAGAATTGCTAGAGTCTGGGGTTCACTTTGGCCATCAAACGCGCCGTTGGAACCCGAAAATGTCCCAGTACATCTACACTGCCCGGAATGGGGTTCATATCATTGATTTGGTGCAAACTGCCCAATTAATCGAAGAAGCTTACGAATTTGTCCGAGGAGAAGCCGATCGCGGTAAACGCTTTTTATTCATCGGTACGAAACGGCAAGCGGCAGCAATCATTAAACAGGAAGCTTTACGCAGCGGTAGCCACTTCGTTAACCAACGCTGGTTAGGGGGAATGTTAACCAACTGGGAAACCATTCGCGGCCGGGTAGAAAGACTCAAAGAATTAGAAGAATTAGAAAATAGCGGCGCCCTCGATAAACGACCGAAAAAAGAAGCATCGGTACTGCGTCGGGAATTGGGCAAACTGGAAAAATACCTCGGTGGCATTAAAACCATGCGCCGGCTGCCGGATTTAGTCATCGTAGTCGATCAGCGTCGGGAATACAACGCTATCCAAGAATGCCAAAAATTGGGCATTCCCATCATCTCCCTCTTGGATACTAACTGCGATCCTGACTTGGTAGATGTGCCGATTCCCGCCAACGATGACGCAATTCGCTCAGTCAAACTGATTTTAGGCAAAATTAGCGATGCGATCATCGAAGGTCGTCGCGGTGGTCAAGCAGCGGTGGAAGAATACGAGGAAGACTACGATAATGAAACCGAGTACGAGGAAGAAGGTGATTATTCCCAATACGCCGCCGAATTTGCCAGTGGAGACGACGATAACTAGGGAAAATTAGCCATTGATCGCCGCTAGGTTCGGGGGGAAACTTTCCGGACCTATCGAGCGGTCAAACCTGCCCCTCTCGTGGCATGATCAATTATAAGCAGTAGGTTAGGAATTTTATGGCGGAAATTACAGCACAACAGGTTAAAGAACTTAGGGAAAAGACCGGCGCCGGCATGATGGATTGCAAGAGGGCGCTGACGGAAAACGCGGGGGATATAACCAAAGCGATCGAATGGTTGCGTCAAAAAGGGATTACTTCCGCCGAGAAAAAAGCTAGTCGGGTAGCGGCAGAAGGGATGATCGGCAGTTACATCCACACCGGCAGCCGCATCGGTGTTTTAGTGGAAGTGAACTGTGAAACCGATTTTGTCGCCCGTCGCGAGGAGTTCAAAAAATTGGTTAATGACGTGGCGATGCAGATTGCCGCTTGTCCTAACGTCGAATATGTAAAAGTGGCCGATATTCCCGCCGAAATCGCCGCCAAAGAAAAAGAAATTGAGATGGGACGGGACGATTTAGCCAATAAACCCGATAATATCAAAGAAAAAATCGTGGCCGGCCGCATTGAAAAACGTTTGAAAGAACTTTCTCTGCTCGATCAACCCTTTATCCGCGATCAGAACATCAGTATTGACGAATTGCTCAAACAAGCGATCGCCGCTTTGGGAGAAAATATTCAGGTGCGTCGTTTCCAACGCTTTGTACTAGGTGAGGGGATCGAGAAAGAAGAAACGGATTTCGCCGCCGAAGTAGCCGCCCAAATGGGACAAAAAGCCCCGGAACCCGTGGCAGCAGCCCCGCAAGTGGAGGAAAAAGCCCCGGAACCGGCAGCGAAGGATAATCCGCCCGCTAAAGGCAAAAAGAAAAAGTAAGTTAAATGAAGATAAATCTGGTGGGGTGCGAGTTTCGTACCCTTTTTGTCTTCAGGGAATTATGAATTATTTGCACTCGTGGTCCCTAGAGGTTGTCGAACGGAAAAAATGCAGATTCAGGAAAAAATCACCGAAATAGCCGCTAAAACAGCGAAAGCGATCGAACTTTCTCAAAATTATTTACTTTCTACCCAATACTCTGAGGGTTACTGGTGGGCAGAATTAGAATCTAATGTCACCATCACCTCAGAAGCAATTTTACTGCACAAAATCTGGAAAACTGACAAAAAACGCCCCCTAGACAAAGCAGCCACCTATCTGCGTCAGCAACAGTGTCCTAACGGCGCTTGGGAGTTATTTTATGGTGATGGTGGCGATCTTAGCACCACTGTGGAAGCCTACATGGGGCTGCGACTATTGGGAATTCCCGTTAATGATCGTGCTTTAGAAAAAGCTAGAGAATTTATCTTAGCTAAAGGTGGCATCAGCAAAACCCGCATTTTCACCAAAATGCACCTCGCTTTGATTGGTTGTTACGATTGGCAGGGGGTTCCCTCTATCCCCGCTTGGATCATGCTACTGCCGGAAAATTTCCCTTTTACTATCTATGAAATGTCCAGTTGGGCGCGGGGAAGTACGGTTCCTTTATTAATTGTTTTCGACAAAAAACCGGTGTATAAAATGGGTTTTAATCTCGATGAACTCTATACAGAAGGGGTAAATAATGTCAAGTATGAGTTACCAAAAAATAACAATTGGTCAGATGTTTTTCTCTGGTTAGATGGACTGTTTAAATGGGCAGAAAAAACTGATTTAGTTCCCTTCCGTCAAGAAAGTCTGAAAGCGGCGGAAAAATGGGTAATTGAACGACAGGAAGACACAGGCGATTGGGGAGGAATTATCCCAGCGATGTTAAATTCCCTATTAGCTTTAAAAGCCCTAGGTTATGATGTTGACGATCCGATTGTTGCCCGCGGTTTAAAAGCCGTGGATAATTTTGCCATTGAGACAGATAATACCTATTGTGTACAGCCCTGTGTGTCGCCGGTTTGGGATACGGCTTGGGTAATTCGATCGCTAATTGAATCCGGTCTAAATCCCGCTCATCCAGCTATGATTAAAGCGGGACAATGGTTAATCGATCAACAAATTCTTGATTATGGCGATTGGGCGATTAAAAATAAAATCGGAACCCCCGGGGGTTGGGCTTTTGAATTTGATAATCGCTGGTATCCCGATTTAGACGATTCGGCAGTGGTGGTGATGGCTTTAGAGTTAATTAAAATGCCCGATGAAAATATTAAAAAAAGCGTGATGAAACGGGCAGTTAATTGGATGGCTACTATGCAGTGTAAAGCTGGTGGTTGGGGAGCTTTTGACATCGATAACGATCAAAACTGGCTTAATTCTTTGCCCTATGCCGATCTAAAAGCAATGATCGATCCTAATACGGCTGATGTTACTGCCAGAGTTCTAGAAATGTTAGGCACTTGTGATGTTAACATGGAGGAAAATCGAGTTAAAAAAGCTTTGGATTATCTGGAAAAAGAACAGGAAGCTGATGGTAGTTGGTTTGGTCGTTGGGGTGTAAATTATATTTATGGAACCAGTGGGGCATTATCTGCTTTGGCTTTTCTGGAACCGAATAAATATCGCCATCAATTGCAAAAAGGAGCCAATTGGTTAAGCAGTTGTCAAAATGTTGATGGTGGTTGGGGTGAAACCTGTTTTAGTTACAATAACCCTAAATTTAAAGGACAGGGAAATAGTACCGCTTCCCAAACTGCTTGGGCGTTAATCGGTTTATTAGCCGTCGGGAAAGTCACAGGCAATTATCAGCGAGAAGTGATTGAAAAGGGCGTTAACTATCTTCTTGTTACCCAAAAAGAAAATGGGACATGGGATGAAGATTACTTCACCGGTACAGGTTTTCCCTGTCATTTTTACCTGAAATATCATTTCTATCAGCAGTATTTTCCTCTACTGGCTTTGGGGCGTTATCGGGCTTTAATTTAGTCTGTTAACCTATGCGTTAAGACAGGAAATAAGCCTAACTGTCTAACGCATTTTTTGTAACTAACACTGATTATTTATTCCCCCTTTTGCATGAGTGCCTATTGCCTTTTGCCTGTCCTGATATGTAGGATATACTCAACGGATTTAGTATTAACTCTTGTTGGCCATCAAGAATGTTATCCATGGTTGACTTGCTTTCAAAAATAGATAGCAAATCTTGGTTTTGTAGGTTTCTTTCCTCTAATATGAATTTCAACAATTCAATTCCATAAATATCAGGTATTGGCTCTTGATTTTCCTCATACTCATAAATTAAAGACCCTAAAACATTTAGATATTCCCTTTCTTCTGCCGTTAATTGGGGTTTGTCTAAAAGGCAATTAATAACCTCCTGCATCATTTCTAAGTCTTCCTCATTGTGAATAGGACGAGGAGGGTATTGCTTTAAGGTGGTTGGAATTAAATATAAGATGGATCTCCTTGAAAGACTTGCTGTGACTCAATTCCCTAGAAAATTAATTGCACCTACCTACTTAGAGGCTTTTGGCGCATTTACAGAAAGTATACAGAAATTCCAACTATTAACAAGCATCGGGTCAACCAGAATAATTAAAAGATTAAATTTTCGGACGGTTCAACCCGTCTTTTTTAATGTCTCATGCCAAGGTTCTACCTTGGCATGAGAAAAGGGAGGATCTCCTTCCCTTCCCTGATGGGTTACACAAGAGCTAGAACCTCTGGAAATGTGTTACAAGGGATACCCTTGCAACGAGGTAAGACTATACAGAAACGAGAAGAGCCAAGTTATCGTTGAAACTGCTATAATTAATAAAATCTCAAGAATAGCAAAATTATATGAATGCACTAAAATACCGAACAATCATCAAAAATGGTCAACTTAGTTTACCTCCCCTCGACTTACCAGAAGGAACAGTTGTCGAAGCGATTTTATTGATTAAAGAAGCTGCTGAAATGGATGAAACGGACTATCTGCTTTCCACAGAAGCTAACCGTCAACATCTCCAAGAGGCATTGACTCTCTGAAAAATCCTGATAGTTATATTTATGTAGATGCTGCTAACTTATGAGGAAAGTCGCCTTTCTAACCCGAAGTTTTGATGAGTTTAACTAATCGGCGATCGCAGATAAAAAAGTTGACGCTAAAATTGTCAGCCTTATTAAAGATGTTCAAAGAGAGCCTTTTTCTGGATTAGGAAAACCAGAAGCATTAAAACATGAACTATCAGGATTGTGGTCACGACGCATTACAAAAGAACACCGCCTAGTTTATAGCGTGTCTGATCAAGAAATTGTGATCATTTCCTGTAAATTTCACTACTAATAATCGCCAGAAATTCCAGAACTAGCTGAGATCAAGAATTATGGTACAGGAAAACTTAAGAAGAATTTCTGAAGAAAGGGAAAACCAACCTACATTTTTCTTTTATTCTTGTCCAACACCACCATCGAATACTGTCCTATCCCTAGAGAAATTAATTGAATAGAACATTGCAAGTCAAAACAGGATTATGTTGATTTTGGACTCGACTTTAACACTCTTGAACACTTTAAACAGGATTTAGTATTACACAAGAGCTATAACCTCTGGAAGTGCGTTGCAAGGGAGTTCCTTGCAACGAGATAGAAATGAGAAGAACCCTTTACTGATTAATTTTTCACAAAAGTAAATTTACCATTTTTACCATCGGCATCCATTTTAATTTGTGCCACGGAGAATTTATCCTGAATGATTTCTCCTTCGGGAGTAAAAGCAATATCTCCCAAGACAGTGACATACTTACCCGCTAAAATTTCCTGATTTAATTGTTGGCGAATTTGTTCGAGGGAAAGTGTACTGAGTTTATTTTTATCATCTACCCGTTTTAAGGCCTCGACAAAAACTTGAATTCCCGTAAAAGCTTGAGCGGTAAATTGGGGCGGTGCTTTTTTATTTTCTGCTGTATAAGCGGCGACAAAATCCCGATTAATAGGATTATCTAATTCCGGGTTATAAGCTTGAGCGATGAGAATACCATCACATTGAGCTTGACAAACTGGGAAAATATTAGAAGTATTTAAACCATTGCCACCAATAATTAACCCCTGATAGCCTAATTGTCGCAACTGTTTGACCAAATTGCCCCCGTCAGCAACCAAACCAGAAATAACCACTAAATCCGGTTTAATATTAATAGCGGCGGTGGCTTGGTTTTGAAAATCTGTATCGGTGGTTTGGAATTTCTGCACGGTGACAATATCGAGATTTAAACTCTTCAGGGTTTCTTGAAAAGTTTCCGTTTCCGATTTACTAAAAGCATCATTTTGGGCAAAAAAGACAGCCACTTTTTTAATCTTGGGATCGATTTTTAAAGCGGTTTTAACCGCATTGGGAGCGACCACAGCCACAGGAGCGGACACCCTACCCACATATTCACCGATCTGGGGGATACCTTTAGCCGTGTTAGACGGGCCGAGAATGGGAACTTTGGCTCGATCGGCGATCGGACTAGCGGCAAAAGCTTGCTGGGACAAGGACGGACCAAGAATACCCACCACCTTATCTTGGGTGATTAGGGTATTAATGGCGTTGATTGCGCCCTGTTCATCCCCGGCCACATCCTGGATAATAACTTTAATCGGTGTTCCATTAACTCCGCCCTTTTTATTAAAATATGTTTCAGCCATCTTGACACCGATTACCTGTTCCTGTCCCAATAGGGCGAGATTGCTGGTTTGAGCTAAAGCTGCACCGATGGGAATAGCAGCAGTGGCGGCGTTTTCTGCGGGACTGGGGTTAGTTTGACCGGTGGGAGTGCCGGAATTACAGGCCACCACTAGACCAAAAGTGACTAGGGATAATATTAAGGGGATTAATAAACGTTTTCTGAGCATCTTAACTCTCCAGGAGGATGATATTGTTGATGACACTATTATTTCGCTAATCGGGTTGATTTCAGCGATAATTCTCGACGCGATCGGACCAGATTTTGCTCCCTTAGCGCCCTTTCTTTCCCCTAATTTTGTCGATTAACCTCCCCGTCTCACCTCCGTTTTCAGAAAAACGATTTGCCTTTTCTGGTTCTGTCGCCTAACCTAGTAGTTAGGGAATCTATTATCGCCTTTCCCGTCCACAAACCCCGAAGCGAAAACATCCATTTAAGATTATGACTAACCCCGTTATTCACGCCTTTTTCCTCGGACGAGCGATCGCTGAAGTGATCGGTGAACAGCTAGAAGATGCGTTTACCAACGCTTTAAGCGAATTAGGCAAATTTGATGCCGAACAACGGGAAAACCTGCGGCAATTCGTCGAAGAAGTGCAAATGAGAGCCGATCAAGCCATGGAAAAGGGAGTATATACTGGTACAGAGTCCAGTGGTTCCTCCAGTGCCGATGTGCAGGAAAACATCGACGAAATGCGCGCCGAAATCGCCCAATTGCGCTCGGAACTAAAAAACTACCAGAATTAACCCAAAACCCCCTTTTAGTCGCTTTAAAGCCCCAAAAATTGCGTGTCAGCCTTTCTACCCGTCCCCGTTACCCCAGAGTTAAACCCAGCAATGCCGGCCCTCGAAGTCGCCAAAAATAGCTATCGTTGGAATCGAGAAAGCTATTCCATCAATCGTCGTCGTCTAGATATTTGGCGATTCGTTCTGACTGTACTTTATCAATTCTGGCTCAACGGTAAAAAATGGAGCTATAACGGCAGCTATAGCGAGGAAAAACTCGCCAGCAGACGCAGAAAACAAGCCGCTTGGATTCGGGAAACCATGCTAGAATTGGGACCGACTTTTATTAAAGTCGGTCAACTGTTCTCCACCCGGGCTGATCTTTTTCCCCTCGAATATGTGGAAGAACTCTCGAAACTACAGGATCAGGTTCCCGCATTTACCTACGAACAGGCCAGCAAAATTATCGAGGTATCCCTCGGTAAACCCCTCAATCAACTCTTTAAAAGCTTTGATCCTATTCCCCTGGCAGCCGCTAGTTTAGGGCAAGTTCACCGGGCCCAACTGAAGACCGGGGAAGATGTGGTGGTCAAAGTCCAACGGCCTGGATTAAAAAAATTATTTAGTATCGATCTGACCATCCTAAAAAAAATCGCCCAATACTTCCAAAATCATCCCAAATGGGGTAAAGGTCGCGATTGGACGGGTATTTATGAAGAATGCTGTAAAATCCTCTGGGAAGAAACCGATTATCTCAATGAAGGTCGTAACGCTGACACTTTTCGCCGTAATTTTCGCGGGGAAGATTGGGTCAAAGTACCAAAAGTCTATTGGCGCTACACCTCTCCCCGGGTTTTAACCCTAGAATACCTCCCCGGCATCAAAATCAGTCATTATGAGGCCCTAGAAGCGGCAGGACTCGATCGCAAATTGTTGGCTAAACTGGGGGCAAAAGCCTATCTAATTCAACTACTCAATAACGGCTTTTTTCACGCAGATCCTCACCCTGGCAATATTGCCGTTGATAGTGATGGCTCCCTAATTTTCTACGATTTCGGCATGATGGGACAAATTAAAACCAACGTGCGCGAAAAATTAATGCAGACTCTCTTGGGAATTGCCCAAAAAGATGCCGATCGCGTGGTCACTTCTCTGGTAGATTTAGGAGCATTAACTGCTAATGGTGATATGGGAGCAGTGCGGCGCTCGATCCAGTATATGCTCGATAACTTCATGGATAAACCCTTTGAGGAGCAATCCGTGGCCGCTATCAGCGATGATCTCTATGAAATCGCCTACGATCAACCTTTTCGCTTTCCCGCTACCTTTACCTTCGTCATGCGGGCATTTTCTACCCTGGAAGGGGTAGGCAAAGGACTCGATCCCGAATTTAACTTTATGGAAGTAGCCCAACCTTTTGCCCTGCAATTAGTACATGATATGACAGGAAATAATGGCAGTAATATCCTCGATGAGTTAGGACGGCAAGCGGCCCAAGTGAGCAGCACCGCCCTGAGTTTACCCCGACGCATCGATGATACGATCGAAAAATTAGAACGGGGTGATATCCGCGTCCGGATACGTTCCAGCGAATCCGATCGACTTTTACGGCGATTGGGTATGATTCAAATGGGAACCAACTATACTTTACTGATCAGTGCTTTGCTTATCTCAGCGACGCTTCTATTTATCAGTGGTTTTGGTTGGTTAACTTTAGTGCCGATGGCGATTTCCCTGCTTCCGGGGATAGCCCTCTTGAGACTTTGGCGAAAAATTGAACGTCAGGATCGCATGATGTAATCGATCGCGGGATAATAAATATTGTGTTAGCAGCAGAAATTTCGGTCACTAACCCCGCCCTAAAAGGGACGGAGCTTGCCTAGACCAATTTAGGCGACGCAAGTAGAGACTACCGCATCGAGACACAATCTGGCCCAGACCTCCGAATACTTCCCTAGTTCGGATTCCCTCTAAGCTTTATTGGTAAAGCGTTGTTAGACAAGACATCTTGATTGTGTTGCGGGAAGGGACTTTAACTTTACTCTTAAGGATTATCTCCATGGCAAGAGTTCCTGTTATCTCAAAAGACGGAAAACCGTTAA
>VYLF01000306.1_pt1 | contig 28561 bp, 26 predicted proteins | sample 5114371 | NCBI WGS metagenome assembly VYLF01 (sample SAMN12291773, study PRJNA351875) | freshwater metagenome | isolation source: freshwater lake | place: USA: Michigan, Kent Lake | collected 2013-08-15 | reverse complement strand
CATCAAATTAGTTCCCCCATAGAACCCCCTTGAGCCATCTGGCACACTTTTCTCTTTTTGTCAAATTTTATGTTAAGAAAGATGTGACTAATGGATAGCTTGATAAGGGGGGTGTTTGACAATTTTTACACCCACCTACTTAGCATCAAAATCTCTGTTTATTTTAATAATAATAAACGCTGGGGAGATAAAGTAACAGTCCAAGGCAAAGCTTGCTCCTTAATTTCTAACCATTTATCCTTATATAACTCTGCTTGGATATGAAAATCGCGGTCGTGGTTGGAGGGTTGATTAAGTTTCAGATAGAGAGTCACCCGATGGGGTCCTTCAATGGCATTAGCTAACCAACAGGGAAAAGTATTAATATTGCTTAAATCTCGACCAAAAATAATTTGATGAGCGCGAATTCCCGTATAGGCTAAATAGTCGGGAATTTCGGGGACTGTGTGTAATTTAACATCCCAATCAATGGCCTCCAATTGTTGATTATTAATAATTACAGCACGGGAAAAATTCTTACAGCCAGTAATCTTGGCCAAACTAACGCTATCTGGTCGCTCAAAAATTTTCTGTTTAGAATTATTAGCAATAGCCCGCCCTTTTTCCATAACTAATAAATTCTCACATATTCGATAGGCTTCATCCATATTATGGGTAACAAAAATTGTCACGCCATCGTAATTACTTAAAGTTTTGATCATCTGACGTTCTAATTGAGCGCGTAGATGGGTATCAAGGGCAGAAAAAGGCTCATCTAATAATAAAGCTTCCGGACGACTAGCTAAAGCGCGAGCGATGGCGACCCGTTGCTGTTGTCCCCCCGATAATTGATGGGGATAACGGTTTTCCATGCCGGGTAACTGCACTAATTCCAATTGGTTGGCAATCTGCTGACGGATAATTTTTGTGGGTAACTTTTGCGAGAGACTAAAAGCGATATTTTCTGCCACGGTGAGATGGGGAAAAAGAGCATAATTCTGCACCACAAAACCGATACGACGCTGACGACTGGGGAGATTAATTCCCTTTTCCGAATCGAAGAGAATGCGACCATTTAAGACAATACGACCCCTTGAGGGCGTTTCCACCCCAGCCAGCGATCGCAAAATCAGGCTTTTTCCCGAACCCGAAGCCCCTAATAGTCCTAATGGCTGATTTTGGCAGTTAAAAGTGACCGAGAGGTTAAAACCGGGTAAAGATTTCTCTATATCAACAAATAAGCCTATTTTATCCCTATAATGATTATTTTCAGCTTCTAAAAGGGCAAAATCGCGACCCTCCCAGGGTGGCAGCCAGTCCTCCATCTCGTTAGGTTTGCTTTCTCCCGGTCGTCCTAATTGCTGTTTACGTTGACTTTGCCAGAGATTAACGGCGATAATCCCCGATAGGGAGATTAACATGATAATAAACACCCATATCCAAGCCTCAGTCATCGCTCCTGCTTCCACAGCGAAGAAAATCGCCATCGGGATAGTTTGAGTTTGCCCCGGAATATTACCCGCTAACATCAAAGTCGCCCCAAATTCCCCCAAAGCGCGGGCAAAAGCTAGGGTTAATCCTGCTAATACTCCGGGGAAGGAGAGGGGCAAAAGTAGGCGCCAGAATATTTTCCCTTCCGATGCCCCTAGGGTGCGGGCAACCTGTAAAAGACTGGCATCCACCTGTTCAAAAGCCCCTAGGGTGGTTTTGTACATCAGGGGAAAAGCCACCACCGTCGCGGTGATGATGGCGGCATACCAAGTAAAAACGATGCGAAAATTGAATAAGTCTAATAACTGTCCTAATGGTCCGTTTTTGCCGAATAGAAGCAGTAAAATGAAGCCTACCACCGTCGGGGGCAAGATTAAGGGCGCGACGAAAACTGCCTCGATTAGAGATTTCCATCGTCCGCGATAGCCTAACATCCAATAAGCGGCGGCAATACCGAGAAAAAAGATGATTATCAGGGCAATGGTGGCGGTTTTCAGGGATATCCATAGGGGCGAAAAGTCTGGCATTGTTTATCTGGCTATTCCGAAGCCGAATTTTTCAAAAATGTTTTTAGCGGCTGCCCTGGTGAGATATTGGGCGAAAGTCTTGGCAGCTTGCGGGTTTTTGCTGTCTTTAATCACAGCTATCGGGTAAATAATCGGAGAATGAAGATTATTGGCAGCCGTAGCCACTACTTTTACCCGGTCGGAAATTTTGGCATCGGTGAGGTAAACAAGGCCAGCATCGGCGTTACCAGTTTCTACGGCGGCGAGAACATTACGGACGGAGTTGGCCAAGACCAGTTTTGGTCTTATTTGCTCTAAAATGCCGAGATTTTTCAGAACTTCTTCGCTGTACTGACCGACGGGAACGCTGCGCGGTTCACCCACGGCAATTCTTTTGACATTACTGTTAGTCAGGGAACGAAAATCGCTAATTTTTAGGGTGTAATTCTTGGGAACGATTAAAACTAGGCGATTAGTGAGCAGGTTCCTTCTGGTAGTTGTATCGATTAAACCAGCTTTTGCTAAAGCGTCCATTTGCTTAGTCGCGGCCGAGAGGAAAACATCGGCCGGCGCACCTTGTGTAATTTGCTGTTGCAAAGCCCCCGACGCACCGAAGTTATAGTTAACTTTAATGTTGCCATGGGCTTTTTCAAACCCCGGCTTGATTTCTTCTAGGGCCTCTTTGAGACTAGCGGCGGCAGAAACTAGAATTGTCTGGGTTTGGACGGTGGTGATAGTAGATGAAAAAAGGTTTATGCCCGCAGATAATAAGCAACTAAGGGCAATTGAGCCGATAAAAGCCAGAAAATATCGTCTTTTCATCAAGATTGATAGCAAGCGATCGATATTTATATTTCTATCACAACCAATCCACCGCCCGAAATCTGTATCTAGGGTTTGCGGCAAAAAGTTTTTCTTGGGGAAGTGGGGAAGTGGGGAATGGGGAAGTGGGGAGATGGGGGAGTGGGGAAGTGGGGGTGTGGGGAGAAAAAAGCTGACTCCTGACTCGGAGAATACTGTCTCGGAGAATACTGTCTCGGAGAATACTGACCCCTGAATCCTAGAACTTAGGGAATCCTGTGAATTTTGAGGAAATTAGTGCCTTTAGTTTTCTGCATGGGAATTCCCGCCATAATCAGGATTTTATCGCCCGATTGCGCTAGATTTTTCTGAAGCAGAATTGATTCGGTTTGCTTTAACACATCCTCAAAGACGGACACCTGATGATCAAGAAGAATCGGGATCACACCCCAGACTAGATTGAGACGGTGATAGACTCGTTTATTGGGAGTCATGGCAATGACGGGAACCGAGGGACGTTCCTTAGAAGCCAGTAGCGAAGTGTAGCCAGAGGTGGTAAAAGTGACAATATAACGGAGATCAAGGGTTTGATCGATCGCCACTAAAGCCTCACTGAGAGCGTGAGTTTCATCGGACTGATTGGGGGGAGCATTATCAAACTTCACATCCGCTTCCACATCATGGGCGATTTTGGCCAACATAGCCACAGCTTTGACGGGAAAATCTCCCACTGCTGATTCCCCCGATAACATCACCGCATCGGTTCCATCGATAATCGCATTAGCCACATCACTAGCCTCGGCCCGAGTCGGTCGGGGATTGTGAATCATGCTTTCTAACATCTGGGTGGCAGTAATGACGGGAATAGTTTTCATGTTGCAGAGTTTGATAATGCGTTTTTGCAACATGGGGACTTTTTCGGGACTTAATTCTACCCCCAAATCGCCCCGGGCCACCATAATTCCGTCACATTCCTCGACAATTGACTCTAAATTTTCGATCGCTTGCGGTTTTTCAATTTTAGCCATCACTGGCATATCCGCATGATTTCTCTCGGCTAAAAATGCCTTAATCGCCTTGATATCTTCTCCTTTACGAACAAAACTGAGGGAAACCCAATCAACCCCCTGAGAAAGACCAAATTCTAGGTCTTGTTTGTCTTTTTCGGTCATAGAAGGTAAGCGCAAATTGAGACGGGGTAGATTGACTCCCTTGCGACTTTTGAGAATTCCTCCCTCCAACACTTGACATTTTAGGTCTTTTCCGTTAATTTCAACGATTTTTAGCTCTAATAAGCCATCATCAAGGAGAATTTGCTCACCTAACTTGGCTTCCTCGGCCAGATAGGGATAATCGATCGAAACGGTGTTCGCTTCTCCCCGATACTCATCCATGGGGACAAGGGTGAGATAATCGCCGTCGTTGATGGTAATGGAACCATTGGGGAGATTACCAACGCGAATTTTCGGCCCTTGTAAATCTTGCAGGAGAGTGATAGGATTGTCTAATTCTTGAGAAATTTGCCGTAAAAGGGTAACAACTCTCGCATGATCTTCGTAGCTACCGTGGGAAAAGTTTAGCCGTGCTACATTCATCCCCGCACCGATCATCTGCTTGAGGACTTCTGGCGAATTACTCGCAGGGCCGATCGTGGCTACGATCTTAGTTCTATGGGTAATAATTGACATGGAACCCTTACTAATCAATCTTGGGACGATTACATGATATTCACTTTAGGTTAACTAACAGTGAAGTGGAAAACAAATTAAGCTTTTCCACAGACTTGCAATCGCTCCGAGTCCTCTCCTTAGCCGTCAGGAGTCAGCCATCAGCGGCAACCGTTGATATCTTTAGGGTAGGATAAACTAATAACCATCTCCGCTCGTTTAGATTTCGTTATGACCAACACATTAGACGATAAAGCCATAGTCAAGGACTATTTTAACGCCACAGGATTCGATCGCTGGCGCCGGATTTATGGGGATGGCGAAGTTAACAAAGTACAAAAAGATATTCGCATCGGTCATCAACAGACGATCGATACCGTTATCGGTTGGTTAGAAAGTGATGACAATTTGCCCAATCTCTCGATCTGTGATGCCGGTTGTGGAGTCGGTAGTCTTAGTATTCCCCTCGCTCAAGCGGGCGCAACTATTTTCGCCAGTGATATTTCTGAGAAAATGGTGACAGAAGCCAAGGAAAGAGCAGCCAAAGAGTTAGCAGATACCAGTAAACTCACCTTTGCCGTTCAAGATTTAGAAGCATTAACCGGCCAATATCACACGGTCATCTGTCTTGATGTTCTCATTCACTATCCCACAGAAGAAGCATTAGGAATGATTAAACACCTGGGATCCCTAGCTCAATCCCGTTTAATCCTCAGTTTTGCCCCTAAAACCTGTTTATTAACCATTCTCAAGAAAATTGGTCAATTTTTCCCCGGTCCGAGTAAAACCACTCGCGCCTATCAACACAAGGAAAAAACTATTGTCGCCGCTCTCAACGAAAATGGCTTTAAAATTGAACGGACGAGTATGACTAGCACTCGTTTCTATTTTTCCCGTATCCTCGAAGCTGTCCGCAGTGAATAAAGAATGGCAGTCACCACCAGCAAATTAATCGAGTGGAAACAGCAAAAACGCGCGATTGTCACCCTCACAGCTTGGGATTATCCGATCGCTCGACTGCTCGATCGGGCAGGAATTGATATTATCTTGGTAGGTGATTCCTTAGCTATGACCGCTTTGGGCTATCCTACCACTTTACCGATCACCCTAGAGGCGATGATTCACCACGCAGCGGCCGTGTCTCGTGGGGTAAAACAAGCTTTAGTTGTCTGTGATTTGCCTTTTCTCAGCTATCAGGAAAGTGTCAGTCAGGCAATTCACTCCGCCGGAAGGATGTTAAAGGAAGCGGGAGTGCAAGGGGTAAAATTAGAGGGAGGTTATGCCGCTATGATCGAGACGATTAGCCGTTTAACCGAGATAGGCATCCCTGTTATGGGTCATATCGGATTAACTCCCCAGTCAGTCCATCGGTTAGGATACCGTCAGCAGGGAAAAACTCCATCGGATGCACAAAGATTAATCGAGGAAGCTTTAGCCTTGGAGAAAGCGGGAGTATTTGCCCTGGTTTTGGAACATATTCCCGCCAATTTAGCCGCTACTATTACCGATAAATTGACTATCCCGACGATTGGTATCGGTGCGGGGGAAGATTGTGATGGTCAGGTGTTAGTAACGGCGGATATCCTAGGATTAACCGAAAAAGCTCCCCCTTTTGCCAAAGTTTATGCTAATTTAAGCGAAACCATTACAAAAGCAGTGGTGGAATTTGCCAAGGATGTGAGGGGAAATGAATAGCGGCGAAAAAGCTACCTTTGGGGCCGGCTGTTTTTGGAAAACCGAGGACGCATTTCGGCGTTTACCTGGTGTTTTAGCGACTTCTGTGGGTTATATGGGGGGAAATTTCCCCAATCCTAGTTATCTCGATGTGTTATCGCGAATTACCGGTCATGCGGAAGTGGCACAAATTGCCTATAATCCCCAAGAGATAAGCTACGAGGCGTTATTAGCCGTTTTTTGGTCAATCCATGATCCGACTCAGTTAAATCGCCAAGGACCGGACCGGGGAGAACAATATCGATCAATTATTTTTTATCACACCCCGGAACAAAAGTTAATCGCCACTGCTTCCAAGCGTCAACTACAACTATCGGGAAAGTTTCAGCAAGATATCGTTACTTTGATCGAACCCGCAGGAGATTATTATCTGGCCGATCAGTCCCATCAACAGTATTTGGAGAAAAAACAGGCTCGATCGGTCGCGGATTTCCAGAAGAAAATATAAATACAGGTTCGGGGTATAATGTAAAGTTGCTTTCGCAGGAGATCAGGAAAAATGCCCGAGGCGGTCGGAGTCATTCAAACACTGGGTTTTCCCCCCGTTTTAGCGGCGGCGGATGCCATGGTTAAAGGGGGACGAGTCACCCTAGTTTATTTCGATCTAGCGGAAAGGGGCGAATTTTTAGTGGCGATTCGCGGTCCGATTTCCGAGGTTAAACCGGCAGTAGAGGCAGGATTAGCGGCGGCGATGACCGCTTTTGGTGGTAATGTGGTCAGTCATTACATCGTACCGAATCCTCCAGAAAATGTACTGGCAGTTTTACCAGTGCAGCATACGCCTAAGTCAGACCGTTTTCGCAGTTAATTTCCCTAGCGATTGGCCCCAAACTAGACTATAGTTAAAGACTGGAAAATAGATTGGATTCTATCAATTAAACTTATCTGATTTTTGTTATTAGGAGTTAATTTATGACAGCCCAACCCGCGGTGGGATCGATCGAGACAAAAGGTTTCCCCGGTATTCTAGCGGCCGCCGATGCGATGGTAAAAGCAGGACGGATCACGATTGTTGGCTATTTAAGGGCAGGAAGCGCCCGTTTTACCCTCAATATTCGTGGGGATGTACAGGAGGTAAAAACCGCTATGGCTGCCGGCATTGAAGCCGTCAATAAAACCGAGGGGGCAGCTTTAGAAACCTGGGTAATTATTCCCCGTCCTCACGATAACGTGGTGGCTATTTTACCGATCGATTATAGCGAGGCAGTGGAACCTTTTCGCGCCGCCGCCGACGGTGCGATCGCTCCGATTCGTCGTTAATATTCAAGGTCAATTTTTTACCTAAGCAAAATTAATTACACATCTAAGCCACTACTCCGTCAGACTTCTGGTGTGAGGAAACAGTGAACTGAAAACTCAAATCCGATCCCTAATAGCTGTCTCCCGTCTCCCCTCTCCCGTCTCGGAGTCTCCTGTCTCGGAGTCTCCTGTCTCGGAGTCTCGACTAGGAAATTAATTTTGCACGACTACTTAATAATAACGGTAACTTGTGTACCATCGGGCAATTGCTCATCTGGAGTTAACTCGATTTTACCGTTTTTAACGATTCCATTTAAGGTTTTCATGAGAACTCTTGCAAATTAATTATATGTTACAATGACTGGTTAACTAATTTTCCCCAAAAAATTAGTTAACCATTACATTTGTACTAAGCAAAAACTTGAAGTTTAACTTTTAACTCAAAACTCTTTAGATAGGGTTGGCTGAATAAATCTAAAAACCTTGTTGGGTAAGACTTTTAGACTTTTTGTCAATCAAAAAGTACCGGATATGGGAGTGATATGATAACCTCTTTTACCTGAAAAAAAATCTTTCTGTTTCTTTTGGGGGCGTTCAATGGGAGTTTCCGTTACATCCATTACCGTTACGACCGGTATCTCTGCTGGATTGAGTAAAGCTTTTAGCTTTTTTTCCTTTTAAACGGAATTTTCCCGATTGTAAAAGCATTTTTTCCGTCTTATTTACAATCCGACATATAGTTGATTATGATAGTTGACCGCTTGTAGCAATGTGAAAATATCTTCTATATTCTCGCCAACATTATACCATAAAAAAATTATGCAAGAGGTCTTTTGTAGAAATATCGACAATCAGGAATTATCAGGGACTCTTAAATTATTACCGCTCTATGAACAACCGCAGGTGTGCATCGTAGATTGACAAAAATGAGATGCACCCAATGCTCGAACTTGTCTAACTCGATGCCAGACGGGAAAATAAGCACAAATTTAACTATACTCATTACAATATAAATATCAACGACCACGATAAAAAACTCTTATGCGGGTAACTCTAAAATCGGCCTTGAGTGACAGTCATATCGATGCTAATCAAAACAGCAGTCAACGTCAACTGATGCTATCGATCGCCGCCACCAGTGAACAGATCAACACAAATTTACCGATTAATCTTTGTTTAGTTCTCGATCATAGCGGTTCTATGCAGGGAAAACCCCTAGAAACGGTCAAAAAAGCGGCCTTCAGTTTAATAGAATCCCTCGGGGTTAACGATCGTCTCTCGGTAATAGCTTTCGATCATCGCGCTAAAGTTATTCTTCCCTCCCAATCGCGACAGGATGATCTGACCTTAATTCGCTCAAAAATTCAACAATTACAAGCGGGAGGAGGCACGGCGATTGATGAAGGGATAAAATTAGGCATTCAAGAAAGTTCTACCAGCAGCAAAGGTTATGTATCTCATATTTTTCTGCTTACCGATGGTGAAAATGAACACGGAAATAATCAACGCTGTTTAAAATTAGCCGCAGTAGCAGCTGAGTACGGTATCACCTTAAATACCTTCGGTTTTGGCGATCATTGGAATCAAGATATCCTAGAAAAAATTGCCGATATCGCCGGCGGAAGTTTATCCTATATCGAAAGACCTGAACAGGCTTTAATTGAATTTACCCGTCTATTTAACCGTCTGCAATCTGTGCGGTTAACTAACGCTTTCCTGCAATTAGAATTAGATGCTCGGACTCATTTAGCCGACTTAAAACCCATTGCCCAAGTTGCCCCAGAAACTATAGAAATGAGCCTACAAAAAGAGGGCAATTTTTACATCACCCGTTTGGGTGATTTAATGATAGATGAAGAAAAAATTCTCCTCCTCAATCTCTATATTGACCAAATTCCCCCCGGTACTCACACCATAGCTAAGGTGAAGATTCGCTACGATGATCCCGCTTCCGGTCAAAAAGGGCTAGAAACTGCGACTGTTAGCCTTAATATCGCCTCCCAAGCTATCTATCAATCCCAATTAAACGATCAAGTTCAGAAATCGATTCTGACTTTAGCCAAATATCGTCAAACCCAAATCGCTGAAGAAAAATTAAAACAGGGCGATCGAGCAGCCGCCGCCACCATGCTACAAACCGCCGCCAAAACCGCCTTACAATTGGGAGAAAAAAACGCCGCCACTGTCCTCCAAACTAATGCCACCCGTTTACAGGTGGGAGAAGAATTGAGCGAGGGAGATTTAAAGAAAACCCGCATTATTGCTAAAACAAGACTACAAACCGATGAATAAACCAATCATTGGCATAAAATCCCGATTCCTAGCCAAGCAATAATCACCCCGAAAATCGCCCGCAAGTTAATCCGATCCCCCATCATGGCAGCGATTCGGTAAGACAAATATTCGAGAGTTTTTAGTCGAGGCTTTGGCTACCAGTTCCCTTGCCGTTATCTCCTCAAACAAAAGTATTAACTCGCCGACGGCGATCGAGCCATTGTTGTAAAATAATCGCCGCCGCTTCCCGATCGATCGCTCCCTTATCCCAAGAGGAAAACTGTTTTTTGGCTTTTAAGAATTCTTCCGCCTCTAGGGACGTGCAACGCTCATCAATGTATTCGAGGGGCAAATCTAAGGCGATCGCTAGTTTCTGGGCGTATTTTTGCACCTGTTGGGCCTGAAATCCTAGTTCTCCGGCCATGGTATAGGGCAGTCCCGCCACCAAAATCTTAATATTTCTTTCCTTGACAATTGCCTCAAACTGTGGTATTTCGGCAACAAAGGAAGAACGGATAATCGTGGTTAAACCGGTGGCGATTAAACCAGTGCCGTCACATCCTGCCACTCCTACCCGTTTTTTGCCGATATCTAAGCCGAGGGCGGCGACTCTTTCCATCACACTGGATGCCCCTGATCGGGGGGTTCCGAGGGCGGTTTGACCGGGGGAAGTTCCCCCGGACTGTCGAGGGGGTCCAGGGGGGGATTATTAGGCCATTTTAACCAAGACATCCGACTAGGGATGGGAGTTCGCGGCACCGGTTGTAAACCCTGCAGCATTTCTGCCAGGGCGGAATTTTCCGGCTTAGTTTCGCGGATTTTGTGCCATACCGAGCGCGACATCATCAGGGTGTGGGAACTGCGGATCGCTCCCAATTGTTCCAGATATTCCCGTCTTTCGTGCTGATAATCGGCAGATATCAACTCTAGCGAGCGAGGGGGATACCTGCGAGTGATCTGGGCCATCTGGATTAATAACTTAGGATAGAGCCAAGTGTAGGCGGGATGGACAATTAATTTCGCTTGATGGGGTCGCTCATCCCGATTAGATAGAATTAATTCAAAATAACCGATCGCCGCTTTTCGTTGCGGTTCAAAAACGTAACCGCGACTAATTTGCGGACTGCCGCACCAACTTTGACAGCGACCGAGCAAACTATCAACTAAACTGATTTTAAAATCCTGGATATGGCGATCAAATACCTGACGCAGTAGCGGCGGCATAGACACACAATCTAACTGATAAAGCAATTGAGCGTCAGCATTGCTCACGGGCAGTAAATTCGGTAAATCTGGCTCTTGTTTCGCCAATTCCTGTAATAATTGCGGCGGTAAAGACCAATAGGTTAATTCCGCCAAAGGCTGAAAACCGTGTTGCCGGAAAAGTGCCAAACTGTCCTTTTGATTGATATTAACCTCTAACACCCAGGTGCGCGCTTCCCAAACCGTTTCTAGACAATAACGCAGTAATTGCGCCCCGATGCCCTTGGGTTCGCTTAAAGACTCCGCCGGATGCACCCGCACCTGTTCCACCCGCCAAGTGCTGCGACTACTATTAAAAGGGGTGACTTGGATAGCCCCGCGAATTTTCCCTTCTTCTCCCCGATTGGCCATGGACTCAGCCACATAGACATGAAAACGGTGTTGGAGAGGATTAGGAAAAAAACTGAGAATTTTAAATAACCCAAACCAAGGCCGCACCTGTTGCACCTGCGTGCGGAAATTTTGGGCGCGACGATCAATATCCTCATCGAAGTCATCCAGGGTTAAAGCTTCAATGTCTTCCAAATCCCGATATTGTACGGGACGGATCTGGCGATCGCTAAAATCGTCCCCTTGGGGAACAGGAGAAGTGGTCATGGCTCTGGGGTAAATATCGTCTATGCACCTATCTTACCGTAGAATCTAGAGGCACTTCCCCACCAATAACAATTTTTGAGGGATCATAGGGGACCACCACAGAAAGAACACCTCGATCGGTAGCTGGGGTTTTTTGGGCCAAATTTCCGATTATGACAATTCGATGCTACAATAACGGACGGTTAATCAGTCCGAATTTGCAGTAAAAGTCTTTGAGTCAATCTGTAGATACCACTAACACCCTAGACACTCTAGCTCAAGAACTAGCCGCCATTCAGCAGACCGGTTCTAAGCGCGTCGCTTTATTGGGTTCCCGTCACGTTCCCATCACGCACCAGCAATTGATCGAAATGATGGCCTATGCCCTCGTGCTGGCGGGCAATCGGATTATGACCTCCGGGGCGACGGGAACCAATTCCGCCGTCATTAAGGGGGCAATGCGGGCAGATCCTAATCTGTTAACCGTGATCTTACCCCAAAGTCTCGATCGCCAGCCCCTGGAATCCCAAGAACAACTCCAGCAGGTTATCCATCTGGTGGAATGTCCCGAAAATGACCATCTATCCCTAGGGGAAGCCAGCAGCCTCTGTAATCGCGAGATTATCAATCGTTGTCAACAGTTAATCTGTTTTGCTTTCCACGACAGTCAGACCCTTTTGCAAACCTGCGCGGAAGCGGAAGATCAACGCAAGCTAGTTACCCTATTTTATTTTGACTAAATTCAGCGATGAATCTCTCCGTCAGTGCCATTCTTCTCTATTCGATAGTGGCTGCCGCTATCTCTGTCTATCTACCTTTTCTGCTGGTGGCTTACGCTAGAGCTAAGGTGGGTTACAATACCTCCGCTCCCCGGGCAATGTTCGACCAACTCCCAGACTACGCTAAACGAGCAACTTGGGCCCATCAAAATGGTTTTGAAACCTTTATGATCTATAGTGCCGCCGCTCTCATGGCCTACGTTACAGGAGTCTCCTCATCCCTGGCCGCTACCTGTGCGATCGCTTTCGTGATCCTCCGGCTTTTATTTTCCCTTTTTTATATCACTAATGTCCCGATCGCTCGTTCCCTGATGTTCGGTCTCGGTTCTCTCTGTACCTATACTCTCTTTGGGTTAAGTTTAATCAAGATTCAGTAGAATTCCCCAACCCAGATGCAGGAGAGTCGAAAAAGGCTATAGTTCGGGAGCGGTAAAGAAGTTGCTTAACCCGAACTATAGTTAATTGTGTTACTGATAAACCGGTAATTTGGGATTATCCACTGATAACAAACCAGTTAAAAGTGAGGCGGGTTTTTGACTGTAGGGCCAGGCAAAAGCATGACGAAAAGCCGCATCTTGACAAGCTTGTAATTGTCGAAAATCGATCACATCTAGGGTGAGTAAATTTTCGTACTCGAAGGGCAGCCGGACATTGTGTAAACCGGCATTATCGGTACAGATAGCAATATCAACCCCCGCTTCAAAACAGCGATCGAAGACTATCTTTAACTGGGATAAACTTTTGAGGGTGCCAGTTTTTAAATAGGTGGTGGGACAGACTTCTAAACATTGATGACGACGGGCAACTTCCGGCAGCAATTCCGGATATTGTAGGGGAATTTGAATACCGTGACCAATTCTTTGCAGATAGGGCAGTAATTGGGGATAACAACCGTCCTTTGTTTCGTAAAGATGGCCGGTGGTATTTAAACCCTCTTCCCGGGCATAACTGTATAAACCAGCAAATTCCTCTAGTCGAGTTTGGTAGTGGGAATCACCCCCAGCAATATCGATCGCACAGACGTATTCTCTCATCTCTAGGGCCAGATCAACGATCGCTTTGTTGACTTCGGAGGGAAGTCGCGAGTGCATACAGAGAATTTGACTGGTAATAATCGGATATTCGCTCATTTTCGAGGCTTGACCGACGATCTCGACAATCGAGCGCATTTGCTCGATTCGCTCTGTTTGGTTCAAATGTTCGTCGGTGCGATAGTAGGGAGTATAGCGCAATTCTAAATAGGCAAGATTCTCGAAGATGTAAGCGCCGCGAATCAGACGATAGATAAAATAGGGCAAAGTTTGGGCGGTTTGAACACTTTCGACTAGGGTATGTAATTCTAAATACTCATCTAAACTATTGCGTTCACGGGTGTAAAATTCCTCAAAAGCGGGGTATTCCTGGAATTTGGCCGCTAAATCCCGCTCATGTCTGTGAAAGTAGCGCCAGAGAATTCTCGGTACTACCGATCCCCCTAAATGCCGATGCAAATCTGCGTATAAAGCCACAACTCCGATGCTCCTTAGTCTCTCAAATGTTCCTTAAATATAACGAAGTTTTACAATTGTTTGACAATCGTTCCCAAATAGTATCAGTACCTATCCAGTGATCGGTTGGGTGTTGGGGAGCGGGGAGATAGTGAACAGTCGCTAGTGCAAGGCTCAGATCTGATCACCGATCACTGATTCAAGGCTGACAGCTAGAATAAGGTCATTAAACCTAAATAAAGCTTTAGGGAATAGAGGGGTGACAACATATACAATGATTGGGGTTTATCCTCAAGCAACCCTAAGCCTATGCCACGCCGTGATGACTTACAGAAAATCCTAATCTTGGGCGCTGGCCCGATTGTCATCGGACAAGCCTGTGAATTCGACTATTCGGGAACTCAAGCCTGTAAAGCCCTACGAGAAGAAGGTTATGAGGTAATTTTAGTCAATTCTAACCCCGCCTCGATCATGACCGATCCAGAAATGGCCGATCGCACCTACATTGAACCAATTCTGCCGGAAATTGTCGAGAAAATTATCGCCAAAGAACGTCCCGATGCCATTCTACCGACTATGGGCGGTCAAACTGCCCTAAATACCGCGGTAGCTTTGGCCAAAAGCGGCGTTTTAGAAAAATATAACGTGGAACTGATCGGGGCAAAACTTCCCGCTATTGAAAAAGCCGAAGATAGGGAACTATTCAAAAAAGCAATGGAGAAAATCGGTGTTCCCGTTTGTCCTTCGGGGATTGCCAACAATTTAGAGGAGGCAAAAGCGATCGGTCATCAGATCGGTTCCTATCCTCTCATTATCCGGCCGGCCTTCACTTTAGGCGGAACGGGGGGCGGTATTGCCTATAACCAAGAAGAATTTGAACCGATGGCCCAGTATGGTCTAGATTGTTCGCCTACATCGCAAATTCTCGTCGAAAAATCCCTAATTGGCTGGAAAGAATACGAATTAGAGGTTATGCGCGATCTAGCCGATAACGTGGTGATCATCTGTTCGATCGAAAACTTTGACGCTATGGGGGTCCATACCGGCGACTCGATTACGGTTGCGCCCGCCCAAACCCTAACCGATAAAGAATACCAACGCCTCCGGGACTATTCTAAGGCAATTATTCGGGAAATTGGCGTAGAAACTGGCGGATCGAACATCCAATTCTCCGTTAATCCCACTAACGGCGACGTAATCGTGATCGAGATGAATCCCCGGGTGTCCCGTTCTTCGGCCCTGGCATCAAAAGCCACGGGATTCCCGATCGCTAAATTTGCCGCTAAACTAGCAGTAGGCTACACTTTAGACGAAATTCCCAACGATATCACCAAAAAAACCCCGGCTTCCTTTGAACCGACTATCGATTACGTCGTCACCAAAATTCCTCGCTTTGCCTTCGAGAAATTCCCCGGCTCCCAACCGATTCTAACCACCCAGATGAAATCCGTCGGGGAAGCTATGGCTATCGGTCGAACTTTCCAAGAATCCTTCCAAAAAGCTCTTCGCTCCCTAGAAACGGGACGTTTTGGCTTTGGTTGCGATAAAGTCGAAACTCTCCCCCCTCTCTCGGAAGTCCGGGCCGGTTTGCGAACACCTAACCCCGAACGAGTTTATAGTATCTATCATGCTTTTAAATTGGGCATGAATGGGGAGGAAATCCACGAACTAACCGGGATTGATCCCTGGTTCCTCGATAAATTGGCCGATTTGATGGAAACTGAGAAGTTTCTCAAACGAACTCCCCTGAAAAGTCTCGGCAAAGAGGACCTATTCGCTATTAAACAACAGGGATTTAGCGATCGCCAAATCGCCTTCGCCACCAACAGCAGCGAGGACGAAGTGAGAAGTTATCGCAAGGGTTTGGGTATTATTCCCGTTTATAAAATGGTGGATACCTGCGCGGCGGAATTTGAGGCCCTGACACCCTACTATTATTCCACCTACGAACAGGTAGAATCGGAAGTTTTACCCTCCGATAAACGTAAAGTGATGATCCTCGGTGGTGGTCCCAATCGCATCGGTCAGGGGATAGAATTTGACTACTGTTGTTGTCATGCCGCTTTTTCCCTCAGTCAAGCTGGTTTTGAGACGATTATGGTCAACTCTAACCCGGAAACTGTCTCCACCGATTACGATACCAGCGATCGCCTTTACTTTGAACCCCTGACCAAAGAGGATGTCTTAAATATCATCGAAGCGGAACAACCAGAGGGTTTAATTATTCAATTCGGTGGGCAAACTCCCTTAAAACTGGCGGTTCCCCTGCAAAAATATTTAGAATCGCCTAATTGTCCCGTAAATACCAAAATTTGGGGAACTTCACCCGATTCGATCGATACCGCCGAAGATCGGGAACGTTTTGAACAAATCCTCCGAGAATTAGATATCCGACAACCCCTCAACGGTATTGCCCGCAATTTCCAAGAATCCCAAGCAGTGGCTAAACGCATCGGTTATCCTGTGGTAGTACGTCCATCATACGTTTTGGGCGGTCGGGCGATGGAAATCGTCTATTCCGATAGCGAATTGGAACGCTATATGAAGTATGCGGTACAGATAGAACCGGATCACCCGATTTTAATCGATAAATTCCTCGAAAATGCCATCGAAGTGGATGTGGATGCCCTGTCAGATGCGACGGGAACAGTAGTTATCGGGGGATTAATGGAACATATCGAACAAGCGGGCGTACATTCGGGCGATTCTGCCTGTTCTATCCCCCATACGTCCCTGAGTGCCTCGGTTTTAACCACAATTCGACAATGGACGGTGGAACTAGCGAAAGCTTTAAAAGTAATCGGTTTGATGAATATCCAGTATGCGGTACAGGGGGAGACAGTTTATATCTTAGAAGCGAATCCCCGCGCTAGTCGTACTGTTCCCTACGTTTCCAAAGCAACGGGAGTTCCTTTAGCAAAAGTTGCCTCCCTCGTCATGTCGGGCAAAACCCTAGCAGAATTGGGTATCATCAGCGAAGCAATTCCCCGTCATATTGCCGTAAAAGAAGCGGTTTTACCCTTCCAGAAGTTCCCCGGTGCTGATACTCTCTTGGGACCAGAAATGCGTTCTACAGGGGAAGTAATGGGGATTGACAGCGATTTTGGCAAAGCTTTCGCTAAAGCAGAAATGGCCGCCGGCGTGATTTTAGCCACCAGTGGGACGGTTTTTGTCTCGATGAATGATCGCGATAAAACCCCCATGGTCCCCGTGGTTAAGGATCTGCAATCCCTCGGTTTTCGCGTTGTCGCCACTTCGGGAACTCGTGAAGTTTTGTTAGAAAACGGTTGCGAAAATATCGATTTAGTGCTAAAGATTCACGAAGGTCGTCCCCACGTTGTCGATTGGATCAAAAATGACTGGATTCAGTTTATTGTCAATACTCCCAGTGGTGAAGAATCCCAAAACGATGGCCGAAAAATTCGCCGTACTGCCCTCGATTATAAGTTACCAATTATCACCACTATCGCCGGGGCAAAAGCGACGGTAGCGGCCTTAAAATCCCTGCAATCCCAACCTTTAGAGGTGAAAGCTTTACAGGATTATCTCGCCTAATTTCAGTTATCAGTGATCAGTTAGAAAGGGGATATAGGGGTTTAGGGAAATTTCAGCCAAATGCCCCACTACCCCACTACCCCATCACCCGACACCCCACTTCCTAATTCCCATGACCGATACTCTAAACGATTATAAAAACCTGATTAGTGAACTGATTAACCGTTATAAAAACCGCGTCGATTTCCTGACAATTCGTCTGGAAGAAGCGCGGGGGACAAATATTCTACTACGTTCCGAACGAGTGGAAACCCTCAGCGAAGGTATTGCTATCGGTGGTCAGGTACGCGCCTGTTATAAAGGAGGTTGGGGATTTGCCAGCTTTAATCAATTATCCAGTTTACAGGAACGATTAGAAGATGCGATCGCTGCTGCCCGTTTAATTGGGGAAGAAGAAACCCTGATTGCTCCGGTAGAACCTGTAATTATCTCCTGTGAATTGCCTTTAACGGGAACGGACCCCCGTTTAGTACCATTAGCCGATAAAAAAGCCCTCTGCGATCGCTATAATAACTTACTGCGTCAACACCATCCCAGTATTGCCACCACTTCCGTCCGTTACAGCGATAGCAGTCAACATATTCTTTTAGGCACTTCTGACGGGACTTTAATCGAACAAAAATGGTCGGACTTAGAAATGCGTTTTTCGGCCACCGCTAGGGATGGGGACAGCGTACAAACAGGCCGGGAAACCACGGGATCCCGAAAAGCTTTCGAGGATCTGGTCAATTTAGAGGAACAGGTGCAGGGGTCGGCTAAACGGGCCGTAGAAGCCCTAGTTTTGCCCCCTGTCAAGGGCGATACCTACACCGTCGTCATCGATCCCATTTTAACCGGTCTGTTCGTCCATGAGGCTTTTGGCCACCTTTCCGAGGCAGATATGTTATACGAAAATCCCGACCTTTTGGAGGTGATGAGTATGGGCAAACGTTTCGGACCGGATAACCTGCAAATCTTTGACGGGGCCTATCCGGAAGGTCATCGGGGCAGTTATTTTTATGACGATGAGGGAACCCCCGCAACCACGACTCAGTTAATTAAAGATGGGGTTTTGGTGGGAAGACTGCATTCACGGGAAACGGCGGGCAAATTAGGCGAAAAACCGACCGGTAACGCCCGTTGTCTCAATTATCATTATCCGCCCATTGTCCGCATGACCAACACTTGGATTGAACGGGGAACCACTCCCGTTAAAGAGTTATTTTCGGGGATAAAAACGGGAGTTTATGCCCAAAATTGGCAGGGAGGCATGACTAACGGCGAAATGTTCACTTTTAGCGCCGGGGAAGCTTGGATGATTCGCGATGGAGAAATTGCTGAACCCGTTAAAGATGTGACTCTCTCCGGTAATGTCTTTAAAACCCTAGGCAATATTGAGGCAATTGCTGATGATTTCTACTGGGACGAGTCAGGAGGCTGCGGAAAAGGGGGTCAAAGTGGTTTACCCGTCGGCTGCGGTGGCCCCAGTCTCCGTATCCGCGATGTGGTGGTGGGGGGAGAAGCAGATATTCAGTGATCAGTGATCAGTAAACAGTAATCAGCTTCTGAGGGCAAGAGGCCCCCAGAAAGAATCTGGCAATTCTCCTACCTAAAAAGAAGGTTAGAAACTTAATAATCGTTCAGGGGGGGACGAAATCTGGTAATCTGAGAGACATCGATGAAAAGTACCTACGGTCGATACCAACAATTAAGGCTGACTCTGCTGCCCCAAGAGAGTCCTTCCACAGAGTCAAGACCAGTGGCTACTTGACCCGCTCTGAACGGTTACTAAGTAGGTAGTTGGAATTAGATATAAGATGGATAGCCTTGAAAGGCTTGCTGTGACTCAATTCCCCAGAAAATTAATTGCACCTACCTACTTATATTGTTTTTCTCTGACAGCCATGACTACCCTGCCTGATTTTAGTGCCTACGGTTATCAAGTTACTGAGCAACTCAATCAGAATCTTCAAGGAGGTATAATTACCTATAAGGCTCTTGAAATCGCCAACGAAAAGCCAGTGGTGATTAAACAGTTTCGCTTTGCTACTAGGAGTGATTGGGATAGTTACAAGGCAATTGAAAGAGAAATTGAGGTTTTACAAGGGTTAAATCATCCTGGTATTCCCCGATATTTGGCGCAATTTGATCCAAGTAATGGTTTATGTTTAGTCCAGGAATATAAAGAGGCTCAACCTTTATCAAAACTTCGTGGTTTTAGTCCTGAAGAGATCAAAAGTATTGCCACACAAGTCTTAGAAATTTTGATTTATTTGCAAAAGAGAAAGCCAAGCATTTTCCACCGCGATATTAAACCAGAAAATGTTTTAGTTGATGAGATTTCTTCTGTGTCGTCTCTTGCAGATGGGGGAGAGATCAAAGCTTATTTAATTGATTTTGGCTTGGCGAGAATTGGCAATAGTACAATGGCTTTGAGCAGTCTGATAGGGGGTACACTTGGATTTATGCCTCCCGAACAAGTCCATAATCAAAAATTAACTAAAGCTTCTGATTTATATGGATTAGGAGCGACCTTAATCTGTTTAATCACTCAAACTAAATCGGCTGATATTGGTACTTTGGTTGATTTTTCTACTAACAAAATTACTTTCAAAGACAAAGTATCTAAGTTTAGTTTAGGGTTTATTCAATGGTTAGAAAAAATGGTTGAGCCTAATCCAGCTAACCGTTACCAAAATGCCCGGTTAGCTTTGGAAGCGTTAAAATCTCTAGATTTAATCCGCATTCCAGAGGTTAGTTTAGATAAATTAGAATTAGATTTTGTGGCCAATTCCGTTGGTCAAGAACTGAGCAAAACTATCACAGTTACTAATACTATTCCTGATACTATGCTACAAGGAGAATGGTCAGTTTCTCCTCATCCTAAAGATCCGCCGCATACTCCCGATAGTCACAGTTGGATTAGTTTTTCGCCACGAAAATTTGAGAGTAATCAGGTTAATTGTTTGCTTAGGGTTGATACCAGCAAGTTAAAAGCCAATAAAAATTATGAAAGGGAGATTGTTTTAAACAGTAATGCAAGACAGGAAAAGTATTATTTAAAAGTTAAGGTTAAAACTGCCCCCCTCCAACCCAATGTTTCTCTTCCGCCTTATGGGTTTATATTAGCTTTTGGTTTAGTTTTAGCGCTCATTTCAGGTATTGGGTTACAGGTTGGGCTGTTGGAAAATGTGATTGGCAGGTGGATTGCCGTGGGGATTTTCACGGCGATTGCCCTGGGGATTTACTCGTCAAAGAATAGGCATTGGTTCGATGATCCGCTTTCGGCTTACCTGCTTTTGTTTATGTTTTTAGGAGTGTTGGGGCCGATTGGCTGGATGATTGTAGTGGTGATTGGCGTGGTGATTCGCTGGGCGAGTACGGGAGTGATTGACACTTTTGAGATTATCGACTCAATTAAGATACCGCTGGCGATTTCACTGGGGTTTGGCGTGGTGCTGGCGATTAGCTCGGCGATTGGAAGAGCAATTAGGGCAATTCCCTGGAATGGGGGGCTGGCTGTCGCTTTGTCTGTTTTGACGGCAGCTACAGGTATTTTAACAGGAATTGGTGCAGTAATTGGCTTTAATTCTTATCTGCTTGCTGGTTTAACTGCTGCTGCTTTACCCCTAGCAGGAATGTTAATTTATCCACCGTTGAAACTGGTAAGATTAAAAGCCCAACACCGCCGCCAAGAATCCCAGAATTTGATTGAACCGTAGATTTTTCCCAACCTGCTTTTTCCCAATCCTCTGCGTCAATTGCTGGTATCAATCGCAGGTGCTTCTCATCCATGCCGAAAAATGGTATTAGATTACCAGATTTCGTTTCCCCTGAACGGTTACGAAACTTAAGTACATCAAAACCTTTAGCTTAACAAATTAGGGGGTGCATCTCAATTTTTGGGCGCACGCAGTTCGATAAACTCATTGTAGGGGGGAATTGCCTTCGCCCTGACAGCCGCAGTCTATCTCATCTTCTCGTCACTGTCTTCAATTTTTTGATCATCTTGATTGATTTCTTCTTTAAATCCCCGTAAAGTTTTCCCCAAAGCTGCCCCAAATTCGGGTATTTTTTTCGGTCCAAATATCAGGACAATAACCACAGCAATAATTACTATTTCTGGCCAACCTAATCCAAACATAATCTTGAAAGTAAAAAGTAAAAAAAGAGAAAGGAGTCAGAATTCAGGAGTCGGAAACTTAACGGTGATAACTGATAACTGATAACTGATAACTGATAACTGACTCTACGCTGCCACTTCAGCGCGTTTATAGGCTTCGTCGAGGACTTCTGAGAGAGTCGGATGGGTGTGGATGCGGAAAGCGAGTTCATGGACGGATTTACGTTCAGCGATCGCATTAGCCGCTTCTTGAATTAAATCCGATGCGTGGATACCGATAATATGAACACCGAGTAATTCCCCCGTATCCTGACGATAAACGACTTTAGCGATGCCTTCCGTTTCTCCTTCCGCTAAAGCCTTAGAATTTCCCTTAAAATAGGTCTTGACAGCAGCGACCTTATACCCTTCTTGCTGTGCCAAGGCTTCTGCTTGCGGTTCCGTTAAACCCACATAACTAATTTCGGGGTGGGTAAAAGCGGCGGCGGGAATACTGCGATAATCGATGGTTTTTGGGCGATTACAGATATTTTCAATGGCTATTACCCCTTGACCCGAAGCAGCGTGAGCTAACATCATTTTACCCGTAGCATCGCCCACGGCCCAGAGATGGGGAACCGGTTCACCGGACTGAATTACCTGCATTTTGTCATTAACGGCAATAAAACCGCGTTTATCCAGTTCTACCCCCACAAATTCCAATCCGAGATTCTTGGTCGCGGGGATTCTTCCTGTAGCGACTAAACAAGCATCTACCTCTAAAATTTCGATCGCTTCTTTGCTTTTTGCGTCCACCAGTTCAATGGCCACAGGATTCCCCGGTTTAATACTTTTTGCCAAAACTCCCACATAAGTCTCGATGTCTCTAGGTTTAATCAGAACTCTTTCCGCGATTTTCGAGATTTCTGGGTCAAATCCTGGCATGAGACTATCTAAAGCTTCGATCATCGTCACTTCACAACCCAAAGCGGTGTATATATCCGAAAATTCCAGACCGATATAACCACTACCGATAATTGCAATCCACTTGGGTAAAGTTTCTAATCTAACGGCCTCATCGCTGGTAAAAACCGTTTTATGATCGATCTCGATCCCCGGTGGGACAAAGGGAACCGACCCCGGACAGAGCATAATATCCTTAGCGGTGTAGATTTTTTCGCCACTGTCCCCGATGACGCTAACTTTTTGCGGGCCGGCGATTTTTCCCCAACCGTGGATAGTATCAACCTTGAGACGTTTAAGACTATTAGTGAGATCGCCTCTAATTTTACTGACAAGGTTGTTAGCATGATCGGCAATTGTTGGACGGTCAAAATTAACGCCACCGATGGCAATACCTAGACTTTTCAGATGGTCACTATCGGCCAATTCGCGCACTCGTCCCGAGGCTGCCAGTAAAGCTTTAGAAGGAATACAACCGCGATTGACACAGGTTCCTCCCATATCTTTGGCTTCGATAATAGCTGTTTTTAGCCCACATTTGACCGCGTGTAGGGCTGCCCCGTGGCCACCAACTCCAGCACCGATAATAATTAAATCGTAGTCGAATTCACTCATAGTCTCTCTGACTCTCAAAGTTAGCATTATCTCATTTTACGATCCACTGCGATCAAGCTGTGCTATCCTGGGCAAAAACTGGAGCCAGTTTTTAGCCATCAGGCTCTTGTGCATTGAAACTGGCTATTGGCAATTTTAGGACAAGACGTTACTAGACCTCTGGTAAAAATCAAAAATTGTTGTTGGGGTTAGGAGCCAGTAGTCAGTAGTCAGGAGAATTAAGCATGAATAATAATCAATTAAATGGTCTCTTCACAGATTTTAGGCAATTTAATCCTTATTTTTGCCGTTTTTGAATCCTTAAAAATTAATTAGAGTTTGCTGAATCAAAATATGAATACTAATCCTGCATCCTATCCATAAGTTAGTCTAGTCCTAGATTGGAAAAATTAGACCTCCCGCCAATACTTTGCCAGATGAAGGAACCATCTTTCTCCTACCATAATTTAGGCTCGAAACCAGAATCATTAATAATTTCTACCGTTTCTCCCGATGGTTTAATCACAAATAAACCTTGTTTATAGGCATAACGATCTACTCCTTCATCTATTTCTATTCCTGCCACTGCACCATAAGCTTGATAGTTTTTATAATGGGGAAATGCTTGTTTAAATCGACTTAATTTTTCTAAAAACTCGTTGACATCATCTTTCGATAAACGAGACTTACATTCTACTAAAACTACCTCGGTTTCATCGACGGCTAAAATGTCAATCTCCATGGCTATTCCTTGCCGTTTTACCCTGGCACGACTGTAGGTTTCTTTGACATCGATACCTTTGCTACGAAATAGGCCAATAACAGCAGGTTCGACTAATTCCTCGACAAATCTTCCCCAGCGAGTGGTTAAACTATCCACCGCACGACTGGTATTAGCCACTGTTTTCTCTAGCTCGGCCAAACGGCGATCGGCTTCAGCAGCCCGGCGATCGGCTTCGGCAGCCCAGTGATCGGCTTCGGCCTTAGCTTCGGCGGCTCGGCGATCGGCTTCGGCCTTAGCTTCAGCAGCCCGGCGATCGTATTCTTGGCGTGATTGTTCAAACTTTTCGTTAGTTTTCTCAAAAAGTTTATAGATATCTTCGATGGTAATCGGTTGAGACATGGTTATTTGTTTTAATCTTTCTTATTTTACTATAATTGTACTAGCAAAGTACAAGTCATTTTAGGGAGGGGTGTTAATAAATCCGTTGAGTAACGCACAGAAAACGGGTTTCTCGGAGAAACCCGTTTTCTACTCATGCAAAAGGCAAAACGGAGAATAAATAATCAGTTTTTAATAACTGGATTTAGTATGAGGACGATATAGCGGGGACGGGAACCACAGTTTCTTCGTTGATCATGGTTTCTAACTGTTCAGCCTGGGATTTGGCTCAATAAATTGATCATTGTAAATAATTGTTACAAATACTTGACTTAAGATATTTCTATGGTGACAGAAACACAGATCAAAGAAAAAGCGCTAGAGTTGGGCTTTCATGGGGTCGGTATTGCCTCTGTGGACAGCCAAGACTCCGCCGTATCCCATCTAAAAAGCTGGTTAGAGCGGGGTTATCACGCCGATATGGATTGGATGACTAACCCGAAACGACAGAATATCAAAACTCTTTGGCCGGAAGTGCGATCGCTAATTTGTCTCGCCCTTAACTACTACACCCCCCAACAACACAGTCAAGAGCAAAACCATGGCAAAATTTCCCGTTATGCTTGGGGACGGGATTATCACAAAGTATTAAGTAAAAAATTAAAAGCCCTCAGTCAATGGTTAGAAAGTCAGGGGGAGCAAATTCAAACCCGTTACTATGTGGACACTGGACCAGTACAGGATAAAGTTTGGGCGCAAAGAGCAGGGATCGGCTGGATTGCCAAGAATGGTAACTTAATTACCCGCAATTACGGCAGTTGGGTATTTTTAGGGGAAATATTAACTAATTTACCTTTAGAACCCGATCGACCCCATAGCGCCCATTGTGGCACCTGTAGCCGTTGTTTAAGCGCTTGTCCGACCCAAGCAATAGTTAGTCCCTATGTGGTGGATGCTAATCGCTGTATTGCATACCATACCATCGAAAATCGTGCTGTAACTTTGCCTACAGAAATTGCCAAGAATTTACAAGGTTGGGTAGCTGGCTGCGATATCTGTCAAGATGTCTGTCCTTGGAATCAACGTTTTGCCCAAGTTACCGACGTGGAGGATTTTCAACCTCGTCCCGAAAACCTCTCGCCAAGGTTGGATGAATTAGCTAATCTAACTATAGAGGAGTGGGATCGTCGTTTCATCTCGTCAGCCCTGCGTCGAATTAAACCCCAGCAGTGGCGACGTAATGCCCAAGCTAATTTAGCTCATTCCCCTCACCCCGCACAAGATGACAATTAAAGTAGTAGTGTTCGATTTTGATGGTACTATCGCCGATACCCACGATACTTTCGTGGAGATTGTCAATCGTTTGGCTAAAAATTTTGGTTATCAACCCGTCAACGAGGAAGATTTGGCCAGACTAAAAAACCTTAGTTCCCAAGAAATTATTAGACAATCCCAAGTTTCCCCCGTTAAAATCCCTTTTTTACTCTATCGAGTTAAACGGGAATTAAATAAACAAATTGAATGTCTGAAACCCTTCCATGGCTGGCATCACTGCCTCGCCACTCTTAAAGAAAGAGGCTATAGATTAGGAATAATAACTTCTAATACTAAAGAAAACGTCACCATCTTTTTAGCAAATAATCAACTCTTAAATTTATTTGATTTTATCTATTCGGGAACGCCTTTATTCGGCAAACACAAAATTATTGATCGCCTGATCCGACAAAATAAATTCTGTCCCGATGAAATGATTTATGTCGGCGATGAAACTAGAGATATTACTGCTGCCCAAAAAAGTCGAGTGCAGGTGGTGGCCGTCGCTTGGGGCTTTAATTCCCCTCAAATTCTCACTCAATTTAACCCCGATCATCTCATTCATCATCCCCTAGAATTATTGGATATTTTAGATAGGGCTGGCTGAAAAAGTTTTTCCTAGGGGCAGGGAAAGGCAGTTTGGGCATTTGTACTAAAATTACCAATACTCAGTTTAAATATAGACTTCGATCGATGGGGGCAGAGAGACTCGAACTCTCACGAGCTTATAAGGCTCAACGGATTTTAAGTCCGTAGCGTCTACCATTCCGCCACGCCCCCGTTATTTAACCGACAATTTTTTATCATATCACAAATAATTTAATTGGCAAGAGTATTTTCAGTAAATTATTTTAGCCCGCCAATTCGATCGCCGCAAAGGGGGAAAGAGGGGGTAAAATAATCAGCAGGTGAATTGCCGTTCACCGACAGCTATTGAGAAAAATCAATCCTTATGCAATCAATTCTGACGCAAGAAACCATTATCATCGCCCTGATCTACCTATCTCTGAGTGTTTTGTATTTGCTCGTCATTCCCGCCGTTATCTACTACTACCTCAATACGCGCTGGTATGTGGCTTCTTCTTGGGAAAGAGGGTTTATGTACTTTCTGATGAGCTTTTTCTTCCCTGGGATGCTGTTGTTAAGTCCTTTCCTTAACTTCCGTCCCCAACGTCGTACTCTAAAAGCTTAAGTTATCACCAAAAAAACCCATGAGACGCATTGATGTCATCGGGATCGGTATAGGGATGTTTGCTATGGGCGGCATCCTCTACATTATCCTACAAAAAACCGGTTTAGATAGTGCTTCGGCGGGAATTTGGAGTCAAGCGGTGTTGGTAGGTGGTGTCATCGGTTGGATTTTTACCTATCTGTTTCGAGTCGCCACCGATAATATGACCTACGGCCAACAGCGCAAAGATTACGAAGATGCCGTCTTTAAAAAACGTCTGGAAGCGATGACTCCCGAAGAAATCGCCCAAATGCAGCGGGAGATTGAAGAAGAAAAAACTAAATAGACGGATGAAACCCGATAAAATCATCATCGGTTGGCGAGAATGGCTCGATTTACCTGATTTAGGCATTACCAAAATAAAGGCCAAGATTGATACAGGCGCTCGCTCCTCGGCCCTACACGCTTTTCATCTCCATCCTTTTCGAGATGGCGATCGCAATTGGCTGCGCTTTCAAGTTCATCCCTACCAAAAAGATAGTCACCACACTGTCACCACCACCGCAGAAATCCTCGAATGGCGACAGGTAAAAAATTCTGGGGGTCAAAGTCAACTACGTCCTCTTATTAGAACAAGTGTATTGCTTGGTGATCGTCAATGGGCGATCGAATTAACTTTGACTAATCGCGATGTCATGGGTTTTCGGATGTTATTAGGACGAGAAGCGCTGAAAAAAGGCTTTCTTGTCCATCCGAATAAGTCTTTTTTACTGAGTTAAGTTATATTTAGGGTTGGCTGAAAAAGTTTTTCCTGGGGGCAGGGTGTGGGTTTTACCGATTTTCAGGTGGTCAATTACCTAATTTTCAGGGAAAAAGTCCCTGAATTTTCCCCCCGATCACTCCCAGGGCCGGTACTTTTTGATTGACAAAAAGTCTAAAAACCTTATCCAACAAGGTTTTTAGATTTATTCAGCCAGCCCTAAGTAGCGGGTAAATCTTGGTATTCAGCCAAAGCATTTATAAAAAACAAGTCTCCCCAAATTAAACCCGTATCTTGACTCTCCCCCGCTAACCGCTCGCGCGGTGTAGCGGGGGATTCTCGGTTCTTAGGCTTTTAACTAGATCGACCTGGTTTAACCCGGTCGATCCCCGTCAAATCGCCTCCGCAAGCGTTTTCTAACACGGTCAGCCCGACCGCGTTTTTTCCTCGGTTCTCGATTACCTTCGCTGATGCCGTATCTCTCGGTTCAATGTGGCCGCAGGAATTGCATCGGTGAACTCTTTCCGATAACGACTTTTTGCCGGTGAACGCACCACAATTAGGACACTCCTGTGAAGTTCCGTTTTTATCGACTTTCAGATAATATTTTCCCCGTTTCCAAGCGACAAACGGTAGTATCTCGTTGATAAAACTACCGACACCCGAATCTAGAGATTGCTTTCTAACGATCCCTCTAGACCAGGAAACGAAGTTAATATCTTCAACAAAGATATTATCAGCAAAATCGCAAAGGTAATGAGCTAACTTAAAATGCCAATCTCTACGAGTATTAGACACTTTTTCATGTAATCTTGCTATCTTCTCCTGAAGTTTTAACCAATTACTAGAGCCTTTAGTTTTCCGTTTCAAGCGTCTTTGTAGCAATTTAAGCTGACTCTGTACTTTCAACAAAAATCGAGGGGCTTTGATTAAATCTCCCCGTGAAGTAGCGACAAAACTCTCAATCCCCGCGTCGATTCCTAAACAGGTTTTCCCTACTGTCATATCGGGAACTAATTCCGTAGATTGGAAGGAAACCGAAACGTAAAATCCCGACGCTTTTTGGATAATTCGAGCTTGTTTAGGCTCGAACCCAGACGGGTACTCCCTAGATTTCCTAATCCGAATTTTTCCCAATTGTGGAAAATTTAAGTATTCGTCACCTAGAAAGTTTTTTGACAGCGCAGGAAAAATAAAACTCCGCATCTTTTTCTTAAATCTAGGA
>VYLF01000279.1_pt1 | contig 29158 bp, 23 predicted proteins | sample 5114371 | NCBI WGS metagenome assembly VYLF01 (sample SAMN12291773, study PRJNA351875) | freshwater metagenome | isolation source: freshwater lake | place: USA: Michigan, Kent Lake | collected 2013-08-15 | reverse complement strand
GCGGAACCCTTCGAGATCGAAGAGCGAAAGTGCAAGGGTTTTGAGTCCCTCGGATCGATTTCTCAACGTTTGTTTCTGGCACTTTTTTGGCTAAAAAAGTGCCAAAACCGTTTTATAGTAAGGCTTTCACTGATATTCAGCCAGCCCTACCTAATTGTTTGAGTTTCTAGCTGTAGGTAGGTAAAATCTTTGCAGGAACTAGACAAAGCAGTATTTGAAGCTAACACTGCAATTCAAGCAAATTTTGTCACCCCCCCTTGCCACCCCGACGTCGGGGGGCAAGGGGGGACTATCGTGGGGCATACGAAAAGTAACGCGCAGGCGTGAGAACCACCTCTGGGTTGCATAACGCAAGGCATCTAATTTAAGTCGACTCGTTGAACCAAGAATCCCGAAGCGCTTAGTGCGATGGGAGTGTCAAACTAAAGGAGTAAAGAAACAATGCCAGAGAAAGCTTTAGAAATAAAAAGCCTAGAGAAAACCTCAGAGCCAAAAAAGTCCCAATCTTATCGCAATCAGTTCCAGCAAGAAATCTGTGCCTTGATCGAGCAGATTGACTTGCCAGATTTGCAGAAGCAGTTTATGAAAGCCCGCTGGCTCGATCAATTACTGTGGCTAGAAGGCCGGTCCCAGACAAGCCGCAACCAATACTATTTTCTCCGACTGATCACAATTATCGGGGGGGTGATCGTTCCGGCCTTGGTAAGTCTGAACATCAACGCCAATGATGTCCAAGTAGTGGTCGGTTGGCTCGCCTTTGGCTTGAGTCAGGTGGTGGCTATCAGTGCTGCCGTTGAAGAGTTCTTTCATTATGGCGAACGCTACCGCCACTATCGCAACACGGCCGAGGCGATGAAAATTGAGGGCTGGCAATTTTTCCAGTTGAGTGGTTCTTATCGCCATGCCCAAAATCACGCCGAAGTCTATCCTGATTTTGCTCAACGGGTAGAAAGCATCATCCAGCGCGATGTGGAAGGGTATCTCAGCGAGGTTGTACAGGAAAAAGAAAAGCCAAAACAGCCAACAGAAATAGCTAAAACACCACTTCAGTAAGCTGTGGGGCGACAAAAAGAGATTAGGGGGCGAGAATAGAGTCACACCCATCCCCAGGGAGCCTCCAAGAAAAAATTGACAAGCCGCCACTGGGTACATTTTCCCCTTGAAAATGGACGTTCGGCGAGCTCAGTCGAGCCAACGTAACCAATCCTCGCGACTATACTGCTTGTCCGGATCGAGAAGTTCGGCCGATTCCACACCCAACTCCGTTAGAATTGCCTGATGTTCGGCCTCGGTAATCGTCAACTCTAAGCCCATTTGTTCTAGGATTTCGAGGCTGTGGCCGAAGTCAGTATATCCCTGCTCCAAAGCCTCTTTTAACAAGGCTTTATAGGCTTTTAAACACTTCTGGTGGGTGAAATCCGGCAGTATCTTGGCTAACACATACACCTCATCCGCGTCCAAAGCTTCCAGCGATCGCCCATCGAGATATTTAGCCGTATCGAGACCCAGTTTACGCAACTGTTTGCGTAATCTTCCCGCTAGTCCTTCCCGTTGGTAACGGCCCGGCTCCCTTGTCCAAGTGCGATATAACCATAAACTACTCAAAACAGCCGGTAAAATATCAGCGAAATAATACCAAAATTTTGGCAAAAGATTAATAAAAGGACGACCACCGAAAATAAAGAAGAAATTGAAAATCAGAAAAGTTCCGACAGTAAAGACGCGGTGACGGATAATTTCTGTAGTTAAAGGCGACTTTTTGCGAATTCTATCGACTTTGTAGGCATTTTCAACTTTTTTACCGAGAAAGTAACCCAAAAAAGTGCAGATTGCCAAAGTTAAGGGGACAGCTACCAGCTTCGGAATCGCAATTGCCTGACCTGCAAGATAAAAACCCGGTTGAAAGAGGGATTCTAGTTGATTTTCTTCGTGCGCCCAAGCTCCAGAGAAATAATAGTCCCAATTGCCAGCATAGAGATAATAATAGATAGCATAGCCAAAAACTAAGCCAAAATAACCGTAATAAAGCCATTGGCGATCTCTGTTAGTTATCCCATCCCAATAGGATCTTTCCGCATCGATATCGATACAGGGACTCTGACAGGCAACACAGGCACTTTGTTCGCTACCATCTTCCCGGACAATACGACACATAGATTGAGTAATCCCACCGCGACTGTCTTCGTGAGCGGTACTATTTAGTAAACCCCTCGGTTCACCGTAAATCCTTTCCACTGGACTCATGGGACAGAAATAGTTACACCAAGATTTGCCCCCATACCAATAACCCACAAAGATCGCCACTAGAATAGTAAAGATTAAAAAGCTGCCTAAGACTAAGCGATCGGAATTATCAAAGAGAATCCGTCCGCATAAACCCAAAAATAACAGACTTAATTGTAGATAGAGATAATTCCGAGCTAAAAAAGAGTTTTTCGGCACTTTATAGATTTCATAGCGGACTTTCCCCGATTTATCGGTGTGTTTTTTCTGACGCTGTTTACCCAAGGCGCGCGGTATTTGAGAAAGAAAGGATAAAGGACAAATACGCCGCCAGAGTTCGTGACCGAATACTAATAAGATAAAAATGCTACTAGGAACCACTATTCCCCAAAAAATCGGCGCACCTAACTGATAGGAGGATTGGGGGAGGCAAACCCCCTGGACTTTAATGCACAGATCGGGATCAACTCTCAGGGGACTAGAAAGATTATTAGGATCGGTTAATTGTGCCGAAATCGGGTCAAAAAACAGAGAAAATATCAGAATTAACCAAGCGATGGTAACAACCCATCGCAGATAGTGCATCGAGCGTTCGGGAATTTGTGCAAACATAGACCTAAGTAGTGATGTAGAAGCGACTTTTAAGGGAGATAGGTGTCTAATTGTTGAATTCTAAGGCTTTTCCTGGAATGGCGGCGAAAAACTCTCTTTTTTGATAGACTAATCTTACCTTTTTCTACCCCCCGAGGAAATTCCCCTTCCAGCAGCAGAATGCGGCCTTGACAAATTAACAGTGATCCAGTATATGTGGGAAAATTGTCTTAAAATATTATCTACGCTGCTACTATCACTAGACTAGAACATTAAAGAGCGTATTGGCTTAATCCTTCTCAAAAGTTTAAATTCTATGGCTGAAAGCTTGAACCATAAATCCGAAAAACCCTCTCCCCCTCCCGTCCCCCAAGAAAACCCTTGGCTAGAAGCAGTTAAAACCATTGTCACGGCTGGAATTTTGGCCTTTGGCATCCGCACTTTTGTGGCCGAGGCCCGTTATATTCCCTCTTCTTCCATGGAACCCACTCTCCAGATTAACGATCGCCTAATTATCGAGAAAGTTAGCTATCATTTTCAGAAGCCAGAACGGGGTGATATAGTGGTTTTTAGTCCGACAGCCGCTCTCAAAGCTCAAAATTTTCAGGATGCTTTTATTAAACGGGTGATTGGACTGCCGGGGGATAAGGTGGAAGTCAAAAACGGTCTAGTTCACGTCAACGGTAAAGTTTTAGCGGAAAAGTATATCGCCGAAGAACCTAATTATACTTTCGGACCGGTGACAGTTCCCCCCGATCAATATTTGGTTTTGGGCGATAATCGCAATAATAGTTATGATTCCCACGCTTGGGGCTTCGTTCCCCGGGAAAACTTAATCGGTCGCGCCGTGGTGCGTTTTTGGCCCTTCGATCGTCTGGGAGGACTTGACAACCCCGACGCTGCCACAAATCAGAATTAATGTCAACAAAATTTAGTCATTTTCAATAAATTCTAGACATTCTCGACCAGTGAAAGTCTCCACTGGTCTAATATTGGTCTTCTCAATCCCGATCGAAATGACTAGAGATTTTTCAGTATTATGAGGTACAGTAACTAATATCAGTTATCAGTTTTTTAGCCATCAGCTTGTTTCTCCCTCTTCCCTAAAACTGGAGACTTTGTATCTCACCAGTATCAGAATTGCGACAATATTTGGAAAACTTTTGTAATTATAGTTTTCTATAAATCTAAATTTTCAATATTGCTTTGGGCCATAGACAAATGATCAAGATCCAGTGGATCACTGTCAACATAATCTTTTGCGGTCATATCTTCTAAGCTTACTACTAAACCATTAGACTGAAAACGTCCAGATTTAGGTAATAAATTTAACCACTCGTATAGCCATTTGTCCCATCCAATGTCATTATAGTCCTCTTGTTCTTCTTCACGAATAAAATAAAACATAAGTTCAGGATTTTCATCATTCCACGAAGGTCTTGCACTAACTCTAATTTCTCGCAAAGCTCGTAAGGCTTCCCCTTCATAACTTTGTTTAGTATGCTTATCTTGCATCCGTTTTTGAAGTTTACTGACAAATTGAACAAAATCATCTGGAAAAGCAAAACGGATTCTTTTTCTTGCTATCGCTTGTCTTAAGAGTCTTTTTTCTTGATCAGTTACACAACCCTGTTGACGATTCCATTGTAAGATTAATGCTTTTTCGACTGTCATTACCCTATCGAGATCAGCTACTAAGTTTAGTTTGGCAAATCCTTCAATGTAAGCGTATTGAGGTCGTCTGCCTTTTTTTATCTCACTAATTTTTTCAGCTTCAATTTCTACCAGAGGAACAACTTCTAGAAAAGGACGTTGACAACAAGAACGGACAATATCGCAAGTTTGTGTAACAACAACTAGACCTTTTACTTCCGATTCTACAAGATCATTTTCTTGACCATCTTGCTTTGTAGAATCAGGTGTAAGAGGAAATTGAGGATTAAATCGATGAACAAACCACTGTTCTCCTAAAACAAAATCCCCTTGACACCATGTTTGTAACTCATTGTTAATGAGATCAATCTGTTTGCTTTCCACTGCGATTTTGACCACTCCTCAATGTTTTAGCAGGTCTAGAACGTCCAACATCATGATGAATAGAATCTTGTAAAGCATCAATTAATATCTCCGGTGGTAAAGGCCTACGAAGCTCACTCTCCTCCTCAGACAAAGGTCTTAATTGCGGTCTTTTGGGTGGATTACCACGCCCAAGATTCTCTCTTACTTTATCATATTCTCCTGATATTAATTGGTCTAAAGGCAGTTCCCCATCAGCATTAGGCTTCAATAATAACTTACGGTTAAGACTTGCACTTCCTCGATCAATATATCTAATCACTCCCAGTAATCTATTTAATTTCTCCTCATTGTCACTAGCTAGAGGCTGTCCACTTGCCCAAAAATGAATGCTTCGACGTGAAACATTAAATAGTTTGGCAACTTGCTCCCAGGTCAGTCCACTGGTTTTTCTGAGTTCATTAATCGCTTTTTGACTATCTTGAAAAAGATGAGGATTGTGCTTCGGAATAACTATTCCGCTATTAGTTCTTTCTGAAATCGCTAGTAACTTTTGAGCGGCAAGATTATCATAGCCAATGGTACTGGATTCCGCAATACCAGGAATCATTCTAAATCGTTTTTGAGGATTGATTGAGCCAAAAGCATTTGAACGTTCAATCACTAAGTTACTCATTGTTCACCTCCAAAGCGTCTTAGAAATTCTTCGGTTACTGACCATCTAAAAAAAGTATAAATTCTTTCAGAAAATCGTTTTGCATCCTCTAAAATTTTTTCAACGTCAAATTCTTGATTCTCTGAAATAGACATATCTAAATCAAGAAACCAACTCGGTTGATCAATCGGTTCAAAGACATTTGGATCAAAAGTAGCGTTACCTGGAATCAATCCCCATCTTGCTACAAGTGTCCCTTGGGTATTAGGTAACTGAAACAGAGATTCATTATAACTTTGAAGAATATGTTCTTGAAATGTTGACGCGGTGATATTTATCAGTTCTGATCTGACTAAATTAGAAATATTCCCTACATCAATACCCTCAATACGATCAACATATCTAATACCGATTCGCTCAACAAGGTTGGGTTGAATATGTTCATTAACCGCAGTTAAAACTTCTCTCATTCGCTCTAAAAAGTCCTGACGACTGACATACTTTGATGTGTCTAAGGTGACAAAATTAGATGCTAATGAGACTCGCCAATGATTATTGACATCTGTAAATCGCCAGATAACCTCAGCTTGAGATCTGACGGCATCTTTTTCTTGATTATCAAAAGTTAATTGATAAGTTCGTTCCTGCCGTAACTTAGGATACTTTGTTCTAATAGCTTCCTGAAATGGAGTCACAAATTTCCTATCCTCAACGGCCAGAATTTGTGGGAACCGTACTTGTCCAAGCACACACACTAGAGGTGCATTAGTTAAGTGAACCTCTGGAGGAGTTGGATCGATCAGTGGATTGTTAATATCGACCACTTTGGACATTTTAGGCTATTTATCTCCTATATTAAGCGTTTTTAGCTAATAGAACACAATAACTATCGGAAGAACTGTTCTGCATCTCCATTGTACGGCAAGACTGTGAAATAACCAGTGAAGTTTAAGAATTGCTATATTTAATTTTCCGATCGATTCTCTCTCTACACCTTCCCCCTCTCTCCGCGAGATGGAGTGGTTGATAATGCCATTAACCCACCCCATTTCCACAGAAAAGGGCTAAATATAAAAATTCCCCCTAGTTTTAGGGGGATTCGGCCATCTATTTGAACATATTACTCACGGAATTGTCCTCATGGATGCGCCATATGGCCTCCCCCAGAATCGGGGCAACCGGCAAGACTTTCAGTTGCGGGAAAAAATGTTCTTGGGGGACGGGAATCGTGTTAGTAACGATCACTTCCTCGACTATGCCACTGGATAAACGCTCGATCGCCGGACCAGAAAAAACCGGATGGGTGGCACAAGCATAAACCTGTCGCGCCCCCTTGGCTTTCAGTAACTGCGCCCCTTGAGCGATCGTACCGGCCGTATCGATCATATCATCGACTAAAACCGCCGTTTTATCCTTAACATCGCCGATCAAGTTCATCACTTCCGCCACATTATGGGTTTGCCGGCGTTTATCAATAATTGCTAGGGGAGCATCATTGAGTTTTTTGGCAAAAGCCCGCGCCCTGGCCACCCCACCCACATCGGGAGAAACCACGACGATATCGGGTAATTGTTTACTGAGAAGATAGTCCACCACCACTGGGGAACCGTAAACGTGATCGAAGGGAATATCGAAATAACCTTGAATTTGGGCCGAATGCAAATCCATGGCCAACACGCGACTTGCCCCCGCTTCCGTGATCAGATTAGCCACCAGTTTAGCGGCGATCGATTCCCGGCCGGCGGTTTTGCGATCGGCGCGAGCATAACCATAATAGGGAATTACGGCGGTAATTTGTCGGGCAGAAGCACGACGACAGGCATCAATCATGATCAACAATTCCATCAAATGATCGTTGACGGGATTGCAACAGGGTTGAATTAAATAGACATCACAGCCCCGGATCGATTCCTGAATCTGGATGTACAATTCACCATCGGCGAAACGTTTACGAATCATCGGACCCACATCCATGCCCAGATAACGGGCCACCTCTTGGGCAAGAGATACATTAGCGGATCCCGAAAAGAGACGAAGACGATTGCTGTCCGACGCGGCGGGAAACATCGGATGTCGCATCAAAGTAGCAGAATAGCTCACAGCAGATTCTTTACCCTCAAACTCAAGGCACTTTTTTCTATCATCTCAGTTTTGTTGAAAATCTGAGTGGATTTCTTTGTTAGATATTGCCGCCGGATTTTGTCAAAACCGATTAACGTTTGGCTAACTTTTTCACCGGTAATTTACGCAGACGGATCGATTTCGGGGTAATTTCTACCAACTCATCCGGTCCGATGTATTCCAGGGCGCGTTCGAGACTCATATCCACGGGGGATTGTAACTGAACCAATTCATCCCCGGTGGCGGAACGATGGTTAGTTAACTGTTTAGTTTTGCAGATATTGATCTCCACGTCCTGGGGCCGGTTGCTTTCGCCGATAATCATGTTTTTATACACTTTTGTCCCCGGAGTAATAAAAAATACTCCCCGGTCTTCGGCGTTTTTGAGGGCGTAGAAAGTGGCGACTCCTTCCTCAAAGGCAGTAATCACGCCATTGTAACGAGTGGCTAATTCCCCAGAGAAAGGACGATATTCGAGAAAACTATGGTTCATAATCCCCTCACCGCGACTCAGACGGATAAATTCGCCCCGGAAACCGATTAAACCTCGGGCCGGAATCACGAATTCCAATTGAGTACGGCCATTGCTGCCCGTCTGCATATCCTGCATTTCCCCTTTCCGTTGGCCGAGACGTTCGATACTGGAACCCACCGCTTCTTCGGGTACATCTAAAACGAGGTATTCGTAGGGTTCACAGGGTTGACCGTTAATTTCCCGGTAGATAACTTGCGGCTGCGATACTTGGAATTCGTAGCCTTCCCGACGCATGGTTTCGATGAGAATGCCTAAATGTAGTTCTCCCCGGCCCGAAACTAGGAATTTTTCGGCAGAATCACTTTCTTCTACCCGCAGGGCGACGTTAGTTTCTAATTCTCGCATGAGACGATCGCGAATTTGCCGCGAGGTGACAAAAGTGCCTTCCTGACCGGCAAAGGGAGAATCGTTCACCGAGAAGGTCATTTGTAGGGTCGGTTCATCGACTTTAATTAGGGGTAAAGCTTGCGGGTCATCGGCTAAAGTTACGGTTTCCCCGATGTTAGCGTCGGCAAAACCAGCCACAGCGACGATATTACCGGCGCTGGCCTCGTTTAGTTCCACCCGTTTGAGGCCCTCAAAACCAAGAAGTTTTGTTATTTTACCCTTGACAACCGCGCCCGTATCCTTTACTAAAGCTGCCTGTTGACCAGCTTTAATTACGCCGTTATGGATGCGGCCGATAACGATGCGTCCTAAGTATTCCGAGTAATCGAGGGTGGTTACTTGCAGCTGTAGGGGTTTGTTAACGTCCCCGGCCGGTGGTGGAACGTGGTGTAAAATCGCCTCAAACAGGGGCTGCATATCTTTGTCTTCGTCTTCGAGGCTTTCTTTGGCGAATCCTTGCATCCCGGAAGCGAACAGAGTAGTAAAATCACATTGGTCGTCATCGGCACCCAGTTCCACAAACAGATCGAAAACTTTGTCCACGGCTAGGTTAGGATCGACGTTGGGGCGATCGATTTTATTAACCACGACAATCGGTCTTAATCCCTTTTCTAGGGCTTTTTTCAGCACAAAACGGGTTTGGGGCATCGGCCCCTCGTTAGCATCGACAATCAGGATACAACCGTCCACCATACCTAAAACCCGTTCCACTTCGCCACCAAAGTCGGCGTGACCGGGAGTATCGACGATGTTAATCAGGGTGTCTTGGTAACGAACGGCGGTGTTTTTGGCCAGAATGGTGATACCGCGTTCTCTTTCGAGGTCATTGGAATCCATGACGCAGGTGGGTACATCTTCCCCTTCTCGAAAGATTCCCGACTGTTTGAGGAGTGCATCGACGAGGGTGGTTTTCCCGTGGTCAACGTGAGCAATGATAGCAACGTTACGGATAGGCAGAGACATAAAATATTGAAGTAGTCTTAGGTTTATTTTTACAAGTAAACATTTCTTAATAATTCTAGCTTAGACTGACCAGCACCGTTAGCAAATCTTTATTTTTCCTTGGTTTCCCATCAGCAAGCTCTACTGATTACTGTTGACAGACCCCCCAAACCCTAGGCAAGCAACCCACCCTCGGATGAGTCGAGACGATAGAAAAGACGACTGGAGGCAGGGGGTAGGGGTAAATTAAAGCTAGAGTGAAAATCCTCTTGAACTTTGTAGGTTAAGCGGGGGGAAACTTGGCGAACAATTTGCGTCAACAGTTTGTCACCGGTTTTTTGGAGAATGGAACGGGGAATCTTATAAATAAACTTGGGAAACTTAACCATAACATCCATATGCAGTTCCCAGGTGATTTGGGTGATAACCGCCGGAATATCCCGTCCCTGTTGCCGAAAAATTGCCTGAATTTCCCGACTAGGAGAAGATAGCGGCATTTCCTCTAGTTTCATAATTGCCTGATAATCCACTAGATAGCCTAAAAACGGTTGATCGGGAATGGGGACACTGCGAGTATGATAGACTCCATTGACCGGCAGATCGAGAACCACAGCGATTTTCGGCTCCAGTTCATAGCCAAAAGCTCCATATTTACCGATGGTGATAATATAACCATTCTCACCGAAGGGCAGAGTTTTCATCGGTTCGGCACAACGACAAAACCAACCTTCGTGAGCGCCCAGATAATCGGCAACCTTGTCCTGATTGCTATACATATCCATGGCTCCGGCAAAATGGGTTTGAAAACCGAGAAATTGATTGTCTTCTTTGACTTCTACAGATTCGCGAGCTAGGGAGCTAATGGGGGGACGCTGCATGACTTATAAACCTGGAAACTAATGATAGTGCTAGAAACAGTTGGGGATTAACTGCCAAAGGATCGGGGAAATTTGTAGAATTGAGATTAGTGTAACGTATTGTTAAAAACTATTAGGTCAAGAAGCGATGAAAGCATTTGTAGCAGGAGCCACGGGGGAAACAGGACGGAGAATAGTTGCCCAATTAGTCGAACGTCAGATTCCCGTCCGCGCTTTGGTGAGAAACCGAGAGAAAGCGGCGGAAATTTTGCCGGCAGGGGTGGAAATCGTCGTCGGAGATGTTCAACAGGCCGATAAGTTAGAGGCACTAATCGCTGATTGTAGCGTTTTGCTATGCGCCACGGGGGCCAGACCGAGTTTTAATCCTACGGAACCTTTGTTAGTGGACTACTTGGGAACTAAAAATCTCATCGATGCCGCAAAAAAGAAAGGAATCGAACATTTTGTTCTCGTTACTTCCCTCTGTGTATCGAACTTTTTCCACCCCCTCAATCTCTTTTGGTTAATTTTATTCTGGAAAAAACAAGCGGAAGCCTATTTAATCAATAGTGGACTAACCTACACGATCGTGCGCCCCGGCGGCCTCAAAAACGAGGATAATCTTAATGCAATTAAAATGTCATCCGCCGATACCCTGTCTGAGGGCAATATTCCCCGCACGAAAGTGGCTTCCGTTTGCGTAGAATCCCTATTTTATCCCGCCGCTAACAATAAAATTCTCGAAATTGTTGCTCCCTCAGACGCTCCCAATCTCGACTGGCCACAATTGTTTCAAAGTGTCAGCTAAACAGTAATCAGTAATCAGTAATCAGTGGACTGATTACTGATTACTGACGGCTGATAGCTGATCCTAAATCCGGTTATTAAAGACTGATTATCTATTCCCCCTTTTGCATGAGTGCCTGTCCTGATATGTAGCCTATACTCAACGGATTTAGTATGATAGCTGATAGCCGACGGCTGATAGCTGATAAGTAGTTGGACAAAAGTAAAGTTAACTGTGGGGTAAGGAGTCAGGAGTCAGGAGTCAGGAGTCAGTAAGAATTGCGGCAATTTACATTTCTTAAGATAGACAACAGAATTTATGTCCGACTACTTAACTGAAGTGACCCTAACTTTTACAATTCCTTATCAAAACTGTATTTATCGCGAATTTGTCCGACAAAAAACTGTCCTTTCGATGGTGCAGACTGAAAATCTTTATATACTGCCAAAGGTAGATCATGATAAAGATAGATACCACCGTGATTAAATTCCACTTTCAGAATTTTTTTGTCCTGATCGTAGTCAAAAGATTTAATCGCTGTACTTTGACTTTTTAATAAGGGGAAAGCAATTACATCGCGAATACTGGCAGAATCGGTTAATAACATGATCAGGCGATCAATGCCAATTCCTAAGCCTCCCGTGGGGGGCATTCCGTATTCTAAAGCGGTTAAAAAGTCCTCATCAACGCCTTGGGCCTCCAAATCTCCAGCCGCTTTTTTGAGTGCCTGTGCTTCTAATCTTTGCCGTTGATCGATGGGATCGGTTAACTCAGAAAAACTATTAGCTAATTCCCGTCCAACCACATATAATTCAAATCTTTCCACGAGGTCAGTTTTTGAGCGATGGGGTTTAGCTAAAGGCGAAATTTCCACGGGAAAATCTAGCACAAAAGTGGGCTGTATTAGGGTTTCTTCGACTTTTTGTTCAAAAGCTTCATTTAGGAGCTTACCGATGGTTTTACAGTCCTCTGGAACCCCAATGCCAGCATTTTCTGCGGCAATACGAGCCGACTCGAAATCCTCAAAACTATTAAAGTCAACCCCAGTTATTTCTTGAACTAATTCGTGCATAGTCACTCGTCGCCAAGGAGGAGTTAGGTCAATTACCGTGTCTTGATAGGTGATTTTCAGCGTACCTAAAACATCTTGTGCGGCATTAACAATAATGTTTTCGGTTAACTCCATCATGTCATAATAATCGGCGTAGGCCTGATAAATTTCGATGGAAGTAAACTCAGGGTTGTGTTTAGTAGAAACCCCTTCATTGCGAAAAATTCTCCCTAACTCAAAGACTTTTTCAAAACCACCCACTATTAATCTTTTTAGATGTAATTCGGTGGCAATGCGGAGATATAACTCCATCTCCAGCGTATTATGATAGGTGATAAACGGTCTAGCATCGGCTCCTCCTGCTTCACTTTGTAGCACGGGAGTTTCAATTTCAATAAAACCTTCTTGGTCTAAATATCTGCGAATGGCAGCGGTAATTTGGGCGCGACGGCGAAAAGTTTGTCGCACTTCCGGATTAACAATTAAATCCACATATCTTTGTCGATAACGTTTTTCTACATCGGTTAAACCGTGCCATTTATCCGGTAGAGGTAAAAGGGATTTGGTGAGAATTTCGTACTCGTTTACATAGATAGATAATTCCCCACGTTCTGTGCGTTTAATTGTGCCTTTTGCTCCTAAAATATCGCCCGTATCGGTCAGTTTAATCACCGTGTTAAAGGCATTCGGCACGGCGTCCATGGTTTCACTAATGCGTTTTTTATCGAGGTATAATTGAATCGTTCCCGTTTCATCTTGCAGGTTAAAAAAGGCTAGTTTACCCATAATTCTTCGGGCAATAATCCGACCAGCAATTGCTACTTCAGCGCTAATTTCTTCCCCCGGTGCTAAGTCAGCATACTGCTCTTGTAATTGTTGAGCGTGAGCGGTAGATTTCCACTGGTAAGCGTAGGGATTTAAGCCAGCTTTTTGCAATCCTGCCACTTTTTCTAAACGAGCAGCCCGGATTTCTTCGAGGGTAGAGGAGGGTTGATTTTCAGGATTTTGTGCTTGAGATGCCATCGTTTTCTAAGAGGAACAATTCTGGGGAATTTTTAGGTGTTGGGTTTTGGGGTGTTGGGTGTTGGGGATTTCAGTTATCAGTGATCAGTTATCAGTGATCAGATGTGAGTTATCAGTTTACTGTTTACTGTTCACTGCTCACTGAAAAATTATCGTCCCATTTCTCGCTTTAATTTTTTCAATTCTTCTTCCATTTCCCATTCTTTAAATTTTAGATCGAGATTATCGTAGTTCGAGCGCTGATAGTCCGATTCTTGGGGTTGATCCCAAAAAGTGGTTTCCCAGTCACGGGACTGATTTTTAGGGGCTTTTTCGGCTTTAATTTGCACTTCTTGACGACGTTGTTGGACCTGTTGCAGTAACTCTTGGGATTGACTCAGACGTTTTTTCACCCCTTCCATCCGTCCCCAAAGTTGATTACCCTGACGAAATAGGGCCGCCTCGCGTTCACTAGCAGCCTTAAGCAAGTCCTGCCGTCCAGCGGCCTTAGCCTTATCAATTCTAGCGTGCCAAGTTTGGATATCTTGGGCAGTGGCCAAAATTTGCTGTTCGAGACGTTGACGCTCATTTTCTAGGGCGCTAATCAGTTTAGCAGTATCGCGCTCCTGTTCGCGCAGTTGTTCTACCAGCGCCTGTAATTCTAATTGGGGATGACTTCTGAGAAATTCTTCCAGTTGGGTTTCAAGAAAGCGACTGACATCATCAAATAGATTGCCCATCTGTGCAATATCCTAAATTTTCAATTAAAGTCTAGGAGCGATTTTAATCCCCCTCTTTTTAGCATAGGCTAGATCAACCCTAGATTTAAATAGGGTCTGCTGAAAAAGTTTTTCGGTGGTGGCAGGGTGTGGGGTGTGGGGTGTGGGGTGTGGGGTTTTACCGGTTTTGAAGTGGCCAATTACCTAATTTTCAGGGAAAAAGTCCAGGAATTTTCCCCCTGATTACTCCCATGCCTGGTACTTTTTGATTGACAAAAAGTCTAAAAGTTTTACCCAACAAGGTTTTTAGATTTATTCAGCAAACCCTAAATATATTTGGGAAAAGTAGTACAAAGATGTTATTCGGCTGCGGGTTAGGCACGGGGAAACCAGTATAATAAAACTAGAGTAATATTTACTAAAACCCTCTTAATTGTTTGACTTAAGTGACAACTTCACCAGCTTGGACAGAACGCATCGGTTATCAACGGGATTGGGTGTGGCGCGGTTGGCAAATTCGTTATAGTTTTATGCCGGCAAAAAACCCCCAAGATGCCGATAATCCCCCTTTAATTTTACTGCATGGATTTGGAGCGGCGATCGAACATTGGCGACATAATATTCCTATTCTCAGCCAAAATCATCGAGTTTACGCAGTAGATTTATTAGGTTTTGGTGGTTCGCGCAAAGTACAGGTTCCCTATACCGTTAATCTCTGGGTGGAACAAATACACGATTTCTGGCAAACTTTTATGAATAGACCGGTGGTATTAGTGGGAAATTCGATCGGTTCTTTAGTTAGTATGGCCCTAGCGGGTAAATATCCGGAAATGGTAGCTGGATTAGTTATGCTCAGTTTACCCGATGTCAGCCGTCGGCGGGAAATGATGACCGATTGGTTATTAAATATCGTCACTCCTATCGAAAAATTTTTCACTTCTCCTTGGCTATTAAAACCGATTTTTTACTATCTGCGTCGTCCGCAAGTCTTGAAAAAATGGACAGGAATCGCCTACGAAGACAAGAAAGCAGTCAGCGAGGAATTAGTGCAAATTATCGCCGCCCCAACCCTAGATGAGGGGGCAGCCGAGGCGTTTATTTCCCTGGCACAAGCTGTCAATCATCCCGAATATTGTCCACCGGCAAAGTTAATTTTACCACGCTTAGAAATACCGATTTTATTGTGTTGGGGCAAGCAAGATCGGATGGTTCCCGTCCAGTTAGCTCAGGGTTTTGTCTCCCTTAACCCTAGGATTAAATATGTAGAATTTGAACGGGCCGGTCATTGTTTACAGGATGAATGTCCTGACCGTTTTAACCCAATTTTATTAGAGTGGCTAGAATCTGTTCCTGTTCTTTGAGAGAATAGGGAGAGTGATTGTTGGTGATAGTCCTATGCAAACCTTGGAATCGACGCTCAACCCTCCCGCAACTGCCTCCGAATTCGACACCACGATTCACCGACGCAAAACCCGTCCCGTCCGGGTAGGTAGCGTTACCATCGGTGGTGGTCATCCCGTGGTCGTGCAGTCGATGATTAACGAGGATACCCTTGATATAGATGGTTCCGTGGCCGGTATCCGTCGCCTCCATGAAATCGGCTGTGAAATTGTCCGCGTCACCGTGCCGAGTCTGGCCCACGCCACCGCCTTGGCTAAAATTAGGAAAAAACTGCTCGCCACCTATCAACCCGTGCCGTTAGTAGCCGATGTACATCACAACGGCATGAAAATCGCCCTAGAAGTGGCCAAGTACGTCGATAAAGTGCGGATTAACCCCGGTTTGTACGTTTTCGAGAAACCGAAAGCCGACCGCACCGAGTATAGTCAAGCAGAATTTGATGAAATTGGCGAAAAAATTGCCGAAACTCTGAAACCTTTAGTGATTTCCCTGCGAGATCAAGATAAAGCGATGCGAATCGGCGTTAACCACGGTTCTCTGGCCGAAAGAATGCTCTTTACCTACGGCGACACCCCCGAAGGAATGGTACAGTCGGCTTTAGAATTTATCCGCATCTGCGAATCCCTCGATTTTCGCAATCTGGTCATTTCCCTGAAAGCTTCCCGCGTGCCAGTTATGGTGGCCGCCTATCGTCTCATGGTTAAGCGCATGGACGAGTTAGGTATGGATTATCCCCTACATTTGGGGGTTACTGAGGCAGGAGATGGGGAATACGGACGAATTAAATCCACTGCCGGGATTGCCACTCTCTTAGCGGACGGTATTGGTGATACGATTCGCGTTTCTCTGACGGAAGCTCCCGAAAAGGAAATTCCCGTCTGTTACAGCATTCTCCAGGCCCTGGGACTGCGGAAAACCATGGTCGAATACGTCGCCTGTCCTTCCTGTGGTCGCACTCTTTTTAATTTAGAAGATGTCCTGCAGCAAGTGCGGGCAGCGACTAAACACCTCACCGGACTCGATATCGCCGTTATGGGTTGTATTGTCAACGGACCGGGAGAAATGGCCGACGCAGACTATGGTTATGTGGGGAAACAGGCCGGTTATATCGCCCTTTATCGCGGTCGCGAGGAAATTAAACGCGTCCCCGAAAGTGAAGGTGTAAGCGAGTTGATTAATTTAATTAAAGCCGATGGCCGTTGGGTAGAACCTTAATTAGTTTTACCGGTAGGGGTTGACATCTATTCAACCCCCGATCATCGGCGAGGATTTGTTACAATAGAAAGCTTGCTAGAAATTGCCGCCCCAGAGAGTCCATGCTACCTACACGCGATTGTGTTCGTCAAACCCCCGCCTACACTCCGGGAGAACAGCCCCAAAGCGCGGGATTTACCAAACTTAACACCAATGAGAATCCCTATCCCCCACCGGCGGAAATTTTTGCCCACCTGCCAGAGCAATTAGAGAAAGTCCGACTCTATCCCGATCCTATCTCCAAAGAGTTACGGCAAACGGCGGCGGAATTATACGGCATAGCAGCCGATCAGATAATCGCGGGTAATGGCTCCGATGATATCCTCAATATCGCCCTGCGAACTTTTGTTAACCCTTGCGAAAGCGTCGCTTTTTTAGATTTAACCTATTCTCTTTACGAGACAATTGCCCGGGTACACGGGGCAAACATTATCAAATTTCCCACTAATGATAAATTTGCATTAGAAGGACCGATTATTTGTCCGGAAGCTAAATTAATTTTTCTGGCTTCCCCTAATCCTCCCCTCGGTAAACATCTTGATCGCGACTATTTAGAAGCAACCTGTGCTAATGCCTCGGGATTGGTATTAATTGATGAAGCTTATGTGGATTTTAGTGATGACAATCATCTCGATTTTCTCTCCCGTTACGATAATGTCATCATTAGTCGCACTATGTCGAAAAGTTATAGTTTAGCGGGGTTAAGAGTCGGTTTCGGTTTTGCTTCCGGGGCCATTATCGAACAGATGGATAAGGTGCGTGATTCCTATAATTTAGATCGCATCGCTCAAACTTTAGCCACAGCAGCTTTAAAACAACATAATTATTTTGAGGAAGTTTGGCAAAAAGTCCGTCTAACACGCGGCCGTTTAATTACTTCTTTACGCGAGTTGGGATTTATTGTTTTTGACTCGGAAGCTAATTTTATCCTCGCTTCTCCCCCCCACATTAGTGCCAGTGAGTTATATCATCAACTCAAAGAGCGTCAGATATTAGTGCGATATTTTAAAGATCCTCGCATTCAGAATTATGTGCGGATTTCTATCGGGACCGATGGGGAGATTGATCGCCTTTTATCTGCTATTCAAGAGATTATGGGAACAAATTAATCTCTATTTCCGTCAAGCATTTATTAGCACTTTAAACCCTAACAACTTCTTGAAAAAAAAGGCTAGATCGATCGGAACAAAGCAGCGACAAACAAGGGTCTAAAGGCCTGTCGTTTCTCCCGATTACTGGCCTTGGCTATCAAGATTATTAGTCCGAAAAAAGGATTAAATACTAGCGCACAAATTTTTGAACTTATGCAAGTTTATCCCCAAGGAATCACGGTTCAAGAATTGAGCAATCGCTTAAATCGTCCCGTTTCTATGCTCAATCTTTGTCTAAAATCTTTGGTCGCTTCTAAAAAAATCGTGGCCAGAAAAAATCATAATCAGTGGGTTTATACTGTTGATCAAAAAGCTTAGTTTGTCTGGATAAGCATACTTAATATCTAGGAAAAGTGTTGATTAAGTACCCACACAGAATTAATTAGGGTCTGCTGAAAAGGAAAAAGTGCCTAAATTTCCCCCCCGATCACCCCAAGGTCTGGCACTTTTTGATGGGAAAAAAGTCTAAAATTCTTATCCAACAAGGTTTTTAGATTTATTCAGCAGACCCTATATATTCCCGCAATACTAACAAAACCTCTTATCAATTCCCATCATAAGCGATCGCAATTCGCACCGACGTATTTTTCCTGAAACCCCCCAAAAAACCCCAAAACCCCGTAGGGGCGCACCGCGTGCGCCCAAATCCCCCCAAAAAACCCAAATCCCCAAAACCCCCCCCAAAACCCGTGATTAACCCGATTATTGCCGGTGGGACAATTATTGCCGGCGGGCGAACGCAGTTCGCCCCTACAAAATCGACCCGCCTAAGGGCGGGAAAGAAAAGAAAAAAGAAAAAATAGGGAATGAGGGTAAAAAGGGAAAAAAAGGGAAAAAGGGTTACAGAGTCCTCCCAGCACCGCACACCACCCGAAAACCGTCGTCGCTGTAGCTGTCGGGGCGGTCGCTGCAGAGGCGTAAAGCAGAACGGCAGACATCCGGATTGCTGCACCAAGAACCGCCCCGCATAGGAGAACAATTATCATCCCCATTTTTTATCCAGACACTGCCATCCCTCGGCGCACGGTCATAATTATCGTGCCAGGTATCGGCGCACCATTCCCAGACGTTCCCGTGCATATCGTAGAGTCCGAAGGCGTTTGGGGGAAACTGTCCCACGGGAGTCGTTTCTTCTCGATATTCTCCCTTCGCTTCCCCGGCGTAGGTTTCGCTGGCACGGTAGTTGGCCAATTCCCCCGTAATGGTTTCCCCAAAGTAGAATGGGGTAGTGGTTCCAGCACGACAAGCATATTCCCATTCCGCTTCACTCGGTAGTCGGTATTCCCTTCCGGTCAGCTTCGATAATCTTGCACAAAATTCGATCGCATCGTACCAGTTGACTTGTTCGACGGGTAGCTCATCCCCTTTGAAGTTAGAAGGGTTTGTCTCCAGGTCGATGTCTATTTTAGCGGTTGCGGCGATCGCTTTCCACTGGGACTGGGTGATGGGATAACGTCCCATGTAGAAAGAAGAAACGGTTACTCGATGTTGAGGTCTTTCCCATCTAAATCCGTCCAGGTTAAATTTTTTCACCAGTCTTTCGATTTCCTCATCTTCTGTTCCCATCAGGAAAGTTCCCCCCGGAATGGCAACCATTTCTAAGGTGATGTCGTTGCCCAGATCTTCCCTGAAATATTGGGACTGTTTCGACTCTTTTTTGATTTGCTCACCCTTCGCATTTACTCGCACGATCTCAAAGTTAAATACTGATAACGGTTGTTTTGGCTCTTCTGGAACGATTACGGGTTGTTTTGGCTCTTCTGGTTCAAGCTTGAACTGATAGCCAATTGCTCTTTCTAGTTGCTCAAATCCGTCTTCTTCCCAATAATCAAGCCGGTGAATATCTCGCAGATTCAAGCCAACTTCTGACATTCGCAGATCAGGAATTTCGCATTCTTCTAACCTCATGGGAATAAAAAAAATTGTCCCCGGTAGCATCTCTCCGAAGGTATCAAGTGCAATCCTCAACTCCCGTTGGATGTATCCCTGTTTATTAGCCGATTTCCCTGACAGACAGGCGAGAAAAATCTGACTAGCTTTAATCGCTTTCGGAATTTCATCTCGCCAAATTTGACCCGGAATCAGGTCTTTTTTATCCAACCAAGGTTTATATCCCGCTTGCTTAAGGCGGTCATACAGTGCCAAAACTGCTGGTTTATCCTCACTAGCGTGAGCTAGGAAAATTTGGATATCTGACTTTTTCATAACTTTTTCTTATGACCACAAGTAGGGGAGAGCCAGATTAACTGGCAGAAAATCTCTAAATAAACCATTTAATTGATTATTACTCATTCTTAATTCTCCTGTCTCGGAGTCTCCTAACTACTGATTCCTCACCAACCAGGACAATTTGGGATTTTTACAGCAAGTCCACTTTCTCACTTTCCCCACCCGTGACCTTTTTCCGTTAGATTATAAATGGATACAAAACTTAACATTTTATCCAGAATCTACCGAGAGGGCAGACCGTGCGGCCAGATACCCTAGAAAATAACCAGCATTCAGCCGATAATTCGCTAGTTCCCGAAGTTATCGCATTTAAACCCGAAATTGAGCCAGAGGAACCCGAATACTCGCCAAAACCGACAAAAACCAACTCTTGGCTATCGGGAGGAAAGGGTTTATTTATCGGTGTGGGATTGGGGGTTTTATTGACCCTGGGGGCGACTCGTTTCGCTAATCGACCCCAAACAGCCCAAAACCCCAATACTCAGCCCGTAGCGGCAAAAAATGAAGCACCAGCACAAACAGTAACCACCACTAGGGTAGAATTTACTCCCGTGGCCCGCACCCTGAAAGCGACTGGAAGCGTGGCAGCCGATGAATTAATCCCGATTCTTTCCCAAGCGACAGGACTACAAATCAAAGAAATCTTTGTGGATGAGGGGGATAGGGTCAGCCAAGGTCAAATTTTGGCTCGTCTCGATGATACCGTCCTGCAAGCGCAATTAACCCAAGCACAGGCAAATGTCGCCCAATCGCGAGCGCGTTTGGCAGAATTGCAAGCGGGTAGCCGTAAAGAGGAGATCGCTGGAGCTAAACAAACTATTCAACGCATAAAAGCCGAAATTAGTCAAGCTCAATCGGATTGGGATTTGGCCAAAAAACGCGTCCAGAGAAACCAAAGTTTAGAAGCGGAAGGAGCGATCGCCCGGGATCGTCTCGATGAAGTCCTCAATGAAGAAAGAAAGCAAGCGGCGATCGTACAACAGACCCAATCCCGTTTAGGAGAAGCAGAGCAGCAACTAGCGCAATTGCAAGCGGGCAACCGTCCAGAAGTGATCGCCCAAGCTACAGCCCAATTAGCGGAAGCTCAAAGCCGTTTAGCCATTGTTAACGCCCAATTAAACGAGACGCGCCTGATTTCCCCGGTCAGTGGCAAAATTGCCGAAAGAAATGGCCGCATCGGGGACACCACCAACGGTCAAAATGCTCTCTTTAAAATCATCGAAAATGGGCGTTTAGAGCTAAGATTGCGGGTTCCTGAGAATCAATTGCCCTTAATCCGCGTCGGAGCGCCCGTTACTATCACTTCTGATGCTAATACCAGTTTAAAATTATCGGGACAGGTGCGCGAAATTAATCCCATCGTCGATGAGGCATCCCGTCAAGCAACGGTTAAAGTCGATTTAACCGACAATACAGGGTTAAAACCGGGGATGTTTTTACGAGGTGCGATCGTGACGAATACTAGCAATAGTTTAACCGTCCCCATGACCGCGGTTTTACCCCAAAAAGATAATCAAGCTCTAGTTTATTTAGTGGAACCTGATAACACCGTTACCGCCAAAACTGTGCAATTAGGTCAAATTATGCCCAATAACCGCGTGGAAATTCTCACCGGTTTACAAGCGGGCGATCGCATTGTGGCCAAAGGGGCAGCCTATCTCGGTGATGGCGACAAAATTACAGCAATCAGCGATCAGTAAACAGTGATCAGTAAACAGTAATCAGTAAACAGTAATCAGTAATCAGTGATCGGTAGCGGGGCAAACGGATGGAGAGTAAAGTTTATGATAAAGCTTATAAATTTGCCATTAGGATTGTTAAAGGCTATAAATATTTGTGTGAGACTAAACAAGAATATGTTTTGTCAAAACAGCTATTAAGGAGTGGCACTTCAATCGGGGCTAACATGCCGAGGCTAATGGAGCTATTTCTCAAGCTGATTTTCGAGCTAAAATGTCAATAGCTTATAAGGAATGTCTAGAAACAAAGTATTGGCTGTCTCTATTGAAAGACACGAATTACATAGAGGAAAGAGCCTTTCAAAGTATCAATGATGATGCGGAGGAAATTGGTAAAATGCTTTGGGCTATTCTAAAAACCTGCCAAGAAAATACCAAAAACCAAAAACTGATAACTGATAACCGGTAACTGAAAACTCACATCTGGTAACTGATAACTTACCCACTGATAACTGATAACTGATAACTGATAACTGAAATTATGGCTTTTAATATTTCTAATTGGTCTATCAAAAATCCCATTCCGACGATCCTGATCTCCCTGGTTATGGCCTTAATGGGATACATTGCCTTTCTAGGATTAGGGATCGATCGCTCTCCTAATATTGACATTCCGGCCGTGATTATCACCGTTAATCAACCCGGCGCAGGTCCAGAGGAATTGGAAACCCAAGTCACCAAAAAAGTCGAGGATGCGGTGGCTGCTTTGGGTAATATCGATCAAATTACTTCTACCATCAACGAAGGCAGCAGCACCACCACCGTTAACTTTATCCTTGGCACTAACAGCGATCGCGCTACCAATGATGTGCGTAATGCCATAGCACAAATTCGGCAGGATTTACCCCAAGATACTAATGATCCAATTGTCCAACGTTTAGAATTTGCCGGGGGGGCGGTGATGAACTATACCATCTCCTCCCCGAAAAGATCGATCGCCGAATTAAGTGATCTAGTCGATCGTCAAATCGGCCGCGCTTTAACGGGAGTGCCGGGGGTAGCACGAGTTGATCGCGTTGGGGGAGTCGATCGAGAAGTGCGTGTAGATTTAGATCCCGGTCGTCTGATCGCCTACGGTATCACGGCCACGGCGGTTAATGACCAAATCCGTAGTTTTAATATTAATTTACCCGGAGGGCGATCGGAAATCGGTGGCAGTGAACAAACTGTCCGCACCCTCGGCAGCGCTGAAACGATCGAAGATTTAAGAAATTATCAAATCTCTTTACCTAACGGTGATACCGTCCCCTTAAGCAATTTAGGGACAGTTAGTGATAGTTCCAGCGATCCCCGACAAATGGCCCTCTTAGATGGGCAGCCAGTGGTGGGTTTTTCGATTTTACGGGGGACTGGCAGCACCTTGGTCACGGTAGAAACAGCAGTACGTCAAGAAATCGAGAATTTAAAGAAAAAACTGCCCGAAGATATTAAATTTCAATTAATTTTTACCCGTGCTGACTCAATTCGTGCTAGTTACGAAAGCCTTCTTAGCGATCTGATCATCGGTTGTATCATGACGGTGATCACGGTGGGTCTATTTTTAGGCAATTGGCGCGCCACGATTATCACGGGTTTGGCCCTGCCTTTGTCGATTTTCCCGACTTTTTGGGTGATGCAGTCCCTAAATTATACTCTTAACGGTATGACCCTACTGGCGTTAGCTTTAGCTTTGGGTAATCTTGTCGATGATGCGGTGTGTATGGTGGAGGACATCGATCAACATTTAGCTATGGGTAAAAAACCCTTGCAAGCGGCCTTTGATGCCTCAAAAGAGATTGGATTAGCCGTTTTAGCCAGTGCTGCGGCAATTATAGCGGTATTCCTGCCGGTTGCTTTTATGGGCGGTGTGCCGGGCCAATTCTTTCAACCTTTCGGCGTTACGGTGGCGGTTTCTACCCTATTTTCCAGTTTGATCGCTGTCACCGTCACCCCGATGTTAAGTGCCTATATTCTACAGCCGAAAAAGCTGAAAACCGGTGATGATAATCCCTCCTCGCTCCCGCGTTTTCGTCCCTACAAAAGTTTGTTAACTTGGGCTTTACGTCATCGAATCCTGACTTTATTGGCGGCTTTGGCCTTTTTTATCGGTAGTTTACAGTTAGTTCCCTTGATTCCGAAAGGATTATTTAGTTCCGGGGATACTGGATTAAGTACCATAAGCCTAGAATTGCCTCCCGGTGCGACTTTGAATGATACTGTTGCCGTGGCCAATCAGGTGAATAGTTTACTGCAAAAAAATCCCGCCGTCGCTAATGTTTTGGCTATTCCGGGAGATTCGGGACGGGTAAATACGGGGTTAATATATGTTAATTTAGTTCCTAAGGAACAGCGATCGCTAACTCAACGGCAATTTGAGGAACAAACCCGCCGGGATTTCCAGAAGATACCTGGTGCTAGAGTTAGTTTTCGGGCGCAGGGGGGAGCAGGAAGCACTAAGGATGTCGCTATTATTTTAAAAAGTGAAAATGGCGATATTTTAACCCAAACTGCCCAAAAATTAGAGCGAGAAATGCGGGCTTTACCCGGTTTTGTCGAGGTCAGTTCTGGGGTAAGTTTAGTTAAACCGGAGATCATTATTCAACCGGATCCTGTCCGGGCTGCCGATCAGGGAGTCTCGGTCAGAGCGATCGCCCGTACTGCGTCTTTAGCTTTAATCGGCGATAATGAGTTTAATTTAGCTAAATTTAACCTTGCTGACCGACAAATTCCCATCCGGGTGAAAATTGCCAACGATGGTCGCAGCGAGATAGAAACTCTGCAAAATTTGCGCGTTCCTAGCAGTAATGGGACGTTAGTCCCGCTTAACTCGGTGGCGACAATTAGCTTAGGTAGTGGACCTGCGGAAATTCAACGCTTTAACCGTCAACGTCAGGTTAATATTGGAGCTAATTTAGAGGGAGTTTCTTTGGGAAGTGCGGTGACACAAATTCGCGCTTTACCAATCATGAAAAACCTACCCCCAGAGGTGACAGAAGAACCCTTTGGTGATGCTCGTATTATGCGCGATATCTTTGCTCGTTTTTTGGGGGCGTTAAGTTTAGCAATTATTTCTATCTATGGGATTCTGGTCTTATTGTATAACAATTTTCTCTATCCCCTAGCGATTTTAACTTCCCTTCCTTTATCGATTGGTGGTACTTTAATCGCTCTTTTAATTACCCAAAAAGAGTTAGGTTTATACGCTTTAATTGGCATAGTTTTACTGATGGGATTAGTCACTAAAAATGCGATTCTGTTAGTCGATTTTGCCCTGAGTGGCATTGAGGCAGGGAAACCGCAGTTTAAGGCGATGATTGATTCGGGAGTCTCTCGTTTACGACCAATTATTATGACCTCCGTTTCCACAATTGCCGGGATGTTACCGATTGCTTTAGCTTTGGGTGCAGATGGGGAAATTCGCGCACCGATGGCGATTGCCGTTATTGGGGGTTTTACCACTTCCACCCTGTTAACTTTGGTGGTTGTGCCGGTAATCTTTACTTACATCGATAGTTTTTACTATTGGTTGCGGGGATTATTTGTTAAACAAAAACCCAAGTCGATTTAGTACAGAAAACGGGTTTCTCGGAGAAACCCGTTTTCTACTCATGCAAAAGTCAAAAAGGGGAATAAATAATCAGTCTTTAATAACCAGATTTAGTAGTAAAATATCTCTCTGAAAGCTTGAGAAAAAACCCAGAGAAACTGACCCATGAATCCCTTAACAGTCACAGATAAAACTCTATCTCTTCCCCCCATGGGCTGCGGTACTTGGGCCTGGGGAAATCGTCTTCTCTGGGGTTATGATGAGAGTATGGATAGCCAGTTACAAGCGGTTTTTAATCTCTGCGTCGAGCGGGGTGTCACCCTATTTGATACGGGAGACTCCTACGGCACAGGCAAACTCAACGGACAGAGTGAGAAGCTATTAGGACGCTTTACAGGGGAATATAGCGGTTATAACGCCGATAATATCCGTATTGCCACCAAACTCGCCCCTTATCCTTGGCGTTTAACCCGTCATGCCATGGTGAAAGCTTGTCAAGCTTCGGCAACCAGATTGGGTCGCCCGGTGGATTTAGTGCAAATGCACTGGTCAACAGGCAATTATGCGCCATGGCAGGAGAGTGGATTATTAGACGGATTGGGGGATTGTCTGGAAAAGGGGTTAGTTAAAGGAGTCGGTTTATCCAATTTTGGACCGAAAAGATTGAAGTCTGCCTATCAAAAGTTTGCCAGTCGCGGCATTCCTATTACCAGCTTACAGGTACAGTATTCTCTCCTTTCTACCTATCCTCTCACTGACTTAGGATTAAAGGAACTATGTGATCAATTGGGCATTAAAATTATTGCCTATAGTCCCTTAGCTTTGGGGTTATTAACGGGGAAATATCGAGATAATAAAAACTTACCTCCAGGATTACGTCGCTTCCTTTTTAGTCAATTAATTCCCGCTATTTCGCCTCTGATAAGTTGTCTAGAAGTTATCGCCCAAGCTAAAAATAAAACCATTAGCCAAGTTGCTTTAAATTGGTGTATCTGTAAGGGAACAATTCCTATCCCCGGAGCTAAAAATGTTCGGCAAGCTGAGGATAATTTAGGGGCTTTAGGATGGAGTTTAGACAGTGGGGAAATAGCAGAATTAGATAAAATTGCCGCGGGTTTGGATAAAAAAATGGTACAAAATATCTTTCAAACTAAGTAGGGTTTGCTGAATAAATCTAAAAACCTTGCTGGATAAGACTTTTAGACTTCTTTGACCTCAAAAAGTGCCGACCTTTGGAGTGATTGGGGGAAAATTCAGGGACTTTTTCCCTGAAAATTAGGTAATTGACCAGGTGAAAATGGGTAAAACCCCACACCCCACACCCCACACCCCACACCCCACACCAGGAAAAACTTTTTCAGCAAACCCTACTTATCTTGAGAGACCAATTTTAAGCTAGGACGGGGTTGGATTGTTCCCCCGTAAGCGACGGCAGTATAAGGAGATAGGACAAGATGAGAAGATATGCCCAGGGAAATTCGATAGATTTCCCCAGCTTTATCGATTAATTGCTGTTTAACTGGCTCTTTCGGCAAATTTTGCCGCCAAGCTAGGGGAATCCCCTCGATACCGTTGTACAATCCCGCCCAAATTCCCGCTAAAGTGGTGGTTAATTGCCGTTGATAGGGACTAGAATTAGCGCGACGCACGCTAACGGCGAAATCCTCGTTCGTTTGCAGAAAGGTATAGAGAGAAGCTGCGATCGCAATTCCTAAAGGGGAGCTATCTTTCGCCCAAGCCGATAAAATGGACTCTAAGGGATGATTTTGCCCTAAAGCTGACTGAATCTGCTCTAATAGCTTATTCTTGGGGTTAATAGTTAGCAATTGCCCTATTAACTGATTTAAAGGCCTTTTTCCCCGTAATAACAGACCTACAGCCTCTCCCCAAATTATCGCTTCTTGTCGGGTTAACTCGGAAATTAAGCCCTTTTTCAGCCAAAAATTTAATCTAGCTTGCCAACGTTCCCCATGGTCGGGCCAGGTTAAAATCTCCGGCAACAGCACAAATAATAACGCCGATTCCGACTGCTGCTTGGCTGCGATCGCAAGGGGAAAATCCTCCTGAGATTGCAGAGCTTGCAAAAGCAGGATCGTCCTCGGTGTCGCCTCATAGTTAAAGGCTGGTATTAGGGGCTGATTATGCAAGGATTCCCCAATATATGCCCCGATTAACCCTCCCTGAAGGCGATCGAGGGGTGAAAAAACCTTTTGCATAAATTAGCTCAATTTGCCCGGTAGGTGACTTCCTCGACCTTGCCCGGTTGCCCCAGTTGTTTAGCATGGGCATTATTAACGGCAACGTAAACCCCGCCGGCATTACCCGCCCTCACGGTTAATTCTCGGTTTGCTTGCCAAGTGCGATGGCTTCCTTGGGGCAGTACACCCTCAAATTCTGTCTTGCCATCCACCACCACCCGCAGCCAGCAGTCATCCTCCAGTTTTACCCCCACCACCAGCTGCTGATTATTGCTGGTTTTGTTGGCTACCGGTTGAAGGGGATTGCTTTTCGGTTGGACAATTTGCTGTTGTGGCAAGGAAGGCGGCGGTAGGCGATTCGATTGCAGTACCGATTTTTGCAGGACGTGGGATAGGGTTTGTACGGAACCAATAACTAAGATTAAATAGAGAAAATAGAGATGAATCGGGCGAATTTGAAGACTCGGCAGCGATAAAGACGGTTTTATTCCCCTAAAAAAGTTATTGACCTTGGTGGGAAAACGTCGGCTAATCGTCTCACCATCCAGGGACAGACTTTCAGCAAATTGTTTGATTAACCAACGAATATAAATCGGTTCGGGCAATGCCTCCAAATCCCCCGCTTCCAGCGCTTCTAGGCGATGGCGCGGGATTAGGGTTTTCTGGGCAATGTCCTCGAGAGAAAGGGACTGTTCTAGGCGATTTTTTTGCAAATAAACGCCGATTTCCAGTAATTTGGTGCGCTGTTTATGCTGGGGATCAAGTTGTGATTGGAGAAGGCGAAACATATCGCTATTAGGGGCTGACTTTCAGCTTAGTTAATCTGGTTCTTTAAATATTTCAGTTCATCAAGGGTTAAAAAACGGTAATGACCCAAGGGTAAGGGGGAATTATTACCGGAGTTTAGTTGAATACGACCGATGGCACTGCGATGAAGTTTCAGGACGTGATAACCTAATTCTTCGGCTACAGAGCGAATCTGCCGATTTCTTCCTTCCACTAAAATAACTTCTAGTAGGGTTTTTTGGTCGGTTTGCTTGAGTATCTCAACCTGTGCGGGTAAGGTTTTTTTTCCCTCTAAGAGGATACCTTCTCGCCAACGCTGGAGAGCAAGTCTATCAATCGCGCCATCTAGCCAAACCCGATAGGTTTTGGGCAAATGATAACGGGGATGGGTGAGGGTGAGGGTCAGTTGACCGTCGTTGGTGAGGAGTAAAGCCCCAGTGGTGTTGATGTCCAACCTGCCTACGGGATGTAACCCCGTCTCGCTGGCGAGGGAGTCGGGCAAAAGGTCAATTACCGTCGGCCGGTTTTGTGGATCCCTACAGGTAGAAACCACACCAATGGGTTTGTTGACCAGTATATACAATCTTTTGGGACGATTGGCCGGTTCAATTTTTTTTCCGTCTATTTCTAGGTGATCTTTTTCGGGGTCGGCTTTTTCTCCTAACTGCACGATTTTGCCATTCCGTCTCACCCGGCCGGCTACGATCATCTCCTCCGCCCTTCTTCGGGAGGCAATTCCCCACTGGGCAAGGATTTTCTGGACTCTCTCCGCCATTTTTTTTTAGTTTTTAACCCTTTCTCTCTCCTATTATAGGCATCCTAAAAGGGTTTTTTCGCCCAAATAGTGAAGAAAAACCGAATATCTCCGGCTGCTTCTTTGATTTTTTTTCTTTGAAAACTTCTCAAAAAAAAGAGGAGTAATCCCTTGACTTGGGCGGCGGCTTCGGTTATACTTTTCTTATAATGGGAATCCGTGCATTTTTCAATA
>VYLF01000269.1_pt1 | contig 29525 bp, 29 predicted proteins | sample 5114371 | NCBI WGS metagenome assembly VYLF01 (sample SAMN12291773, study PRJNA351875) | freshwater metagenome | isolation source: freshwater lake | place: USA: Michigan, Kent Lake | collected 2013-08-15 | reverse complement strand
CTTTTTGTAAGTTTTTCTTTTCTTCTAAGTCTAGGAAATCTTTGGCTGGCATAAGTAGGATTTTTCTCAAGTTACTATTTCTATTTTAGGTGGTTTAAGTGCGTTTTAGCTTAGCTTTTATCTCCACTGCGATCCTACTGCTAGTCATTATTTAAAAATAGTTTTAGATACGGTTTTTTGTTCTCAGGGGGGTGATTTTAAAAATGAGATTATTTGGAAAAGAGCGGAAACAGTTAAAGGTAATTTTGGGCAAGGAAGCACAAGATTTGATGGGAATACTGACACTATACTATTTTATTCTAAATCTAGAGATAATAAATTTAATCCCATTTTTGCTGATTATTCGGAAGAATATCTCAAAAAATTCTATAAATATATAGAACCTGAAACTGGTAGGAGGTATCAACTTATTAGCATGACTGCCCCCGGTGATGCAGCCAAAGGGAATCCATCCTATGAAGTTATGGGGATAACTAGATATTGGAGATATTCACTAGCTAAAATGAATGAACTGATACAAAATGGTTTAGTTGTTCAGACAAAACCGGGTAATGTTCCTCGGAAAAAACAGTATCTTGATGAAGGACAAGGAGTACCTATTCAATCACTATGGTACGACGTTCCTGCACTTCATTCGCAGGACAAAGAACGTCTGGGTTATCCCACGCAAAAACCGGAGGCATTACTAGAAAGAATAATCAAAGCAAGTAGCAATAAAGGAGATGTAATTTTAGATGCCTATTGTGGGTGTGGAACGACTATCGCTGTAGCGGAGAGATTAGAAAGAAACTGGATTGGAATTGATATAACCTATCAGAGTATTAGCTTAATGTTAAAGCGATTAGAGGACTCCTTTGGTAAAAATGTTTTAGATAAAATTGAACTGAATGGTATTCCCAAAGATCTAGAATCAGCCAAAGCATTAGCCACTAAACCGGATGATCGTACCCGCAAAGAATTTGAGAAATGGGCGGTTTTAACCTATAGTAATAACCGGGCCGTGATTAATGACAAAAAAGGGGCAGATAAAGGAGTCGATGCTATTGCCTATTTTCAGGGAGATAAAGACAATCGGGAGAAAATTATTTTTCAAGTAAAATCCGGTAATATCAAATCGGGAGACATCAGAGATCTACAGGGAACCATGACACTACAAGGGGCAGCCCTGGGTATATTTATCACCTTGAAACCCCCCAGCAAAGATATGGTTCAAACAGCCAAATCTGCGGGAATTTATCGCGGTCGTTATATGAGTCAAAGTGTGGATAAAATTGAGATTGTGACAGTGCAAGAAATCCTTGAACAAAAAAAACGTCTCGATGTTATCCTCACCTTTGAAGTCCTGAAAGCTGCCGAAAAACAAAGGGAAACCCAAGGACAACAAATGAGTTTAGATATACCCTTCCCCGATTAAAGTTTTTTTCTAAAAAAGACTTGACAAAATCCCCGTACTTGACTCATACTCTCTGAGGGTACGGGTAGAAGGTGGAGGCTATCAGTCTCTTGTCCACACCAGTCCGTTAGATTGTCGGTAATCTCGATTTCCTCCCTACTGATTCGGGGAGGGGCAGAAAAACCCCATCTTTTCTCGATTTATTTTTTTATCTCCCAGAAAATGCGTAAACTCTTTTCCGCTTTCTTCCTCGCTGCCTTAATCACCACCCCCGTTATCCTACCTTCTCCAGCCTTAAGCGAAGTTCGTAAAGAACGGGTACAATTCAAAGCAGGAACATCTGGAACAACCATTCAAGGCAAAATCAAGGGAGAACAGGTCGTCCAGTACCTAATTCGCGCTAATGCTGGGCAGAATATCTCCCTTGCCTTCAATAGCGATAATGGGGGTGCTTCTTTCAACCTTTTTGCACCGGGTAAAGTCCCCGGCAAGGATGCGGCGATGGTTATCGGGTCTAATGCCGGTAACGCTTATGAAGGAATCCTACCAGCGGATGGCGATTATACGATCCAAGTGGGTTTGATCCGCAATTCAGTGCGTAATAATGAGGTAGCTAATTATCGCTTAAAAATCTTTATTTCCAATTATTACAACCAAAGCGATGCCAAAGTACCCGGGACAAATTACCATGCTACGGGTAGTGTTAAGCTAAACGGCTTTTACTTCGGATCACCGATATAGACTCCAAAAGGGTTATAGCTGTTGGATCATGCAGGTTAAGCGCCGTTTAGCTTACCTGTTCTATGGGCGACGGAAAACCGGCGGGATCTTGTCCCTTTGGTGTCACTCGTCGAGGTAACGGTAGTGCAGATGTCACTGTCACCAAACCCGACGGCCGCAAGCGTATCATTTTCTTTGAAAAAGGGAAAGCGATCGGCTACGATGTTAGTCAGGCGGACTCTGGGGCGTTTAGTGCCTCGAAAGAGGGCGATATTTATTTTATTCGCATTGGCAAAGAACGCTACGAGATTTTTGAAGCGATCATCTTTGGGGGTTAGGTGCTGCTTTTCGTAAGCGCCAAGCATAAAATCTCCATTTAGGATAGTTTGAAGCACATCTTGGCCTTTAGGAAGGTTTTAAAACCTCCTTTGGTTATTTTTAGGGATAGGGTGATAATTTTGTTAAAATATAGGTCAGCCTTAACCTATAATTGAATTGAAAATGTATGATTCTACCTGTAAATTTATCGCCCTTGAATATTCGAGAGACTTGGCCACTTGGTTACTGGGTAAACCCTTAGAATTAACAGAAATTAAACCCTCGGAATTATCCCTAGAGCCAATTAGAGCCGATACTTTAATCTTTTTGGAGTCGGAAGAATTAATCTTGCATATCGAGTTCCAAACCGACCCTAAAGAAGATATTCCCTATAGAATGCTAGATTATGCCACCAGACTCTATCGACGCTATCCCCGTAAACCTATCCATCAAGTGGTTATTTATCTAAGGAAAAGTGACTCCCCCACAGTCCGACAGAATGATTATAAACAAGGGAAAACCTCTCATCAATTTGAAGTGATTAGACTCTGGGAACAACCCTCGGAACCCTTATTAAAGGCCCCCGGACTGTTTCCCTTTGCCATACTCGCTCAAGCTGAGAAACAAGAAAACTTACTGCGGCAAATTGCCCAAGAAATCGAGCAAATCAGCGATAGTCGAGAACAAAGTAATCTGGCTGCATCTACCGCAATTCTAGCCGGGTTAGTATTAGAGAAAGACATCATTCAACGATTATTGAGGAAAGACATCATGAAAGAATCAGTTATCTATCAAGAAATCTGGTCGGAAGGTTTACAAGAGGGACGACAAGAGGGACGACAAGAGGGACGACAAGAGGGAGAAGCTAACCTAGTTTTACGTCAATTAAATCGGCGGATAGGGGACATTTCCCCCGAATTATTGCCCAATATCCGTAGTCTTGACCTAGAACAGTTAGAAAACTTGGGAGAAGCTTTGTTAGATTTTCAGTCACTACAGGATTTAGAACAATGGCTGGAAAATTGCCGAGCTAGTTAGTACAAGTAAACTAAATGCTGTCTATCCATTCCCATGGAAGCAGCAAGCTCTCAACTCCCTTGAGAGTAGTTCACATTTTAATCTATTCCCCGGTAGAGATCGGCGATGGCTAACTCTAGGTTAATACTTGGCAGGATCACCCGATCGCCTGTCTCGTAAATAGTCGTTTCCCATGTCCCCAGAGAATTACGGCGACGGCATTCCACGCGCTGGATTTCTTGGGAAATTAATACATATTCTTCTAAAGTTTCTATCTGTTGATAATCTTGGAATTTTTCGCCCTTGTCAAAAGCGGCCGTACTGGGGGAAAGCACTTCCGCAATTAGTTTCGGATAGCGTTTCAGATAACGATCTTGGCGATCGCGCGGATCGCAGGTAACAAAAGCATCGGGATAGTAATAAAACTGATCTTGATAGTTAACCTTGACATTACCCGAGTGAAACCTACAGTCTGTAGAGTCGCCGAAATGTTCGTCAATGACTTTGAGAAAATTGAAGGCGATGCGCTCGTGATTATCCGTACCGCCGGCCATCGCATAAACCAAACCACGTCGGTATTCATGACGGATCTGGCTCTGACGCTCGATAGCGAGATATTCTTGGGGACTGATGTAGTTGGGAACTGCGATCATAATCTCTAGGGGAAAGCCTAGTATCAATTATAGTACGAGAATGGCTAAGGCTCTCCTATTCTTTGTGTGATCAGTTTAACTTACATATCAGCGATCGATCTTTGTGTCCTTTGTCTCTTTGTGGTTCCTGACCCAGAGAGCCGATAAACCAGCGCAAGAGGGCAAAATCTTGATAAACTGAGGGGATAACTATCCTGGACCATCCCCATGACCACTCACTTTATTAGTGCCGAAATCGACCTACAGGAAACCCCGCAACAACTGCAGCAAGAAATCGAAAAAGAATTAGCCAAACGCGGTGAACCCTTGCGTTGGGCAATCACAGAAGTGGATACCGAGAATAATCAAGTCAAAGTCGAAGCGATTGTCACCACTGCCTCGTGAATTCCCGTCCCTATACCGCCGTACTAATTATTCCCACCGGCATCGGGGCAGCGATTGGCGGTTATGCCGGGGATGGCATTCCCGTGGCCAGAGCGATCGCCGAAGTTTGTGATCGCCTAATTACCCATCCCAATGTCCTCAACGGCGCCCAAATGTACTGGCCCCTAGCCAACACCCATTATGTAGAGGGTTACGCTTTAGATCGTTTTGCCCGGGGGGATTGGGGATTAAGTCCCGTCCATCAAAATCGCATCGGGTTACTATTCGATCGCGCCATTGAATTTGACCTCTTGCAAAGACACCTTCAGGCTGCCGATGCTGTCCGGGCTACCCTGGGCTTAGATCTCACCGATTACATTATCACCGATGCCCCCTTAAATGTGCAGTTGCGAGAGGCAGCCTCCGGGGCCAGTTGGGGAACAATTGGCAATCCCGACAGCTTGCTGCGGGGAGCAGAAAAACTGATTAAGCAAGGCCGGGCGGAAGCGATCGCCATTGTTGCCCGTTTTCCCGACGATCCCGATAGCATTGCCCTGGCTAATTATCGCCATGGTCAGGGGGTGGATCCCCTTGCCGGGGCCGAAGCGGTGATTTCCCATCTGGTGGTGCGACAATTCCAAATACCGGCGGCCCACGCCCCCGCTTTAAGTCCGCTGCCCCTCGATCCGCAACTTTCCCCCAAGGCCGCGGCCGAAGAAATCGGTTATACTTTTTTACCCTGCGTTTTGGTGGGTTTGAGTCGCGCCCCCCAATTGGTCAAGCGGCCTGGTCCCGATGCTATTTGGAGCCGGGAGGTGGACGCGCTGATCGTTCCCGCCAGTGCCTGCGGCTCTAGCACAGTTTTGAGTTTTTGTCAAGAAAAAAGTGTACTGATTGCTGTGCAGGAAAATAGTACAAGAATGAAGGTGGCCCCGGAACCCCTAGGGGTGAAAGCAATTAGGGTACACTCGTATATGGAGGCGATCGGTGCGATCGTTTGTCAACGGGCAGGGGTTAGCCTCGCATCTCTTCGCCCTAATTTACACTCTTTACGCTGTTTATCCGAGAATCCGTGACTAATTCCCCTAATTCCGAATTTGATCCCCTGACACGCACACAAGTCCTCACCATTATGGCGGTAACGGCGATTATCTTGCTGGTAGTCGCCAAAGTTTGGCAATATTTCGGTGCGATCGCTATTCCCGCCATTCGCTGGACTCTCCCCGATTTCCTGTTCGGATTAGCCTTAGCGGGGGCAATTAGTGGAATTAGTGGGCTTCTCTATCGTTTTTGGTCTAGTTATCGCCATAGTGCTAACGCTTACTTAGAATTAGTCATTAAACCTTTAGCTTGGCCCGATTTAATTTGGATTGGATTGCTGCCGGGGTTAAGTGAAGAATTATTATTTCGCGGGGTGATTTTGCCAGCTTTGGGCTTAAATATCTTTGGTTTAACCGTTTCTAGTCTGATTTTTGGTATCCTTCATTTTAGCGGTTCCCAGCAATGGCCCTATGTTATCTGGGCAACTGTTGTCGGTTTTGCCCTCGGTTATACCGTCATCATCACCGGTAATTTATTAATCCCGATCCTCGCTCATATTATCACCAATCTCCTCGCTAGTTTTCTCTGGAAATTACAGCATAGTAATCAGTAATCAGTTATCGGTGGGGAAGTTATCAGTGATCAGTAATCAGTAATCAGTAATCAGTGACTACTCCCTACTCCTGTCTCCTCTAAAAAATATGGAAGTACAATTTCGCGAATTTAATCCTTTTGATGTCTGGTTTTGGCTGGAATTTTCGACAGTTCCCTCGAATATGGAACAGCAGTATGTAGAAGAAGTTTTTGCCTCTTGGTTTTATTTGGGTAAATTAGGGGCTTTCAATGCCGAAAACCTACAGGTACAGGAGGTGGGAGTCGATATTAGTTATATGGAATACGATCCAGATATAGCCGAAAATGCCTTTATGTCACCGATGCACAATATGACCGATTTTGAATACTTAGGTACTTGGGGACGTTGTTGGTTTGACCTTGGTACTAGCGATCTTATTGCTTTAGATATTTTAATCAATGCCTTGACCCAATTAAGTAAGGATTTTGTCGATATTAAACGTTTAATTATCGGTGGAGAAAATCAAGATTGGACGGTTAGCGATCGCAGCAATTATCTCTTTAGCGAATAATTAGGGTTTACTAAAAAAGTTTCTTGGTGGAGTCCGTATTCTCCGAGTCAGGAGTTTATTTTTATTTATTTATTCTCCCCACACCCCACACCCCACACCCCACACCCCACACCCCACTTCCCCACTTCCCCACTTCCCCACTTCCCCACTTCCCCACACCCCACACCCCACACCCCACTTAAAAACATCTATGCTTAATCTCGTCTCCCTTCCAGAAATTCCCGCCGCTGCTTGGAAACGTCCTCTAGGCAAAGGTTGGGAAAAACCCTACAGCGTCCGCTATGCCAGCAATTTAGATGATGGTCCTTGGCATGGGATGCCTCTGGGGGGATTTGGGGCCGGTTGCATCGGACGTTCCCCCAAAGGTGACTTTAACCTCTGGCATCTGGACGGCGGTGAACACAGTTTTAATAGCCTTGCCGCCTGTCAATTTAGCATTTTTGAACAAACAGAAGACGGAAGCGCCCAAGCCTACGCTATGGCGACGGAAAGCCCGACGGATGGAACATTATCGCGCTGGTCGTGGTATCCAGCCGAAAAGGGAACATATTCGGCCCTTTATCCCCGCAGTTGGTACGAGTACAAAGATGTTTTTCAGACTCAATTAATTTGCGAACAATTCTCACCGGTTTGGGCGCATAATTATCAAGAAAGTAGTTATCCTATTGCCCTATTTGAATGGACGGCTCATAATCCCACCGATAAACCAATTACTATTAGTATTATGCTGACTTGGCAAAATACAATCGGTTGGTTTACTAACGCAATTAAATCCCCAGTGGTTAAGGTGAGAGATGATGGTAGTCCCGTCTATGAATATCAATCAAAATGGGGGGAAAGTGAGGGTAATTATAATCAATGGATTGTCGATAATTTCCGCGTTGGCTGTCTGATGCGTCGGGATTACGAAAACCCCGGGGAAGGGGATGGACAGATGGCGATTGCTAGTATTACTAATCCGAGTCTAGAGGTATTCTATCTGGGTAAATGGAACCCTGCCGGCGATGGGGGCGAAGTTTGGGATTATTTCGCCATGAATGGCTCTTTACCGGATATTGAGGACGAAACTCCCGCCGAAAAAGGGGAACAAACGGCCACGGCCATGGCGATTCGTTTTACCATTCGTCCGGGGAAAACTCGCAAAATTCCTTTTATTTTAGCTTGGGATTTACCAGTCACCGAATTTGCCCAAGGAATTAACTATTATCGTCGTTATACGGACTTTTTCGGTCGCAATGGTCAAAATGCTTGGGCGATGGTACGCACGGCTTTAAAACACGGCGATACATGGCGAGAAAATATTATTAACTGGCAAAAACCGATCCTAGAACGCAGCGATCTGGCCGATTGGTTTAAAATGGCTTTATTTAACGAATTATACCTCCTAACTGACGGCGGCACTCTCTGGACGGCAGCCACGGAACAGGATCCTATCGGTCAATTTGGGGTCTTAGAATGTATTGATTATCGTTGGTATGAAAGTCTGGATGTGCGTCTCTATGGTTCCTTTGGGTTATTGATGTTATGGCCGCGCTTAGAAAAGGCCGTCATGGAAGCTTTTGCCAGGGCAATTCCCAGCAGTGACGACACTCCTCGAATTATCGGTTATAACCAAGCTAGTGCCATTCGTAAGGCTAAAAATGCCACTCCCCACGATTTAGGCGCACCCAATGAACACCCTTGGCAAAAGAGCAATTACACCAGTTATCAAGATTGTAATCTCTGGAAAGATTTAGGCAGTGATTTTGTTTTATTAGTCTATCGGGATTATTTATTAACGGGGGCTAAAGATGAAGATTTTCTGCGGGAATGTTGGCCGTCAATTGTCCTGACTTTGCAATATTTAAAAACTTTTGACCTTGATAATGATGGGATTCCCGAAAATTCCGGCGCGCCAGACCAAACCTTTGATGATTGGCGTTTACAGGGAATTAGTGCCTATTGTGGTGGTTTGTGGATAGCGGCGCTAGAAGCAACGATTAAAATTGGGGCAATTCTTGGAGAAGATACAGCAATTTTTGCCAGTTGGTTACAGCAATCTCGCGCTATTTATCATCAGACTCTCTGGAATGGAGAATATTATAATTTAGATAGTGGCAGTGGTTCCGATGTGGTGATGACTGACCAATTATGCGGTCAATTTTATGCCCGTTTATTGGCTTTACCGGATGTGGTAGAAAATCAATACACGCAATCAGCTTTAAGTAAGATTTATCAGGCTTGTTTTCTCAAGTTTCATGGGGGAAAATTTGGGGCGGCAAATGGGTTAAAACCTGATGGTACTCCCGAAAATCCCGAGGCAACTCATCCCTTAGAAGTTTGGGTAGGAATTAATTTTGGGTTGGTGGCTTTTTTACTGCAAATGGGAATGGAAAAGCAAGGATGGCAAATTACGGAGGCGGTGGTGCGACAAATTTATGAAAATGGCTTACAATTTCGCACCCCGGAAGCAATAACATCGGTGGGAACTTTTCGCGCCTGTCATTATTTACGCGCCATGGCTATCTGGGCTATCTATGGGATTTTGACGGAATTTCAGGGATAAGTAGGTAGGCGTTAAAAATTATCAGATACCCCCCTTATCAAGGGTAGGGTTGATTCATGAATCAACCCTACCTTATTAAGGGGGGATTAAGGGGGGATCGAACCCAAAATCCATTTTTAATTTAATTATAACCAGCTACTTAGTCTAAACGCTGTAGGCTGGGGAAACCTGACTCGATCGATGAGCGTCAGCTATCCCATGAAAAGAACGATTTCCCGGATTGTCTGGATACTTCTCTCCCTAGCGGCGATCGCTCTAGCGGTTTTTCTGTTCAGTCCGCGCCCTGTGGAAGAAGCCAAGGCTGACTACTGGATCATGAGTCGGTTAGCGGTCAATCAACCCGGTTATTTTCCCCTAGAGCAATCCCTCGATCCGCGATGGTATCGCCCGATCGCCCCCTGGATCGGTCGCCTGATTTTGCCAAAACCGGAGGAATATTCCGCCACACCGGGGGAAGATTGGACTTGGTTGCAGGTTTACCAAGCACCCCGGCCGGATTTAGTCGGTCAAAAAGTTCGTTTAGGTTGGCGGCAATCCCCGGCACTGGCTCGATATTTAGGACTGGTTACTAAGGATATTCGCTTCACTCCAGAGGCGATCGAGAGTGAAAAACAGGGAAATATCCTACCGACTCGCTTGAATGGTCGTTCAGGGGTCGGACCACTGCAAGCGCTGGCCGGATCGCGACCGCTCGATGATGTGGTCGTCAGCTTTCCCGATGCAGAAATCGGGGAAACGTCATTACAAGTGGAGCGAATGCCCTTGATCGTTACTGGGCGCTTTGTGGCATTGGTGAAAATTATCGGCGAAGCTCCCCCCCGAACCCCCAGCGACATCCCCAAGGTTTGCCCCGGTTCACCCCCCTGTGGGAGCGAACTTTTCCGAGTGCGACACTATAACCGCGACAGTGGACAATTCGACGGCAGCTCGGAAGTGATCCGCATTCCCCAACAACCCTTAGTTTCCGGAGGACGTTTTATCTCGACCCCCCGACAGTTAGTAGCAGCGAGCGAAGGAAAGGAGGGCTGGTATATCTACGGTGCGCGGGGACGGGATAACCTCTTTACCGTTCAAGCAATCAAACCTCGATCGCTGTTTCAACTGCAACCGACGGAAATCCTGACCGGGGTGCAATCGGGCCAAGATTACATCGCCCGCGGCACTTGGAACGATACCCCATCCCGCAAAGGAACCGCCAGTCGGGTAACAGTCCTGCCGGAGGGTGAAAAAAAATCATGGAAAGAGGGCGATAAAGGAATAGGAATTCATCTCTTCGGGGGAATCGGCGGTAAAAAAGGTGAATCAATACAATTGGGAACGGTAACGGGTCATTTTTCCTATTTTCTCTACGAAGTGATTCGGGATGCCCTGACGGGAGAGCTGCAGTGGCAGCTCGATTATGATCAGGTGTACGCTCACAATCCCCAGGGGATTTTATCCGGTTATCAGAGTTGGGCAAACTATACGGGTAGTTTAGAGCGGGGATGGCTTAATTCCCGACCCATATCCGATGCGATCGTGAAATTAGACCTTTTGGAGGATTACAACTTCGGTGGGGTTTCTCTGTCCCCCCTGACAGAATTCCACAAGCAGTTAGAGATCATGATGGCTCGCTACCGGATCGGGGACGGGACCGGGGTTTCTAGCGTTACCCCCGCGACTTCCTGCGTGCAGGACTCGAATCAGGCCCTCTATATCACCATCGCTACCCTGCGCCACCAGTTTGAAACCGATCCGAAGATCACCGCTTGGTTGACAACCCATGCCGACGACCCGGAAACCTTGCGTTTTCAACGTTTGGGACAATTGGGCGATCGTTTGGAACGGGTATTAGCTCCCAGAGGGGTGATCCGGGCTGATTGGCGGCAAAACGCCCAAATTCTCGCCGGTATCACCGATAGTCGGGGCAAAGGCTTGATTCGGGAAAATACACTGGCCAACGCTCTACTAAGCTGGCGATCGATGTTACCGCGAGGCAGCAATGACGTGATCGGTGAGATTTTCTTGCGGTCAGGAGCAACTCTCTGGTTCCTCCGTACTAATCAGGTTGGGGGAGCGATGCCGGAGATTTTACCCCTCGCACCGACCAAGTTATTCGGGGAAATGCCGATGATCGCACCGATGCTCCGTCGCACTTTGGGCGCGCTCGTGCTGCCCCTTACCGGTCGGGATTGGGGGGTGACGGCGATCGGATTGGGATTATACGCCGCGATCGCCCTGACCATCGGTTTCCGGTCGGGTTTTTTACGTTGGCACTTCCCCGAACGGAGACCGTTAGAGATACTGAAAATGCTCGTCTTTTGTTTTTTCTTCCCGGCATTCTGGGAGGAATTCGTCTTTCGGGTGCTGTTAATTCCCCATCCGGAAACGGCAACTTCCACAGCTAACCTGATCCTCTCTGCTTTGGTCAGCATCACGCTTTTTACCGTCTATCATCCCCTCAATGCAATTATTTTTTACAAAAAGGGCAATCCGACTTTTTTTCAGCCTATTTTCTTGATTTTAGCGGCTTTATTGGGATTAACTTGCACCGTCGTCTATTGGCTGACCGGTTCTCTCTGGACGATCTCGGTGCTGCATTGGTTGGTGGTGGTGGTTTGGTTGCTGTTTTTGAACGGTCTATCTCGACTGACAAGGCGATCAAAGCAAGGCAGTTTTTAAATTTGCTCTCGGTCTAAAGTGGGAAAAACCGTTTAAAATTGGAAATCAACAGGGATAGGGAAGCCCTGTAACCGCACGATCATGGCTAAAATTGTCGGTGTTCATGGTATCGCGCAAGAATTTAGGGGTAGCAACACGATTTCTGCTGAGTGGTTGCCAAGTCTCAAGGATGGATTGAAACTCGCGGGAACCGAGTTAGAGTCCGATACTGATTTTCTTTGTGCGTTTTACGGAGATATTTTCCGGGGAAACCCGAAAGCGATCGGTATCCCGAACTACGATGTTAATGATATCGATTCCGATTGGGAAAAAGAATTACTTCAGTTGTGGTGGCAAGAAACGGAACGATTAGAAAATAATCATCCCAATGCGAATAGCCTTTTGAGAGAAAAATCTACCCCAAAAATTATCCAGAGAGCTTTGTCGGGGTTAAGTGAATCTCGGTTTTTCGGTAGGGTTGCCGAGAAATTGGTTATTTCTTATCTTAAGCAAGTGGGGAGCTATTTACACGATCGAAAGCTAAAACAGCAGATTCAAGAGCGAGTAATAGAATGTATCGGTGAAGATACGCGGGTACTTGTAGCTCATTCTCTCGGTTCGATCGTCTGTTACGAGACTTTATGTCAGCATCCAGAATGGCCGATTAAAGTCTTTGTCACTCTCGGTTCTCCTTTGGGGATAAGACAATTAATTTTCGATCGACTGCAACCATCCCCCCGCAATAACCTGGGGTGCTGGCCCGGAAATGTGGAAAGATGGGTGAATATCGCGGACGATGGCGATGTGGTGGCGTTGACAAAGCAACTCAACCCTTTATTTGAGGGAACTGTCGAGGATAAGCTAGTTTATAATGGTTGCGAGGCTCACGATGCCAAAAGGTATCTGACGGCGGTTGCAACTGGGGAAGCGATTCGATCGGGGTTAAGTAGGTAGGTGTTAAAAATTATCAGACACCACCCTTATCAAGGGGGGACTAAGGGTAGGGTTGATTCATGAATCAACCCTACTATAAATCAACTCTAGGACTAAGGGGGGATCGAACCTAAAATCCATTTTTAATTTAATTATAACCAGCTACTTAATCGATTGATGGGCAATGATATGGATGAAGAAATCAAGTATTATCTAATCGCTTGTGGGACAAAGGATTACAACGCATTCGAGCAATTACCCAGCGTCGAGACGGATTTAGAATTGGTGAACAGTCTGTTTACCAGTGGTTTTGGATATGAAAGAGTTCTGCCAAGTTTACACTTGAATCCCACAACTAACGATCTTAAACAATTATTCCCTAATTGGCTTCGGGATAGAGAGCGGCATGGAACGAAAAATATTCTTATTTTTTACTATTCTGGTCATGGCGAATATTGTCCAGGTGATAGACATTATCTCATACTGGAAGACACAAATAGTGACGATATACCTTCAACGGCTTTACCGACTCAAGACTTAGTTCTTCCTATTAAAAATAACCAAGTAACAATCTCTCAAGTTCTCTATATTATTGATACTTGTTACTCCCAAAGTGGTGTGGGAGATATTATAAAATTCGTTAGCGATGCGATCCAGTCCTACCAACCCGTCCGGGGAAATAATATCGAAGTTTACGCAATCGCAGCTTGTCGGGCCAAGGACACGGCAAAGGAAGGAGTATTATCGAAAGCTCTACAACAAGCTCTGGATAATATAGAACCGAGCGATCTGGTTTTGGGAGGATATGTTGAACTGAATCGATTAGTTAATAAAATGAATCGGGATATAGTCGATGGTCAGAAGGTTAAATATAACCTTGCTGGAATCGAAACCTATGCTCAGTTTTTGCCATTCTCTCCGAAAACTGCGCGAGAATGGGAAAATCAACGATTTAATTTAATCGAAAACCTTGTCGATATTTTAAATATTAATTCCGATAATAGTTTATTTTTAATCAACTCTTTTCTGTTAGTCTATGAGGATCCCAAATCATCATCTATTTCAAACATAGAAGAGCTTAGAGGAAAACTAAAAGATTTATCTAGTAAGCCAGTTAATAAAGAAATATGTCCTTTGATTTTATTTTCTGAATGGTGCAGGTTGAAGTTATTTAAGGATCAAAACCGAGATATTGCTGAAGATATTGATACTTGGAAAGGTGAAGCTGTTCGATATAGGGATGGTGTGCAGTTAGACACAATCAAGAAATATGCGAGAGAATTGTGGGATAAATTTAATAAAATTATCGAACTAGAAGGAAGAATACAAATTGTAATCTCACCCGCAATTGATAAACATAATAATACTGGCTTACAAACAGAATATTTTCATGTAAATACAATGTTTTTTGTGGGAATAAACAATAAAATTAAGTTATGGAATATCTATAAAAAAGAACAAGATTTTATGACAGAAAAAATGCAAGATAGTTTCTATGAGGTAATTCCTGAAATGTTTTACTATTTACCCAATCGAGCGAGACTAGAGATTGAATTTTTCCTTCCATTTGCTTTGCTGAAACACTCCCTAGAAGATATTAAGTTTAGATGCGGTGATGGGCCATCTATCGGATACGAGTATCCTGTTTTTATTAACTCCTTCGATCGCTATTTCGATGAAGATTTCCGAGAAATACGCGACAAGATCGAGGAGATCAAGAGAGCTTTATGGGAAAATAATAGCGATCTTGACCAGAAACATTACTACATCGGAACCGAACCATCGATCGCCGATCTGGAATATATCGTCGAATCCCTGCCGATCGCCGTCTGGAGTCGAAACGCCAACCAACCGATGACAGATAACGATCTAAAACCCTCGGAATGGAGAAACTGGCCCGATAATATCAAAGAATTACGCAGAAACAAGCGAAAAATCGCCCTTTTCTGGGACGATCTATACCCCAAACCCTCCCCGAGACCAAGACCTCTAAACACGAGAGTGGTGGAATCCAATGGCCAATAAACCAGTTACCAAAGCAGAAGAACTTCGCATCTATCGGGGTTTGACCCTGAGTGCCGATAGTTTACCCACACCCAAAGAACAAAGAAAACACCTCGATCGCATCCCACCGCCACCCCCTTGGCGCAGTTTTAGCCTATCCCCGGAAGAATGGACAAAAGCGGCAAAATCGCAGAAAATACCGCCCGAACAGGGAAAAATCGACCCTAGGGCTTTAGGATTCGTCGCGGATAAGAAAGGGAAAGCGGTGGAATTGGTGAATGCTGCCCTCTGCTTGCGTCGTCCCCTACTGATCGAGGGCAACCCCGGCGCCGGCAAGACTTCCCTGGCCTACGCAGTTGCGCGAGAATTGGGACTACCCGGCCCCTACCGTTGGTCGATCGTTTCCCGCACCACCCTTAAAGAGGGTCTTTATGCCTACGATGCGATCGGACGGTTACAGGAAGCTTCCCTACAAAGACAGAAAGTGGGAGAGGGGGGAGAGTACGAGGAACCAGATATCGGCAGCTATCTAAGATTAGGCCCCATGGGGATGGCTTTTTATCAATCCCGTCCAGGACGACCGGCGGTGCTGCTAATTGATGAGATCGATAAAAGCGATATCGATATGCCTAACGATCTCCTCCATATTTTCGAGGAGGGATTTTTTGAGATCCCAGAATTGACACGATTAAAAACCGGCGACCAATCCGTTCTTCCCTATCGCGGTCAACAGGATGACAGCGAGGAGAAAATCCCGATCGATCGAGGTTGTGTGTCTTGTCAGGAGTTCCCCCTAGTATTCATGACCAGTAACGAGGCCCGGGAGTTTCCCCCTGCTTTCCTGCGTCGATGTTTGCGTTTAAGACTAGAACAACCCAATAACGAGGATGATTTCTATCGCATACTAGAGCAACGTTTCCCCCCAGAGAGCCTAAATCAATTGGACGAACCGGCCAGAAATCTGATCCGGAAATTTCTCGATCGAATCAAAAGCAAAGACAAACTAGCCACCGATCAACTGCTCAACGCGGTCTATCTGTTACTACAGGGAAACGACCTCACCGACCCCGATAGCAAGCTGCTAGACACCCTCTTTAAATCCTTGCAAGGGTAGGGGGAGAGATGGAAGGGAAAAAAGCCATCTGGTGGGAAGACGAGAGGGAAATGGCAGAACTGATCTGGTGCGCTGCTTACCTCGATCGAATTATCGCGCCTTGGTCGATCGAGCAGCCCGGACAGTCGGAAGCGAACTCATCTAATGATAAGGAGGATAACCGGTCATCCGGCAGCGGTGAAAAAACCCCTCCCCCCGGAGCGATCGAGCCAACGCTCCCCGTTGCCTATCCCGAAAACATCGATCGCCAGACGCAGACCTCCCGGAAGCGCGATTCGGTCGAGAGCGATCGTTCTTCTCCCGTTCGCGTCCCCGATCCCTTTCCAATACCCGAACCCACCGCCATCAGTAAGGCAATTCTCCCCCTAGCGCGTCGCGTGCCTGGATTACGGGCCGACGAGTTGGATATCGAGGTTACGGTGGAACGGACGGCCGAAGCGGGGGGATTACCGATGCTCGCTTTCCGACCCCCCCTAGAACGTTGGTTAGAGGTTCACCTGTTGATCGATCGCTCTCCCCCGATGGAATTTTGGGGAGATCTAGCGGGGGGAATGACCACCCTCTTCCGTTGGCAAGGCTTTTTTAGGGATGTGCGGGTTTGGTGGTTCGAGACGGGTGAAAATGAAGCTCGTTTGCTTTCCGGTGCCGGGCAAATCGAACGGAACCCTCGCAGTCTGGTTGCACCCTCTGGGAACCGACTTTTTATTGTCCTAACCGATACTTTGGGGAAAGCTTGGCGATCGGGGTCTGCCTTCGCCACCCTAGCGGATCTGGGCAAAGAACACCCCGTCACCATCGCTCACATTTTCCCGCAGGAGCTATGGCAACGAACCGCTTTAGAGGGGGCAATACTCCGGCCTTTGATCGCACCGGGTCCCGCTTCTGCCAATGCAACACTGCAAGTGGGGGAAAGACTCCGCACAAAGCAGATTCTCTATCGGTTCCCTATTTTCAATCTATCCCCTGCTCACTTTGCAACCTGGGCGAAATTTATCGCTGGGAGCGGTGGTAACTCCATTCAGGGGGTTTTAATGGGAGCAACGACTGCGGGGGTGAATATGGGTGAAACCGGAGAAGAAGAGGCAGCCGCTCCGGAAGCGGAACCCCCGGAAGAGTTATTGAGAGGCTTTTTAATCGATGCCAGTCCCTTGGCCCGAGAACTGGCTAAAGTGCTGGCGGCCGTTCCTCTGATTCCTCCGGTGATGCGATTGGCACAGCGGCGATTTTTACCCGATAGTAAACATTGGCATCTAGCGGAGGTCTTTTTTAGCGGACTGGTCGAAAAATCTACCTTTAGTCCGGAAGGAGCGACGGTTCCGGATGCTTGGTACGATTTTTACCCCGGCATTCGTCAGCTACTGTTGGCAGATAGTGCCAACCGGCGCACGATCGATATTTGGCGCGGCATCGGCGATTATATTCGCGACCATTACGGTGAATTTCGCGATTTTTCGGCTCTAATCCCTAATCCACAGGGTTCTCTAGAGGATGCAGTCAGCGATCGCTCTCTCTATTTCGCTGAGGTGGACGCGGCTGTTCTCCGCACTTGGGGGGGAGAGTACGCCGGTATCGCCCAAAACATCGAGGAGAGAGTGAGGCAGCGAAAACAGGAAATCTTGACCCCCGAAAAACTCCTAAAATTCACCTTCGAGACCCTATACGTCAATAAACGGGGAGAAATTACCAAAAGAGAACCCCTGGAGGCCTACTACTACCAAGAACCCCTAGGGGAGGGCATCGAACCCCTAACCATGGTTGCTATCCCGGGGGGAACTTTCCTGATGGGTTCACTGGTAGAAAAGGACGATAAGAAGTCTGAAAAACCCCAACACCCCGTGAGCGTCAGTGCTTTCTACCTGAGCCAGACTCCGATTACGCGGGCGCAATGGCGGTTCGTGGCCCACCTAGCGAGGGAGGGAAAAGACCTCAATCCAGACCCTGCGGAGTTTAAGGAAAGCGATAACAACCCCGTCGAGCGCGTGAGTTGGTACGATGCGATCGAATTCTGCGCCCGTCTGTCCCGTCACACGGGAAAAAATTACCGTTTACCGAGCGAGGCCGAGTGGGAATACGCTTGTAGAGCGGGAACAACCACCCCCTTCCACTTTGGCGAGACGATCACGGCAGAACTGGCGAATTACAATAGTTCAAAGGTCTATCAACAAGAAAAGGGGAAAAAATCCCCAAAGAAAACCATCTCCGTCCGCTCCTATCCCCCCAACGCCTTTGGGCTGTACGATATGCACGGGAATGTTTGGGAGTGGTGTTTAGATCCGTGGCACCGTGATTATCAAGGCGCACCGCCCACAGACGGGAGCGTTTGGGACGAGACAAATAATGATAATCGTTATGAAAACTTATTAAATAGTATAAATGAACTCTTGACGGATAAACGAATTGGTGTACTGCGGGGCGGTTCTTGGTGCAGCCATCCACCTTTCTGCCGTTCTGCTTTCCGCGACAGCAGCGTCCGCCGCGACGACAACTACTACTACGTCGGTTTTCGGGTGGTGTGCGGTGCTGGGAGGACCCTGTAACCCTTTTCTCTTTTTTTTCCCTTTTTACCCTCATTCCCTTTTCTGGAATTTTTTTAGGCAGGCTATAGCACAAGTGTATTGGTTTAGGGGGTCAATTACCTGGGGTTTGGGGGTGGCTAAGTAGCTGGTTATAATTAAATTAAAAATAGGGACTTGCGTGGGAATAATATCCCAATCGATCGGAGGGCGCAAGCTTTGCGCCCCTACAGTAACGGATTTTGTCCACAATGTAGGGGCGAACTGCGTTCGCCCAAAAGGTAATTATCAAAGCGCAAGTCCCTTAGTACTAGGGTTGATTCATAGTAGGGTTGATTCATGAATCAACCCTACCCTTAGTCCCCCCTTGATAAGGGGGGTTTGATCCCCCCTGCCCCCCTTGATAAGGGGGGTTTGATCCCCCCTGCCCCCCTTGATAAGGGGGGTTTGATCCCCCCTTAGTCCCCCCTTGATAAGGGGGGTTTGATCCCCCCTTAGTCCCCCCTTGATAAGGGGGGCATCTGATAATTTTTAACGCCTACCTACTTAGCGTCAGAACATCTATTGCTGCAGCAAAAGTCGTTCGAGTAGGCTGGGTGCAACCCAAAAGCCAGCTTCTTGGAGACGTTCAAAGGTTACTCTTAAATCGAGCAATCCGAATTGGGCAGCATCTTTGACAATGCCCAAAAGTCCAATAATTCTTAAGCCACGCTCCGAAGCAATTTGCCTCCCTGCTTTGTCATCTAAAATAATCAATTCAGCTTCAATTTGCTCTGCTAGTAAAATCGCTTCTTGCTCACCCGGATCGAGTTTTTCCAATCCTGACCTTGAGGATGTCCTAACAATTTCAATCCGGAGCCAATCAGGGGGGTTAGCAATCCAATTGCGAACGATAGATGGAGATTCTGAGGCCTTTAATTCATCAGCTACAGCTTCAGGAATGACCACAAGCTCATACAGTTCTTGTAGGATCATAATTTGGTCAATTAAGAGCAGGTAGCAAATCGGAGAAGTGTCAGAGACAACTATCATTTCGCTCTGAGTTCTTTGAGAGTTTGCAAATCGCGTTCCAGTTCAGTTTGATCATAATTCAGATAGACTCCCATCCGCTTTAAAAAGGCATGAGTTTCTAACCGAGAAGGTAATTGAAGGATGCGTCCAACTTCGGCCGTACTCAAGATACCAGCACGGTAAGCATCAGCAATAACCATTTCTAGCAGTTTATGAGCCAAATTATCGCCTGTTTGACCTAATCTCTGGGCGATTTCGTCGGGAATATCAACAGTGATTTGCATAAAATTATCGGAGTCGCTACCAGTTAGTTCTATCATAGGTGAAATAGATGGCTCTTCCAGTTTTTGTAGGGATAATTTGGTTGCATCTCAATTTGGTCGAATCTGAGATTAACCCTAGCCAAACTCATCCAACGCTCGCAAAGTTGGGAAGCGCACCTAGTCCAGGGAGATACCCACGGACTACGGCGGGATATCTTCGATTCTTACGAATTCACCAGAATATCGGATATTGTTGTGATCGCCGTCGTTCACTCACCGAAATACAGGTGAACCCGATTGCTCGTCCAGGTTGCCACGCCCGTGCCGAAAAAATCCGCGTCTTCCGTCCAAATCGGGCATTCCAGCAATAAAGCCAGCGCCACGACTGGCCAATCGTCCACATCCCGCGCGGCGATGCGTTTTCTAGCCTCCCCCTCGTAAGAAGCGTACAGGCTGTTATCCACGATCCGCACCCAACCGGTCAAACCTTCCAAGACTGCCATCGCGTCCTCGCTTCCTAGGTCGCGTTTCTCGAAAAGAATCGGTAAATATCGCCTTGCGTCGGCGTAACAGCGATCGGTCGTGAAAAAATCTACCGTGGGAGCGAACCGAGCGATCATCGGAAATTTTGGGTCTGAAACCCCGCCGTTCTAGGTTGGCTTTACGTTAGAATTAAAAGGCCAGTCTCGAAAACCAAGTGGACGGCGCAGCACCTTGACTGTGTAAGACAGTACATGGTTTTTTAACTGTGGTATGCGACGGTGGTGGAAGCAGAAACTTAAATCGTGAGGTTTAGGAATCGCCGCACTTTTAGGGCGGCGAGGATGTCAACTCCCGTACCTTTTTCCCCAACACGGCACGGATGAGAATATTGGCATCCAGAACGATTCTTTTCGTCATGGCAGAAAGCCTAACGCTCGCCTTCGCGGAGTTGACGGAATTCGCGAACGAGCGCATCTTCAGAAAGTCCCTGTTCGCGTAAAAGCGCATCCAACCTCTCGGCGGCGCGTTTTAACCCGTCGATCTCCGCTTCCGATGGCTCCGGTCGTGCCGGCAAGAAATAGCCCACCGTCTGACCCTGGCAAGTGACGGCGATGGGAGTAGTAGAACTCAAATATTTGGCGAGATGATCCCGGAATTCTCCCATTCCGATTTTTTCTAGCATAGACTATTGCTTTTCCCGCTTGTGTACTGTTGTGTACATAATTTTAGCAGAAAAATCTTAGGTTGGGGACGTGCTAACTCGCTGATAATGTTAGTATCACACAGGAATGTCATTTAAGCTTTTTGCAAATGGATGAGAACGATCTTGGCGAGTAGGAACTTCTATAGTATAGTTTTCTTCAGCACAAATTTGTCGCAATTCTGCTAAAGCTTGGGCTAGGTTATCAAAATCTGTTTCAGTTTCATGGGCAGCTAATTTCTTCTCTAAGAGCAATCTTTCTTCTTCAGAAAGGGATTGTATAATTTGGACGAGAGATTCAATCAATTTGGCATTCATGGTTTTTTCCTCTTTCCACTCATATTTCTGTTACCCAAAACGAAAAGATAACTGCTGTATTCAAATTTTTACAGTTTATTTTAAATAAATCAAGAGATTTAACCCCGGAATCGTGCGCGAGAGAGTCCAGATAAGGAGAGTGATATAAAAGATGCCGATACCCCATTGATACCAAACTAAAAAAGAAATAATAGCGGGTAATTCTCGATCGCGAACTCGCCAATCATTAAAGCCTAATTTTAGCAAATTATTGAGACTTAAATCGTAATAATTTAACCAATTCCAACGCTTTTGCCAAGGAATAGGAGTATAACGATCGCGAAAGAGGGGAAATTCAGGAACCACGGGTAAACGGGTGATTAATAAGCGTAATTGTCGCATACTGCCATCTTGCAGAAAATAGGAACTATCCATTAAATCGTGATAGCGTCCCCGACGATAAAGTTCGATAATTAAAATTAGGGGTAAGGGGACAAGAATTAGGGCAATAGCTGTTAAAGTTAGTAGGGGACGACTGGCAGATTGCAGAATATTAAACACACCAGAAAGGGTGAGAATAATATAGCTAGTTACCATACAAAAGATTTCATAACCATTAGGAATTACTGGTTTAGGAGTGAGACGACGCACGCGATCGATTAACCAAAATAAACAGCCAAAATAGGCAAAAATTATGATTCCTGTCCCGAAAACTAAACTAAAATTTGTACCATCTTGACTTAAGAGTAATAGTAAAGCAAGGAAAGAAGTATGCAGAAAATCAGCTACCCAAGTGAGGTTAATTAGGCGAATAACTGAGATATTATTCAGTTTTTGTTTTAACTGTTGAAATCGCAATTTTTCGGTTTTATATTCAATTTGATTGGCATCGGCAATTTGTTCTAGGGAGCGAAAATTACGAACTAAATTTCTTAAAACTGTTTCATTTCCTGTTAAAGTTGGTAAATAAATTGCTTGACCAATTACTCCTCTATCTCCCAGTATTTTCGCTTTATCGGAATCAAAAGCTAATCCTGATACACTCAAATAACTATTTTTAGTAAAAGTGGAATTACTAAAATCTACCTGATCTAAAAGTTTCACATCTTGAAAACTAACCACACCATTAAAATAACTAGACCGGAAAGCACCTGATTTTTCAAAAGTGGCATTTCTAAAGGTTAATAAACTTAAAAATCTACTCTTAGAAAATAGCGGACGATCTCGCCATTGACTTTGGGAAAAATTAGCTTCTTTTTGCCAGAAAGTACGGGTAAAATCTGCGGGTTTATCGTATTTGGTTTGATCAAAATAAGCTTCGGCAGTAAAATGACTGCGATGGAAGTTAGTAATACTTTTAAAATGGGCCGTGCGAAAGATGGCTTTATTTAAAAATTGACTTTGACTAAAATTTACATCTCCCATAAAAGTGGCTTTGGTAAATTTTGCCACCCTAGCAAAACGCGATTCTAACCAATTACTTTCACGACTAAATTTTGCTGCCATTGCTTCGACAATTTGCAGAAAAAAAGTCTTAGAAAAGTCCACCTCTCCCATAAATACAGTTCCCTGCAACTTCACCGGTCCACGAAATACTGTGACATTAAAAACTGGTTCATCGCTATCGAATAAAAAATTTTCGTCCTGTTGTAATAACTGTTCTTCCGTGGGTGATAATAAGGTAGCGAGGGCCACTTTTGTTAAAGGAGTCGGTAAACCCAGACGGGAAGCGATAAAATTGCCTTGAATTAAGGAATTACTAAAATCTAAACCTAGGGGTTGTTTAGCGCGATTAATTTGACCTTGAATCTGTTGATAAAATTGTTCTTGCAGTTCCTTATTTTCATCGCGGATATCGATAACTAAATTGGCTAAATCGATAGTAGTCATCCCTTCTTTAAGGACGGGTGCGCTTAAACGTTCCTGCAATAAAGTTACTGTTAAAGGAACTCTATCCACTACTGCCAAACTAGGGAGAGAATGTAAACAGAAAAACAGAAAAACAATGATTAGTAACCAGCAGCCTTTCAACAACGCACCCACGACAGTTATTTTCCTAAACAAGCTTGGATAGCCATTTCTAAATCCTCTTGGTTTAAATCGGTAATAACAAAGACCTCCTGAACACTTTTTCCTGTCCTCGCAATCAGCTTAAAACCACCACGAATCGGCACTGATATCCGCAATTGTAACCGCGGACAATGACCTTTTGAGCGAGAAAGTACCCCCGGGGTGACAGTGGTGATTCCCTGATAGGTAATTAACTTTTCTAATACCGCAATCAACCCTGGAATATGAGTAGAATGATTCCAAACTAAGCGACCATTATTCATAATTATGCGGCCTCTAGGGGAGCCATGGTTAATCCTTCCCGTCGCAATTGTTGGTGATAAAGTTCCGCTTGTTCTTGGGGACCTGTCCAGACAATTGCCTGTCCTTGGTAGTGAACTTGATTAGTTAATTCCCAAGCTCGATCGGTAGTCATATCCGGGATATATTTAATTAAACAATTGGCCACATGATCGAAGGTGTTAAAGTCATCGTTGAGAACAATAACTTTATAGTTGGGATAAGTCTTTTTGACAACTTGGGTGGACTTATCTAAGGTGGTACTGGGTGCGCTGGCCATAGAAGTTACAATAGGTTAAGGTTTTGGCGGTTAAATTCGAGCATTTTGACAACAATTAAGCGGCAAAAGCCACAGAATTATTCTTCAAAACTTGGTGATAGTAATTTAATAACTGTTTGGTGGCCGCTTGCCATGCCCATTTTTCCGCTTCTAGACGCGCATTTCGTCGTAATTCCTCTCTTTCTGCCTTGGCGGTTAGTAATCTTTGGGTGGCACTAATTAAACCTTTTTCATCTCTAGGATCGAAGAGATGACCATTAACTCCATCGGTGACAATATCGGGAATTCCCCCCGAATTTGCCGCCACCACCGGACAACCGGCAGCCATGGATTCTAAGAGTACCAAACCGAGGGTTTCTGTGCGTGAGGGAAAAAGAAAAGCATCTGCGGAAGCAAAAGCGGAGGCTAATTCTAACCCCTGTAAATAACCGACAAAATGGGTATTTGTGTCAGCAAAATGACTTGTTAAAGCTTCCCGATGGGGACCATCTCCCACAATGGCAAATCTTGCTTCGGGAATCGCTTCTAAGACTGGTTTAATGCGATCAATTTCTTTTTCGGCCGACACTCGACCAACGTATAATAAGAGAGGACTATCGGGGTTATTTTGGGATAATTTCAGTCTCATACCCGGGGATTTTAAATGAGGTTGAAATAATTCCGTATCGACTCCCCTTTGCCAAAGCTCTACCTTTTCAATGCCACGACTAGATAATTCTTGCACCATAGCAGTGGAAGTGCAGAGATTTAAACTTGCTTGATTGTGGGCCAGTTTTAATAATTCCCAGAGTAATCCTTCTAGGGAACCTAACCCGTAGTGTTGTAGGTATTGGGGGAGATGGGTATGATAGGAAGCGACGAGGGGAATGTTCATAGTTTTGGCAAAATAAATGCCTCCCACCCCTAAAACAGCTGGGTTAACCACATGAATAATATCAGGTTTGAACCTCTCTAAAGCTTGACCGACGGAAGGCCGGGGGAAAGCCATTTTTAATTCTGGATATAGGGGTAAGGGAATCCCTGTAACTCCATGAATTTTAGCACCTTTGTACTCTTTTAAACCGCCATCGGGAGAGAAAACTAATACCTGATGACCTAATCTTTGTAGGTGTTCCACGGTATGTTTAAGACGGGTGACAATTCCATCGATTTTCGGTAAGAAAGTTTCTGTAAAAAGAGCAATTCGCATAGAGAAAACAAGATTAAGTAATAATTAAGGGCAAGCTTTTTGAGATAGCTAGGAATAATTACTGAATTTCTCAAGGCAATTAACTCCCCAATTAATCATAGATCAGAAAGGCCAAAGGTTTTAATCACTCGATCTCTACCTTCGATAACCACCGTCGCTCGATAATTATCGCCGATTGCCGCTGTCCATAATTGCCATTCCCCCGCCACATTGTCTAATTTTAAGGGATTGAGGCCCACTTCCACTCGATCGAGTCCCCCGCTAATTCCCGTTCCCACTGCCTTTAAATAAGCCTCTTTTGCCGTCCATAACTGAAAAAATAGCTTTTCCTTCTCTGCGGACTTTTCAACAAGCTCGTGTTCCCTAGCACAAAAAAACCTTTTTGTCAAGCTATCTAAATCTTTCACCTCGCGCATTTTCTCTAAATCTACCCCGATGCGAGCGGTTAAAGTCAAGCCACAGATGGCCATCTCCTCGGAATGGGAGAGATTAAACTGCAATTGGTAGTTAATACTCGGTTTTCCCCGTTCGCTGTAGATAAACTCGATTTTTTCGGGACTTATCGCCAAATATGACCCTAAAATCTCCCGTAAACACCCCCTAGCCACCAAAAAACGCCGCTTGTGTTCGGGAAAATGGTAACGATTAGCTCTAATTATTTCATCTTCCGAGAGCAAAGAAGCCAGTGTTTCTAGTCTATCCCCAGAGGGATCAAGACTGATAAAATAGAGATGAACCTCATCGGTAGATATAAACATTAAACTCAGAAGCGATCAAATAATTAATTATCGGTAAATTTTACCGTAAAATGAGAATTGCCGACTCAAGAATTTATCCACCTTCTAACTCTTGACTTTGCAGCACACCTATGAACTTTTTTCATACTGAAGACCATCTCCAACAGTTCGGTACAGATATTTTAGAAACAACTTGGCGAGAATTTCCCCAATTAGCTCAAGAACAAATCGCCCTAACTTGGATAGTATATGATCCTCCCGTTATCGTCAACACGGGGGGAGCAATTTCTCACGAAGAATTCTGGAAATATTCCCCCCGCGGATTTAGTTATCGCGGACAAGAAAGAACCTATCCCGCTAGTTTAGTGAAATTATTTTATTTAGTAGCGATTCATGAGTGGTTAGAGGGGGGAATGATTGCCGAAAGCAGCGAATTAAATCGCGCCATTCGTGACATGATTGTTGACTCTAGTAATGATGCTACCAGTTTAGTTGTAGATCTGGTTACAGGAACCACTAGCGGTCCAGAAATTGCCGCCAGTCCCTTTGAAACTTGGAAGCAACAACGCAACATAGTTAATCGTTATTTTCAATCCTTAAATTGGCCAGAATTAGCGACAATTAACGTTAATCAAAAAACTTGGTCTGATGGTCCCTATGGACGTGAACGCGCTTTTTTAGGGGAATTAATGGAGAATCGCAATATGTTAACTAGCAATGCAGTGGCGCGTTTAATTCATACTATTGTCGGGGGGATTGCTGTTTCTTCCCAACGTTCCCAAATGATGATGTCTTTACTAAAACGAAGTCTTAATCCTGCTGATTGGACAAGTCAAGGAGATGAGACACAAATTTTAGGATTTTTGGGACAAGGATTACCAGAAAATAGTCAAATTTGGTCAAAAGCTGGTTGGACAAGTCAAGTACGTCACGATGCAGCCTATATTGAAATTCCCCATCATACTCCCTATCTCTTGGTGGTATTTACCGAGGGAAAAGATAACAGTCAAAATCGCTCAATTTTACCTTTTATTTCCCAGAAAGTAGCCGAGAAAATTATGCAGATCCATTAATTAAGCTGTGGGTAGGATGGTTTTCTCTGTCATTGCCAAAAGTGCTAGATAAACATCCTAAGCTAAACGGCGCTTAACCTGCATGATCCAACAGCTATAACCCTTTTGGAGTCTATATCGGTGATCCGAAGTAAAAGCCGTTTAGCTTACTGCAATAAATCCGTAAATTTACCGATGTGCATCTCAATATACAGCTTTTCTGGGATAGATGGGGTTCGTTCTTGCAGCTGAAATACTTGATTAAGTAAGGATTTAGTCTGTGCTTCACCTTGACGGGAAAGGCCGTCATCATTTAAACTAACAATAAGTTGTTCTTAAGTATTTCCTCAAATGTGTGACTTTCAACCCTCACCATTGTCATAACGAAAGGGAAGTGGAGAGTAAATTAATTGTCCAGTATTTACTCCCCAAACTAGGCTACAATGCCGAACATTGGTATCAACAAGTTAGCTTCGGTAAAGTACGCTTAGATTTCCTTGTTTCCGCTCAAAAACCTATCAACAAAAAGCAGTTTTTACCCTCTCACTGTCTAATTGTCGAGGCTAAAAACCCCAGAGAAAAGCTCATCAATCATCGTCACCGCTTAGGTTATTATCTCAACTACTTTAAAGTGCAGTGGGGATTATTAACCAATGGTGATGAGATTCAACTTTATCGAAGAAAACCCGATAAAATTTATTTAGTTTTTAGATGTTCTGGGTTAGAAATTGCCTCTCACTTAGAACAGTTAAAATCTCTGATTGGCTACGAAACTTTATCCCTGGGTATTCCACCGCTTAATTCTCCAACAATCAACAACAAAAATCCCATGAAAACCATCGCAATTTATCATCATAAAGGTGGTGTTGGTAAAACCACCGTCGCTACCAATCTAGCGGCAGCCTTGAGTAAAAAAGGCAAGCGAGTATTATTAATTGATATTGATGCTCAAGCTAATAGTACCTTTGCCGTTGGTTTAATTAAGTTTCAATTCGATGATGACGATGATTTAAAAGATAAAAATGTCTTTCATTTACTAGATAACAGTAACCGTATTTTTATTGAGAATATCGTCAGAAAGTCTCAAGGATTCAATCATCCAGAAATTGATGTTATTCCCTCTCACATATCTTTAATTGCTAACCAAGCGAAAATTAAAGATAATGCGGCGGTATTTGCTAGATTGGCCAGAAAATTAGAGAAAGTAAATAATCAATACGATATTGTAATTATTGATGCACCTCCCGCACTTGATTTATATGCACGCATTGCTTTAATTGCAGCTGATTATCTAATAATTCCTTCAGATCTTAAACCATTTTCTAATCAAGGATTAGATAGCGTTAAAAACTTTGTTCAAGAGGAAATTAATGAAAGTCGTGGAGATTTGGGTAAACCAACCCTACAAATTTTAGGCGTTTTACCTTCCAAAATTTCCACCCATGCTCAATACTTAAGATTTAATTTTCCCAAACAAAAACAAGTGATTCCAGACAAATATAATTTACCCTTGATGGAATCAACTATCTCGGAAAGAATGCCTTTATCTCGCTGTATAAATCAATACGTTACCGTGGGAGATTTAGAAATTCCTGCCCCCCAATCTATAATCGATTATGCGGAACATCAAGCTGATGCGGGAGTATCAGCATCAGAATTTGAAGCCTTAGCACTAGAAGTTTTAGCTAAAATAGGAGTTAAATAAATGTGTAAATTTTTACGAGTCGATATTACTGATATTAATCCTTCCGTTCCCAGAGAAACCTTCTCTGAAACTGAATTGGAAAATTTAGCCAATCTTATTATTGAAATGGGTGGACTTATTCGCCCTGCTATTCTCAAAAAAGCTGATAATAAAAAAGTTGATGAACGTTATAATATTATCAGTGGAGATTTAGAATATTATGCTTCTGTTATCGCCAATCAGAAAGTTCCTGACATCGAGATGATTAACGCTTTTGTAGTTGATAAAGAAGCTGAGAATATTGCTTTACAGCAAATACAGTTATTATCCCCTTCTCCTGGGTTAATTACCAGGTCCGAAAAAATAGATAATCCTCTAGAATTGAGGATGAGTAATCTTGAAAAACGATTAGAAACCCAGTTACAAGCAATCCGAGAGGAGTACCAAAAAGAAATCAAAAGACTGGAAGAAAAAATTATTATTTCTGCTGCTCCTCCTCCTCCTCCTCCTCCTTCTAAGTCGATTTTAGAGCTTTTGAATAGCTGTGACGCTAATCAACTTAAAAAAGCGGGAATTCCACCGGCATCTGTTAATGAATTTCTGAAAAAACGTTCAGAAAAGCCCTTTGATTCTGTGGAAGATATACAGCGAGGAGTGACAAGAATTGGGCAAGTAAGGTTGGCTAAACTTATCGATTATTTGCTGACTTACAATTAATTTTTGTGGGTGTGTTGAGATGCTTTAACACACCCTACCGATGGGTGTTATAATAATGGAAGATCAGTAAAAAAGCCTGATCCGATAGCGGGCAAAGATTAACTAAGTAGGTAGGTGTTAAAAATTGTCAGACACCCCCCTTATCAAGGGGGGCAGGGGGGATCCCCCCGCCTATCGGCACCCCCCTTAATAAGGGGGGCAGGGGGGATCAAGGGCAAAATCTATCTTCTATTTAATTAGAAACACTTACCTAGAAGAAGGGTGAAAAGAGAAAACTTATGACAACTACCCCAGTAATAGCTGCTTCTTTAACAATTCCTCCCCTAGAAAACGGCGATAAATTAACTCGATGGGAATTTGAACG